>FWPU01006517.1_pt1 | contig 23188 bp, 12 predicted proteins | sample 2228361 | NCBI WGS metagenome assembly FWPU01 (sample SAMEA103939777, study PRJEB20133) | metagenome
GATAGAAAGCGTCGTTAAATTACGACAAGCCGATGAACACCAGGAGGCTGAACGCCTTGTGCGAACTTATGTGATATCCGAACGCATGGCTGATATTATCTTGCATCGCATCCTGCCTACATTAAACCTTGAGAGAGGGGAAGAGACCGGTGGGTTGTTTATAGTAGGCTACTACGGCACCGGAAAATCTCATCTCATGTCGCTCATCTCAGCCGTGGCGGAACATCGGGATATGGTTTCCCTTATCTCTCATCCAGCAGTGGTAGAAGGTTTGCGACCGATCGCAGGACGTTTCCGAGTTGTGCGCCAAGAGTTTGGCAGCACGAACATGCCTTTGCGAGATGTTGTGATGGGCTATTTACAAGAAGGTTTGAAAAAATTGGGGGTAACCGTGGAATTCCCTTCCATGGATAAGGCACCGAACACGAAAGACCTGCTTACCAATGCGATGACCGCTTTCCATCAAAAATACCCCAATCAAGGTCTTCTTGTGGTCATTGATGAATTGCTCGAATATCTGCTTGGGCGTAGGGAGCGCGAGTTGATCATTGATTTAGCCTTTTTACGAGAGGTCGGAGAAACTTGCACCATTTCAGACCTGCGCTTCATAGCCGGTATTCAGGAATCGCTTTTCGATAACCCGCGTTTTCAATTCGCCGCGGATTCGATCCGTCGCGTGCGCGACCGCTTCCACCAGGTGCGTATCGTCCGAGAAGATGTTGCTTATGTGGTCTCTCGCCGATTGCTTGCCAAAAGTGAGAACCAACGGAGGCTCATTCGCACACACTTGGAGCGATTTGCCCACCTTTACGATTTGATGGCGGAGCAAATGGAAGATTTTGTGGATTTGTTCCCAATCCACCCGGCTTATTTGGAAATGTTTGAGCGGGTAACAGTCATCGAAAAACGCCAAGCCCTCAAAGCCATCAGTCAGGAGATGCGGCGCATCTTGGACGATGATGTCTCCACCGAACAACCCGGTCTGATCTCGTTCGATTCTTTTTGGCGCCTAATACAGGAAGACCCTGCCTATCGCACCATTCCTGAGATACGTAATGTGATGGACAAGAGCCGAATATTAGAGGAACGCATTAATAACGCCATGGCGACAAATGTCTATCGTCCAGCGGCATTGCGCATCATCCATGCTCTCTCGTTACATCGTTTGACCACCGGCGATCTACACGCGCCGATTGGATTGACTCCAAAGGAATTGCGCGATCGCCTTTGCCTATATCTCCCGATTCCGGAAGACGAGGCTACGTTTTTGTTGACCACGGTAGAGAATATCTTACGCGAAATCTCTCGCACGGTCAGTGGTCAATTCATTTCGCACAACCCCCAAAATGACCAATATTACCTAGATTTAGAAAAAGACATTGACTTCGATGCCCTCATCGAACAACGTGCCGAGCTTCTTGACGAAGACACACTCGACCGCTATTATTTCGATGCCTTAAGGCGCATTCTCGAATTGAGCGAGAGCACGTATCGCCCTGGTTTTCGCATCTGGCAAACCGAATTGCCTTGGTTGGGTCATGGGATCACGCGCGATGGATATATTTTCTTGGGAGCGCCGAATGAACGATCCACGACCGAACCCCAGAGGGATTTTTACATTCACTTCCTCAGCCTCTATCATAGCCATGGGAAATCGGAAGAACCTCAACCAGACGAAGTGTTCTTCATCCTAACCAACCCGGATGATTCCTTTCATCAAAGCCTGCGTCTGTATGCAGGAGCAAGAGAAATGGCTGCGATTGCCTCGGGTAGTAACAAAATCCAATATGAACGCAAAGCCGACCAAAACTTATCTATGCTCACTCGTTGGTTACGTGAACACTTCGCGCATGCCTTTGAAGTCCGTCATCGGCAGACTCAACATAGCATTGCACAATGTTGGGGGGAATACCGCCTCGCCAAAGCAGAGATCAACCTGCGCGATCAGGTATTCCAATTGGCTGCTGCCATGTTGAAGGCTCACTTTGAGGAAAAATACCCTCAATATCCCGTCTTTCGTAACGTTCAATTGACGATGACCTCCCTACCGCAGGCTGCTCAGGCGGCTTTGCGTACGCTAGCCGGCGGACCGCTCAACCAACAAGCGCAAAGCCTGCTCGAAGGTTTAGAGTTGATCTGCATCAAGGAAGGTAAAGTCGTATCTACAATCTTCGACTCGCGATATGCCAAAGCCATCCTTGTCCAATTGGATGCCCTAGAGCAAGGTCAGGTTTTGAACCGTAGGGAGTTGGTCAGTGCCGATGCACGCCGCGAATGCGAATCAACCTTTGGTCTTGAACTAGAGTTGTTGATGGTTGTCCTCGTGGCTCTCTTACGCCAGGGGGAAATCACCCTCACCTGGATGGGACGCATCTTTACCTCCGATGATTTGGAGGAGGTGGGACGAACAGATGTGCAAGATTTGGCACAATTTTCCGCTATTGCGCGCCCAAAACCAATGCCCGAGCAGTCATTAAAAGCCCTCTTTGAAGGGCTTGGGTTGCCCCCGGAATGGATCGGCGATCCGGCACAACACGAGCGTGCTGTTCAGGAAATGAACCGCCTAGCGCAAAGCGAGTTGGAAAATCTTGTCACAGCACTTGATCACCTCCATGATGGTTTGCGTTATTGGGGTGAACCCATCCTGAATTCAGATGAAATCTCCTCCTGGCGCAAGAGTCTCGAAGGGTATCGAGAATTGCTTCAAACCCTAGAACGCCTCAACACCCCCGGTCGTTTGCGCCAATTTTCACTTGGCATGGGCGAGGTGCGCGCTAGACTGCGCGGTCGCGAGACCTTAAACGCGTTGAACCACCTGCGCCAATGGCTACAGGCGTTGCAACCCCAATTGAATTACCTAACGCGCGCTGAGTTGCATTTGCCATCCGAACACCCTTGGCATTCCGAAGCCGATCAAATTCGCTCCAAGCATCTTTCTTGGTTGCGCGATCCCCAAATGCGTTCCGATGTCCATCTCTATACTCGTCTGAGCGGTAGTCTGAGCAACTTGTGTAGCGCATATGCTCAAGCCTACCTTGAATTACACCAAAAGGCACGCTTGGACCGTGCCGGTGATGACCAGAAACGTTCGTTGACACAAGATTACCGTTGGCGCCATTTGCTCCTCCTTGAGAAGGTTACCATCCTTCCTCAAAATGAATTCACCCGATTGCAAGAACGTTTCAAAGCCTTGCGCTCCTGCCCCACGCTATCTTTGAACGACCTCAAAGACCATCCCGAGTGCCCTCATTGCGGTTTTGACCCACGTACCGAAAAGTTGACACAAAGCGCGATAGAACAATTGACAACCCTTTCGGTTGACCTGGAGCGCCTTTACACAACCTGGCTCTCTCGCCTGCGTGAGGAACTTCAGCGACCTGAAATCCGTGAGAACATTACCTTGCTCAAGTCGCCTTACCGCGAACAGGTGCAATCCTTCGTCCAAAGTGGCATGCTGCCAGATCGCGTTTCGACGAGTTTCATCGAGGCGATCAACGATGCCCTCCAAGGTCTGGAGAAGGTGGAATGGACCGGCGCGGAGTTCCTGATCGCCCTGACACGCGACGGGATGCCTTGCACCGTAGAGGAACTCTACCAGAGATTGGACGCGTTGCTGATGGAACGCCTGGGCAACAAAAATCGCAACAAAATCCGCATTCACATTGATTGGTAAGCCAAAGGACAAAGGAGATGTCGCAACTCGATTTGTTACCCGAAACTCCAAAGACCTGTGCAAATCCCCATGAACGAGAGGCTTGGCTGGAGAAACTACGCACCTGGTTGCAGGATGCCCAATTCCGTCAGACGCCCGGTTTTCCCATCGGCAACGATGATGCCATTCTTGCCCTCTCGGATCCGCCGTATTTCACCCTCTGCCCCAATCCTTTCTTGGCAGAGATCGTAGCGCAATGGCAGCAGGAACGCCAACTACTGCGCACCCAACTTCAATTGCCCCCAGACGAGGACGAAAACGGCGAAGGAGGTTACCATCGCGAGCCCTTCGCTGCCGATGTCAGCGAGGGGAAAAACGACCCCATTTACAATGCCCATTCCTATCACACCAAGGTGCAACACAAAGCCATCATGCGCTACATCTTGCATTACACCGATCCGGGCGACATCATTCTGGATGGCTTTTGCGGTACGGGCATGACCGGCGTAGCCGCCCAATTGTGCGCCGATCGAAGAGCCGTCGAAAGCCTGGGTTACCAGGTGGATGAGCAGGGCATCATCTGGGATGGAAACCGCTGCATTTCACGCCTGGGAGCACGCAAGGCAGTGCTGATCGACCTCTCCCCTGCCGCCACCTTCATTGCCTACAACTACAACACCCCTGTGGATGCCCACACCTTCGAGCGCGAAGCCCATCGCATCCTACGAGAAGTTGAGGAGGAATGCGGTTGGATGTATGAAACCTTTCACACCGATGGCAAGACCAAGGGCAAGGTCAACTACACCGTTTGGTCAGATGTGTTCATCTGCCCCCAGTGCGGCGGCGAAATGCTCTTCTGGGATGTCGCCGTGGACCAACGCAAAGGGTCGGTGCGCCAGGAGTGGACCTGCCCACACTGTCGCGCCCGCCTGAGCAAAAGCCCGCGCCAGGGCAGCGACGCCCGCCGCGTTGAACGTGCCTTTGAGACCACCTTCGATCGTGCCCTTGGGCGAACCATCCGACAAGCGAAGCAAGTGCCGGTGCTCATCAACTACAGCGTGGGCAAGAAGCGCTACGAGAAGCGCCCCGATGAGGCAGATTTTGCCCTGCTTCGCAAGATCGAAGAGAGCGACATCCCCTATCCGTTCCCAACTGATGTATTACCAGATGGGTTCAATACAAAACAACCTCGTGAGAGTCATGGTCTTACCCACGTTCACCACTTCTACACCCGGCGAAATCTGTGGGCTTTAGCGGTTTTACATTATAAAATTTTACAAAGCAATCTTTTTCATATTCTCAAGATGAGGCTGTTTTTCTTAGTGTCATCATATAATTTGATTCACAGTACCAAGATGACACGATTGATTTTCAAGTCGGGTGGAACAAAACCTGTATTAACCGGATATCAAAGTGGAACACTCTATGCCAGTTCCGTACCCGTTGAGAAAAATGTGATTATTGGTTTAAAAGGGAAAATTTCTACTATTAGCGATTCCACAATTATTAGTGATACTATTAAAACCTCTATTGTTTCAACTTCATCGGCCAATCTTTTCTTAAATAATATTGAAAATAAATGTGATTATATCTTCATCGACCCACCCTTCGGTGCCAACCTGATGTACTCCGAACTCAACTTCCTGTGGGAAGCCTGGCTGGGGGTCTTCACCAACAATGCTCCCGAGGCGGTGATCAATAAGAGCCAGGGCAAGGGCTTGCCCGAATACCAAGCCCTGATGGAAGCCTGCTTCCGCGAGTTCCATCGCGTCCTCAAGCCCGGGCGGTGGATGACGGTTGAATTTCATAATTCGCAAAACGCGGTGTGGAATGCCATTCAAGAAGCCCTGCTGCGCGCCGGGTTCATGGTCGCCGATGTGCGCACTTTGGATAAGCAACAATACGGGTTCAAGCAGGTTACCACCACAAGCGCCGTCAAACAAGATTTGATCATCTCTGCCTACAAACCGCCAAGCGACCTAGAGCAACGCATTTTGAACGAAGGAGGCAGTGCGCGCGGGGTGTGGGAATTCGTCCACTGCCATCTGGAGCAACTTGCTCCGCCCGTGCTCAAGGAGGGCGGGTTGATCGAATTCATCGAAGAACGCACGCCCTATTTGCTCTACGATCGCATGGTGGCGTTTCACGTTCAGCGCGGCTTGTCGGTGCCGCTCTCCGCGGCAGAGTTCTATGCCGGGCTGAAGGAACGCTTCGCCGAGCGCGATGGCATGATCTTCACCTTCCCACAAGCAGCCGAATACGACCGCCTGCGCCTGAGCGCGGAGGGCGTTGAGCAACTCCCCCTGTTCGTCACCGATGAAAAGAGCGCCATCCAATGGCTGCGTCAGCAACTGCGCCAGAAACCACAGACCTATCAGGACCTCCACCCCAAATTCACCCGCGAATTCCACCAGGTGAGCCATGAGGATATGCCCGAACTCCGCACGATGTTGGAGGAAAACTTCCTGCAAGACGAAGCCGGGCGATGGTATCTGCCGGATCCGGGCAAGGAGGGCGATCTGCAAGCCCTGCGCGAGAAAACCTTGCTGCGCGAGTTTGCCACTTACCTGCAAGGCAGGGGCAAATTGAAGACCTTCCGTTCCGAGGCGGTGCGCGCGGGCTTCAGCCGTGCCTGGAAGGAACGCCAGTACGAAGTCATCCTGTAAGTAGCCGAGCGCCTGCCCGAGCGCGCTTTGCAAGAAGACCCACAATTGCTGATGTATGTGGATAACGCACGCCTGCGCGCCTCCCCGCAACCGAAACAAGAAAGGTTGCTTTTGTAGTAAAATATACCCCGTCGTCTATCTCTGCTTTGCCCGGTTGATGCAAAAGAGATGATCTCGCCTTAAGATATAGTGCTGGAGTTTGATCTGATCCTCTAATTATCTCCTGGACGGGGGTGAACCATGCGTCTCCAAGATTGGGAAAACCATCTGCGTCCCTATCTCGATCACATTGAACTGCTGGGAGAGATCCCGCTCTCTCCCTCGGAAGTAGCCGAAATAGAGGAATTGATCCGCGGATTGATTCGGGAAGGACCTACCTTCATCGGTGATGTTCTCGAAGGTGAGGACGAAATCATAAAACTCTTATTATATCGAGAAAGGTCCAATATCACCTATGCTACCAACCGATTGAGAGAACATTATCCGGTGACCTTCGTGACCTACCTGGCTCACAAGTCTGCTCTCAACCCGAAATATGCATTTTGGGATAGTCTGGCAGTAGATCTGGGGATTGATAGTTTAGATGCATTCTATCACCCCAAACATCATTGGGGCAAGGTATTCCTGAACATCTTGGAGAAACACGGGCTGAACACTTTCGAGGGCATTGCCCATCACGAATATATCACGCCAATCCGATTGCATGGAGGCATCTCGGTCTATTCCCTGCCGGATTTCTTCGAGCATATTCTACTCCCCAGCGTTCAAAGGAAAGAATACTCAGGGCTAGATGACCATACGGTATTGAAAAGGCTGTTAGCCTCTTCGATGGTTGAATATTTCGTAGTTGACCCGGTGCGCCAATTCTTCGAACATGGAGGGCAGCCGGCGTTTGATTTCTTTGTTCGGTGCCGCCGCATGGCTCTCCTTGCCGTCCAAGGCAAACCATTGCCCAGCCCACAGGAACTCGGGCTGCGCCCATATATCCTCCAAGCCTTCGAGAACTACTTGCAAAACCCGCCCGAGCCGGCTCAACGCCGCCGTCTGCCGCGCCTGCTCTTTGCGCCTTACGAACCCGGCTTCGAACTGCTCCTGCCCGCCCAACCGGTTTCGTTCGAGCAGGCTGGTTTGCGCCATATGTGGGAAATCCAACTGTTGAGTGGTGGGGAGGTCTTACAGACAGAAACCCAAGAGGTGCGCATACGACGTATTGGAGCAGAATGGCAAACCGAAGAGATAAAATGGCTTATCGAACACCCTGCAGAGCATGTCCAAGTTACTTACTACATTTGCGAGCGAGAGGAGGATGGAGAGCCGATTCTACGGCGTACACTCCGTCTTTTGCCAACAGAAGGGACGACACCCTTGTTGGCTTTTCGCTCCGAAGATTGTTCGTCAATCGCCCTAACGCCGCACTTGCCAGCCAAAGTGTTGTGGCTCTTCTACCCCGCCGAGGTTGAACTGGAATGGGAGGGTGAATCCCGGCGGATGGAGCCATTGCACCCCTTTCCACCACCATGGCAGGCTTGGCAGGCTCAGGCTTGGGATTTGCAACGAGTGCGTTCGGTACACCTGGTGCGCGATGGAAAGGACATCTGCCCACCCATCTCCGTTTCCAAACTCTATACACCCGAGGTAAAGGGAAACTGCATTCATCCACAAAGCCTGCCTGTCGAAGAAAAGCCACTTTTCATGGGTGTACCCCATCTGCACCTGCCCTTACAGCATATTGGGAACCCGGAAACCGAACTACAAAGTTGGCATCTTCACCTCGAATCTCGCTACAATGCCTGTCCGGAGGGAACTTGGGAAGGAAAAGCCAGCGATCTTCCTTACCAAGTTTGCGAACAAGAGCGCATAGCCATTCTCGATCTCTCCGCTTGGTTAGGTGAAAAGCCCGTGGGAACCTTCCACCTACAGGTGCGTCGGCGCGGTCAACCATTGATGGAGTTTCCTTTCCGTTTGTGGACGGATATTGCCATTTCAGACCTGAAGCCATATTACATCCCTGGTCCTGATGGGGCAAAGGAGATTAAATTTCAGGTGCGCTTGCCCGTCGAGTGCGAACTCCTTCCTATGGAGGAGGATGACATCAAGTTGCAAGGCTCTCCCCAAGATGGCTATCGAGTCACCGTTCCACCCCATCTCGATCGGGTTCATTTGTGGTTGGTTCATCCTGCTCAACCTGAGCCGATACGCGTTCCACTGCGCCTAGCCTGTCCACGTTTGCGCTGGAGTTTGCATCTCACTCCGTTTGAACCAATTGTTTGGCAAACCCAAGTCATTCAACGTCCATTGGCAGAGGTACTTCAAAGTCAGAAGCCGCGCTTGATTGTGGAATTGCCCATGCTTGGCGATGAGAAGCTCTCCGTTGCCCTACACCTTGAAACACAGGGGCAGAAGGAGGCAATGCAGTCTTTGGATGGTAGATTTAACCGTTTCGGTCAGGCGGAGTTCAATTTGGAAATATTCTCCGACACCCTCAGAGCAGAGAACAATCTATCTATCTTTGACTTCGTCCTTGAGTTGCGCAACAAGCAGCACCAACGCCTGACCTCTTTGCCCGTAATGCAATTGAGGCGAGAGTTAGATATTCGGGCATGTCGGTTCGAATTGTTGCCCGATAAGAGATGGCGTATTCATTGGTGCGAGCCACGTCCTCTCCGCTTTCGTCGGATGAGGTTATGGTCGCTCTGGCAACCTTGGGCGGACCCTATCGAAATTCCCATTCCCGATGACACTCCCAAGAGCCAGCAAGTATCAGGGGAGGGATGGTGGATGGCGGACATTCCTCCGGATGTCAGCCTACCGCCTTCGTGGTATAAGGTGCATTTCATCGCAGCCGCGCCGGAGGACCTCCTGCCTCCCTCGAGAATACCCCCATCACAAGCCATTCAGGTCGAGTTAATCACCTCTCAGGAAAGATTAAGCCAAATTGAAAGGGATCTTAAGGAATATCCGAATCGAGCGTATGCCTTGCACATGGAAAAAGCATGCATTTACGAAAGTCTCGGCAATGACACCGATTGTCAGAACGAGATTCGATGGTGCCTTAGCCATTGGAAGGAGGCAAATCCCTTGTTCATTATGGCATTTATGCGTTGGGCTGAAATCCGCGATCGTAACACACAACGGGCGCTCCTGATGTATATGTTTCACCCTGAATCGCTCAATAAATTGAAGGGGTGTCCGCCAAGTTTTGTCCAAGAATACCTTGAATGGATTACTAATGCCCAAACCATCAGTCCAGAGGGGGCGAGATTGGTTCTAGAGATGGCAAAATCACCCAAAGCGATTACCAAAGCCCTGCAAATCCTCGTTAAAAATGGGGATATACAAGCCGTGGAATATGTGTGGGAGCAATTGCATGCCGGACGATTTTCGATATCCGATGCCGCCCAAGTGCTTGCAAGCAACCCTTCGTTTGCCTTGCGTGAAGTACAACAGTTAAAGGAGTCTCCGCTCCATTTGCGATTGATGGTGGAGTTAAGTCGCCATCATCCGATACCCGAATACGTGGTATGGTGTGGCTATTGGGTGCATTCAGATGCCGGTTGGGGAAGGATCGTCGAGATACAACAAGCGGAGCGACAAGACCATTTCTTTCCTCAAAAAGAAAAGCCGATCCTAAAAGTTATCTTGCGTGCGGGTTCTGGGAAAGAGGAAATCGCCTTGATAGACTTGAAGAGTAATCAACTAACCATACCTGGAAGAACTGGAGCATACCGATGTGTTTGTGGACAATTTATCTCTCCCTGTGGAAAAGAATTTCAGGAATCTTGGAACCTCCATCGAAATGCCTGCGATTGTCCCTCTGGAGATAACATGCGACCTATTCGATTGCCTTATCCATTGCAGCAGCCTTTACGATACTTTGCATGCGAGCCTCCGAATCTATTCTCCACTTTACCTGAGCAGGGAGGGTGATCATGTCCCTTCATCCAATCGAAACCACTAAACGCCTTCGCGAAACCTACATCCGTTATTTGAAGACCATCAAACCTTTCCAAGATGAGCATCTGCGGCATGAATTTGCCCGTGCATTGGAAGAAGAGAACATGCTCATGAAGGGTCCATATATTGAAATCACGCCTCCATTTCGACTTGGTAAAAGCATTCGGCAATTGGTCGAGGAAGGCATTCTCTCCAAACGATTTTTTGATTTATGTGGAAGAGAGGAGACAGCACTCTCGTTGGACCGTGAACTTTATCAACATCAGGAGACAGCGATTCGGAAGGTGATAAAGGGGCGAAATGTTGTCGTCACTACGGGTACCGGCAGCGGGAAAACCGAGGCGTTTCTCATCCCCATTCTGAACCACCTTTTGTTGGAGGAGGATTCGGGAACTTTGGACTCCTCAGGGGTGCGTGCATTATTGCTCTACCCCATGAATGCTTTGGCGAACGATCAGATGGAACGTTTACGTGGGTATCTGGCAAAATACCCACAAATCACCTTTGGGCGCTATGTAGGCGAAACAAAAGACACCTATCGAGAGGCACTAGACCATTACAAAGCCATTCACCAAGACATAAACGATCCATTTCGTGAACCGATACCCAACGAATTGATCAGCCGTGAGCAGATACAAAGGAATCCACCGCACATCCTGCTCACTAACTATGCCATGTTAGAATACCTTCTCTTACGCCCGAAAGACTCGCCTTTATTCGATGGGAAGACAGGAGAGCATTGGCATTATATTGTTTTGGATGAAGCACATGCCTATGATGGAGCTCAGGCAACTGAAATTGCTATGCTCTTGCGACGTCTGCAGGATCGCATCACCCGAGGTGGTCGGAAAACTCTTCAGGCTATTGCAACCAGCGCAACACTTGGGGATGAAAGTCCTGAGAGCCTTGAGCAAATCGTGAAATTTGCTAACCAACTGTTCAACCTCCCATTTGAGTGGGTAAGCAATGACTTCAGCCGACAAGATGTTATCTTGGGAGAAAGGTTGGAGCAAAGTGAATTGGTTCAGAGTTGGGGGCAAGGGCAGCCAGAAACATATCAGCAATTGGCTGAGATGGCAGATGAATGGCGAAGTGACAAACGGTGGGAACTACCAAAGGGCGACTTGAATGGTGTTCCCTCAGATGTACTGGAAAAGGCTTGCCAAAGCGCAGGGGAGTCGCCTGAAGACGCTACTCCACGTTTTTTATATACGATCCTGAGCGGTGATCAACGCGTACACGCGCTGTACAGTGAATTGAAAAAGGGTCCGGGGTTACTCGGCGAAGTGGCTCGAAAGGTCTTCTCGGATCACCCTTCAGAGACCGCTCAGCAGGCTCTATCCAATCTGGTGTCAGCGGCTATCCTAGCTCGTGAGGAGCAGGATAAAGCACCGCTTTTGCCCGCACGTTATCACGTCTTTGCCCGTGCCCTAGAAGGTGCTTTTGTCTGTTTGAACGTGAATCACCCCAATCACCAAGGTCCAAATGCTCAACCAATCTTATTCTTGAAGCGTCAGAAATTCTGTCCTCACTGTAAAAGCCGTGTCTTTGAACTGGCAAGCTGCACTCGCTGTGGCGTAACTTACCTCATTGGTGATGAAACTCCAGGATACTTGCTTGTGGATGAAGCGTTTCCACCGAGTAGCAAAGTGGTGGATGAAAAGAAATATTATTTGACTCAAAACAGCAAACTTCACGATGAAGGTATAGAGGCACGTGAAGTTCGTTATTACCTGCTTACGGAATCTCTAATTCAAACCGATGAAGATGCACTCATCGAAGGCAAAGCAAGTGGAGATGTGGATATTGGCGAGGAAAGTTTACAACCTATGGAATTGTGCCCTCGTTGTGGGCAAATTTGTGAGAGTGGCATTGCAAATAAAAATAAATGCAATTGTGGTGTCCAACCTGTGAGAGTATCCAGGATTGACATAGGGAGAAAACGCACACTACAACGTTGCACTTCATGCTCATCCTACAGTCAAAGTGGGGTAGTTTTTCGTTTTCTCACCGGGCAAGATGCCCCTGTTAGCGTATTGACAGGGGCATTATATCAGGATGTCCCTCCAGGGAAAGATGGAAGTAGCATCACAAAACCTGGCAAGGGTCGTAAGATGTTGGTCTTCGCCGACAATCGCCAACGGGCTGCATTTTTTGCTCCATTTATTCAACGAGTTCAAGAACGTCAATTGCGCCGACGGTTGATGGTTGAATCATTGAAGCGGATTCCATCTGAAACTGAGGAACCGCTTCGTTTTTCGGATTGGATGCCTTACGTCATGAATGTCGCTGAAAAGGAAGGCGTTTTCGAGAGAAATGAAAGCCTACGAAAGAAACGCATCACTGTTGCGACTTGGTTGATGCAAGAATTTAGCGGTCTTGACAAGCGATTGAGCCTAGAGGGGGTCGGCTTGCTCTTCTTCCGTCCATTCCGACCGAGAGATTGGCAAGCACCTCAGGAATTCCTTGTGCCACCTTGGAACTTAACCCCTGAGGAAACTTTTGAATTGCTTTCCGTTTTACTCAATACCTTGCGCCGTCAAGGTGCTGTCACCTATTTGCTTGCCGACGAAGGAATTGACCTGCTTGTTGAAAAATCAGAAGCTTTTCTACCACGTGCTTTTCCCTTTTATATACGTGAGCAAGGAAGCAAAAGTGCGTCAAAATATGGAATCTATAGTTGGTTGCCGACAGAACGTTTCAATAACAGCCGTATGGATTACTTGATTCGTTTATTGGCGAAGATCGGAGGGTCTTCAAATGTGCGCGATGAAGCGAATTGCTTACTGAAACTTTTGTGGAGGCATCTAACTGGCGTTGCTAGCACAGGTAACATATGGATGAAACCTGAGACGATAAAAGATGAAGGTACCCTTTATCGCTTATGCCATGACCATTGGGAAGTCATACCCACTTTAGAAAACGATATAAGCCAATGGTTTATTTGCACTCAATGTCAAAATCTCTCTCCATTTAACATTAGGGGAGTCTGCCCTACCTATGGATGCAAGGGTACGCTACAACCATTGGAGAGACATGGAGAGATAATCAAAGATAATATGTATCGCTACCAATACCAAAAGGATGCTCCTTTACCCGTGCGTGCTATTGAACACACTGCCCAATGGAAGCCCGAGAAGGCGGCAGAAATACAAAAACGATTCATTGATGGAGAGATTAACATCCTAAGTTGTTCTACTACCTTTGAGTTAGGAGTAGATGTTGGTGATCTCAATGCGGTGGTCATGCGCAATGTTCCCCCTTCCACGGCGAATTACGTTCAACGTGCAGGTCGTGCTGGTCGACGCTCCGACAACATTGCCCTTGTGCTAACCTATGCTCAGCGTCGTCCGCACGATTTGACCTTTTACGACGATCCAGAACGTATGATTTCCGGCAAGATTCGCCCTCCAGTTGTGACCCTAAAGAATGATAAAATCATCCGCCGTCATTTACATTCGGTAGTATTCGCTGAGTTCTTCCGCTGGGTTAAGGAGAACATGGGAATTGAATACCATACGGCTGGGGAATTTTTTGCGCCTAACAATTCATTACAAAGCGGACCGGAACTCTTGAAAAAATATCTTGATGATCATCCACCCGAATTAGAGAACGCCCTTCAACGGGTCATACCAGAAATTAAGGAATTACGTTCTGCTCTTGGAATGGATAACTGGAATTGGCTAAAATATCTGACAGGTAATCAAGACTCTGTATTAGATAAAGCCACTGAAGGTATTCGTAATGAGTTGAAGGTATTTAAGGAGTTGGAGATAGAAGCCTCCGACCAAAGAGATTATACAAAGGCAAACCAATATAAACAAATCCAAAATCAAATCAGCAAACGGGAGTTATTGGGTTATCTTGGCACGACTAATGTCCTTCCGAAGTATGGCTTCCCGACCGATGTTGTACGCTTGGAGACCGATTATTTAAACATTGACGAAGCCAAGTCGATTGACCTAGAACGTGATCTGCGTATGGCAATTTCCGAATTTGCTCCAGGTGGACAAGTTGTTGCTGCCGGGCGCGTTTGGTATAGTCGTGCCATTCGTCGCCTTCCGAATCGTCTTTGGCCACCCAATGCCTTTGCAGTTTGTAAACATTGCCAACGCATGAACATTCAAGTCGGATATGAGATACCTCGACAATGCATGTGTGGTCAACCACTCAGTGACTCTAAACTAAGGGGGGTATTTATCACTCCAGAACATGGGTTCATTGCTGATAGCAAGACCGATTCACCTGGGGAACAACCACCGGAGAAAATATATGCCAGTCATATCTACTTCTCACATTATTCTGCTGATGCAGACCCATCGAAATATACACCGCTGGAACTCTCACCCGATCCGGGTTTTCCCTGCAAACCACAAGTATATAAAGCATACACACCATATGCTTGGTTAGCCTTGGTAAACAACGGTCATGGTCGAGGTTTCAAGGTCTGCACTCAATGTGGCTATTCTGATGTGATCGAACCGCCTCAAAAGAAAACAAGAACCCAAAGAATCCATAATAACACGCATACGCTTCGGGATTGTAATGGCGAGATTCAGGTCTATAGCCTTGGTCACCGGTTCATGACAGATGTATTGGAATTCCAAATTGACCTTCCGGTCAATGGTGACAAGTCAATTTTTTCGCTCTTGTATGCCATTCTCGGCGGGGCAAGCGATGAATTGGATGTGCCTCGCGAGGATATTGATGGTGTTTTTTATCGTCGGGATAATGGTCCTGCATTTGTTATCTTCGATACTACGCCGGGAGGGTCTGGACATGTGAAATTGATCTGCGACAATTTACGAGATGTTTTTGAGGCTGCTTACCGGCGTGTATCAGAGTGTCCTGATTGCGGTATAGATACAAGTTGCTATAGTTGCTTGCGAAGTTACCGTAATCAGTTTGTTCATGATAAACTTGAACGTCGTTTAGCATGGGAAATTTTAAGATACACATTGGATAAACCACTACCAGGGAATTAATCAATGGCTATCTTCGATCGTTTTATCCGCTATGAGTGGGTTGAACATGCCCTAGAACTTGCAATTCAACAACAAAACCCCTCCTCGCTACAACCGTGGTTGTTAAACCAAGGGTTGGGGAAAGAATCCGCCCGACGTACTGCTAATCTGCTTACTCTCCTTTGGTTTCGTCCTAATTCCTTGATGGCACCTTTACGAGATAAGGCACTTTCTCTATTTTTCTCTCTATCTTCAGATGAACACCTGGTTTTGCACTGGGGTATGGCCATATGTCAATTCCCCCTCTTTCGAGAAACAGCAAGGGTAATGGGTTTATTAGGTCGCTTGCAAGGCGAGTTCACAAGACATGAAATTGTCCAAAGGATAATTGAAAAATATAGCAATCAGTCCACTGTTCGTCGAGCAGTTGAACGAATCGTACAAACGCTTGAAGATTGGAAGATACTTCAAATTCAACAAGACGGTAGATATGAACTTATCTATACTCAATCAATTCAATCTTCTACACTGGCTGAGTGGTTGCTTTGTACAGTGATGGCAGAGAATCAAGAAAAGTACTGGCTGGTAACCGATTTATATCGCGCTAATGAGATTTTTCCCTTCAATCTGGAAATGCATAGCACGCTGCTTTATGATAGCCTCTCTTTTGTATTGGAGCGAGATTCAGATGGTGAAGAGGTTGTTGGATTGCGAGGTATAGAACATTTTTCATTTTATAAAGAAATTTCTATGAGAATGCCTTATTCTTCTCTTTCCTTCAGGGAATTCCGACATCGGAAAGCTAGCGAAATGCGCCCATAGCAGTCCCAACGTCTGCACATTCGTGCACGATCATGTAAATCGCTCGCACCATTGCGGGAGGATCGGGAGATTGCCATACTTTACGACCAATGACAGCACCTCGTGCTCCGGCATCCATCGCCCCTTTCACCATTTCCAACACTTGAAGAGGTGTATCTGCTTTTGGTCCTCCTGCAATCAGAATGGGTATTGTGCTATATGCCACGATCTTTTTGAATGACTCCGGAGATCCGCTATACCAAGTCTTAATAAAGTCAGCACCCAACTCTGAAGCCACCCGCACCGTGACCCTCATATCATCTAGTGAATACGGTCCATTGTATGGACTTGCCTCAGGACCACCCACCGGAAAGACCTCTGCAAGCAAAGGCATTCCTACTTTGGTACACTCATCGCTAATCAATCCAAGTTGTGGTAAACACTTTGCCTCATATGGATCGCCAAGAAAGAATGTCGGCACCACTGCGTCTGCTCCATCCCGAAGTGCTTGCTCTACTGTGGCAGTTACGAGCTGGTCGAGATCCAATCTTGGATCAACGGTAGTGGCTACACCAGTTCGAGTGGTTATACGAGCTACCCAGCCCGTTTTACCACGCACTTGACTAGAGTACATTGCCAAGCCACGCCTCATAAGGAAACCATCTGCACCTGCCTCAACCAAAGAGGCAAATAGCATAATCTTAAACTAGATTGATATACATTCCGTAACTGCGAACGGAAGGGATTGGCTAATAAATGGGTTAAAGGTGAACAAGCCGGTGAAAGAACATCGGGGCGATCAGATTGAGGTCTATCGCTGTTATACTTATCGTTACTCCTTCCGGAACTATCCGGAATGGGTAGATCGAGCCAATTAGACACAATGGATGCGCAAATTGGCAGCCATCTGTTGGGTGTTAGGGCTGAGCCTGCAAGGTGTAGGGGTGGTCTTGTCTGGCATTGGGGTGAGGCTGAGCCACATGAGTGTGTGGCGGGACATACAGGAACAAGCAGCCATGCTGGAGAAGCGTCGTCGTTGGCAGGGGGTGCGGATGCTGGGAGTAGATGGGCTCTATCCGCTAAGGTGGGGTGAGAAACAGGCGGTGTTGATTGCGGTCAACAACGCAGTGAAGGATGCGCTCCCGCACAGTGGGTGGTGGCAAATCCCGGCAGGGTCTGTGGGCTGCATTGCTGTTGGCAGGGTCAGGGGCTACGTTCTGAGCGGTTACCGGGGAGGGGGGATTCCCTGCCATCTGTTTTTTTCTGGAATTTACCCACCGTATATGTTACAAACACTATTAGATTGCTTAATCGATCTTCGCCCATCTCGTCTTTTCAAATGTCTGATCTCTTGTCCGAACATGAGATAAAAACTTGACTCCAATAATTATTTATGGTATGATATATGACATCATATAATTGATTATTAGTAAATTAATCTCGACTATGCCTAAGAGAATACGAAGAAAATTATCCCAAGAAGTTGCAGATGGTATTCTGAAGATGATTATGGATGGGTCGATCCCATCTGGCCAACAGATTCCAACTGAAAATGAACTTGTTTCCATTTTTCAAGTTAGTAGGACTGCTGTTAGAGAGGGTGTCAAATTGCTTGTAGCCATTGGAGTTTTAGAAACTCGCCATGGTATTGGTACATTCGTTAAGTCAAATCAATTAGGACCTTTACGATATCACCCTGAAATCTCTTCTCCACAATCTGTAGCTCTCTTAGAGGATTTATTGGAGTTTCGAATTATTGTTGAGCCTGAGATCGCAGCATTGGCAGCACAACGCCGTTCACAAGAGGATTTATTTGAACTAGAACGTTGTGTTTTTATGTTGAAAGAGCATCTATTAAAACAAAAAAGTGGAAAGCCCCCCGAAGATCTGGGTTTTCATTTAGCCTTGGCTAAAGCAACTCGAAACAGTGCTTTAGTCGATGCTTCGAGCATGATTATTCGATTTTATGAGGATGACCCATATCCCCCGGATTTGTGTGATGTTCTGGATCATAATGCAATTTTTGAGTGTATAAGAGATAGAAAGCCTTTGATTGCAAAAAAGAGAATGAAAATACACTTGTGTCGCCAAAGGGAAAAATACTTGAAAGAAAATAATAAACCCAACGGGAGTGAAGGATCCTATTGATAAAAATGGATCTATAAATGGCGTATTTTCCTGCATAGATATTTGGAGGAAACAATGAAAACTGTTTTACAAATAATCGTAACCTTTTTTACTGTTGTCGCGTTTCTTCTGGTAGCATGCGCTCCCCAGACACCAGCTACTCCCACTGAAATTGCCAAACCTACAGATACTCAACCTCCTGCACCACCAACAGCAACCGAAAAAGTTGTTGAAGAGCCTATCCCTGTGGGTGTTATATCTAACTTAACAGGTCCAGAGACAGCATCAGGTACAGATATGGTTCGTGGTGTTGAACTTGCTGTTGAACAAATCAACAATAGTGGTGGTATCAATGGTCGCATGATCAAGCTCATTGTTGAAGATGCTGAATATCGACCAGAAAAGGGAGTTGAAGCCGCACATAAATTGATTGATGTTAACAAAGTTCCGGTCATTCTTGATGTAGGAGGGAGTGGACAGATGCTACCTGTTGGCGAATATGCTCAAACCCAAGGTGTTGTATTGATCAATACTGGCGCTAGCTCGCCAAAACTTCGCAATATAAAAACACTTTGTAGTGTTGTGCCACTTGATGACATCGTTGGGAAGGTTTTGGGGGAGTGGGCATACAATGATGGTTACAGAAAAGCTGTTACGGTGGTGCCCAATAATCCCTACGGGATCGGTGTGCAAGACAATGCAACCATTGGTTTTGAGAGCAAAGGTGGAAAAGTTGTTGGTCAAATCGCCTATTTGGAAGGTCAAGCAGATTACCGACCTGAGGTTGCACAAATTAAAAACTATAATCCAGATGTAATTCTCTCGGCTTCATATGGTGATGACGCAAATCTATTCCTAAAGCAAACCTATGAAGCGGAATTGACAATACCTTGGTATGTCACCTACCCCACTATCATCAATGTCCATGATCCTGAATCGGCAGACAATCGACTTTTCGGATTGGAGCCAGGTTGGGATTTGCCAGAAGCCCAAGATTTTATGAATAATATTTATGGTTCAAAATATGGCGGTCCCCCAAAAACTCCTTGGGCCAACTATGCTTATGATGGTATGATGCTTGTCGCTTTGGCCATGAAACAATGTGGACAAACAATAACAGGCGAATGCATCTACAAGAATTTGTTCGAGGTTGTAAAAACCTACAAGGGTGTTACTGGATTGATTGAGTTCGATCAAGATTGCCAGCGGAACAATGCCCCATTGATAAAGATGGTTTATAAAGATGGCCAACTCCAAACGATGAAGTAGATTGGATGAAAAATCAATAGTGATCCTTCACTCATTGAACTTCTATCACGGATTTATTCAATGAATCTTTCATCAATAATTTCAAATACACTTGTTTGGGGAGCTGAACTCAGCCTAATAGCAGTAGGAATGAGTGTTATTTTTGGCTTACTTGGATTTGCCAATTTTGCTCAAGCGGAATTTGTTACCATTGGGGCATATCTCACATATGAGTACCATGTAAATATGGGGCTTCCGCTAATTCTAGCAATTCCAATAGCGATGATTACAGCAGGATTGATCGCTGTCCTTTTAGATTTAGGCATTTTTACGCAACTTCGTAGAGCAGCTCCTGTAACCAAAATGGTAGTTTCAGTTGGTATAGCTATATGTGTACGCAGTTTAATAGCAATTTTATTTGGCACGAGTGCTTTGAGAATCCCTTTCCCGGCCTATCATATTATTTCTTTTCTGGGATTTAAACTCACAAATCTACAAATTCTGATTATCTTAATTGCCTTAGTTCTCATGGTGATTTTCTACCTAATTTTGCAAAAAACAAAATTTGGAAAAGCATTACGAGCGACCGCAAACAATCCAAATCTAGCCGAGTCCAAGGGTATTAACACGATTGTTGTTGTCCGTTGGATGTGGTTTATCTCCGGTTCTTTTGCTGCGTTAGGAGGATTGTTAATTGGCATGGAGACACAATTGCGTCCAGCAATGGGGCAGTTTATTGTGATGCCAATGTTTGCTGCGGTTACCGTTGGAGGGTTAGGTAGTGCTTATGGTGCAATTCTGGGGTCTTTGGTACTTGCTCTAGCTCAAAATATTGCACTAAGTGTGAATTTCGGTCCTTTGTTTGGTCAATCAGTTTACTACATCCGTTCCGGATACAAAGACGCTATTGCTTTACTTGTGTTATGTCTCACCTTATTGATTCGACCAGAGGGAATTGTAGGAAAAAGAGCGTAAATTATGATTGACTTTCTAATACACTCGATTACATTTATAGCAATGTATGCGTTGTTGACATTAAGTTTGAATCTACAATACGGGCTAACTGGATTAGTCAATTTTGGAATGATGCTTTTCTTTGCTATTGGATCGTATGCATCTGCAATTGTGATATTCCATGGCTTGCCTTTATGGATGATTCCTATAAACGCATTTCTAGCAGGCGCTTTAGCTGCTTTAATTATCTCCTTACCAGCACGTCGCATGCAACAAGACTATTGGGCATTAATAACCTTTGGTGCCCAAGAAGTGTTTCGGCTAATAATGCTAAATGAAGACAAAATTGCTGGGGGGTCAATTGGTACCATGGGCATTCCCCGTATCATTCATCATCCAACTATATTCATGGTGGTATTAGTGGTGATATTAATAGTTGCTTTTCTAATCTCCGAACGTATTCGTCGATCAGGTTTCGGAAGAGTTCTTAGAACGATTCGAGAGGATGAAGTATTAGCTGCTTCGATGGGGAAGGAAGTATATAGCTACCAATTACGTGTCATGGTTTTGGGAGCATTTCTTGCGACCATAGCAGGCATGTCTTATGCTCATTATGTAACATTTGTTAATCCAGAAGCCTTTATGCCAGTTGAAACCTTTTACATTTGGACAATGTTAATTCTTGGAGGTACAGGTAATAATTTTGGAGCCATCATTGGAGCAGTAATATTACAATTTATTAGTATCTCAACGAGATTTATAGCCAATTATACTGGACTACCCGGTGATATTGTTGGCAACTTGCGTATTATTGTGTATGGGATTTTGTTAATTGGAATGATATTGTTTCGTCCTCAAGGAATACTACCGGAAAAGAAAAATGTTTACAAGCCCAGGTGATTTATACAAAAAGAGTATATCTTCATGTTAGAAGTTAAAAATTTGACAAAAAAATTCGATGGTTTTATTGCCTTAAAAGATGTTAGTTTACTAGCCAAGCCCGGACAAATTACAGGATTGATTGGCCCTAATGGATCGGGAAAAACGACATTATTTAATGTAATAACTGGTATCTATCGGTTAGATTCTGGGTTCGTAAGACTGTTTGGTGAACCACTAGACTTGCGAAGACCCGACTTTGTTGCTCGACGAGGAATTGTTCGCACATTTCAAATTCCACGCATTGCTTTACGAATGACAGTAATTGAAAATTTACTAACTGTTCCCAAAAATCAGGCAGGTGAACGTCTGGTTACATTATTTTCTCCAATTTCTCCTGTCTCTAAACAAGAGGCTAAAATTCAAACGAGTGCGTGGGAAATATTAAAGTTTCTTGACCTAACACACCTAGCTAATGATTTGGCAGGAACGTTATCGGGTGGGCAGTTAAAACTTCTCTCGTTAGGTATGGCTTTAATGGCAGAACCAGTTGTGCTTTTGCTTGATGAACCAGTGGCAGGAGTAAATATTTCATTAATTCCAAGAATTATGAAAGCCATTGAATCGATCAAAAAACAAAATAAAATCATTGTAATTATTGAGCATAACATTCAAGTGATATCTGACATCTGTGATGATGTTTATGTAATGGATGCCGGGGAGGTAATTGCACATGGCAAACCTCGAGAAATTCAAGCCGATGTAAAAGTCCGACGAGCCTATTTGGGAATTAAAGGTGGTAAGTAATGATTGTAAACAAACAATCGGTCCTATGGTTCAAAGAAATAAGTGCGGGTTATGGTAATGTACAAATATTAAATAATATCTTTGTCGAAGTTAAAACAGATGAGATAGTTGCTATTTTAGGTCCAAATGGCTCAGGTAAGTCCACCCTTGTGAAAACAGCCATGGGGTTGACTACAATATATCAGGGAGAAATCCATTGGAATGGTAGCAATATTACACGCCTAAGTCCACACGAGCGTGCAAGAAGGGGATTAGGATATGTACCTCAGGTCGAAAATGTATTTACTTCTCTAACAGTTTTTGAAAACCTTGAAATGGGTGGATATCTTCTGAGTAAGAAGCAGATTCTTTATGAAATAGAACATATCTATAATTTATTCCCGATGCTTAAAAAACGTTGCGATGTTAAAGCAGGAAGCTTAAGCGGTGGCGAGAGAAGGATGTTAGCAATTGGTAGTTGTTTAGTGGGACAACCACGTTTTCTTCTACTTGATGAACCATCCAGTGATCTAGCACCTGCGATGATCGATATTGTTTTTGAAAAGATAAAACAGATACACAAAGAATATCATATCCCGATACTAATGGTTGAGCAAAATGTACCCAGGGCAAAAGACATTTCTGATCGGATATATGTTTTAGTGCGTGGTCAAGTAAGATTAGAATCGAGAGCAGAATCAGTAACCGAAGAGGAGTTAGGCAATTTATTTCTAGAAATTAAAGAAGCGACTTGACATACAAAGATGGATTAGAAAGGTTGGTATCAGGTTTATGAAAGAATCAAAATCCATGCCTTTGCAACACGGAACTCCGCGCAATTTGTCTCGAGCAGAAATTGATCATATCCTTAGTCGACCTATCCTCGGTAGAGTTGCTACTTGTGTAAACAACCGTCCACATGTGGTTCCAATTTGGTTTATATGGGATGGATATAGTATTTGGTTTGAAAGTTCGCCTAAAGCTAAGAAAACAAAAAACCTGGAAAAGAATCCCTATTGTACAGTGACCGTTGATGGCACGCTTGGCGGGCTTAAATTTTGGGCAATTATTATTAAAGGTAAAGCAGAGTTGATTTATGAACCAACCGAATATATCCGTGATGTGGTTAGACGGATTTATATGAAATATTTAGGCCC
>FWPU01006518.1_pt1 | contig 23188 bp, 19 predicted proteins | sample 2228361 | NCBI WGS metagenome assembly FWPU01 (sample SAMEA103939777, study PRJEB20133) | metagenome
CCCCCTGCGGCCCAGTCCCGAGGGGCTGGGCCGCAGGGGGTAGTATCCCCGGGTGAGCGGGCGGGAAGAGCGACATTTGCCTCACGAAGAGTGTGCAGGCTTCTGCCGTGGTGTACAGGCGTGCTGAAGGAGGATACCAACCCCCGGTCAGCCGGTGGTGGCGGGACGGACTTCTCACACGTGCTTTCAGGAGATAACGCCCTTAGCCTGTGGGGCATTGCATGTAACGTTCCCACGATTATTTCCCCTCAAGCAGGGCGCAAGGGGGAGGGCTGTAAGGCGCTATCAATTCCTGGGGCAGCTATCTATACTGGGGTTGGGCCTCTTGAAGGCGCCAGGATGTAGCCTGCTGCGCTGAGACTGCATGAGAGGCATCCCCATCTGGAGGTGTTCATGCGCGTCCTGGTAACGGGCGGGGCAGGATTTGTAGGCTCCCATCTGGTGGACAGCCTTATCAGCAAGGGCCATACCGTGCTAGTGGTGGACAACCTGTCCACGGGCAAGGCCCAGAACCTGGACCCCAGGGCTGAGCTGGTGCAGTTGGACATTGGAAGCCCGGAGCTGCCGCAAGTAGCCAGGGACTTCCGGCCTGACGCTTTCAGCCACTGCGCGGCGCAGGCTTCGGTGGCCGTCTCCATGAAGAAGCCGGCCCTGGACGCTCAGACCAACATCGTGAGCGGGATCAACGTTTGCCAGGCGGCCATCGCCTCCGGCTGCTCCCAGTTCGTCTACATTACCACAGGCGGCGCCCTCTACGGCCAGCCCGAATACTTGCCATGCGACGAAGACCACCCCATACGCCCCATCAGCGCCTACGGCCTGAGCAAGTGGACGCTGGAGTGCTACCTGAAGCTATTGCTCCCTCCGTCGGTGCTGCTCAAGGTCCTGCGGCTGTCCAACGTGTACGGGCCACGGCAGGACCCCAACGGCGAGGCGGGAGTCGTGTCCATCTTCGGGGCGCGGATGCTGCGGGGCGACAAGGTCATCATCTTTGGGGACGGCGAGCAGACGCGGGACTTCGTGTACATCAAGGATGTAGCCCGCGCCCACGAGTTGGTCCTTGCCGCGCGGGAGTCCCTGACGGTCAACGTCAGCTCTGGGTCAGCCCTGTCGGTCAACGAGCTTTTCCGCGTGATGGCCGCCGAGACCGGGTACGACCTGCCGCCCGTCCATGAGGCCGAGCGTCCCGGCGATATCAAGCATGTTGTGCTGTCCAACGCCCGGGCCAGGCGGCTGCTCAAGTGGGTGCCCCAGGTGTCCATCGAGCAGGGGCTGAGAGAGACGCTGGACTGGCTGCGCTCCTGAGCCGTCCCCACTGGCCGGCGGAACGCCCCTGACGGAGCGACTCTATCCGGCTACAGCCCTGGAAGGCAGAGCGCTGACGACGCGGACTATCTCGGCGATGGCCTGGTCTATCTCCTCGGCGGTGGTGTAGCGCCCCACGGAGAACCGGACTGTGCCCATGGCGTACTCCATGGGCACGCCCATGGCTTTCAACACGTGGGATATATCCACGCGGTCGGAGTGGCAGGCCGCGCCGGCCGAGGCGCCGACACCTTTCAGTTCCCGCAGTATAGCGTTGGCCTCCAGGCCCCTGAAGCTGGTACTGGAGGTATTGGGCAGCCGTCGGTCTGGGTGCCCGTTGACCCTGATAAGTCCGGCGAAATGGCGTAGCAGGCCCTCCTCCAGGCGGTCGCGCATGGCCTTCATGTGGCCCGCGTAGGCCGGCAGCCCCTGGTCAATGAGGTTGCACGCCTCGCCCAGTCCCACGACCTGGATGACGTTCTCCGTCCCGGCACGCCAGCCCATCTCGTGGCCCGCGCCGTGCATGAGCTTCTCCAGCCGCGTGCCCCGCCTGATGTACAGGGCGCCCACGCCCTTGGGGGCATACAGCTTGTGGCCGGCCACCGAAAGCAGGTCCACGCCCAGGTCATCCACGTGTACCGGCACCTTGCCGATGGACTGGGCGCAGTCCGAGTGCACCAGCACGCCGTGGCGGTGGGCTATCTCGGCTATCTCGGCGATGGGCTGTATGGTGCCGACCTCGTTGTTGGCGTGCATGATGGAAACAAGGATAGTCCGCGGCGTGATGGCCGCCTCCACCTGGGCCGGATCAACCAGCCCATACTGGTCCACGGGCAGGTACGTCACATCATAGCCCCTGCCTTCCAGGTAGCGGCAGACCTCCTCCACAGCGGGATGCTCTATGGCGGAGGTGATGATGTGGTTGCCCCGGTCCCGGTACGCCCCGGCCACGCCCTTGATGGCGTGGTTGTTGGCCTCGGTCCCGCCGCTGGTGAAGACCACTTCATCGGGCTGGCAGCGCAGCATGTGGGCCACCTGCGCTCTGGCCTTCTCCACCGCGTTCCTGGCGACAGCGCCCCACGGGTGGCTGCTGGAAGGGTTGCCGAAATGCTCGTAGATATATGGCAACATCGCTTCAGCCACCCGCGGGTCTACAGGAGTGGTAGCATTGTAGTCCAGGTAGACCGGCTTCATCGTCCCCTCCTGGGCATGCGTGGCCCCTGGCTGCCTACGCGGCTGCCCTGCGCAGCGCCGTGGCTGCCTCGGCCATGGCCCTGAGCTTATTATACGCGACCTCAGCGCTGTTGACCGGGCGGGTGGAGAAGGTGCCGAAGCCGCAGTCCGGGTTCAGGAACACGCGCTCGGCGGGGTACCGCGCCAGGGCACGCTCCACCAGGCGGACTATGTCAGCGGCGGACTCGGTCGCGTCAACCCTGGGGTTCACCACCCCCAGCCCAATCTCCTTACCATCAAAGCGCAGGAGGTCGCCGGCGCGCTCGGTGGCGTACTCCAGTACAAGCTGCCTGACCTTGAGCCGCGCGAAGTAAGGCGCCAGGGGATGGTAGCTGCCCCGCAGCAGAGTTGCCTCGTTCTTGCTCCAGTTGCCTCGGCAGACGTGCAGCCCGATGCGGACGCCGTCTAGTCCTTCCACAACGCGGTTTATGAGGGAGACGGCGAACTCTAGCTCCTCGGTTGGGTCCTTTCGGGCCGCCAGGGCAGCGCACATGAAAGTCCGGGTCTGTCCCTGGGTAAAGACAAGCTCCGTCAGCACCGGCTCGTCAAGCTGGACAAAGTCGGCCCCGGCCTGGACCAGCTCGCGCACCTCGTCGCGCAGGACACGCACCACATCTTCGGCCAGGTCTTCCTTGGTAGGGTATACCTGGCTGGTGACCGCGCCGACGTACATGGCGCGGGTCAGCAGGTACGGGCCTGGCAGGGTCACCTTCACGGGCCTGTCGGTGTGCCGCTTCAAGAAGAGCAGGTCTTCCAGCGCCAGGGGCCGGCGCCGCTCAATCCTGCCGACGCAGGTGGGGTTGCTGATGGAGTAGGCCGGCACGTCCAGCGTCTGCAGGACGCGCTCAAAGCCCGCCTTGTCCTCTACGATGTCCAGCATCTCCTGGAGCGTCATGAGCCTGACGCCGGAGAGCTTCTCGGCCACAAAGGAATAGAAGTTGTCGCGCCGCTGCTCGCCGTCGGTGACGATGTCCACGCCGGCCGCCTCCAGGAGGCGCAGCGCCTGCAACACGGCCTGGTCGGCCAGCCGGTCGAACTCCTCCTGGCCAAGCTGGCCCATGCGCTTCAGCCGCTGGGCGCGGAGCAGTCCTGGCGGCCTGGGCCAACTCCCCACGGTCGTCACAGGGAAGAGGGGTAGGGCCGTCAAGACGATACCTCCTGGAAGAAGCGCTGCCTCTCCACCGCCTCCGCGAGGGGGCCAAACCCGCTGGTCCGGCCCGGCAGCCAGCGCTTCAGCCCCTCCAGGTCCATCATCTGCCGGTGCCTGGGGTTATCGTAGCTCATGGAGAAGAGCACCTTCAGCCAGCGCTTCTCGACATCCTCAGGCAGGCCTTCCCTGGCGGTAAACACACAGTGGTCGTACCTGTCGGTGGTGGCGAGGACTCTGTAGCGGCCCGGGTCTATGGTACCGTCCTGGGTCCAGCGAGCCCAGTTAGCGTCAATCATGGCGCTGGCGTCAGCCTCGCCCCTTTCCAGGCCCCTGAACGCTTCCAGTTCGCCGCCGACGTGGTCGCCATGCTTGCCCACCAGGACATCAAACCGCTTGACCTGGAAGTCCCGACCAGGCTCCAGCCCATGCCGTTGCAGCAGACCTATGGGGATGAGGGTGGCCTGGGGAGAGTCCTTTGCACCTACCGCCAGAGTCTTCCCCCGCAGGTCTCCAATGGTCTTTATGCCGCTATATCCCAGTTGAACGTGCCGGGGTACCTGCGGCACCCGCAGTGCGAGGTCTACGCCCTCTGCGACCCACTGCGCCAGCGCGCCGAGCAGCGCGCCAGGCAGTGGGGCATCCAGCCCAGGATCTACACCAGCTACGAGGACGTGCTCAACGACTCCAGGGTGGACGCCGTCGAGCTGCTTACCCCGACCTACCTGCACCCGCAACAGGCCATCGCCGGGCTTCAGGCAGGCAAGCACGTTTCTTGCCAGAAGCCCATCGCCACGACGGTGGCCGAGGCCGACACCATAGCGGCGGCGGCGCAGAAGGCCCGCACCCGGTTCCGCATCACCGAGAACTTCCTGTACTATCCCCCCATAGTCAAGGCCAGAGAGTTGCTTAACAGCGGCGCCATCGGCGAGCCGTCCCTGGTCAGGATCAGGACGGTCAGGGGCAAGCACGCGGGCACGCCGGCCATCCAGGTGGAGCCAGAGGCGTACCAGTGGCGCCGCGACCCCAAGGTCAACGCCGGCGGCATGCTCTACGACGATGGCTGGCACAAGTACGCCACGGCCATGTGGTGGCTGGGCGACATCGAGAAGGTCTTCGGCATAGTCACCAGGGGCGAAGACTTCATCAGGGAGGCGCCCAGCGCGGCCATCTGGAAGTTCAAGGGCCGCCACTGCCTGGGCGTGCTGGACTACACCGTGGCCGAGGACATGCCCATCCGCGCCAGGTACTACCCTTCCGACGAGTTCTTCGAGATTCAGGGCTCGAAGGGAGCCATCTGGGTGACCCGTTGCACCGGGGAGATGCTGGACCTGCCGCCGGTCATGCTGGTGAAGGGGACAGAGACGGTCGGTTTCCAGGTGCCCATGGACTGGGCCGAGGGCTTCCACGGCGCGGCGGCGGACTTCATAGGCTCCATCCTCCAAGACAGGCAGCCGGCCATGGACGTCCACTTCTCCCGAAAGGTCCTCCAGGTCATCCTGGCCGTGTACGAGGCCTCCAGGACAGAAAGAGGCGTTCAGGTGGAATCGGTCAAATAGGGCTGCCGTCGCTTGACGCTGCGCCCCGTGGGTCTATAATGGGCGGTGGTGAGCAGGGCCAGCGCCAGCGCGGGCCGTTCCCCAAGACCAGGAGAGGTCCACGAGAAGCATGCCAAAGTTTGCCGCAAACCTGACCATGATGTTCAACGAGGTCGGTTTCCTGGACCGCTTCGAGGCGGCCGCCAGGGCCGGCTTCAAGGGCGTCGAGTACCTGTTCCCCTATGATTTCCCCAGGGAGGAGCTAGCCGAAAGGCTCCGCCGGCACGGGCTGGCCCAGGTGCTGCATAACCTCCCTGCCGGCAACTGGGGCGCCGGCGAGCGCGGCATCGCCTGCCATCCCGACCGCGTGGGCGAGTTCCAGGACGGCGTGGGCAGGGCCATCGAGTACGCCAGGGCGCTGGGCTGTCCCCAGGTGAACTGCCTGGCCGGCATCGCCCCGGCCGGCGTGGCGCCCGACAGGCTGAGAGAGACCTTTGTCTCCAACCTGCGCTTCGCCGCCAGGGAGCTGGAGAAGGCCGGCATCCGGCTGCTCATCGAGCCTATCAACACCCGCGACATCCCCGGCTTCTATCTCTGCCGCACCGCCCAGGCCCGCTCCATTATCCAGGAGGTAGGCTCCCGCAACCTGTTCCTGCAGTACGACGTGTACCACATGCAGATCATGGAGGGCGACCTGGCCAGGACCATCGAGTCCAACCTGGACATTATCCGCCATGTGCAGGTCGCCGACAACCCCGGCCGGCACGAGCCTGGCACGGGGGAGATCAATTACCTGTTCCTGTTCGGCTTCCTGGACAAGGTGGGCTACCAGGGCTGGGTAGGCTGCGAGTACAGGCCCCTCAATACCACCGCTGAGGGCCTCCAGTGGCTGGCCCCCTACCTGGGTGAGCAGAACGCCATACCACGGCGGTAGGCCAGCGACACCGCCGCACTAGCGGGCCGCCGAAGCAAAGACCTGGCTATAGCTCGGGCCGGTGATATACTGTACTTACTGGCCAGGATGGCCCATTTCCTCTTCCCGGCGGTCTCCTCGAGCCGTTGTTCCTCAGGAGGGCAGCATGCAGACCAGAGCGCCATCCCACGTCGGCACCGCTACCGCTGACCGCGACAAGCTGCTGGAGGAGATACAGGACCGTGTCCTCTGGCTGGCCGTGCAGATGGTGGACTACGCCAACAACGTCCGTCCCAACCCTGACGGCTCCAAGGTGGGAGGGCACCAGGCATCCAGCGCCTCGGTGGTCACCATCATGACCTACCTGTACTTCGAGTTCATGCGGCCCGGGGACAGGATATCGGTCAAACCCCACGCCTCGCCGGTATTCCACGCCATCCAGTTCCTGCTGGGCAACCTGGACGCCAGCTACCTGAAGACCCTGCGCGCCTTCAAGGGCTTGCAGGCGTACCCCAGCCGGACCAAGGACCCCGACGGCGTGGACTTCTCCACCGGCTCGGTGGGCCTGGGGGCCGTCGCGCCCAACTTCGCCGCCCTGGTGGAAGAGTACACGCGGGCGCACCTGGTGCCCCAGTCGCCGCCGCGCCACCGCTACATCAGCCTGGTGGGCGACGCGGAACTGGACGAGGGGTCTGTGTGGGAGGCGGTCTCCGAGCCGGCCCTGGCCGACCTGGACCGATTGCTGTGGGTGGTGGACCTCAACCGGCAGAGCCTGGACCGCGTGATTCCGGGCATCAGGGTGCGGCGCTGGCGCCAGATGTTCGCGGCCAATGGCTGGCGCGTCATAGACGCCAAGTACGGCAAGCGCCTTCAGGCGGCCTTCGCGGAGCCAGGCGGCGAGTTGCTCCGCGAGGCCATAGACGAGATGTCCAACCAGATGTACCAGCGGCTCCTGCGGCTGCCGCCCGGCCAGCTCCGCCAGTGGCTGCCGCGGACCAGCCGCAACCCGGACGGCCTGGCCAGGTTCATCTCCCGCTGGGACGACAGGGAGCTACAGGACATCTTCCGGAACCTGGGAGGCCACGACTTCAGCATGCTGCGGGAGGCCTTCGCCCAGGCGGACTCGGGCAGAGGCCCGGCGGTGGTCTTCGCCTACACCCTCAAGGGCTGGAAGCTGCCCTCGGTGGGCGACCCGCAGAACCACTCGGTGCTGCTGACCAGAGCGCAGATGGAGCAGTTGAGGGCCGAGCTTGGAGTGCCGGAGGGCCAGCTATGGTCAGGCCTGGACTCCCACACTCCGGCGGGGCGGCTCTGCGCCGAGACGGGCGCGTCCCTGCGGGCGGCCGCCTCCCCCAGGCGGCCGCCTGGGGAGCTGGACATTCCCAGAGAGTTTGGCCACGGCTACGGCGGCAGCATGTCCACCCAGCAGGTCTTTGGCGTCGTCCTGACCGACATGGCCCGCGACCTGCCAGAGGGGGTCCGGCGCCGCATCGTGACCGTAAGCCCCGACGTGGCCAGCTCCACCAACCTGGGCGGCTGGATCAACAAGATGGGCGTCTGGAGCCGGGCCGACCTGGTACCCCTTCCCGACGAGGGCATCCCCCGGGCGCTGAAGTGGGAGGAGCTGCCCCAGGGCCAGCACATCGAGCTGGGCATCTCGGAGAACAACCTCTTCATGGCCCTTGGGCAGCTTGGCCTGTCCTTTGAAATGCTGGGCGAGCTGCTCTTCCCCATCGGCACGGTCTATGACCCCTTCATATGCCGGGGCCTGGACGCCCTCTTCTACAGCGCCTACTCCGGCGGCAAGTTCATCCTGGTGGGCACGCCCTCGGGCATAACGCTGTCGCCCGAAGGGGGCGCGCACCAGTCCATCATCACCCCGTCCATCGGCACCGAGCTGCCCGAGGTGGACTTCTACGAGCCGTGCTTCGGACAGGAGCTGGAGTGGGTCCTGCTGGCGGCCCTGGAGCGCATCAGGTTGCGCCAGGCATCTACCTACCTGAGGCTCAGCAGCAAACGCATTGACCAGGGCCTCTTCAGGCTCCCCCAGGACCCGGCCGCCAGGGAGAGGCTCAGGCGTCAGGTGCTGGCCGGAGCGTACAGGCTGGTGGACCACAGCCAGAAGCCAGGCTACCAGCCCGGAGTAAATGCTGTCCACGTCTTCGTGTCCGGCGCCATGGTCCCAGAGGCCCTGGAGGCCAGCAGGCGGTTGCTGGAGGAGGGCGTCTTCGCCAACGTCATCAACGTCACTGGCCCAGGGCCGCTATACAGGCGGTTCCAGGAGCTGGTGCACTCCGGGATGAGGGGCAAGCACGAGGGCGGCTTCCTGGCCGATGTCATTCCGCTGCGGGAGCGCAAGGCCCCCGTGGTGACCGTCGTGGACGGCCACGCCCACTCCCTTGGGTGGATTGGCGGCGCGCTGCAGGCACCAGCCTTTCCCCTGGGCGTGACGAGGTTTGGCCAGTCCGGTAGCCGCGCCGACCTCTACCGCGAGTACGAGATTGATGCGGACAGCATCATGGCCGCCTGCTTTGCGGCCCTGGGCATGTGACTGGCCTTCAGCCCTGGGCAACCATCGCGGCCTTCCCTCAGCCTCATGAGCACGGCGCCCCGCGCACGGCCGGGGCATCCCCGCCATCGGCCAGCGCTTGACCGCGCGCCACTGCCAGGCCGGAAATACAGCCCCCTCTTCCACTTCCCCATCTTTAGACCGAGGCCCTGCACGAGGCCATTCCCCCTTCCCACGCACGCCTCCGTTGCCGAAGGGAGCCAGTGTCTTCCCAGAGGCAGAAAGCGGACAGGTATGACCGGTAGCTCATACCAACGGTGTATCGGGCATCGGACTACTGGCCCCGCCGGTTTCCAACCATCGCTGGATACGCAGCAGGGGCAGCGGGCAGTACCGTTGTATGTGAACAAACTGCTGGGAATATCAACCAGCGCGCAAGACAGGAGGAAAGGAAAAATGCTTGGACAGATGGATACCAGGGCCAGTCTCGTCGCGGATGGGCTGGACATCGAGGCATTGAGCGACCTGAAGGCCGCCGTCAAGGGCGAAGTCATCCTGCCCGGCGACAAGGCCTACGAGAGTGCCCGCCATTTGTGGAACGCTCGCGTGGACAAGCGCCCCGCCATCGTCGTGAGGCCCATAGAGCCAATGGACGTCGCCAGCGCCGTCGCCTTCGCCCGCCAGCAGGAGTTGCCGCTGTCGGTGCGCGGGGGTGGGCACAACCCCTCCGGGATAGCCATAGCCAACGGCGGGCTGGTCATTGACCTGCGGCGCATGAGGAATGTGAGTGTTGACCCCATCCAGAGGACAGCGCTGGCCCAGGGTGGCGCCGCGTGGGACGAGGTTGACCGGCTGACTCAGGCTTTCGGCCTGGCCACTACCGGCACCGACGTCAGCACCGTGGGCATTGGAGGCTCGACCCTGGGCGGAGGCCACGGCTGGCTGGGCCGCCTCCTCGGACTGACCATCGAAGCCGTGGCCGAGCGCTTCGCCATCATGCCATCGCCGCGCAGCATTGGCATCCTGTGGCACCCGGGCGGCGCCATCAGCCGCGTGGCCCCGGAGGCGACGGCCTACTATCATCGGGGCGCCCAGTACCACTTCAGGTCCATCTCGACGTGGGCCGGTCCGTCCGAGGCCGAGGCCAACTTGCAGTGGAGCCTTGAGACTTACGCCGCCCTCAAGGACTACTACGGCGGCAAGGTGTACGTCAACCACCTGGACGCTGATGATGCCGAGAAGAGGGTGCGCGAGGCCTACGGTGGGAACTACGACAGGCTGGTGGCGCTGAAGAACAGGTACGACCCCACCAACCTGTTCAGCTCCAACTTCAACATCCGCCCGACCCTGTAAAAGTCCCTTCTCCCCTGGCGGGAGAAGGTCAGAGCCTGCCACGAGCCTGCCGAGGGGATGAGGGGGAAGCGTAGCACTTTTCAGACGTTTCACCTTACTCCTCTCCCGGCGAGGGAGAGGACATACCCGCCACATTCAGGCAGACGTGGTATATGACGCGGGGGCAGGTCGGCGACCTGCCCCCGCGCGCGTGTCCAGGGAGACTCGCCAGCCCTTCAAAGCCTGGCGCGGCGGAGGAGCTGGGCGTTTATGGCGACTATGACCGTGCTGAGGGACATGAACAGTGCCCCGACTGCTGGCGATAGCACGACGCCCACCGGCGCCAGGGCTCCCGCCGCCAGGGGGAGCGCTACGATGTTGTAGCCCGTGGCCCACAAGAGGTTCTGCACCATCTTGCGGTAGGTGGCACGGCTGAGGGATATGGCCCTGACCACGTCCAGCGGGTTGCTCTTGACCAGGATGATGCCCGCCGACTCGATGGCGACGTCGGTGCCGCTGCCGATGGCAATGCCCACGTCGGCCCGGACCAGGGCCGGGGCATCGTTGATGCCATCGCCCACCATGGCGACGCGCTTGCCCTGGGCCTGGAGCTCGGATACCTTCTGGTCCTTATGCTCAGGCAGCACCTCGGCGAACCAGGTGTCAATTCCCAACTCCCTGGCGACGGACTCCGCCACGTCCCTGCTGTCCCCCGTGACCATCGCCACCTCCATGCCCATGTCATGAAGGCGGCGCACAGCCTCCCGGCTCTCTGGCCTGACCACGTCCGCCAGGGCGAAGCCCGCCACCACGCTGCTGTCCTGGAGCAGATAGACCACCGTCTGGCCCCGGCTGCCGGCCGCCTCGGCGAATTCGGCGACAGCCCCCGAAGGGGAGGTTGCCAGCATCTCCAGCAGACGCGGGCCGCCGGCGTAGAAGGTCTTGCCGTCCACGCTGGCCCGCACGCCCCGGCCCTTGATGGCCTCGAACCGGGACACCCTGGGCAGGGGAAGGCGACGGGCCTCCGCCTCTCGCCGCACGGCGCGGGCGATGACGTGCTCCGAGTCGCCCTCGATGGCCGCCGCCAACGCCAGGGCCTCGTCCTCTCTCATGCCGTCAAAGGCTTTCATGGCGACGACGCCCTGCTCGCCCCTGGTCAGAGTGCCCGTCTTGTCGAACATAACCACGTCCACGCTCCTGGCCGACTCCAGGGCCAGCCTGTCCCGGACCAGGACACCACGGCTGGCGGCCAGCGTCGTGCTGATGGCGACGACCAGGGGTATGGCTAGCCCAAGGGCATGGGGGCAGGCTATAACCAGCACAGTCACCGCCCTCTCCACAGCCTCGCCCTCCAGGCTTGCGAAGCCGGCCCAGGCGACAGCCGTGACCAGGGCGATGCCGATGGCCGCGTAGAACAGCCAACCGGCGGCCTGGTCGGCCAGCACCTGAGTGCGGGACTTGCTCTGCTGGGCCTGCGCCACCAGGCGCATGATGCCGGCCAGGGCGGTCTGGTCGCCCGCCGCCGTGACCTGTACGCGCAGGCTGCCTTCGCCATTGATGGCGCCGGCTATGACCCTGGCGCCGGGTGCCTTGGGCACCGGGCGGGACTCGCCCGTTATCAGGGCCTCGTTGACCTGGGACTCGCCCTCTGCCACTACTCCATCGGCGGGTATGCTGGAACCGGGGCGCACCAGGACGAAATCGCCGGGCTGGAGCTGGGCCGACGGCACCTGCTCGACTCCGCCGTCAGGCAGCAGGCGCTCGGCCATGTCGGGCATGAGCTTTGCCAGCTCCTTCAGGGCGCCGGAAGCCTGCCGGACGCTGCGCATCTCCAGCCAGTGGCCCAGCAGCATGACATCAATCAGGGTGACCAGCTCCCAGAAGAAGCCCTCACCCAGGTCGAAGGCGAAGGCCACCAGGCTGTAAACGAAGGCCACGCTGATGGCCATGGATATCAGGGCCATCATGCCAGGCCGGCGCTGGCCCAGCTCCGGCACGGCCATCCGCAAGAAGGGCAGGCCACCGTAGAGGAAGATTGCGATGGCGAAGGCTGGGGTTATCCAGTTGCTGCCAGGGAATTCCGGGGCCGTGAAGTTGAGCCAGCCCTGCAACGTCGGGCTGTAGGCCAGCACGGGTATGCTGAGGGCCAGGCACACCCAGAACCGCCTGCGGAATAGCTCCTCGTGGCCCGTGTGGTCAATGTGCTTGCCATGCTCTACGCCGCCTGCCGGCATAGCCGCATGCTGCTGCTGGCCCTCAGGCTGTTCCATGTGCGCCATGTGCTGCTGGTGGTCGTGCATCTGGACATGCCTCCGTTGGGCACGCTCTTATAGCAGGCACACCCTTCAACCTGGCTGCAACGGAGCACGCGGTGCCCATCACATCTTACCACCCTGCCTTGGCGACACACAGGGGCTGGGCCGACATGGGTGGGAATTCAAGGACAGGCGCCCTGTAAGGCACAGCGCATCAACTGGACTGACGGATGCACTCCTCCAGCAGCCCAAGGGCTGCCCTGGCGAAGGCCCACATGTTGGACTCCCGGTCCACCTCGCCCGTCTCAATGGTCAACGCCCGCTCGATAGGGCCGGAGACGGCGACGCAGGCGTGGCCTGGAGGGTCGCCGTAGCGGTTGCCCGTGGGGCCGCTGGCCCCGGTCTCGCTCACGCCCCAGGTGGTGCCCAGCAGTTGCCGTATGGCCCTGGCGATGAGCAGGGCATAGGCTTCCGTGGCGGCCCTTATGCCAGCCATGGCGCTGTCCGGGACCTGAAGCAGGCCCTGGCGGGCCGCGTGGGTATATACTACCGCGCCGCCCAGGAAGTAGGCAGATGCCCCTGGCACCGCCAGCAGGGCCGATGATACCAGCCCGCCGGCGGCAGACTCGGCCACGGCCACAGTCTGACGGCGCTGCTTCAGCAGTCCACCCACCGGTGCCCCCAAAGAGTTCAGGGTTGTCATAGGCGCTACCTCCGCTATGGACTGGGCACCGCCATTTTACACCAGCGCCTGGCCGCCAGGCCGGGCTGCCTCAGCCTGACCACCAGGGCACTTCCGTCAAGTCGCCGCTTCCCTGTATACTTAGCCAGACTATGCTAAAGTCAAGCTCACATTCCAGTCCTGGGCTGCTTTGCGGCACTGACGACATTCGATCTGGAGCAGTATGGAAGAAACCGAATTCGTAGACCAGCCGCCGGTGGTCCTTGAGACCAGGGAGTTGACCAAGTCCTTCGGCGGCCTGAGGGCCATTGACAGGTGTTCCATTCAGGTCCGCCAGGGGACAATCACCGGCCTCATCGGTCCCAACGGGGCAGGGAAGTCAACCCTCTTCAACCTCATCACCGGTTTTTACAAGCCTGACAGCGGCCAGGTCCTCTTCAACGGCGCGCCTATACAGGGCTTGCCACCTCACCAGGTCTTCCGCCGGGGCATCTTCCGGACCTTCCAGATCGCCCGCGAGCTGAAGCGCATGACCGTGCTGGAGAACCTCATGCTCGTGCCTGACGGCCAGAAGGGCGAGTCCCTGCTAAAGCTGTGGTCGGCGCCCATGTCGGTACGCCAGCAGGAGCACGCCATCAGGGAGAGGGCCGAGGAGGTCCTGAAGACGGTTGAGCTCTACGACCTGAAGGACGAGTACGCAGGAAACCTCTCGGTGGGCCAGAAGAAGCTGCTGGAGCTGGCCAGGGCCATGATGGCAAGGCCCAAGCTGGTGCTGCTGGACGAGCCTGCGGCCGGCGTCAACCCCTCGCTAATGCGTCGGCTGGCGGCGCAGATAGAGGCCATGGTGTTCCAGCATGGCATGACGGTCTTCCTGGTGGAGCACGACATGGACCTGGTGATGGGCATCTGTGACCCAATAATAGTCATGACCAGCGGGGCCAAGCTTACAGAGGGCCACCCCTCAGAAATAAGGCAGGACCCGAGGGTGCTGGAGGCTTACCTGGGGAGTCCAGTCCGATGAGTCTGCTGGAAGTGGAGCAGGTGGTGTCAGGCTATGGGGACATGGAGATACTGCACGGTGTCTCCATCCGGGTGGAAGAGGGCGAGGTCGTGGCGGTCATTGGCCCCAACGGCTCCGGCAAGTCCACGCTGCTCAAGACCATCTTCGGACTGGTCCAGGCCAGGCGGGGCACCATCAGTTTCAGGGGGCGGGACATTACCCGGCTCCAGCCCCATGCGATCGTCCCGCTGGGGATATCCTACGTTCCACAGGCCGACAACACTTTCCTCAGCCTGACTGTCCGCGAGAACCTGGAGATGGGGGCCTTCCTCAGGCGTGACGGGGTCCATCAGAGGATGGCCGAGGTCATGGGCATGTTCCCGGACCTGGCGAGACTCCAGGGGACGCGGGTGAACAAGCTCAGCGGCGGGCAGAGGCAGATGGTGGCCCTCGCCCGGGCCCTGATGCTGGACCCCACGCTGCTGCTGCTGGACGAGCCTTCCGCTGGGCTTTCCCCTCAGTCCGTCAACGTGGTCTTCGACAAGCTGACCGAGATAAACCGTGCAGGCGTGACAGTCCTGCTGGTGGAGCAGAATGCCCGGCGGGCGCTGGAAATGGCCCACCGGGGCTACGTCCTCGCCAGCGGGGAAAACAGGTACGAGGGCGAGGCCGCCACTATCCTGGCCAACGAAGAGGTCGGGCGGCTTTACCTGGGGCGATAGGCGACAGAGATGGTCGAGCTTACAGTATGGGGCATCATCCTGGGCAGCATACTGACGCTGGGTGCCATCGGACTCAGCCTTGTATATGGCGTGCTCAGGTTCGCCAACTTTGCCCACGGCGACCTGCTGACCATAGGGGCATACACGGCGCTGGCGCTGGTAACCCTGGTGTTCCCGGCCCTGGGCATCGGCAGCGCCAGGCTAGAGCCTTTCTCCTTTGGCTGGGGGCTGCTGCTGGCCCTGCCGCTGGGCGCCATCGCCGCCGCCGCGGTGGCACTGGCGGCCGACAGGCTGGTATTGCGCCCTCTCAGGCACCGCCGGCTGCCGCCGTTGATGCTGGCCGTGTCCTCCCTGGCAATCGCGCTGCTGGTGCGGAGCACGGTGATGATGGTGTGGGGACCGACCCAGCGCGTGTACTACGAGGGCCTTCGCACCACCTACGTGCTTCCCCTGGTCAACGCCCGCGTGCGGGCCGACCAGTTGTTCATCTTCGGGCTGGCGGTGGCGCTGGTGATAGCCCTGTGGCTCTTCCTGGAGCACACGAAGCTGGGGAAGGCGCTCCGGGCCACCTCGGACAACCCTGACCTGGCCCGCATCAGCGGCATAAATACGGACCGCATGGTAGTCTTCACCTGGGCAATAGGCGCGGGCCTGGCGGGAATCGCGGGGATTTTCCTGGGGATTGACTCCCAGGTGCGGCCCGACATGGGGTGGAACCTGCTGCTGCCCATCTTCGCGGCCGTCATCCTGGGGAGCATTGGCAACATATACGGCGCCATGCTGGGCGCCCTGATAATAGGCATAAGCCAGCAGGTCTCGACCATGTGGCTTGTGCCGACGTACAAGCCTGCCGTGGCATTCCTGGTGCTGATACTCACCCTCCTGATCAGGCCGAGGGGCATTTTCGGGAGTCGCCATGTCGCTTGAGGGGCTGTACAGCAGCCTTGTGGCCTTTGCCATCGTAGCTGGCATATACGCCACCTTCGCCCTGGGGCTGAACCTGCACTGGGGCCAGTCCGGGCTGTTCAACTTTGGTGTGGCCGGGTTTTTTGCCATTGGGGCCTACACCAGCGCCCTGGTGACAATGCCGGAGCCGCAAGGCGAGTACGCCCGCTATGTCCAGGTCCTTTTTGGCCTGGGCATGCCCTTTGTGGCCGGCGCGCTGTCCGCTGGTGTCGTCGCAGGGCTCATCGCCTTGCTGGTGGGCATACCGGGGCTGAGGCTGCGAGAGGACTACCTGGCCATAGCCACCATCGGCATCGCCGAGGCGATACGCATTGTGTTCAACAACGAGCGGTGGCTGGCCAACGGCACGCGGGGACTGTCCGGGCTGCCCCAGCCCCTCCGTGGGGCGGTCCCAGACACCCTGTGGCCGCTGGCTTACCTGGCCATCGTTGGCGTTGCGGTCCTGGTGCTCTACCTGGTGCTGGAGAGGAGCCTGCGCTCACCCTGGGGGCGCGTCCTCCGGGCCATCCGGGAGGACGAGGTAGTGGCTGCGGCGGCGGGGAAGAACGTCTTCGCCTTCAAGCTCCAGGCCCTGGTGCTGGGCGCGGCCGTCATGGGCATCGGCGGCGCGCTGTACACTCACTACCACGCCTTCCTGGCCCCCGACGTGTTCGATCCCTTCTTCGCCACGCTGCTGGTATGGGTGATGCTGGTCCTTGGAGGCAGCGGCAACAACAAGGGGGCCATCCTGGGGGCCTTCGTGGTGTGGGCTATTTGGGAAGGCACCCGCTACCTGACGTCGCCCCTGCTGCCAGGCCCCCTGGAAGCCAGGGCGCCTTACGTGCGCCTCGCCCTCATCGGCATTCTGCTCATCGCGGTCCTGATGCTCAGGCCCAGCGGCCTGCTGCCCGAGGAGAAGCGTGTGTCCAGGATATAAGGGAACTAGTGGTGTGTCACCTGTGATTTGATGCATGGTCTAGCCCCCTTCCCCTCGGCAGGCTCGGGGCAGGCTCTAGCCTTCCCCCAGCGGGGGAAGGGACTATGTTCTCGCCCCCTTCGGGGGAGAGCTAGAGAGGGGGCTGGCCTCTGGCCCCCTTCCCCTCGGCAGGCTCGGGGCAGGCTCTGGCCTTCCCCCACAGGGGGCAGGGATGTTCTCGCCCCCTTCGGGGGAGAGCTAGAGAGGGGGCCAAGCCTGTCATCAAATCACATGTGACAGACTACTAGTTTGAGAACGCTCCCAGTATAACAAGAAGGGGCAACCTTGTCTGGCAGGTTGACCCTTCCTCTGCTTGCGGCCAATCACGCGACAGCTACGGGTTCTCGTTGCGAACGGTGGCGAGAGCGCCGCGCGAGTACTGCCATACCTCGATCACGCTCATAACGTCGCCGTTCTGGTCGAAGTCCACGGTGCTGGCAGCGCCTTCGTAGTTGATGTCCTGCTTCTGCTTGATCAGCTCCACCGCCCGTTTGATGCCATCGGCGCCCGCGGCCACGGTCTCGCCTGGCGAGCTAGCAAGCTGGCGCATGGCATCGCGTATGGCGGTGCCGCTGAGTCCCTTGCCATCAATCTGGGCCTTATAGGCGGCAAGCCCCGCGATGATAACCGCGTCGTAGGTGTTGGCAACGTAGGGCAGGGCACTGGTCCTGCCGTACTGCGCCCTGTAGGCCTCGGTGAAGTTGGTCAGCGAGGCCGACTCGGCAGAGCCGGGTGCCGTGCCGTACATCCCTTCTACTACTTCGGCGCCGACCTTCTGGATGATCTCCTCGGACTTGGTGCCGTCCACAAAGAGGAACTTCTTGATGAAGTTGCCCTCGACGGCCTCCTTGAGATATACCGTGGCGTGCTGAGGATAGCTGACAGCCACCAGGACATCCGGGGCATTCTCGGTGGCCCGGCGCAGCTCGGCCACGTAGCTGGGCTGCCCCGCCTCGGGGTGCGGCACCTTGGCGAGGACCTGGCCACCCTGCGACGTGAATGCCCTCTCGAAGTTCTCCGTCAGGCCCTGGCCGTATGGGTTGTCCACGTAGATCACAGCGGCCCTGGTGAAGCCTTGCTCCCTGGCCAGGCGGCCGAGCACCACGCCTTGCAGCGCGTCCGATGGGGCCGTCCTGAAGACCAGGTCCTTGCCCTGGTCAGCGGGCAGATTGGTCAGCAGGGGCGACGTGGCTGAGGGCGATATCAGCGGGATATTGGCCGGCAGCGTCACCGTCTGGGCAACATCAATGGCCGCCGAGCTGGGGGCTGGCCCCACGATGACATTGACTCTATCGGTATCCACCAGCTTGCGCGCGGCGCCCACCGCAGCCGTGGGGTTGGTGCCATCATCTCCAGTAACAAGCTCCACCGAGATGCCGGCATCGCTCAGGTGCTTGATGGCTAGCCTGGCGCCGTTCTCAAAGTCCGGGCCGAACTCAGCCAGCGCGCCAGTGTAGGGGAACAGGCCACCGATCTTGATCCGCTGGACCTCCTGCCCACCGCACCCCGCCATCAGCACCAGTGCCAGCACAAGAGTCCCGACCAAGCTGAAAATAGTGAATGGCCTTCTGGGAACCATGTGGCACCTCCTGGCCACCATCAAAGTGGCACATGACCCGACGTATGATGGCACTTGGATTGCCTATATGTCAAGGTGAAACCTGCTCTGCAGCCTGTACCTGAACAGGCGGCAGCCTGCCCAGGCCCCGCAAGGCAAGGCCTCTGTGTCCCTCCCACCTCGTGACGCTACACCCTGCGGCGGGTGGGCGGGAAATGTGGCGTCTGCCTTACGGAGCAAGCCACAAACTCATCTGTTACAAGCCGTGCCTGTAATGGACTCTTGCCCCCCGTATCTCTTTGGGATACCATGCAACAGAAGAGTGGCACGAGCTAGTTTTGGATAAAGAATACCAGACGACTTCTACTGCTGCAGCATGTCTCTGCTACTCAGGGGATAGAAGCGCTTGAGGAGGACGGACTCCCGCACCTGTTGTCCAGGAGGTAAACTCATGGGACGCATCGTCTTGGGTATGGGAACGTCTCACAGTCCGCAGTTGAGCACGCCGCCGGAGCTATGGGCGGGCCACGGGGAGCGGGACTCGCGCAACCCAGAGCTACTGGACAATACGGGCACCCGCCGCACTTTCCAGGAACTGCTCCAGATGGCCTCGCCATCCATGCGCCAGCAGGTCACAATGGACAAGTGGCGACAGCGCCATGAAGCCAACCAGAGGGGCATAGCCCGGCTTTCCAAAGCCCTGGCCGATGCCTCCCTGGACGCGCTCATCATAATCGGGGACGACCAGGGAGAGCTGTTCCAGGACGACAACATGCCCGCTATATGCATTTACTGGGGGGAGACCTTCGTAAACGGCCAGCAAGTCCCGCCCAATGCCCATGAGTCCATGCGCGCCGCCGCCTGGGGATGGGGCGAGCCAGAGGGAGAGCGTGCCTACCCCGTGGCCTCGGACCTGGCCCTGCACCTCATCAAGCACCTGTGCGAGCGGGAGTTTGATGTGGCCCACGCGCGGCGCATGCCAGAGCGCCGCCACTCCATGGGCCACGCCTTCGGGTTCGTGTACCGCCGTATCATGCAGGACAGCGTTGTCCCGGTGGTCCCCGTCATGGTCAACACCTACTACCCGCCCAACCAGCCAACGCTGCGCCGGTGCTACCAGTTGGGCAGAGAGGTACGGGCGGCCGTGGAGTCCTGGCCTGCCGATATCCGCGTGGGCGTTATCGCCTCTGGCGGGCTGAGCCACTTCGTCATTGACGAGGAGCTGGACTCCAGGGTCATGAAGGCGCTACGGGAGGGCGATTCTGAGACCCTGATATCGCTGCCGAGGGAGCGGCTGAACTCGGGCACATCCGAGATACGCAACTGGGTCGCCATGGCCGGGGCCGCAGAGCACCTGGCCCACCAGTGGTCGGACTATGTGCCTTGCTATCGCTCCCTGGCCGGCACGGGCACCGCCATGGGCTTTGGCATCTGGGCCTAGCGTCCGCGCGCAGGGCAGGGAGCTACGCCAGGAACTCTCGGGGCGACGGCGCCTGGCCCGGAACGCCGGCCCGCAGCCGGGCTTCGCAGAAAACGGGCATGGCGTGCGTGGACTCCGAGAGGGCGACAGAGAGGGCCTCGCAAGCTCGATGGCCCGCCTCGACCGCCAGGCCGCGCTGTGGATGGCGGCCCTCAAATAACGCACTCATAGCCCTGGAGGGATGGTGGGCATGGCACAGGCATACAGAGCAGACCAGGTCGGCAGCCTGTTGAGGCCGGATGAGGTCAAGGAGGCACGGAGGGCCTTCCGCGCAGGCCATATCAGCCGGGAGCAGCTTGCCGAGGCCGAGGACCGGGCTATCCTTCAGGCGCTGGAGCGTCAGAGGCAGATAGGCGTTGAGGTGTTAACCGATGGCGAGTTCCGGCGCTCCAGCTTCCAGAATGACCTCGCCGAGTCGGTGGAAGGCTACGTCACCGTGGATAGGCCCTCAGTGGTGCGCATCTGGCAGGGGCCTGGCGGTGAGCCGCAAGAGCAGGGGACAACCCTGGTTGTTGGAGGCAAGCTAAGGCAGCTACGCCGCCTGACGGCGCATCAGACGGCTTTCCTGAAGGCGCACGCGCGCGGCCCCTTCAAGATGACCGTCCCCAGCCCCAACCAGTTCCCGGCCATCAGCTTCCAGAAGGGGCTTACGGACAGGGCTTACCCAACTCGCTCTGCCCTGTTGTGGGACATTGTCAACATCATCAGGGCCGAGGTCGCCGCCCTCGCGCAGGAGGGGGTGCCGTACATACAGATTGATGCCCCCAGGTACAGCTACTACGTTGACCCCCGCTGGCGACAGCACCTGCGAGACCTGGGAGAGGACCCCGAAAAGGCCTTCGAAGAGGCGGTCAGGGCCGATAACGCCTGCCTGGAGGGGGCGAAGCGGGAAGGCGTCACCTGCGCCATGCACATCTGCCGCGGCAACAACCAGAGCAAGTGGTACGCCCAGGGGGGATACGAGCCTATCGCCGAGAGGCTGTTTGGCACCCTGGCCGTGGACAGGTTCCTGCTGGAGTACGACACGGAGCGCGCCGGCACCTTCGAGCCACTCCGGTTCATGCCGAGGGACAAGATGGTCGTGCTGGGGCTGGTGAGCACCAAGGTGCCGCAACTGGAGGCCCAGGACGAGCTGTTGCGCCGCATAGAGGAGGCGTCCCGCTACGTTCCACTGGAGCGCCTGGCCCTCAGCCCACAGTGCGGCTTCGCCTCCACCGAGGCCGGCAACCTGCTGACCGAAGACGAACAGTGGCGCAAGCTGGAGCTGGTTGTGGACACAGCCAGGAAGGTGTGGGGCTGAAGGTCCTGACCACACGGCGTTACTTTCGGACGAAGCCATGCCCTGGGCCATACACAGTGCGCAGCAGGCGAGCATCGCCGAGGGCCTGGAAGGACAGCACCCGTTTGCCCCGGGCAGGGGGCGCCAGCACGGTGGTGCCTTGCTCCAGGACCTGGCCGTCGAGCTGCACGCGCCCTCCCTGTACCGAGACCAGCCCGCCCTCCTGCTCCTCAAGCACCAGGTCCAGGCGATGCCCGTCCTCTATCTTGCTGTCGGTGAACAGCCGCACGTCGCCGTGGAGCCGCAGGCTGGAACGGGGACCGACGACTTCTTTGGTCTGCACGCCGTCGCCTTCGGTGTAGCGGGCCGCCTCGGCGTCTTTCAGGACGGTGAACTCTGTCTTCTCTGGCAGCGGGGTAGTCGAGTAGACCAGGATATAGGCGTGGCAGACGACGTCGCCATTGTTCCACTCGGAGTGGACCATTCCGCGCCGGCCTTCGGTAAACAGGCCGGCGTCGCCGGCCGCCATGTGGCCCTTGATATACTTGTCGGGACCAGACGGGTCGCGAGAAGATGGCACTCCTGGGCAGGACCTGGCGCACAGGTACACCAGGCGAGACGGAATAGCGCTGCGACCGCGAAACCGCCCACGCAGAGGTATGGAGCATGGACGCCGATGAGAAGCGCACCATCGTCGTCACGGGAGCCACGGGCCGGCAGGGCAGCGCGGTGACTCGCCATCTCCTTGAGGCAGGGTGGCGGGTGCGGGCATTGACGCGAAATCCAAAAAGGAGCAAGGCGTTAGCGCTGGCGGACCTGGGTGCGGAGCTTGTCCAGGGCGACATGGGTGATCGGGCCTCTCTGCAGGTGGCCTTCCAGGGCGCCTACGGTATATACAGCGTACAGAACCCCATGATTAGCGGTCTGGAGGCTGAGGTCAGGCAGGGCAAACTCGTCGCCGAGGTAGCCAAACAGGCCGGCATCAAGCACCTGGTCTATGGGTCCGCAGGCCTGGGGGTGAAGGGCACAGGCATAGGCTCGTGGGAGTCGAAGCTTGTCATTGAAGAGCACATGAAAGCCCTGGATATCCCTCTGACCATTCTGCGCCCGATGGCGTTCATGGAGCTCATGACAGACAAGGCGTTCTACCCAGCGGTGTCCACGTGGCATGTAATGCCCAAGCTCATGGGTCCGTCCAAGAAGGTCGCCTGGCTGTGCACCGACGACCTCGGTGCCATCGCCTCCAAAGCATTCGCGGAGCCGCAGCGGTTCATTGGCAAAGACCTCAAGCTGGCCAGCGACGTCCAGTCCATAGACGAATGCCGGTCCATCTACCGCTCTGTGATGGGCAAGGCCCCCGGCGGTTCCCCATGCCCATCTGGCTGTTCCAGCGCTTTGTGGGTACTGACCTGACAACCATGTGGCGCTGGCTGCGCACAGCTAGCATTGACCTTGATACCGGGCCAACCCGTGCAATCCACCCCGAAGCGTATACCGTCGAGGCCTGGCTGCGGAGCCAGCGTTAACGCCAGTCATCAGGCGCCATGAGCCGGCACCTGATGCCAGGTTACTGGGGTAGTGCAAGGTCAGCAGGTGGTGGTCGGCAGTCCAGGTCTGACTGACTGTTGGCGCCATTAAGCCGCTGCTGGAGATAGCTGTGACGAGGGCAGGGAGTGGTGTCGCGCTGGTCAAGGAAGGGGATGGCGAAAAGGCAGCTAGTCCCGGGTATATAGCGGGGCCAGACGGAGAGTCAGGCGGCCCAAAGCGTGATGAAGCGTCGCCAGGCGGTGCTAATGTTGCGAAAAGTGATCAGTGTTTCTGGTGGAGACGGGGGAGGGTCGAACTCCCCGTCCAGAAGCAGTCCCGACCAGGATATGCTACAGGCTTAGCGGGTATTCAGAATCTCGCCTCTGCCGCCCCTACCAGCGAAGAGCTTTGGCAGAAGCCCAGCCAATCAGGTCTTTGGCCCTTGCTTATTGGCGTCGCCCGGACCGCACCTCGAATTATCTCGCCCAGCCGCACCTTCGAGGAGAGGGAGCGGTGGACGTAGTCGCCTATTAGGCGGCTAGTGCGAGTTGTCTTTCGCCAGTTACTTTTTTGCCACCGGTTTTACGAGGGCGATGGCACCTCGGCCTGCAATCCCGCAGGACTGTCCCCTGTCGAACCCGCGCGTCCCCACGTGTCCTTATTATAGCACATGGTGGCAAGTCGCGTGCCCCATTGGCCCGCCTGACATTCAGCACGACACGACGAATGCTCGTTGACTCTGGCCTGACGCGGTGATAATATGTGAAAGACTTCACCAACGCATTCA
>FWPU01006519.1_pt1 | contig 23184 bp, 22 predicted proteins | sample 2228361 | NCBI WGS metagenome assembly FWPU01 (sample SAMEA103939777, study PRJEB20133) | metagenome
TAAAACCTTTTAGAAAATTTACCTTTTAAAAACCGCATTAGTAGGTAGAAGTTTTTGTAAGACAATAACTTTTTTCAACAAAGCTTTGGCATAAAAATTTCATATAAAATAAATGATGGGTTGCGAGAAAGGTAGGTATAAAAATTTAAAACAAAAAACCTCTTTTACAGGTCCTATTCCTGAAGGGAGGGGAAAATTAAACATAGGAGGTGTGTGATGACAGGAATTGAACTGCCGATGTACGGAGGTGTAATGGCAGAGCAATGCCAAGCATGTACTGTTTGTGGGGAATGTGGAGCATCTTGGGCTGCCCTGGTTCTATTAGCAGTGGGAGTTTATTTAATTCCTTAGAGCAGATAGAATGAGATTATAGAGGGGGGCGATGCCCCCCTTACTTAAAAATAGGAGAAAATTATGAAAGAAATGTTAGAGAAATATGCTAAATTCAATCCAGATAATAGTATTCATCAATATCCTGAATGTGGATTTATCTTTCGAGTGAAAAATCAAGGACCTGAAGCTCTCAGAGGAAATTATATAAACACTCCAAAGGATATGGAGTTTATAAACCTTACCGCGCTTAAGTTTTTTTAATGAGTAATGGAAAAAAACAAGTAAAGGAAATTTTTGATCTTGTATATGGTAACAAAGTGTGGGAAGAATATACAAAATATCTTATTCAGTTTATAGACCAGGCAATCAATAAAAAAGACATTTTTTTACTTTCTTTTCCTGAACCTGTTAAAGTTGAAATTACAGGTAGCTCCTTTCATTTTTTTCCTCTTCATTTAGCCTGTGAATTAACATATGCCTGCCAGCTTAAATGTAAGCATTGCTATGCAAATGCGGGGAAAAATGTAACCTTTATAGATACTACCATATTAAAAAAGTTTCTTTCAGATTTAAAACAAAAGGGCTTAAGAATAGTAGAACTCACAGGAGGAGAACCTTTGCTTCATCCTGATTTCTGGAATATCTTAGAGTTTAGCGTTAAAAAATTTGATTATGTTGCTGTACTTACAAATGGCATTTCAATAGGTAAAAAGGAAGCACATAGATTTTCAGAATATAAGGACAAGATACTTATGAATATAAGCCTTGATGGTTCAAGTTCAAAAATTAATGACCATTATAGAGGCTTAGAAGGTGCTTTTGAAAAGACAGTGAACTCAATAAAATTACTTTCCAATCTTGGACTTGTGGTTAGAGTTACAATGAGCGTTTATCCTGCAACCGTTGGTAATATTGAAGCAACTTTACTCCTCGCAAAGGAACTTGGTGCGAGAAGTTTTGTCTGGGGTGCTGTTCTTCCCTTTGGTAGAGGTAAAGAAGTGATATGGGACAAAAATAAGGGAGAAGAAATTGTAAAAATAGAGAAAATGATTATTGATAAATATATTGATTTTATTCAATGGATTCCAAAAAAGAAGATGGAAAGAATGATGAATACTTCAAATTGTGGGGCAGGTTGGAGAAGTGTGGTAATCGATCCTTATGGTAATCTGCGACCCTGTTTGCTTCTCTCCACAAAGGAATTAAATCTGGGTAATATCAAAAAATCATCAGTAGAAGAAATTTTTTGCAAAGATATATTTGCTTACCTTTATAATTTATCCTGTGCAAAGAAGGAAATATGTGGAGAATGCAATAATTTGCCCTTTTGTGAATTTTGCTTTGCCCGCCCCCTTACCAAATATGACAGGAAAAATCCTTGTATATGGGCAAGATCCCAGAGGATACAGGAGATATTCAATTTAGAATGAATGTAATAGAAATTATAGAACTTTTTAAGTCTTTTAAAGGGAAAGAGGTTCTGCAAAATATAAATTTAAATATAAAAGAAGGCGAAATTTTCGCTCTCTTAGGAAAGAATGCATCAGGAAAAAGCACACTCATAAGCATTCTTTCCGGTCTCCTGAAAAAAGATAGAGGAAAAATTCTTTTTTGGGAAAAGGAACCCATATATCCAGATATTTTCAGAAGGGTTTCAGTTTTTAGAGAAACTCCTTCCTTTTATCCTCATCTTACCTTAAAAGAAAATTTAATTTTCTTCTCGGATATTTATGAGATTTCAGATTATAAAGCACTCCCTTTTAAAAAACTTGAACTTTCAGAACATCTTAATAAAAAGGTTAATAGACTTTCAAAAGGAACAGTTCAAAAGGCAGGACTTTTACTATCTTTATATAAAGAGGCGGATGTTTATGTTCTTGATGAACCCATGACTCATCTTGACCCTGATTCGAGAAATTTTATAAAAGAAAAAATAAGGGAAATAAACAAAAAAGGAAAAACTTTTTTTCTCACAACCCATTTAAAAGAGAATATAGAACTTTGTGACAGTGTATCTATCTTAGAAGAAGGGTGTATTAAATTTACCGGTTTTTCAAAAAGTAAAGAAGTAGAGAATTTTTTCTATGAAAAAAATGCTTAATTTTGAACTTATAAAATTTATTAAAAATAGAAAAATATTCTGGAGTTTTCCAATTATAGGAATCCTATCCTTTATTTTAACCTATCTCATTTATCTTCTTTCTCCTGATAAAAAAACATCCGGATTTATGCTTTTATCTCAGATGCTGAGTTTTATCTACTCCTTCTTCTCTTTTCTTATTGCAGTTTTCGGAACATTAATTTTTTCTTCAGAATACGATTATAAAACCCTTCCAATGCTTTTAATCGGGAGAATATCAAGAAAAAAAATAATCATATCAAAAATCATTGTTATCTTTTTTATTACCTTCTTTATTCTCTTTTCTGTTTTCTTTTTCTCAATTTTAGCAGGTTTTATTTTTTCAAATTTCAAAAGTTTAGAAATTCAAGGATATGTAATAATGAATTCTTTATCCCTCTGGAAAATGGTATTTTTAACATTTTTTCTGCTCTCTTTGCCTTTTTTTGTTTATGGAGTCATAGGATTTTTAGTGGGGGTGATTTTGAAACATACATTACCCTCAATTTTTTTAACTCTTTCCCTTGTTTTTTTCTTTACTTTATTTTCCCTTTTTCCAGGTATCAAAAATTATGTTTTTTCAGGTTATTCCCAGATACCGATAGAGTTTATGTCAAAAATTTCAAAGGGCATAAATATTTCATATAAATGGATTTCAAATTTTTTAGTTTTTCACCTTGTTTACCTTTTTATATTTATCTTTTTTTCTTTTCTTATATTTGAAAGGAGGGAAGTATGAGCCTTTTACTTTTCTTTTCAATTTTAAATTTCAATTTCAAACTTGGTGAAGGGTGTAGATTTGTTTTTTTAAAAGACTTAGATGGAGATGATAAAAAGGAAGTTATTCTTCTAAATAAAGAAAATCTTGTTTCAATTTTAGAGTTTGATAATGGTATTTTAAAACACATGATTAAAGAGAATTTTCAGGGGAACATTATAGATTTTGGTGATTTATATCCAGATATAGAAGGTGATGAGATTGTTGTTATTCACTTTTCAGGAATAGATATATTTAAATATAATGGAAACAAGATAAATCTTTTGAATTCTATAAATCTTGAAAGTTCATTTCTCTATTCCCAAAACTCAAAGATTTTAAGAAGTGGTAATTTTATATATGACCTGGGAAATAAAAAAGTGATTGTTTTCTTTTATACTGATAAAGGGGTTATCTTAGATAAAGATGGTGCTATAGAAAAAATACCCCTTATGCCTGAAATAAGGATATCTACTTTTAGTGATAAAGCCACTCCACTTGAGGGGGAAGATATTTTCTCCCTTAAGACATCCTTTGTTCTTCCAGTGATATTTTTCAGCGATATTGATGGTAATGGTAAATCTGACCTTATTCAGTTTTCAAAAGATACATTATTTATTTTTTTAAGAAAAAATGAAAATTTTTCAGCAAAAAGAGATTTATATCTTGGCCTGAGTTTTTTAAAATCAGAAAAAATGGAGATTTTTCCTCCCAGAATATGGGTAAAGGACATAAATAATGATGGAAAAGGAGATGTAATTGTAAGTAAAGCTGAAATAGGTATTCCCTTTGGTAAAAAAAGTGCTATATATCTTTTTCTTAATAAAGATGGTACTTTTGGTCATGTTCCTGATCAGGTTTTAATTTCTGAAAGTTTTTTGCCCGAAATCCATCTTGCTGATTTTAATAAGGATGAAAAAATTGACCTCCTTTTAAATACAGCTGGTTTTAACCTTTTTAGCCTTATAAAATTAATTCTTATGAAAAAAATAAACCTGGAGTATTCTCTTTACCTTTTTAAAGAGAATTCCTTCAGCAAAAATCCAGTTTATTCAAAAGGTTTTGAATTCAGTGCAAATGTTTCTGAGGAAGAAAGCGAAGGTTCTATTGACTTTTTACATGATTTTGATAATGATGGTTTTTTTGACATTTTTTACTTTAAAAAGGATGGGATAGAAGTTTTCAAAGGAAGGGGAAAAGATTTTGAGAAAAAGTCCTGCTTTTTTTATAAAATAAACACCTCTGCCAGTTATTTTATAGAAGATATAGATGGAAATGGAAATGTTGATTTTCTTTTCTGGAGGACAAAAAAGAAGGAAACAGAGATATGGGGATTTTTAAGATAATAATATGGAGCGTTTTTATAAGGGAAATGGGGGTTTATGGTCTTCAAAATCTTTCAAAGGAGTATATTCTTTCCTTTTTTCCTCAACAAAAATCTATCCCCCAGTTTAATATAAAAGATTATGAAAATATCCTTTTGAATACAAAACTTTTTGAATCGGTAATCATAAAGAAAAAAGGGGAGGACACAATAGACTTGATTGTTATCCTTAAAGAAAAGAGTAGATTTTCTCTATCCCCCCTTAAAGATATTACTCCTTCTAATAAATATACTCTTGGTCTTAAGATAATTGATAGATTCTTTTTGAAAAAAGAACAAAAACTTGAAGTTAAAGGTTATACGATAAATTTAAAGGCTATCTGCTTTTATTTTGAAAATTATAGATGGAATATTTCCCCTTTTATCAAAGCAGAGGCAATAGAGTATGAATATCCTGAAAATTTTTTAATTTTTGAAAATGAACTTTTGGTCGGTTTTTTTAAAAGAAAAAATCATTTTGATTATTCTATTTCTTATGGAGAAGGTTCTGTAAATGTTTATGGAGAGGGAAGAGATTTTTTTACAAGACTTTCAAGTAATATGCAATTCAGTAATAATTTTTGGTATAATTCCTTTAACCTTAAACTTGATCTATACCCTTTTGAAAAAATTTTCTGGAGTTTTTCTTTAAAATCTTTTATTCGCTATCCCTTTAAAATTTTTCTATTTGTTCCCAAAATTCGTGCTTTTATTCAGGACGGGGATGTGCCCTTTTATAGAAAAATAATATTCGGAGGATACAGGAATTTAAAAAGTTATCCATTTATGAAATCAAAGGGAAATAGTGGTTATATCTTTGAACCAGAGATTGTTTATCAAATAATGCCTCAGGTAGAAGAGAATACCGGGATAGAGACTTTTCTGTTTATTGAGATGGGTAATACTTTTGATGATTATGAGGATATTTTAAGAAAAAAAGTTTTAAAGGGAATAGGGTTTGCTTTAAGGTTTTTCACTCGTAATTATGAACCTCTCACCCTTTTTGTGTCATATAATCAGGAAGGAAAGATAAGGTTCGGGATAGGCATAGAATAGTTGATCATCTTAACTTATGTTTGCCAACTGGCGTTAAAGAAGCCTGATAAATCAAGGATTTTAAAATTTATTTGGTCCCCACAAAATTTTAGCAAAAAGAAGAAGTTTTTGAAGAAGTGACCTAAATAGCGATTTTACCATAAATTTTGGCAAACATGAGTTAGGTGTAATTTTGAAAAATATTTCAAAAGACCCTGTAGGCTCATATAAAAAGCTAACTTTGTTTAGAAAAGATAAAAAATACAATATAGAATAGGTTGGGGTCAAATGTTTCTTTTTATTTATTACACCTTTATAAATTGATTTCTACTTTCCATGTCCATACCTCTTTTAAAAGAAAATTTCAGCTAAATTTTTGATAAGATAACTCGTATTTGACTTTCACAGATTTATATCTTTATAATTTTTGGTCTTTTTCAAAAAAGGAGAATTAAAGGTGTCATTTCCCTTTTTAAGTGTTATTACATTTTCCCCTTTTTTTGGAGCTTTTTTAATGCTTTTTGCAAGAAAACATCCCCTTGCTGTCAGAATAATCGGAGCGTTCACAACCGGTGTTTCTCTTGTGCTTTCCATTATTCTTTTAATTATTTATGATACACAGAAAGGCGGATTCCAGTTTATAGAGCATATACCCATTATTCCTTCTCTTGGTATCTCATATCACCTTGGTGTTGATGGAATCTCGATTACTCTTGTTTTGTTAACAGCCTTTATTATATTTACAGGGGTTTTTGCTTCATGGACAATACCTTTTAGATCACAGGAGTTCTATATCTTACTTTTAACACTTGTTACAGGAGTGTTTGGTGTTTTTGTTTCTCTTGATCTGTTTCTATTTTTCCTTTTCTATGAATTGGCAGTTCTTCCCATGTATCTTCTCATAGGGATATGGGGCACAGGTAAGGATATAAAGCCAAAGATTCCACCAAAAGGGGTCCTTGGATTTATAATGAGACCCATTGATACAGCGATGAGAAATGTATCCCTTGGAACAAAGGAATATGCTGCAGCAAAACTTACCCTTTATCTTCTCCTGGGGTCTGCCTTTATTCTCGTTGGTATGCTGGTTACATATTTTGTGGGAGGTAAAAGCTTTGACTATCTTGTTCTCTATCAAGCGACTCAGGAGGGAATGTATTCTTTTTCTCTCCAAAAAGTTCTTTTCCTTTGCTTTTATATAGGCTTTGGTGTTCTTGCGGGTGTTTTTCCTCTTCATACCTGGTCTCCTGATGGTCATGCCTCTGCTCCGACTGCGGTCTCCATGCTTCATGCAGGTGTTTTGATGAAACTCGGTGCTTATGGTGTATTGAGAATAGGTTTTGGTCTTTTTCCTCAGGGTGCAAAATACTGGACATTTCTGGTTGGATTTATAGCCTGTATAAACATAGTTTATGGTGCACTTTCTGCAATGAATCAAATGGATTTAAAATATGTGGTTGCCTATTCTTCTGTTTCCCATATGGGTTTTGTAATGCTTGGAGCAGCAACTTTGAGTGAACCAGGTCTAAACGGCAGTGTATTCCAGATGTTTTCACATGGAATAATGACAGGACTTTTGTTCGCTCTTGTGGGTCTTGTGTATGAAAAGTCTCATACAAGGGATATACCCAAAATGGGAGGGTTTGGTAAAAGAATGCCAGGCATAGCAACTGCCTTTGGAATAGGAGGTCTTACGTCCCTTGGTCTACCCGGTCTTTCGGGTTTTGTTGCGGAATTTCTCGTTTTCTGGGGATGCCTGACAATACCCAAACAGTTTTCCCATTATAAATTTGGATGGATATGGTTCCCTCTTGCAATAATAGGCACATTTATCACAGCGGTTTATGTTTTAAGAGTTTTAAAGCTTATTTTCTTTGGACCCCTTGATGAAAACAATTACAAAGATTTACCCGATGCAAAAGGTCCTGAATGGGTTGCCCTTGTTGTTCTCTCTTTTCTGCTAATACTATTTGGAATAGCACCTTTTTTACTTGTGAAGTACATTGATGTTGGTGTTCTTGAATTTTTAACGAGGTTTTAGAAAATGAGAACTTTTTTCTTTGAAATTGGTCTTTTAGTTATTGGTCTTTTAATTTTTGTGTTTGACCTAACGCTGAAAAAGGGAAAAGGCAAAGGCAGTTTTCTCGGGTGGATTACCGCAATTTTGATGCTTGCCCTTACAATAATAAGTTCATTTTTTTATTCAAATTCTCAAACCTTAGGTTTTTCTCTTGATAATTTTTCCTACTACCTGAAAATTCTTTTCCTCTCAGCAGGAATAATAGGTGCGATAGGTGCAATTCCTTATGTAAGCAGTAGAATTCCTGAAAAAAGTGGTGAATACTTTTTGCTCTTCATCCTTTCCATCATAGGAATGTCATTTCTCGTTTCAGCAAGGGATATACTTCTTTTCTTTATTTCCTTTGAATTACTTTCTCTACCCCTTTATGCCCTCGCTGGATTTTATAAAAAGGATATAAGGTCACCCGAAGTATCACTCAAGTTTTTGCTTGTTGGAGCCTTTTCATCTGCAGTCCTTTTCTTCGGACTTTCATTCCTCTACGGAGCAGGGGGTGCAGGCGATTTTGAGACCCTGCAAGAGATTCTTTCAAAACCTTCTCCTTTTGTTTATGGAGGTATGGTGATGTTTCTTGTTGGAATAGGTTTTAAAATTGCTGCTGTTCCTTTTCATACATGGTTGCCTGATACCTATGAAGGCGCTCCTGCTGCATATGTTGCATTTATATCAGTTGCTCCGAAGGCAGCCGGTTTTGCAGCTCTTTTAAGATTTTTATTTGAAGTGTTTCCAATGGAGAACCCATTGATTGCTGTTATAGTACTCCTTTCAGCCCTAACAATGTTTGTGGGTAATCTTCTTGCCCTTCCACAAACCAATATAAAAAGGCTTCTTGCCTACTCATCAATTGCCCACATAGGCTATATGCTTGTGGGAATAGCAGCCTTCAATGAAACAGGTATAAGCATGGTTTTATTTTATCTTTTTGCCTATCTTTTCTCAAATATGGGGGCATTTTTTGTTGTTGAATCCCAGATAATTTCCTTTAAAGATGATGAAAGAATTGATGCTTTAAGAGGACTATCCCAGAAGAACCCGGTTCTTTCTCTTTCGATGCTCCTATTCCTCCTTTCTCTTGGAGGAATTCCTTTTGTAGCAGGATTCTGGGCAAAACTCTTTGTATTTTTAGCGGGTGTTAAAAGTGGCTACTGGATCCTTGTTCTTATAGGTTCAATTCTCACAATTGTCGCCCTTTTCTACTATCTTATGGTTGCAAAGAGAATGTATATAGAAAAAGAAGAATTTTATGAAAGAGTTGAAACTCCCTTTTCCCTTAAAGTTGCCATAGGTATTTGCACTCTTGGAGTTTTATTTTTTGGGATTTTGCCAAAGATACTTATAAACTTTTCTGACTGGGCTGCAAAGGGGATTTTGAAATAGTTATTTTTTCTTCTTGCCTCTTCGTTTATAAATGATTCCTATTGGAAATAATACGCAATAGCCCAGAGTAAGCAATATAGGAGAAATAGTTATATCTCCTATGCCAAGAAAGATATAACCCACCACAATAAATAAAAGGGCAATTCCCATTATTATATAATTTTCCTTTACAAAAGGTGCTTTAATTATTTCATCTTTTTGCTTCATTTTAAAACCTCCTTAAAACCTTTATTTTCATAAATAAAAATCTTAACAAAACTTTCCTTCCATGAATAAAAGTTATTTATTCCCTTTAAAATTCCTTTTGTTTCCAAATATTCCCTTATGTTTTCCGAACCTTTGAATCCATAAGTGATTATTTCTTTTAAGAGCAGCGCAGTTTCATATCCCCTTGTTGCTATATCTGAGGGGAGTTTTTTAAAGGTTTTTAAATATTTCTCTTTAAAACTATCCATTAAAACGCTCGATAAAGGGAAAGGCTGGTTACCCGTAATATACACATTTTTCAGATATTCACCCGCAACTGCCCCTACTTTTTCCCTTAAAAAGAAATGATTTGAAAGGACAGGACAGGTGATTTTAAGGAATTTGATCTGGGTTATCATTTCTATTGCATCTTTTTCCCCTGCTGGAAAAAGCACAATTGCATCGGGTAGAGAATCTTTCTCTGTGCCTGAAAAATAATTTCTTATTTTTAAGATCTGTGTCTGATAATCAGTTGAATCAGGAGAATAGGAGACCGAAAATAGATCGGCATTCATTTCGCCGTTAAAAAGCTGAGTAAAAACGTCCTTTGATACTTCTCCTTCATAGGTTCTTGGATAAAGAATTCCTATATTTCTATAACCATTATCCGTCGCAAATTCGGCAATTTTTTTTATCTCATAATAAGTTCCCTCATTAAAGGCGAATATGTTATCTCCAAAAATGCCGAGTCTTATATCAGTGGCTGTTGGGGATATGACATTAACTTTTTCCTGAGAGAAAACAGGAAAGACTGCAAGGGCACACCTTGTTGATAAAGGTCCTACAAAAAGATATGGTGGTTTCTCGAGGATTTTTTGCATAGCATTATAGGTATAAAGGGGGTCTGATTTTGTATCAAATATTTCAAATATACCTGGGGTAAGTGTACCCAGATTAAATCCATTCATGAATTCCTTTCCATATTCTGCAAATTCTCCACTTAAAGGGATAAGGAGCATAATTTTTGCAATATATTCTTTTTGTTTTTTTTCTTCCTTTATGACTAATTTTTCAGCTTCTCTCTCATATTTTCCACCTATCTGTTTTAACCTGTAGTAATATACATTCCTTTCCTCAACTTTGCCTTCTTTGTGAGCTCTTAAAAAAGCATGATAAATGACAAAAGAATAAAGAGATGTTCCCTCTACTTCTTTCTCAAGAGATGAAATCGCTTCAAAATCAAGACTTTTTACTATATTTTCAAATTTAGTTCTTGAATTTTTTAATACCTGATGATTATCTGATGTTTTGAATGCCCTTATAAAACTTTCCGCGGCTCTAACATAAAATCTCTGTTTTTCAAGGGAAACCCCCATAAAATAGAATATTTCGTCTTTCAAATCAGAATCAGGAAAATTTCGGAGAAATTTATTGCCTTCCCTTATGGTATTGTCATAATCTTTTAACAGATAATAGGTGTATGTGATGTAGAATTGAGATAAATGGGGGTCCTCACCTGTATTTTTTGCTTTATAGAAAAAGGAAAGAGCGGTTTCATAGTTTTTCTCTTTCATGTTTCGAACACCCTCCTGAAGATTAATTCCTGTAACTTTTTTTTCTACCTGAACTTCCCTGGAAATAAATGTCACACATGAGATTATGAAGAAAATAAAGGGTAGCATAAAAAGTTTTTTCATCTACTTATCTTTTCCACCCTTAACTCCTTCTGACATTCTTTGGCATATTCTGAATAGTTCTCTGCATGCTTTTTCAGGGCTTCTACTTCAGATTTTTTTAACTTTCTTTTTATTCTACCAGGTATACCCACTACCAAGGAATTTGATGGCACTTTAAGACCTTCCCTGATAACACTTCCTGCAGCTACTATACAATTGTCTCCTATATCAGCGCCATCAAGAACTTTAGCCCCCATTCCTATTAAAACATTGGTTCCGATTTTACATCCATGAATTATTGCACCGTGTCCTACAGTAACATAATCCCCTATTTCAACCGGAAACTTGTCTTTTGTAACATGCACTATAACATTGTCCTGAATATTGGTATATTTTCCTATTTTTATATAGTGAATATCCCCTCTTACCACTGTGCCGAACCATACTGATGAAAAATCCCCTATCTCAACATCTCCTATTAAAATCGCAGCAGGAGCAATAAATACTTGTTTTCCCAGCTTTGGATTTTTTTCCTTATAAGAGAAAAGCATTTATTTATTATAAGGTAAATTTCTTTATATTTTCAAAACCACTTTGCCGAATACCTTTCTTTCCTCAATTAATCTATGGGCATTTTGAACCTTATCCAAATTCATAACTTTTCCAACTATGGGTTTTATAAAACCTTTTTCTACAAGTTCAAGACCTTTTAAAAGATGTTTTCTTGCACCCATTGTAGAACCAATCATATGAATCTGTCTGAAAAATATGTGCCTCAGGTCAGTTACCGCATCATATCCTGAAGTGGCGCCACATATTACTATTTTTCCTCCCCAATTAACGATTTTTATGATACTTTCCCAGAAATCCTTTCCCGTATGGTCAAAGATTATATCAATCTTTTCACAAATATTCCGCAGTTTTTTTTCCCACTCCTTATCTTCGTAAACAACTCCTTCCTCAGCACCCAGCCACTTTGCCCTCTCTAATTTCTCTTTACTTCCCGCGGTTACAAAGATATTGCAATTTTTTGCCTTTAAAACCTGAATCAGCATGGAACTCACCCCTGAACCCGCGGCCATAACAAGGACATTCATTCCTGGCTCAAGATTTACCTTATCTACCATCTGTATTGCTGTTAAAAGGGTAAGGGGCAAAGATGCAGCTTCAATAAAGGATAGTCCTTTTGGCATCGGAAAAACATTTTCCTGAGGGATAGCTATATATTCGGATTGAACTCCCTTTGTTCTTTCACCGAAAATTTTATACTCTTTACACAGATTTTCATCTCCTGAAATACAGTTTTTACATTTTCCGCAAAAAATAGCGGGATATACTATAACCTTTTCATTCTTACTTATTCCTTTAACCCCCTCACCTGTTTTGTCAACTGTTCCTGATGCATCAGCACCGAGAACATGAGGAAATTTTATACCTGGTAAACCTTTTCTAACCCATATATCAAGATGGTTTATTGAAGATGCTCTAACTTTTATTATTACTTCACCTGGACCAGGCTCAGGCATAGGAAGTTCTCCTATTTCTATGACCTCAGGACCACCATGCTTATTTATAAAAGCAGATTTCACCTTTTTACTTTATATCGCATGTGCCATTCTTTTTAAATAAAATATTCTCTTTTGAATCGGTGGATGGGTGCTCCACAGATTTGCCCAAAAGTTTTCCTTTTCTGCTAAGGAACTTCTTAAAGGTGACACAATACACATATGGGAAACTGCCTTGTTGCCTATGGGCTTTCCTCTCTGATTTAAGGCAAGTTTTTCAAGAGCTTTTGCAAGGGCAATGGGATTTCTTGTAAGTTCTGCCGAACTTGCATCCGCTAGATACTCCCTGCTTCTTGAAATTGCAAGAAACACAAGCCTTGCAATTATTGGTGCCAGGATTGCAAGAACCAGAAGCAGAATCAAAACTATTGCATTTCCAGAGCCTTTTCCTCTGTCTCTTCTTCTCCTACCACCACCCCACCACAATCCTCTTAAAGCAAGGTCAGATAGAAGCACTATTATTCCAAGAAGTGTTGCTGCCACTGTCATTGTGAGAATATCTCTATTTCGTATGTGAGCAATTTCATGTCCTATGACTCCCTGCATTTCTTCTCTGTTTAAAAGTTTCATAAGACCTTTTGTAACAGCAACCGATGAGTGTTCAGGATCTCTCCCAGTAGCAAAAGCATTTGGAACATCGGTTTCAATTATATAAACTTTTGGCATAGGAAGTCCTGATGCAATTTTCATTTCCTCTACAATGTTTATAATCTGTTTTTCTTCTAATATTTCAGGATTTGCAGGTCTTGCACCTACTGAAAAGAGAACGAGTTTATCTCCGTTAAAATATGAAACAAGCGATTGGATTCCGGATATAAAAAGAGCTATAAAGGTTACAAAAGGAAAGGAGGATTTTTTCGGAAATCCAAGAAAATAACTATCAACAAGAAATCCTATAATTCCCGTGATTACAAGGAAGAGAAAAATCAAAAATATCGTTTTCCTTAAATTTTTCCTCTGTAAATCATAAAATGTTATTATTTCAGACATTTAGATCAACTTCTGGCACTTCCCTTTCTTCGAGTTTTTCAACCTCAAAGAAATCAAAAGGTCTGAATCCAAACATTCCCGCAATTATGTTCTTTGGAAACACCTGAATGGATGTGTTATATTTCATGGTCATATCGTTATAGAACTGTCTTGCAAAGGATATTTTATTTTCTGTATTTGTAATTTCTTCCTGAAGCGCCATTACATTCTGATTTGCCTTTAAATCAGGATATCTTTCAAAAAGCGCAAAAAGTCTTCCCAGAATTCCTGAAAGTTCACCCTCTGCTTTTCCAATTTCTTTTAAGTCTCCCTTATCTCTTGCACTTACTGCTTTTGCTCTTGCCTCAATGACCTGTGTAAGTGTCTCCTTTTCATATTTCATATAACCCTTTACAGCATTTACAAGATTCGGTATTAAATCATGCCTTCTTTTAATCTGAACATCTATTTGACTCCATGCATTCCTGACCTGCATTCTTTCCCTTACAAGGGAATTATAGACTCCTATCACAAAAATTACTAGGAGTATTATAATTCCAATAATTATCCACAGTGCAACCATCTTTTGCCTCCTATTAAATTTTTTATTTCAGTTCCAGCAAATCATTTACTGAATAAAAACCGGGTTTCTTTTTTTTCAAAAGCCATTTTGCGGCCTTTATTGCTCCCTTTGCAAATATTTCTCTTGTATAGGAAATATGAGCAATTTCAACCCTTTCACCCTCGGTTGCAAAAAAGACCCTATGTTCCCCTTTTATATCACCCATTCTTAATCCAAAAACACCGATTTCGTCCCTTTCCCTTGGAGAAATTCCCTCTCTTCCAAAGGTTTTTTTAAGTTTCCTTGTGGAATTTTTTTCAATTATATCTGCAAGATGTAATGCTGTTCCAGAAGGAGCATCTTTTTTACCTGTATGATGAATTTCCATTATTTCAAAATCCCAGTCACCCAGATATTTTGCCATAAGAGCTGTTATATAAGATAGCACGCCTATCCCGTAACTCATATTGGGAGCCCAGTAAAGAGGAATTATCTTCCCTGTTTCTTCTAACTCCTTAAAATCTTTTTCTTTGAATCCAGTTGTTCCTGTAAGGTAAGGTTTTTTTATTTCCCTCATCTTCTTCAGATGCTCAAGAGTCGCAGATGGGTTTGTGAATTCAATACCTATATCTGCATTTTCCATTGCCTCTTCAAAATCATCGGTTATAATTACACCGATTTCTTCTCTCCATAAAATCTTTCCATAATCTATGCCTGCGTTTTTATGCCCTTTTGATTCACATGCCCCTGTAATTTCTATGTCTTCTTTTTTCGCAACCTCAGCTATCATTTTCCCCATTCTTCCTAAAGCACCTATGATAGATATTTTCATATCAGTATTTAATTATATCTTTAAATTTTTTTTCATCAAACTCATTTACGAAGTTAACACACAATTTTAAAGCATTGTCAAAGTCTTTTCTGTGTATCATTGACTGGAATCCGTGTATGTATCTTGAAGGAATCCCCACTATTCCTGAAGGGACACCCTCTTTGAAAAGATGTATTCTTCCTGTGTCATATCCACCTCTTGTAACAGTCACAAGATGATATTTAATCTTATATTTTTCAGAGATTTTAACAAGGAAATTCATTAATCTTCTATGGGCAACCATTGTGTAGTCAAGGGATACAATTGCAGCACCCCCTCCAAGTTTTGCATCGGTTTCTGATTTTGCACCGGGTGTATCTTCTGTTAGTGAAACATCAAGGGCAATTGCTACATCAGGCTCAAATACCCAGGGGGATGTTGCAGCACCTCTTAAACCAACCTCTTCCTGAACCGTGGCTACAAAATAAGCTGTTCCTGGAAATTTTTTATTTGATAGTTCTTCAAGAATTCTAATAAGAAGAGCACAGCCTACTCTGTCATCAAAGGCTTTAGAAACATATATATTTTTGTTCCCCATAATTTTAAAGTCAGCGACAGGAACTATCGGGTCCCCTATCTTTATTCCAAGTTTTTTCTGAAGATCAAACTTTTCTTCAACTCCGAAATCTATAAACATATCCTCAAGTTCAGGAAGTTTCTGGGCATCCTCTCTTCTTCTTAAAAGATGAGGGGGTATTGCTCCTACAACTCCATAAAATTCCCCTTTATCAGTTAAAACTTTAACTCTCTGACCTGTTAAGGTTGCAGGCCACCATCCTCCAAGAGGTGCAAACTTAACATATCCCTTTGGCAATTTCGTAAAACCCTTTACCATCAATCCTATTTCATCCATATGAGCGAAAAATCCTATCCTTGGTCTATCCGAAGTTCCCTTTTTAACCGCTATAACAGAACCCAATTTATCATAAAGGATTTTATCTGCGTACTTTTTAAATTCACTTTTTATTCTATCCCTTATTTCATCCTCAAAGCCAGGAATACCTGTTGCCTCTGTCATGTCTTTTAAAATTTTTTCGGTCCTATCCACAATATCCTCCTTTTTAAAATTTTTTTGTTAAAAAAAATCTAAATCCTTTTTTTGAAGGTAAAAAAGAAATATTTAAAGTCGTATCTTTTTCAAAATTATAAAGATGGGCTGAAACATAGGCATCCGCAAGTGAGTAGGTAAGAGTGATTAGATACCATATTGAATTATAAACCATCTTTCTCTCGTATGTGGTATCTGCAATTTTTTTTTCCTTTTTCAAATTATATATTCTATTAAACTCGTAAATTAAATACCCCTGAACTCCCGCAATTAAAGTTCCCTTTAAATAATTTCCAGTATAGAACTGTCCTCCGCCTGGAATTAAAAAAGAAAACCATGCGGAAAAGGTAGGCGATTTTGAATTTAAGGTAAGAAGTAGAAATAAAATCTTTATCATAAGAATTTTATTATAATCTCATTTGTCAGATTTTAACAACCTTTAAAGGGAACTTTTAAGTCCTTTTCCTCGTCTAATAAATTAAAAAAGAGGATAAAAAATGTGCAGGATTTTTATAATTATTACAAGTTTGTTTTTTACTGATATTTTTGCACAGGTAAACCCTGAAAAAGAGGTCATATCCAGAAAAAACAGTTTGATAAAAGGAATAGTTCTTGATAAAGAGACAGATTCTCCTCTTGAGTATGCAAGTGTTTCCCTTTTTAAAATGAAAGATAGCACTCTTGTTATAGGAATTCTTACAGATAAAAATGGTGAATTTATTTTGAAAAATTTAAGACCAGGGGCTTACTTTCTGAGGGTTGATTTCATAGGGTATAAAATGAAAGAGGTTTCTCCCCTTATTCTGCGTCCTGGTGATTCAATTGTGGATATTGGGAAAATATATCTTGAACCAGTCTCTTTTATTCTTGAGACTCAGGAAGTCAAAGCAGAACCTGCACCCATAACCTATAAAGTTGATAGAAAGGTTATAGAGGTCAGTAAACAGACAACAGCTCTTTCAGGGACAGCAGTTGATGTTTTAAAAAATGTTCCTTCTGTGAGTGTTGATATAGAGGGAAATGTCAAGTTGAGGGGAAGTGAAGATTTCAGCGTTTACATAGATGGAAAACCAACTGTGCTTGACCCGAATGACGCTTTAAAACAGATTCTTGCCTCTACAATTGATAAAATTGAAATAATAACAAATCCATCCGCAAAATACGACCCTGAAGGAGTTGCAGGGATAATAAATATCCTGCTGAAAAAAAGCAAACTTCAAGGGATAAGCAGTATCATGAATTTAAATGCTGGACTTGATGAAAAATATGGAGGTAATATACTTCTAACATGGAGAAGGGAAAAAGCAAGTATATTTTTGGGTCTTAATTATGATAAAAGAAATTTTCCTGGAAATACGAGTTCTGAAAGAACAATCTCTGATACAAGAATAACATCTGATGGAACATTTAAAAGAGCATTCAATCCCGCTGGAATAAGAGGCGGAATTGATTTAAAAATAAATGATAAAAATACATTCGGCATTTCAGGAAGTTATGGTTTTTGGAAGATGGAAGGAGGAGGGGAGTTTAAATACATTGAATTTTCAGACTCTCTCGGAGAGATGAGTTATAAAACTAATGAGATCTTTAAAAGGTCAGGACCCTATTATGAAATAATTTTGAATGACCTCCAGAGTTTTAAAAATGAAGGACATAAACTATATACAGAATTTATGTATACTGAGAGAAAGGGTAATGAGGAAACAAGTACTTATTATAAAGAAGATGAAACAGGGAATATCCTGAGTGGTCAGAAAACAACTGAAAAAGGTCCTTCAAAAAGAATAATAGCAAAAATGGATTATTCTCTTCCTTTAAGTGAAAATTTGAAATTTGAAACAGGATATCAGGGCTTGTGGAGAAGGAGCAGGGATGTAACAGACCTTTATGAATATGATACTGAAAATGGCAATTATGAATTAAGACCTGAATTTCACCATGATGTTGAGTATATTAAAAATATTCAGGCAATTTATGGAATTTTTTCAGGAGAGAAAAGAGATTTAGGCTATCAACTTGGCTTAAGAGCAGAATATACTGATAGAAACATAGAGTGTGCAGATACAAATCTTAAATTTGCACTTGAAAGATGGGATTATTTTCCTACAGTGCATTTTTCATACGGATTTAAAGAGGTAAATCAACTAATTGTGAGTTATACAAGAAGAATTTCAAGACCAAGAGGATGGATGCTTGAACCCTTTATAACATGGATGGATGCTTACAATACAAGAAGGGGAAATCCTGATTTAAAACCTGAATATGTTGACAATCTTGAAGTGGGTTTTCAAATTCCTTTATTTAAAGGATTTTTATCTTTTGAAACTTACTACAGAATAACCCATAACGAAATAGAAAGAGTAAATACTCTTTATCAGGACAGTGCATTCTTACATACTTTTGAAAATGTTGGAGAGTCCTATGCTCTTGGTAACGAAATTTCCTATAACAAAAACATCTTTACTTTCTGGAACATAAATCCTATGATAGACCTTTATAATTACAGACTTGAAGGAAAAATTTTTGGTGAAAAATTTTCAAAGCGTAGTTTTAACTGGAATTTAAGGTTTAACACATCCCTTATTTTAGGTAAAACACTGAGAATTCAACTGACAGCAATGTATCACAGTCCTTCTGTTTCAGCTCAGGGAGAGGAAAAAGAATTTTATACCATTGACCTTGCAGTTCAGAAAACTTTTTTTGAAAGAAAATTAGTATTAAATTTGCAGTTAGGAGATATCTTTCAGACATCAAAAAGGGAATTCACAGCCAAGGGTCAAGGGTATACATATCACCAAATATTTGAAAGAAAAGCACCAATTTTTATTCTGACACTTACATACAATTTCAACAACTACAGATCCGAAGAGAAAATAAAAAGGGAAGAGAGCGAGCTTGAAGGTGAGTTTGAGTTTTAAATAATATCTTTTAAAATTTTTCTGATAACCTTTTCATCGAAATCCTTATATAAAACTTTTACCAGATAAAGACCCTGAGGCGGTGCACTTATTGTTTTTTCAGGACATTTTTCAAAATACTCTTTAAACTTTAAATAGTCCCCTTCCCTTGCAAGAAAAATCATCTGACCCACAAGGCTTCTTATCAATTTATTTAGAAACCTGTTTGCAGATATATAAAAGATTAAATTTTTCCCTTTTCTTTTCCATCCTGCAGAAAAAAATTTAACCTTTGTATCACCTTCATGGGAAGGAGACCATTTTTTCATATCCCTTTCACCCTTTATACATTCAGCCATCTTATAAAGGGACATTATTTTTATTGGAAAATCAACCTCCCAGAAATATTTTCTTTTTAAAGGCGATTTGCCGAGAAATATTTTATAAACATATATTTTTCCCTTTGCCCAAAACCTTGCATGGAATCCATTTGGGGCAATTTCTACATTTTTTATATAAAGTGAATCCGGCAAAAGAGAATTTAAACTTTTTCTAAATTCTTCAAGTCCTTTGAAATATCTTTTTAAAAAAATTTTACCTATTTCAAAATGGGCAATCTGTGAAACTGCATGAACTCCCCTGTCAAGCCTTGAAGCCCCCTTTATTCTTATTGTTTTTAAAAATATTTTTTTCAGAACATTCTCTATTTCTCCCTGTGCGGTTTTAAAATTCTTTTGAATTTGCCATCCATAAAACTCATTGCCATCATACTCTATTTCAAGTTTGATTCTCATTTAAATCTTTTTGAAATCCATATTGAAATTTCAAATAAAAGATAAAGGGGAAAGGAAATTAAAATTAATGTTACTGCATCAACCGAGGGAGTTATTATTGCTGCAATTACAAATATTCCAACAATTATTTCTCTTCTTCTTTTTCCTATTGTCTCAGGAGATATTACTCCCAGCCTTGTCAATATTAAAATAATTATTGGGGTTTCAAATAAAACTGAAAAGGCAAGGGTTAAATAAAAAAATATTCTAAAAAGGTGATTGGCTCCTATTATTGGTTCCATAAAATCTTTGCCAAAGGAAAGCAGAACCTTCATCCCCAGAGGATATGCAAGAATTGCGGAGAAAATTCCTCCTGCATAGAAAAGAAAAATACCAAAAATTACAAAAGGTAATATTTTCTTTTTTTCGCTATAATAAAGAGCAGGAGATACAAATTTCCAGATTTCTAAAATCATTAAAGGTAGTGTTAGAAAAAGAGAAAGCAAAAAGGATAATTTTATCCTCACAAGAAATGCTTCTGGAGGTGAAAAGAAATATAACTGACCCACAGGCTTTTTGATATAATTTAAAAAAAGAGGGACAAACATGTAACAAATCATAGCACCTGTTAAAAAATAGATTAAAATTCTTATTATTCTCCACCTTAGTTCTTCAAGGTGTTCTGTAAACTGCATCTCTTTCATAAGAGTATTATTTTAAACTCATGGACTTTTATTTTGGAATTAAAAATGTTTTAAGGTTTTGCTAAGGCTCCTCTCTTTTTGAAAACTTTTAGCATTACCTGCCTTAAAATACGGGATGATTCAAGTATTTCAGGATATTCCAGATAATAAAACACATTATTCCCCCTTCTTTTCTTTGAAATAATCCCTTTGTCAGCAAGTAACTTAACATGCTGTGCAATATTCGGAGCTGAAAATCCAAGTTCTTCAGCAAGTTCCTTTATTGTTTTTGGTCTATCACTTAATTTTTCAATTATTAAAATTCTTTTAGGCTGTGAAACAGCCCTGCAGAATTCTGACTGTAAAATATAAATCTCGGGTATTTCTCCTTTTTTCATATCTTAATTATAATCCCTCATCCTCCTTAAACTTCAAATGACTAAATAATTTTTGCCACTGAGGTGGAAGCTGGTTCAAAAGTTCCACAAAAAGTATCTGCTTTAAATCAGGAAATCTTTAAGATATATCCATGCCCCTGATGTGTTTTTTGTAACATAAGAGAGTTTGAAAGCTGTTCTCCAGTCAGAGGGAATCAGTACTGTTCCTTTTTTTAGAAATTTTATTTACAATTCAGGTAAAATCAGTTTTTTTTCGTTTTTTGAAATTTTTTTATAATTTTTCATCTCTTCCCTGATTATCGCTAAAATCTTGTCCCTCATATCTTCACTCCATGTATCATACATCTTTTCAAAGGGTTTTCCTCTTATTAATCTAAGGGCATTTAAAAATACTCTCTTTGCAAAGTTTTTTTCCCCCATCTTTAAAAGAGCATGAGCATTTACAATATGATTCTGAAACTCATCCCAGTCAGTGTAAAAATTAACTTTGTTATAAAGGTAATCTTTCTTAAAATAAAGCATATGAGAAGGTATACAAAGTTTTTTCTTTAAACAAAAGAGCATGTTGTAAAGATACTGATGGGGATGTTTTTTGTTTTTCCAGTAATTTTCCATGATTTTTGTTTTCAGATATTTTTTTTCTTTCATATTTGCAAGAAATATTAAAAAAGAAGATTCCCTCGGAGAAAGTTCTAAAGGTAAGTATTTGTTATTTTTATAAATTTTTAAAGGACCAAGAAATTTTATATAAAATACCGGGATACCCTTTTGAAAACAGGATAATTTTAAAAAGTTTTTAGAAAAGGGCAGCTTCATTTTATATCTCAATGCCTTGACCACAATTTCTGGAAATAGTAAAATATCTCTATGAAATATGCCCTTTATTTTTTGATTTTCAACAAAATAAAATAAATTTTTTATATTTCCCTTATTTGGATTCATAAAAGCTTTTTGCAAAAGAAAGTAGAGTTTTAGTCTTGAATATGTGTTCTTAGGCATTCTTTTAACTTTTTTATTTCTCATTAACATTTTAAGTAACTCTATATAATGATGAATCTTGTATTTTTCCATCAGTTTCAGAGTATTTTGCAAAACTCTATCTTTTTTTCTTCTCATACCCAGAATCGAGTATATACCTGCAAGAATTAAATTAACACTATAAATATAACCTTTTATTCCTGCCTCTTTTGCCTTTCTCAATGCCTCAGAGGCAAAATGATTAACCTTTTTTAAATTGCCTTTTGACAAAGACTCCATGGCTCTGGCAAGTAGTATACCTGTATTAGCTCCTATATCCTCACCCATTTCTTTTGCTTTTTTTACAAATTTATTCACCTTTTTAAACTCTCCTGATAATGTGTAAACAATTATGGGGGCATATAAGAAGTCTCTGCTTCCGAGGAATTTATCTTTTATTTTTTCAATATGATACCATGACTTTTTGTTGTTTTCAAGAAAGGTGTAAAGGCTGGAGAGAAGAATTCTATAAAAAATATTGTAGCGAGAATTGTAAAGCATCTTCTCACATTTTCTCGCACATTCCATTCCTTTATGGTAATTTCCTATTATTCCGTAGCCTTTCCCTTTTCCCACATAAAAACCGAAAAGAAGAGGTTTTTCTCTGATATTTTTTATATATTTTTCAATTTCCTCTGCAACCTTTAATATTCCTTTACCATCCCATAACCATTCAAGTGTTTTAATTTCAAGAAATCCTGCCCGTAATGCCCAATAAATTTTACCTTTTTCAAATGCAGTTTTTCTTAAATTTCTTAACTTTTTAACAAAATTTTTATAAGATATAACTCCATAGAGGTCATAACATTTATCTATTTTCCTTTCCAAAGATAAATATCTATCAGGTATTTGAGAAAGTATAGTTCCTCTCGGGCAAAAAGTAATGGAATTTAAAATCTCTGCACATTTTTTAATTTCTCCTTTTTCAAAAAGAAATTTCGTAATCTCCAGATTCTCTCTAATATCCTTTTCAACAGGAAAATAATCGCCGTAGACAAAAAGTATATCCCTTTTTCTCTCAAAACCTGTGAATCCATATTTTCTCCATATTTTCCATATTTTCTTTTTTGAAATCCTTTCTCCTTTATTATTTAAAATTTCCTGCGCTTTTTCAATTGTAATTTTAGGATTTTTTTGCTTTATATCAACAACAAATTTTTCTAAATCAAATTTGTTGTTATAACTATAATTTAAGCCCTTTATCCCGTGCTCTCTATATTTTTTTAACCATCTCCATACACTCACAACAGGAATACCTGTTTCTCTGGATATTTCATAGAGAGATAAGCCTTTCTCACAGAGTTCAATAGTTTTTAACTTTTCATTTAAAGGATATTTCATATAATAAATTATAAGGTATTTCAATAAATGGAAAAAATAAGAAAAAAAATTTTAAAATGACTATTAATAAGTTTTTATAAGAAAAAATATTGCAGGACAAAAGTTTTTTTAAAAACATAAATCAAATTTATATT
>FWPU01000099.1_pt1 | contig 23181 bp, 20 predicted proteins | sample 2228361 | NCBI WGS metagenome assembly FWPU01 (sample SAMEA103939777, study PRJEB20133) | metagenome
CTGTTGTCAAGTAAGGATAGCATGGCTATGGTCGGAAGACGTTACCGTGTAATTGCTTATTTGAAAAGAAGATAACGTCTGTTTGTAATTTGGCAAACTGACTTGCCTTGCAAAAGGATTTTAATAAATTCGCGCCAACTGCCGAAGTGTTGTTATTCTCGGGGCATTCAACACGCAACTCATCTCAACTATGATTACACTCGCGTTCATCGCGCTTTGCTCCTACCTTATCGGTGCAATTCCGACCAGCATTATTGTTAGCAAAGCCGTTAAAGGCATTGACATTCGTCAGCATGGAAGTGGAAACGCGGGTGGCACAAATGTATTTCGCGTTTTAGGCTGGCAGGCGGGCGTGTTCGTAACACTCTTTGATATGCTTAAAGGTATTGTGCCTGTTACTTTGGTTGTTGGATACTTTACCGAGAACTCGATCGATGCTCTGCCAAATGTGCCGTTTATCGTCTTTCAACTGCTTGCTGGTGTTGCCGCCATGCTGGGGCACATTTACACCGTCTTTGCTGGGTTCAAGGGCGGAAAGGGCGTCAGCACAGGCGCGGGCGTCTTGATTGGCATTGCGCCGATGACGATGGTCTTCGTCGTTACGATATTTTTCATAACGCTTCTCTTAACGCGCTACGTGTCGGTTTCATCAATGACGGGCGCGGTCAGCATTCCAGCCGTGATGGCAATTCGCCGATTTGTTTTTGGCGGAGAAATTGACGCGCAGTATCCCATTCATCTTTTCGGCACGGAGTTCGTGCTTCACGATAGCCTCGACACTATCACGATTGCAACCAGTGTCGTGATTGCCTTCGTCATCATTTATACTCATCGAACCAACATTGAGCGGCTTCGAAACGGGACGGAAAATCGAATCTTTACAAAAAAATCAACGAGCGTCTCTCAATGAACATCACGGTCTTAGGTGCGGGAAGTTGGGGCACGACGCTTGCGATTCTTCTCGCGGAAAAAGGGCATCGAGTTGTGCTGTGGTCGCATAATCCTGAAAAAGCGGCGAGACTTGCAAGCGAGCGCGAAAACAAAGAGTATTTGCCAAACGCGCCCTTCCCTGAGTTTCTTTCAGTCAGTTCCGATATTCTCGAAGCGGCGAGTGGAAGAGAACTCATCGTGATTGCAACGCCGGCTCAAAAAGTGCGCGAGACCTTGAGCAAAATCGCATCGCTCAATTTCGCCAACACCATTTTCGTCAATGTCTCCAAAGGCATGGAGATTTCAACGGGCTATCGAATGTCGGAGGTAACCCAAGATGTATTACCACAGCTTAGTTATCGTCAAATCGCTGCGCTCTACGGACCAAGCCATGCCGAAGAGGTCATAGAAAAACACCCGACCGCTGTTGTTGCCGCTTGCCCCGATGAACAGACGGCAGAAACAGTTCAAGACGCATTTTTCACGCCGATGTTTCGTGTTTATGTCAATACTGATTTAATCGGCGTCGAAGTCGCTGGGTCAGTCAAAAACATCATGGCACTTGCCGCTGGTGCTGTCGACGGCATCGGCTACGGCGATAACGCCAAAGCCGCGCTTATCACTCGCGGGCTGGCTGAAATCTCACGCTTCGGCTTGAAACTCGGCGCAAACCCCATGACATTTGCAGGACTTGCTGGCATCGGCGATTTGGTTGTAACCTGCAGTAGCAAGCATAGCCGTAATCGCTATGTCGGCGAGCAAATCGGCAAAGGCAGAACGCTCGACGATGTGCTTCAAGAAGTCAAAATGGTAACCGAAGGCGTTTATACCACGAAAGCCGTCGTCGAGCTCGCTCGCAAACTCAATGTCGAAATGCCCATTACGCAAGGCATTTACGACGTGCTCTTCAATCACAAATCCCCGAAAGAAGCCGTGATGGAGTTGATGACGCGAATGCCGAAATACGAAAATCGCTGACGCTTCATGTGTTGAAGCTATAACTTGCTTCACTCTGTAAAAGACCCCCCACCAAAGTAACGCATCTTGAAATCGATTGCCAGTCGAGTTAGAGCATCTTGGTAAGTCGCAATAAATATCATAACTTACTGAAAGCAGTGCTAAAGCATCACACTGAAAGCAGTGCTAAAGCATCACTTATCACTTGTAAATCCCTAAATCGCTAAACTATGCAACAACCGTATTCAGACAGTTCTGTGAGTCGTTTGCAAACCTTGATTGGACATTCTCTACGCATCAATTCTATGGTGTTCAGTGCCGACGGAGAGCGGTTCGCGTCTGCCAGTTGGAAAATTTTAGTCCATAATCCGCACAACGGCGAAGAAATTCAGATGTTGATGAGCGGCTCGGCACGCACATATGTGTATTCGGTTGCGTTCAGCCCCGATAAATCTTTGCTCGTATCGGCGAGTAGCGACAAAATGGTACGGATTTGGGACGTGAAAAACGGAAAACTCCTGCTTGAAATTAAAGCACATAAACAAGCCGTCAACCACGCCGAATTCAGCCCCGATGGCAAAACGATTGTCTCTGCCAGTAGTGATAAAACCGCCAAACTTTGGAATTTAACTAATCGTAAGCGCATCGGCGCAGTTCTCGGACACAGCGACGGTGTGAATTGGGCAAGCTTTAGCTCTGACGGAAAACTGATTGCAACCGCTTGCCAAGATAAACTCATTTATCTCTTCGATACCGCTTCGCAAACGAAACTCAAACAACTTACCGGACATACGCACAACGTAACGGTTGTCAAATTCAGCCCTGACGGCTCAAAACTTGCCTCTACAAGTTGGGATAAAACAATTAAAATTTGGGACGTGGCAACAGGAACCTGCATCGTCTCGCTTGATGGGCATAGAAACGGAGTGGAGTTTTTAGAATGGATGCCGAGCGGAAAAGCCGTCGTTTCAGCCAGTTACAGCCGTGTTGAAAACAAGGGGATGGTTAACCTTTGGGACGTGCAAACGGGCAAATTGATGGACAGTGTCTCTGGTGAGTTTTACGGAATCGCGTTCAGCCCCGCCGCCAACTTACTTGCCGTTTCGCGTAAGAACCGCTCTATTGAACTCTGGGGTCAACCCATCATCGTTACGGATAAAGATGGGAATATCCTTAAAGGTATTGTGAGAGACCGCCGTACGAATCCAGACCGCCGCAAAGCCGTGCCAGAAGGCAAGATTCTCGACCGCCGCACCGAAGAGCGTCGCGGCAGTTTTTTCAGAGAAAACTAATTTTCAGAGAAAACTAATTTCATTCCGACCGGATTCAGTGCCATCTGTTCAAAAGAATTTTCAGGCGCAATTTTCAAGGCGAAGCCAACATGTTTCGCCTTTCTTATTTACTTCATTTTGATACGAACAGTGTGAATCGCGTCGCCCTGTTCAAGCCTATCCACGACGTCCATTCCGCGCAACACTTTTCCAAACAGCGTATATCGCCCGTCTAAATGTGGCTGATGTGAATGCATCACGAACCACTGCGAACTTTCCGTGTCTTTTCCCGCTGACGCCATGCCAAGCGTTCCGCGCTCAAAACTTCGCGGCGAAAATTCTGAGCGAATCGTTTGCTCCGCGCCGCCTGTGCCATCGCCTTTCGGGTCGCCGCCTTGCACGACAAAGTTTGAAACGACACGGTGAAACACAAGCCCATCAAAAAACTTGCGCTCTGCAAGCGTTACAAAATTCATGACCGTGAACGGCGTTTCGTTCAAAAACAGTTCGATTTCAATTTCACCGTATTGTGTGGTTACAACGGCAATGAGCTTTTTCTTGAAGCGGGAAAAATCACTCAAGTTGTGAAATGGTTTGGGTATGTCGCTTTGAGAAATCTGTGGGGTTTTGCCCGTTATCTTTTCAATCACTTGTGCCGCTTTTCGCCGCACGGCGTTGTTTTCATCGCTCAAATACGGTTCAATTTTCTTCCCAACGGAATCGGCGCGACTTGCTTTGAGCGCGTCGAGCAGTGTGATGACGGTTTCGGCGTTATCCGACGATTTGAAGCGAGAAAGCGCGTCTAAAAGTGCTTGTGAGTATTGTTGTTTGAAAAAGAGCGAATCGGAAAGTCCAGATGCAATGGCTTGCACGGCGGAACTGTTTCGCAAGCCGCTATGGAAGTTCAGGGCGGAAAGCAATGCGGATTCGATTCGCTCATCGCTCGGTGCAAGTTTCCAAAGTTTGATGAGCGATTGCGCTCCAGCGGTGGCGCGCTTGGAATTTGTTTGAGAAAGTGATTCCAACAAGATATTTAACAAGTCTTCGCGCACGACACGCTCTCGCTCAGCAATGAGCCCAATGGCTTCCAGAAAAGCCAGCGATGTGTCGCCGCGCGCCTTCATCTCGTAAAGGTAGGAGAGCGCGGTGGACGGGAAGGCTTGGGCAAGCGTGCGCATGGCGGTTGCGGAAAGGTCGGGCGAGGCGGCGCGAAGTTGCGCTCCAATGGCAGGAGCAACGCGCCGCTCAGCATCTGTTGGATTGAAGTATCGTAGGCGAGCGAGCGTTTCCAATGAGGTGCGCGCAATATGATAATTCGGCGACGAAAGAAGCGCGAGCATCTCTGTGATGACTTTTTCTTGTATTGGTGCGTCCGTCATTGCAAAGCCTTGCAAGGCGCGAATGGCGTTTACAACGACGCGCCAATCTTCATCGCGCAAAGCGCGCGCAACCTTGATAAAACTTTCTTCTGAACGCACGCGGCTTAATGCCATCACGGCGAACATTCGCTCGTCGGCATTCGGAGACTGTGCCGCACGGCGCAAGAGTTGCACTTTGGCGGAAAGCAATGCGCCATCGGGAATGCGCGCCAATGCGTAAATGCACCAGTTCATGCCGCGCGATTTGGGCTTGTAAAGTTTGGCAAGGGTTTCAACGCCGTTAGCCGAAAAAATTTGTCGGAGCGCGAAACGCGCAATCGCTTCGGCTTGTGCGTCTTGCAGTTCAATTTCTTTGAAAGAAAATCGCGCCACTTCGTCCAGAGCGGCTCGCGTTCCAAACGCACCGAGCGAGACCATCAACGCCGACTTCACGCGTAGATTTTTTTCCGTCGCGATGCGCTCCATCACAATCGGTTCAAAACGGTTGGCTTTTGGAGAATCGCGCAAGGTTTGTGCCAACGCAAAGCAGGCGGCGAGACGCACTTTTTCCGATGTCGCGCCGAGTTTTTCTGCAATCGCTTCTGCGACTGCATCGTCTTGAACGCTTCCGAGTGCAAGCAAAATGGCTTCGTCCAGCGCGTCGCTCTTGCCAAAGGTTTGAACAAGTGCTTGCGCGTTGCGTTCATCGGCAAGGCGTCTTACCTCGATGAAATCACTTTTGAAAAATTCTGTTGAAACGGCTTGTGCGAAGGTTGCAGAAGAAATAAGCCAAAGGAGTGCCGTAAGCGCGTGCGTCACAGTGTGTTGAGCGTTAAAGATTCAAATCATTAAACTCAAAAATCAAGTATGAATTTCGATTCCGCCGAATACGGCGGTGGCATTGATGTGCAGTATCGGCGCGTCTGGTGTTGCGGAGACGCTCACCGTTCTGTTTTCAATTCCGCCTAAGACGGGAGTTCCTGAAACTTCCACTTGCCAGTGGGCAGGGACGCGCACTTCAACGCCGCCGAGCACGGCGGTTGTTTCCAGCGTCGCTGTTGAAAGCAAGACGGCGTCCCGCAAATCGAGTTCAACGCCGCCGAGCACCGCCGTTACGCTTCCGCCCTGAAAATTGCTCGATGAAATGCGTTGGGTCGATCCTCCTAATACGGCAAAATGGTTCAGTCTATCCGTTGTATCGGTCGCAACTTGTTGTGCCTTTGACAAAAGGATGGCGGCACCGCCGAAAATGAGCGCGAGCGGAAGAATGAGCGAGAGAAGGTCGATATCGAAAAGTTGCAAGCGTTGTAGTTGAAGAATCGCGCCGAGAGAAAGCATGAGAATGGCGACGAACGGCGAGCCGCTACGGGCAATCAATTTCGTCAGCCCCGCGCCTAAGAGCAAGAGCGGCCACCACGTAGAAAACAGTTGCCAAAAATTGATGAGATGGAGTTGGTCTAAAAAGACGAGAACGCCGGCGACAATAAAAAGAACCCCGACCCAAAGTCTTCCCGAAAGTAGTTGTGCGTTCATAATTTGAAACGAATTTTTATTGAATAGGCTTTGCGTGATGCGTATCGACTTCTGTGCTTCGTCAAGAAACGCGCATGACTTCCGATTGTTTCATTACATTCTTCACGCTTCAAAACTTACTTCAACTTTTCGTCCGTGTTCAAAGTTATCAATTACAGCCAAGAACCCGATTTTCTCAACGCTTTTCTTCTTCGCCGCCATGCGCTTGATGCGTCTGTGGAATCCACCGTCAGAGCCATCTTTGCCGATGTGAAAGCCAATGGGGACGACGCTGTGCGTCGCTACACCGAACAATTCGACGGCGTAAGCCTTTCATCGTTTCGCGTTTCGCAAGATGAACTGAACGAGGCATTCAACAACGCCGATAAAAAGTTGCTCCGCATTTTAGAACAAGCGGCGGCAAACATCACTTGCTTTCATCAACATGAATTGGATAGAAGTTTTTTTTATGATGACGGCGACGGCGTGCTCATTGGTCAGAAAGTTACGCCGATTGAGCGCGCCCTTTTTTACGTGCCGGGCGGCAAAGCCGTTTATCCTTCTTCGGTTTTGATGAACGTGATTCCAGCCAAAGTGGCAGGCGTTTCAGAAATGTTTCTCACCTCGCCGTGCAACAAAGAGGGAGCGATTCACCCGAACATTTTGCTGGCGGCGCAAGTTGTGGGCGTTCAACACATTTACAAACTTGGCGGCGCACAGGCGATTGCTGCATTTGCTTTTGGAACGGAAACTTGTCCGAAGGTCGATAAAATCACAGGACCGGGAAATCAATATGTGGCAATGGCGAAACGGTTGGCATTCGGCAATGTCTCGATTGACAGCATCGCAGGTCCAAGCGAAATCGCCGTGATTGCCGACAGCGACGCCAACCCTGCCTTTATTACGCTCGATCTCTTTTCGCAAGCCGAGCACGACGAGATGGCGTCCGCCGTTTTGATTACGCCTTCTCACGATTTAGTCGATCAAGTTCAAGCCGAAGCGCAGAGTCGCCTTCCGCACATGTCGCGCAAAGCCGTTATTGAGTCAGCGATTAGGAATCACTCTGCGATTATTTTAACACGCGATTTAGATGAAGCGTGTGATGTTGCCAATCGCCTTGCGCCCGAACATTTGGAAGTGCAAACACGAAATCCGTTTGAACTCTTGCCGAAGTTGCACCACGCGGGCGCGATTTTCTTAGGCGCGTATTCCTCTGAACCCGTCGGCGATTACTTTGCCGGTCCGAACCACACCTTGCCCACGAGCGGCACGGCGCGATTTTTCTCGCCGCTCTCCACGAGAGATTTTCTCAAACGCACGTCGATTATTTCATACACCAAAGCACGGCTGATGAAAACCGGCGACGACATCGCCTACTTTGCTGATGCCGAACACCTACAAGCACACGCCGAAGCCGTTCGCGTGCGGCTCAAAGCGCGTCAAGACCTTTAAGCCTATTCGCTTTTAGTCTCTTCTGCATCAACGGCGTGAAGTTGCAATGCTTTAAGCGAGACGTAGCGCAGTGCCGCCTCGTGCGTTGCTTTCAAAATCACCTTTGGCGCGACGCCAGCATCAAAGGCTTCTTTCCAACGAATGGCGCACAAGCACCACTTATCGCCGTGTTTGAGACCGGGAAAGCGATATTCAGGTCGCGGCGTGATGAGGTCGTTGCCCATCGCGCGCGAGAATTTGAGAAAGTCGTCCGTAACAATGGCGCAGACGACATGTCGCCCGTAGTCATGCTCATCGGTGCGGCAAAAGCCGTCTCGGAAAAAGCCCGTCATAGGATTAGTGCAACAGCATTCCAATTTGCCGCCAAGCACGTTTTTCGGCTCTGTCATGTGAAAGAAAGTTTGATGTTTGCAGTAGAATCGTTCAGAAAAAATTTTACAAAGGCTTTGCGTAGTAGCGGTCGCACCCGTAGTGTCCAGTGTTTCCCATTGGTTTGGTGAGACGAATGAATCCGTTTTTCTCGTAGAGTTTGCGCGCCGCGCCCATTCGTTCAAGGGTTTCTAAGTAACAGGTTTTGTAGCCGAAGACAACCGCCGCTTCTAAGCATCGGTCGAGCAGGGCTTGTCCAATGCCTTTGCCGCGACCTTCTTCCAAGAAATACATTTTTTTCAGTTCGCATGTGTGTGGGTCTCCGCCTTGCAGTGGTGCAATGCCGGCACCGCCAATCACGACGCCGTTGCGCTCAACGACATAGTAAATGCTTCGCGGCTGGCAGTAGGCTCCATACATTGCGTCGACTTCCGCGTCCTTGATGGCGAAGCCGTCGCCGTCGGCACCAAATTGCGGCATTACGGTTCGAATAATGCGGGCGATTACGGGATTGTCTTCGGGCTTAATTTTACGAATCACAAAGTCTTCGCTCATTGTCGATAACGTGCATCAACGATTTTCAGATAAGGTTTGAGCGTGCGAAGATACAAAATGCGCTTTATCTCACTGGGTCGTAAACTTTTACTCGTGGGATTTCCGAAACGACGTGAAAGGCGTTATTTTAAGCGCAGATTGAAAAAGGAATTTTTTGCTATGAACATTCTGAACGAAGCGCACCCACGCACAACGGAAAAGGCAATAGCCGAAACGCTCCAGACAGTTGAGACGGACGAGACCCGCCGGCAAGCCATTCTGCAAGCCTTGGAAAACGTCAATCGTAAAGGCTTTCACATTGAGGCAAAGGCAATCGTCAAGCTTATGAAGCCAGTAACGTGGTTTCCACCGATGTGGGCGTTTTTATGTGGTGCAGTTTCAACGGGTGAGAGCCTTTCGGAACATTGGCTCATCTTGGTTGCGGGGTTGGTTTTAGCAGGTCCGCTCATGTGCGCGATGTCGCAAACGATGAACGATTACTTCGACTGCGAAGTCGACGCCATCAACGAGCCGTATCGACCGATTCCATCGGGGCAAATTTCCAAAGATGCAAGTTGGATTATCACCTTCGCGCTCATCGGCGCGGCATTTGCTTTGTCGTATTGGATTCACCCTTACGTGCTTTGGATTTCTTTTGCAGGCGTGCTGATGTCGCACATGTATTCCGGTCCGCCGCTTCGCGCCAAACGAAATGGCTGGTTTGGAAATTTGATTGTCGGATTGGCTTACGAAGGCGTTGCATGGCTGACGGGCAGTTTCGCGCTGACCAAAGGCGTTCCGTCAAGCGAATCAATTTGGCTTGCCCTTATTTTCTCGCTCGGTGCGCACGGCATCATGACGCTGAATGATTTTAAGTCTGTTGTAGGTGATAAAATTCGCAATGTGCGTTCGATTCCCGTTCAACTCGGAGAAAAGAACGCCGCCATTCTTGCCGCCGTTGTGATGAACACGGCACAAGCCGTCGCGATTGTCATTATCGCCTTCAAAGGCGCGTGGATTTGGGCGGGACTTGGACTTCTCTTGCTTATCGCACAGCAACCGATGCAACGCATTTTGATTGCACAACCCAAAGAAAAAGCCATCTGGTATAATTCTTTCGGAACGCTACTCTATGTCTTATCTATGATGATTGCCGCCATCGGAATTAGATGAACAAATTACACAAAAGACTTTTGAAACAACCATAACGACCAAAACCATTGTCATCATGCGAAACGCGCTACTCTTCTCTCTCTGCTGTCTTTCTGCCTTCACGCTCAATGCGCAAACCAACTCTGAAAACAGCGTCATTAGCTCAATGGGCAACAGCGGCTCGGCGTATATTGCGGGTGTGCTTGCGTTGGGCGTCAATCCTTCTCGTTTGCTTTCCTACGAATATTACGAGCAAAAAGCCGCCGTTACGATTTTCCCCGCAGGCTTTATGCTTAAAAACAACTCTCTCAACATCAATCTCTATAACTCTTTGTTTGGCAAAGAGACGCGAGGCGTTTCAGGCGATAAAACCGAATGGAACGACGACGACAAACGCAAACTGCTCAACGCCATTGATGATGAATTTGAAATTAACGGTCGCGCCAGCGTGATGCTCTTGGGTGCGAGTTATTTTCATAACGACAAAGTCGGCGCATTTGGCTTTCACATCACCGACCACTTCGGCGGACGCGGATTCTTGAATAGAGAATTTTTGGAATACGCGCTCTATGGCAACGAGCGATTTTTGGGGCGCGACTTGGGCGGACGCTACACCACCTCAAACGCTTATTGGTATCGTGAATACGCCCTCTCTTACGCGCGCGAATTTGCCACATCATTCCGCTCCCGAAACCTACGCCCGATTGAAAGCATTAAGGTCGGCGTAAGTTTGAAATGGATTGCTGCACACGCTTACGCGGAACTCAACGACGAAAGCCGCATTTTCCACTCACCAACAGGCGACAGCCTCGCCGCCACCGTCCGATATACCACCACCTCCGCCGCACGCGGACGACTGCAAGACGGCAACTCGACCGAAAGTTTTTCCCTCTTTCCTCAATCCGTCGGCAACGGGCTTGGCGTGGATTTAGGCATGTCGTTCAACTATCGCGAAACCATGACCTTCGCCGTCTCGCTCAACAATCTCGGCTTCGTTTCGTTTGGCGACAACACGCTTATCAAAACAGCGGATACCACCATCATTTTCAATGGTTTGAACGACCCGATTAGCGGTCAATCCAACCAAAACCAATTAGACAGCATCGCCGACGGCGTGCGCGCACAAACAAGAACCGCCGACGGCTTCTCGCGCGCCCTGCCTACACATCTTCGCATCGGCTTCGTCATGATTCTCGATGACCGATTGAACTTTCCCGCCGCGCTCACCGTCGACTACGTGCAAGGCTTCAACAATAATTTCGGAAATACCGGCGTTCCGATTCTCGGCGTCGGCGGAGAAATACGTCCGATTCGCGAAATGCCCATTCGCACCGGCATTCAGCTCGGCGGAAGACAAGGCTTCGCGTGGGCGTTTGGACTCGGCTACGACCAAAAAAATCTTGCCATTGACCTCAACATCGGCAATATTTTTTCACCGCTTGCGCCCAGTGCCGTTAAAAATCTCACCTTTGGACTTGCCATTCGCGGAAGATTCTTGAATGTGGATTCCAACTAATTCGGCGTTAAAATCGGCTGATGTCGCGCCCGAAGATGCGCGAGCGAATCCAATCGAACAAGACTTGTAACTTATTCTTGATGCTGACAAGTTTGGTCAGATATGCGGCGCGCCAGAAAATCCACGTTAAAAATCCGCTCCATTTCATGAACGGCAAATCAGCAAGGGCTTCGTCTTTGCCGATGTAAGCGAGCATTCCGAAATTCTGCCGCTCAAATGGCGCGATGTCTTTTTCGGCTTGGCTGGGGTGAGAGACCTCGTTGAGCAGTTTGGCTAAATATTTTCCGGCTTGCATAGCGACCTGTGCCGTAGCAGGCTGTGCGTAGTCTTGAAGCGTAGCGCAGTCGCCGAGCGCGAAGATGTCTGTTGTGCCCAGCACGCGTAAGTATCGGTCTGTAAGCAATCGCCCGGCTCTATCTTTTGGAAAGGGTAAGGATTTGACAAACGCATTCGGTCCGTTTCCCGTTGACCAAACAATCAGTCCTGTTTCCAACACTTCGCCGCTCGACAAATGCACTTTTCCTGCTTCGACTTTTTTGACAGGCGTGTTCATCATGAACTTGATGCGCCGACGTTGAAAGAGTTTGGTGGCATATCTCGACAGCCGTTCATCAAAGGTGCTCAAAATTTGTTTCCCCGCTTCTACCAGCGTAATGCGCGCATCTTGAATCAAATGTGGAAAATTCACTTTGACCTCGTCGTCAAAAAAATCAGCAAGTTCCGCCGCATACTCTACGCCCGTCGGTCCGCCGCCAACGACGACAAAGTGAAGTAATTTTTTTCGTTCCTCTTCGCTGATTGACGGAAGCGATGCCGCCTCGAAGTTATCCAGCACTTTTTGACGAATCGCACGTGCGTGCGCGAGTTCTTTGAGAAACAGCGCGTGCTCCTTAACGCCTTCAATGCCGAACGTATTGCTTTCCGCGCCGACTGCAATGACGAGCACGTCGTATTCAATCGGAAATTCTTTTCCGTCAAAAACGCTCTTGCAACAAACCACCTTACGCGTTGCATCTAATCCAATCGCTTCCGCTTGAATAAAGCTCGCATAACTTGCGGCAAGCCGAATCGGCTCGGCAATGCTTAAAAATTCAATCGTGCCGACCGTCGTGCTCGGCAGAAGTGGCGAAAAGAGAAAGTGATTGCGGGGACTGACAACCGTAACAGCATAGCGGTTGGGCGAAAGATCTTTGAGCAAACTGACCGCGCCGAAGCCCGTTCCAAGAACAACTAAACGAGGTGTCATTGAGTAAATTGGTTAAGTGATGCACCGCTTTTTGAACATCAACTCGACGGCGAGAAGTTCTACGTCGGGGTCAGATTCAATCAGCAACGGCTTCTACCGAAACGCTCAACGCGCGCTCGAAGACATCTTCGAACATATCCTTAACACGCGAGACTGCCCAAATCTCAATTTCAGCGTCGTCCAGAATCGTGAGCCGCAGTTCGATTTTTTTGTTCGTGATTTTTGCTTTCACGCCGCGCACATTTTGCCGATGTGTTCTATCCAGCGCGTTGGCAACACGCAACATCGCCGCACAATACTTGACCACTTGCTTGTGCTTTGCTGAAAGCGATTGAAAAGTTGTGTGTTCTGGTTTCGGTGGCGACTTGCGGTGATAGCGCGCAATATGCGCCATGACTTGAATTTCATCGTGGCTAAATCCGCGCAACTCACCGTTGAGAATGATGTATTGGCTGTGCTTGTGATGCCCTGATGGCGAAATGAAATAGCCGATGTTGTGAAGTAGGGTTGCATACTCGAGCAGTTCGCGTTCGTGAACCGTTAAGCCGTGCAAGGGTTGCAGTTCATCGAAGAGTTGAAGTGCAAGATTGGCGATGTGAACCGAGCGCGCTTCGTCCCAGTGGCAACGCCGAGCAAGTTCAATCACACTGCGCCGACGCACATCGGGAATCGCATTGATAAGCCGAAACTCTTCACTATGCTTGGAGAGATAATCAATCACCATGCCTTCGCGCAACGCATATCCTGAAATGATTATCTCTTTGAGGTTGAAGAGGCGGAAGAGGACATCGAACAAAATCAATCCGGGAATAATCAAATCGGCGCGCTTTGGGTCTAATCCCTCGATATTTTTGCGCTCGCTGGATTTCATTGGCAAAAGCCGTTCATAAAGTTTTTGAAAACTTTTGCGTGAGAAGGCGTTGCCGTTGAGCGTCTCGAAGGCTTGTCCGTTTTCCTGTATGAAAATCATGGAGGCGATATTTTCCGCTGTGCCGCTCGAGGCGATTGCCATATCGTAGCCGATGGATTTTGCGCGTAGGGCAAAGGGTGTGATTTGCTCAATGAAGTATTGCTCGAGTTCGGCGCGCTCTTTTTCGGTGGGCGGGTCGTGCTTGATGAAGCGTTCATACATTCGCGCCACACCGAGTTTCTTGCTCTCTTCGAGGTAGAGTTTTTCGCTGTCGCCAATCATCAATTCCACAGAGCCGCCGCCTGCGTCAATCATCAATGCCTTGCGATTGCCGATGCTAATGGCTTGACGAATGGCAAGGTAGATGAGGCGTGCTTCTTCATCGCCCGAAATGATGCTGGTTCGAATTCCGATTTTTTGAGAGACGGTTTCCATATACGCGCCGCCGTTTTTGGCTTCGCGGATTGCACTGGTAGCAAACGCAATGATGTGATGCGTTTCAACGCCGCGTTGTTCGGCGAGTTTGCGAAATCGCATGAGGGTTTCAAGCCCTTCTTTCATCGCCTCTTCCGTGAGCATTTTGGTCGTCAGACTGCCGTCGCCGATGCGAATCATTTCTTTGGCGCGGTCAATCGTCAGAAAACTCATGTCGGGCAAGAGCTCGACGATAATCATGTGAAAGGAGTTTGTTCCTAAATCAATGGCGGCAAGGCGCATTGGATTTTGCAACAGCGGCATGGTAGCAATTCTGCGTTAAGGTTTTTGGTTAAAGGTTGAATTAACCGCGCAACATCGTCAATTCTCGAACCTTTTTGACTGTCGCGCGTCACCGTTGATGTAATGTTCGGTTGAGGACGGGGCAAAGAAAAAAGCCCCGCAAGTTGCGAGGCTTCTATCAAAGAGCGAGTTATTTGGACTTTGCAAGGGCTCCGGTCGCTTCGGCGTTTTTACCGACGCGCGCGTAGAGTTGCCCCAAGAATCGCCAAAAATCCTTGCTATTTGTGGCTTCGGCGGCGGGCTTCATGATTTCAATCGCTTTTTCGTAGAACCGATAATGCCCTGTGTATTCGGGTGCTTTTTTGCCGCGCTTTTTGTCTTTGGGCTTATTGGCTTCTTCATCGGCTTCGGCGAGTTTGAAATATGCAACGGCGGCATTGTAAGAACACACATAATCCAAGAAAGATGGATTGGTATCAATGACTTTTTGGAATTGCGCAATCGCGCCGTTGTAATCTTTCTTTTCGTTGAGCAACGTGCCGTAGAGATAGAGCATCAGCGAATTATTTGGCTCAACGGCTAAGGCTTCTTGCACCAAAGTTTCGGCTTCGCGATTACGCTTGGTGAGGAAATAATTGGTAACAAGCAATCGATTGACTTCGGGCGAGCGCAGGTTTTTTGCGTAAGCCGTCTCGAGTGTTTTGATGGCTTTTGCAGTGTCCTTGATTTCGCTCGCATAAATGTTCGCGAGTTGCACATAGAACCCTGTATCTGTTTCAGCAATCGTGATGGCTTTTTCAAGCACTTCGGCGGCACCTGTAAAATCTTTCAGCAAGACTTTGGAATTGGCGAGCGCGCGATACGACGCACTGCTATCAGGCTGAATGAAAATTGCACGGTTGAGTTTGGTAACGGCTTGCTCGAGCAAGTCGCGCTTCGTGCTCTCGTCGCTTTTTTCGGTGTAGGCTTGGTTGAAGAAACTGGCACCGGCATTATACTCAATCCGCCAAACTTCGCCGAGAAGCAATTTGGCATCTGTCAAATCGGTTTCAGAAATTTTCATGCCTGGCGCGAGGGCTTTTTTGAGGGCGATGGCGGCGGAGTCGTTGTATTGTTTGACGTAGTAGGCTTTACCGAGAATGTAGTAGGCTTCGCCGTTAGTGGGGTCGGTGATTGTAGCGTTGGTTGCCGCCTTGATGGCGTCATCGGTGTTGCCTTGCCGGAGATAGAGTTTCGCGCCTTCCACGTCGGCACTGCCGCATCCGCCGTCGGAGGCAGTCAATGCACAGAAAACGGCGACAGCGAGAAAAAGATGGACGACTTTCTTTGACATTTGAAACAGTTTGAACAGTTAAGGTTGAACAGATTCGCGTGCAGCGTTTATATGAGAGCGTGATAATAGCAAAATCAGCTCGCTTTTTCAATTTTGCACAACTGATTTTTCTTTCTACTTTAAGCACAACCGTTCAGTTCAAATTTTGCATCAACGTTTGCATAGAGCACATCAATGAAGTTCATAAACATGCCCTCGCAGGAATCCCCAAAGGTTTCCGATTCAAACAGCGCGACCAGCAATGTCTCTAAGAAGTGGATTTGGGGCGCGATTGGAATTATGTCGGCACTTGCCTTAGGCGTGGCGGTCTCGCGTTTCGGATTGCCGTTCTTGAAGTGCAGGGAAAATCGTCTGAGAAATCCGCCCTGCCGACCGCGCTGACCGTCGAGTGGCAACTTATTGAGAAAATTGACCGCGCTCTGCACAAGGCGCACATCGCGGGCATTGACGTGTATGTCAAGAACGGTAAAGTCTTGCTTGTTGCAACGCCCGAACAACAGCACGACCTTTCGGACGCTCGCGACCTGATTCTCGCGCTCGATGGCGTGCAATCTGTTGAAACATCAATCAAAGAATCTTCGGTCTCAAGCTCAAACACCACTCGCAATTTCGCTCAATGAAAGTTGCTCTGCTTTACAATCAAAAGCCAGACCTACCAGAAAACACCCCAAAGTATCAAAGCGATGAATTCGCGGAGTGGGATAACCCTGAAACAATAGAGGCAGTTGCTAACGCGTTGCGCGAGCGATGCGATGTCATTGAGATTGATTGCAATCCCGCCCGCCTTCCTCAAATTGTCTCAACGCTTCTTGAAGAACAGCCCGATATTTGCTTCAACATCACCGAAGGCATTGGTTCACCCAGCCGCGAAGCGCAAATTCCCGCACTGCTCGAGATGATGCAACTGCGCTACACCGCCTCTGACCCTGCAACCTTGTGCCTGACGCTCGACAAAGCCCGCACCAAAGAAATTCTTTCTTACTACCAAGTTCCGACGCCGGGCTTTCATGTGATTCACACGCCTCATGAAGCAAAGGCATTTTTGGATATGTCGCACCAGTTTCCACTTATCGTTAAGCCGCTTTATGAAGGCTCGAGCAAGGGCATTTTTGAGCGGTCGGTCGTCTATTCCATTGAAGATCTTGCGCGTCAGCTTTGCGAAGTTCTTGAGCAATACAAACAGCCAGCGTTGGTCGAGCAATTTCTTTCGGGACGCGAATTCACGGTCGCGCTTATCGGAAACGGAGAAACGCTGGAAGTGCTTCCCATCATTGAATTGCAGTTCGACCATTTGCCAAAAGATTCACGAAAAATTTACTCTTATGAGGCGAAGTGGCTTTGGGACGACCCCGCAAATCCCGTCGAGGTGTTCAAATGTCCCGCGCCGATTACCGAAGCACTCGCCGATGAAATTCGCTCGCTGTGCAAGCGTGCCTTTTTGGCACTGCGCTGTCGAGATTGGGCACGCATCGATGTGCGCTTAGATGAGCGAGGCAAGCCGTTTATTCTTGAAGTCAATCCGCTTCCCGGCATTTTGCCGAACCCCGACGAGCATTCTTGCTTTCCGTTGGCGGCGCGCACCGCAGGAATGGATTTTAATGCGCTCATCAACCGTGTGCTTGATGAAGCCCTTAAACGCTATAATCTCGCCGTTTAGCCACCGAACCGTCTGAATTATCTTTTCAAGTCTCTGCAAAGAACTTTTATGCCCGAAAAAGTGTAATTAAATTTAGCCCTCAGTATTGTCTGCTGTAGTAAGTGCCTATTTTATCACGGCTTAGTGAAACGCCTTAACATTCCTAAGCACATTTTCATCGCGTTGCAGTCGCCCTCAAAAGCGGTGCGCGTTGCTTAATAAAATCATTTAGCCACCATCGAGAACTCTGTTTTGGAACAACATAAGTCGTTATGGACTCAAAGCAGAAAGAACCTTCTAAATCGAACATTATGACCGCAAGAGAGGTCGCTGTTAAAGTTTTACGTGAAGTTGATTTTGGCGGTGTCAAATCTGATACAGCCATCACGACGCACTTTTCGCTCTCGCCACTTGATGCCGTCGATAAAGCCTTCGCCATGCACATGGTCTATGGCACGTTGCGCGAGAAAATGAAGATTGATTACATCATTCAACAGTTCTACCGGCATGATTACAACAAGATGGACGCTGATATTAAGAACATTATGCGCATTGCAGTCTATCAACTGTTTTACCTGTCCAAAGTGCCGAAGTGGGCGGCGGTCAATGAATCGGTTGAATTGGCGAAGCGGCTCAAGAATCAATTTCTCGGCAACCTTGTCAATGGCGTCTTGCGCAACATTGCCAACAACATTGAGTCGGTGAGTTTCAAGACGAAAGGCGGCACATTTGCCGACCAAATCGCGCTTCAATACTCGCACCCAAAGTGGCTTCTGGACCGATGGTTAGAGCGGTTCGGGTTCAACGAAGTGCAAGAATTGATGTCGGCGAACAATCAAATTCCGAAAGTTTCCTTCCGAATCAACACGCTTAAAACCGAAGTCAGCGCGTTTCGTGACCGGCTTGTGCAGTCTAAAATTGCTGTTCAAGAAAGCCCCGTTTTTGGCTTTGTAACGCCTGACCGCTTTTTCGATATGGAAGCATTTTTGAAGGAAGGACTCGTGTCGGTTCAAAGCGAATCACAAGGCATGGCGTGCCTGCTTCTCGACCCGAAACCCGGCGAGCGCATTTTGGACATGTGCGCCGCGCCCGGCGGAAAATCGACCTTTCTCGCCGAAAGAATGAACAACCTCGGACACATCACCGCGATTGACCTTTATGACAACAAACTCCAACAAATTCGCTCACAAGCCCAAACACTTGGCATCACCATCATTGAACCCGTCAAAGGCGACGCGCGAAAATTTGCACCAACGGAGAAATACGATAAAGTCTTGCTCGATGCGCCCTGTTCAGGCACCGGCGTTTTAGCCCGACGTGCCGAACTTCGTTGGCGTCTTTCGCCAAATGACATCGTAACTATGCAAAAACTGCAACGCGAACTTCTCGAAAATGCCTTGCGTTGCGTCAAGGACGACGGCGTCATCGTTTATGCGACTTGCTCGCTCGAGCCCGAAGAAAATTATCGCCAAATCGAATCATTCCTCGAAGCCCACCCCGATTGGCGCGTGCAAAGTGCAAGCGAAGTTCTGCCCGCCACGCTTCACCCGTATGTTTGCGAATCAGGCGCGATTGAAATTTTGCCACACCGGCACTACATGGACGGCGCATTTTCAATCCGCTTGATCAAGAAATAACCGCACTGCTATCAGAGCATCTCAATGCGACCTTCAAAAACAATCTCGGCAGAACCGATTAAACTGACGTCTTGAAACCCATCATCAAACTCGACTTGCACTTGCTCGCCGCTTTGCACGTGAAGCGTTACTTTTTTGGCGTTGATTTTTCCCAAACGGTAACTCACGACTGCCGCGGCAACACAGCCCGTTCCGCACGCTAAGGTTTCTTGCTCAACGCCGCGCTCAAACGTGCGAATCCGAATCGCATCAGGTGCAATCACATCAAGAAAATTCACATTCGTGCCTTCTGGAAAGTGCATCTTGTTTGAGCGAATTTTCTTGCCTTCGCCAAACACATCAAAGTGCTCAAGGTCGCTGACATAAACGATGGCGTGAGGCGAGCCCGTGTTAATGAAATAGGCTTCGTAACCCTCGACAATGAACTTATCGCGGAACGCTTTCGGAGGCGTCATGTGCAGTTTGACTCGAGCGTCAGGCAACATTTCGGAGCGATAAATTTCGCCGTTGGCTTCAAAGGTAAAATGTGTTTTCTTAATCCCGATGTGCTGGGCGAAGCGTGTGGCACATCGACCGCCGTTGCCGCACATAGAGCCAAGTTTGCCGTCAGCGTTGTAGTAGCGCATGGCGAAATCGTAATCGTTTGATTTTTCTAATAAAATCAAGCCGTCTGCGCCAATGCCTGTGCCGCGTTTGCACCATTTAGCAATTTGAGCCTCGGAAAATGTGTGCATTTCGGTGCGGTTATCAATCACGATAAAATCATTGCCCGCGCCCGACATTTTCGTAAAATGAACTGTCATTTAACCTTGAATTTGAGTTATCCATGAAACGAGTGCTGATAGGTCTGCTCTTGCTTGCGCCTGCATTGAACGCGCAAAATCGCGGCGACTACCAACTTGCTGAAAGTTTTTTTCAGGCGCAAAATTACGAACAAGCGGCGGAGCGATTCCAAAAACTTTACGAACAAAATCCCACTTCCCAACTTTACTTCGACCGCCTTCGCGTCTCGCTTTACGAATCGCGCCAATACGACAAAGCCATCGCGCTGATTACAAAAGAACTTGACCGCAAAGACAATCGCCAAGCCTCTATGCTGATGCTGATGCAATGCTACTACGCCAAAGGCGACGGCAAAAAAGGCGACGATGTGCTCCAACAACTGATTTCACGCGCAAAGAGCGTTCCTGAATTTGCGACGATTATTTTAGCCCTGAAAAAAGAGCGCGTCATTGACCGCGTTCCGAAAGTAGCACTGCTCGCACGCCAAACCTTGCGCGGTGCAATCGACAACGCCGACGCGCTCTTTGCCGACGACCTCGCCGACGCCTTTCTCTTCCTCAACCGCTACAACGACGCCACGCGCGAATACCTCAAACTGCTCGATTCCGATATGCCCGACTTCCAACGCATTCGCGCCCAAATTTCAAGCTACGCCCAAAAATCAAGCCCGAATGTGCTCCGCGAAACCATCAAAACGATAGAGGAAGAAAAATCAAAGTATCGCGACATCGCCCGCCAACTCATCTCGCAACTTCTGCTCTCGCTTTATATGGAAGCCGGAGATTTTGAAAGTGCCTACAACGAAGCCTTATACCGCGACCGCGAACTCAACGCAGGCGGCGCACAGCTCATTGCCTTCGCGCAATCGGCACTTGCACAGAACGCTTTGCCTGCGGCGCGAAAAGCCTTTCAAACCGCCGTCGCCATGGACGCAAGCGTCTATGCCGTTCAAATGGGAAAGTTGGGACTGGCGCGCGTCTTGGAAGCCGAAGCCCGACAAGCAACGCAAAATCACATTCAAAAAGCAAACGAAGCGATTCGCGCTTACAAAGACTACGCCTCGGCTTATCCCCAATCGCCTGAATCGCCCGAAGCCCTTTTGACCGCCGCCGAGCTGCAGTTCCAACTTCTGAAATCGCCGTCGGAGTCCAAATCAACGCTTGAACGGCTCTCGCAACGCTATTCTAATGCGCCGACGCTTCGCCGTGCTGAATTGCTTTTAGCACAGATTTATTTTACAGAAGATAATTTTTCGGAGGCGCGACAAATCCTAAACCAAATGCTCACGCGACCTTCCATGACGCTGCGCCTAAAAGCCGACGCCACGCTCTTGCTCGGACAACTTGCTTACTACGAGAGCGATTTTGAAACCGCGCTCAAACACTTTTCTGAAATTGAACTGCCCCGCGAAGCCAGTAACGACGCGCTTCTGCAACGCCTCACGATTTTGAAAGGAATCGGCGACACGCTTAAAAATCCCAAAGCCCTTGACGCACTGCGCCGTTTCGCGCTGATTGAAAAACAAATCGCTCAACAAAAATTTGCCGTCGCGCTCGAATCGCTCAAAGCGTGGCTTAACGAGTTCGGCGGCTCAATTCTTACTGACGACGCACTCTTCAAAAAAGCCGACCTCGAAGAACGGCTCGCGCCGAACCGCGCAATAGAAACACATGAGCAACTTGTAACAGCATATCCGAAAAGTTACTACGCCGATAAATCGCTCTTTCGGCTTGGCAAACTTTCCGAACAAATCTTGAAGAATCGCGAGAAAGCCATCGCCTATTTTGAGCAACTCATTAAAACCTATCCGCGCAGTTTCTTGGTCAAATCGGCTCGTGAAGAATTGCGCCGATTGAAACAACCCAGTTGATTATTTTCACACAACTTTTTTCAGATATGCTCACGACGGAACTTATCGACACACGCCCCGCATCTATTTCACTTGGACGCGGTCTTGACCTGAAAAATCCCGTCCTCTTAGCCAGCGGCACGGTTTCTTACGGAGAAGAACTTTCCAAACTCACCGACCTTTCCAAACTCGGCGGTATTGTAACCAAAGCCATTTCGCTCGAAGTGCGCGAAGGCAATTTGCCGCAACGCATCGTCGAAACTCCTGCGGGAATGCTCAATGCCATTGGGCTTGCCAATGTCGGCGTAGAAAAATTCATCGCAGAAAAAATGCCATTCTTGCGCACACAACCTATCCACACCGTTGTCAACATTGTGGGTAAGTCTGTTGAGGATTATTGCGAAGTTGTGAGGCGGTTAGAAGATGTTGAAGGCATTAGCGGTTACGAAATCAATCTTTCCTGTCCGAACGTCAAAGGCGAGTGCATCATTTTCGGCGTTGATGAACGCGCTACATTTGAAGTTACAAGCCAACTTCGCAAACTGACGAATCGGCATTTGATGATTAAACTCACGCCGAATGTTACGTCTATCGCGAGCATTGCGCTTGCAGCAGAGCGCGGCGGCGCCGATTCCGTCTCGCTCATCAACACGCTGGTTGGCATGGCTGTCGATTACAAAACACGAAGACCCTTGCTGAAAAATGTAACGGGCGGACTTTCAGGTCCAGCCATCAAACCTGTTGCGCTTGCCAAAGTGTGGGAAGTCTATAACGCCGTTAAACTTCCGATTGTCGGCATGGGCGGCATTGCGAGTTTTGAAGACGCGATGGAGTTTTTTCTCGTTGGCGCAAGTGCCGTGCAAATCGGCACGATGAATTTTGTTATCCCGACTATCGCAACCACTATTGCCGAACACATTGAGCACTACTTTGCTACCGAAAAGAGCACCAGTTTCAAAAATTTTATCGGGTCTCTAAAAGTTTAATTTCAAAGATTTATAGACTTTGCCTGTGAAAAAGAAATTTTACGCCTTGTTAATGCAACACTCACGGTTCGTCGCCGTATATTTGTCGCAGTTCAGGTACATTGTTCTTTCTCACACCAAAGACTCTGATTCCTACTTATCAGAGCCTCCTTTGTTGTTTTGTTGATAGAGGGACTCGGCTATAGGGCAGCCGAGTCTTTTTTTTTTTTCGACGAATTGGCACAATTCTTGACGGCATAAAATTCTATGGTGAGAAAGGCGCACGGTTGTGAAAACAAAATGCAACGTGTAAATTCCTCGCCAGAATCAGTTGAAAATTACACACTTCATTAGCACACTTAACCACTGGGAGGATTCCAGCATGAGCAAGAGCAAATTTGAATTTCCAACGGAAGAAAAATTCCGCGCCGCCATCTTTGAAAATATGGGCATGGCGATTTGCGTAACGGACGAGCACGGCAATTATGTCGATGTCAATGACGCATATTTGAAACTGTATGGCTACACCCGTGAGGAATTGATTGGCAAGCACTTCACGATGGTTGTGCCTGAACACTACCGTGCAGAAGCCGCTCGTATTCACGATGCGTTTATGGCGGGTGCGGTTGAAATGCCGGCTGAATGGGTAGTTGTGCGTAAAGACGGCGAGTTGCGCAACATTTATGTCGTGCCAACCTTGATGGTCAAAGATGGCATGAAATGCAAGGTAACCGCAATTGCGGACATCACCGAATACAAGCGGTTGCAATCGACGCTCAAACCGCACGGCGCACTGGCAGAAGAACCTGCTCAAACCGTCAAAGTTTAATCACGCGGTGAAAGTTTTCTACAAGGGCGTTCACTTGAACGCCTTTTTTATTTGGCTTTTTTGCGAAGTAGCCCCAGCGACGAGAGTTCGGCTAAAATTTTTTGCTCAATCTCTTTGCGTCGGAGACGCTCAAATTTCTCTCGACATTCATAGCACCACTCGTAGTTCAGATTGCCTTGCTTGAAGGCTTTTTCCGATTTCGTTTGAAAACATCGCGGGCATTTG
>FWPU01006520.1_pt1 | contig 23180 bp, 22 predicted proteins | sample 2228361 | NCBI WGS metagenome assembly FWPU01 (sample SAMEA103939777, study PRJEB20133) | metagenome
TCGCTTGAAGCGAAGGCTTCGCCGTAAAAAGTAAAAATCAAATTGCTTACTCTCTGCCTATGGCTTTGATTTTCTTATCCATTTCTGCTTTTTTATCTTTCATTCCGAGTGTTTCGTAGCAGGCACGAAGCAAATCCATTATATCAAAGTCGTTGGGTTTAAGCTGGTCTGCTTTTTCAAGCGGTGGAATAGCCTTTTTGATTTCATTATCCACAATGGTATTGTATTCACGAGCTTTTTGCTGTTTTTTGGGGTCTTTCAGTTCTCCTGTAAGTCCTTCGGCTTCTTTTTTCTTACGAATTTCCTTTTCAACCTCAACAGCTTTGTTCCAATAAGCATAGCCTAAAAGTTTCCAGAAATCAACGTCATTGGGAAATTGCTTGACTGCTCTTTCGTAAAACTCAATCAAATTGTTTTGTCCTCCATTTTTGATTTGCTGTTCGTACAATTCTGCCGCAAGCCCCCAGATTTGCTTATCGTTAGGATATTGCTTGATAGCTCCCTCCAAAATTTCAATCGCTTTGGCAGTATTTTTTCTTTCAGCGTGCAGGTATGCCATTTGCAATTTGGTAACTTTCTTGGTAGAAGGGTGAAAGTTCATTTTTTCAATTTTTTCGGCATAGGCTAAAAATTTGTCGTAGTTTTTGGTTTCCCAAGCCAGAGCCGAAACATACGTAACAGCCACAGTATCCATAGGGTTCGCCTCGTGAGCTACTTCAAAAGCTATCAGGGCATTTGCCAAGTCTTTTTCTTTGGAATTGTACAAATTTGCTCCCTGATTGATAGCACAAGCGTACAACTTGGTTTTGATAGCATTTTCAGCATCTTTGTAATATCCTTTTTGGTTGGGTTCAAGTTCCATTGCTTTCCGATAGGCTTGCAGAGCAGTACGAGCCGCATTTTTATCTAAATTAGCAAAATTGGGAATAGGGCTTTGGGCAATGGCACTATACACCTCTCCTTTCACAAACCAAGTTTTAGATTTTTGAGCGTCTTTTTCGTTCTGCAAGGCTTTATCTATGGCTTCTTTGGCTTTATCCAATTTTCCCTGCTCCAAATTGACCATCGCAGAACCTACCTGTGCCTGAATTTGATACACAATCACCAAACTCAAAAAGCTGACTATCCAAAACATTTTTCTCATAAAACAACAAATTTTGAAGTAATACACAACGCTTGCAAAGCTAACAAAACATTCCTCAAAAAACAAACGAAAAAATTTTACAAATATTTTTGCAATTTTGTTGCAAATTAAAATTTTATTATGCAACTTTGTTGCACAATAATTCCTTCCCTGCACATCACAAAGCAAGGAAGCGATGATGTTGTTTTATTAAGACGCAAAGAAGTTTCCTGTTTGGGAAACTTTTTTGTTTTAAGGCGAAAAAATTTTTTTTCTTTCCAAAAATCTTTCCTAAAATATGTAAATTGCAAGCCAAACTAAAAATTTGTTGTATGGAAGACAATTCAAAAAAAGACCATTTTTGGGTAGGCTTACTCGTAGGTGCGAGTGTAGGGGCTATTTTGGGTGTTCTTTTTGCCCCCAACGAAGGCAAAGTAACACGCAAAAAACTCACGTATCAGCTCAAAAAAATGCGTGAGCAACTTTTAGAGTTTCTCAAAAAGCTCAAAGAAGGCAAAGAAGAGCATATCAGTATGGCAAAAACCAAAGGCGAACAAGTAGTAAATGAAGCTAAAAATAAAGCAGAAACCCTTTTGAAAGACGTAGAAAACTTAATGGAACAAATCAAGCATAAAGAATGAAAACCGTAACCCTCATACCCGGTGATGGGATAGGAACAGAAATTGTAGAAGCCGTTCAGGAAGTATTTCAGGCGGCAAATGCCCCTATCCAATGGGAAGTACAAATCGCAGGCAAAACTGCCTACGAAAAATATGGCGAACTAATGCCAAGTAGCCTTTTAGAATCTATTGAACGCAACAAAGTAGCCCTCAAAGGTCCCGTAGAAACCCCTGTAGGTGGTGGATTTAAGAGCATCAATGTTTCTTTGCGTCAGAAATATGATTTATACCAAAATGTGCGTCCTTGCAAAAATACAGTAGGCATCAATACGCGTTTTACAGATGTAGATTTAGTGCTTTTTCGTGAAAATACCGAAGGTTTGTATTCAGGCTTAATTTTGTATGATGAACGCCTGCAAATTGTAGATTCTATCAGCCGTATTTCAATGAAAGGCTGTTTGCGTATCGTGAAAGCGGCTTTTGAGTATGCCAAAAAGTACAAACGCAAAAAGGTAACCGTAGTTCATAAAGCCAACATTCTCAAAAAATCGGGTGGAATGATGCTGGAAGCGGCACAAATCGTTTCCAAAGACTACCCTGATGTAGAATGGAACGATAAAATTATTGATAATATGTGTATGCAGTTGGTTACCAAAAACGAACAATTTGATGTAATTTTTATTTATAACATTTTCTGCGATATACTATCCGATTTGTGTGCGGGTTTGGTAGGCGGCTTGGGGGTTGTACCCGGTGCAAATATTGGTGATGAAGTCGCTATTTTTGAAGCCGTGCACGGCACTGCTCCTGATATTGCTGGCAAAGGTATTGCCAATCCTACGGCTATTTTGCGTTCTGCTATTATGATGTTGGAATATTTGGGCGAAAATGAAGTGGCTAAACGCATTGATACGGCTTTGGATAAAACACTTGCCGTAAAAGATCTATGCACAGGTGATTTGGGCGGAAAAGCCAATACCAAAACTTTTACCCAAAATGTAATTGCAAATCTTGCATAATGAACGTTTTTTATGAAAAAAGCAACTTTATTTTTTCTTTTCTTTTGGGCAATTACCACAAGCGGGATTGCCCAAAAAATTACCGATTTTGAAGCTACCACCATCACAGGCGAAAAAATTAAGTTCAGCGAACTGAAAGGTAAAATCGTTGTCTTAAATTTTTGGTTCAAGGCGTGCAAACCTTGTTTGATGGAAATTCCTTATCTGCAAAAACTTACAGAAAAGTACAAGGATAAAAATGTAGTTTTTCTTGCACTCTGCACCGATAGCGAAGAAACACTGAAAAATTTTCTGACTACCGAAAAATTTGAGTACAAACACATTGCCAATGCCCGCTCCATTGCCCAACAATGGGGCGTACAAGGCTATCCGACCAATATCGTAATAGACGAAAAAGGCAATATCGTACTCAATGAAAAAGGACTGATGATTGTTAATGGTGCCCCTAAAACTCCACAAGTGATTGATGCCAAAATTGAGGAGTTACTGCAAAACAAGTAAATCTTTTTTGAGAAGTATCCTGCAACTTGAAAACTATGCAACTATTTTCCAAATTGCCCGAAGTAAAAACAACCATTTTTACGCAAATGAGGTGCTATCAATCTTTCGCAAGGCTTTCCCGACTTCTCGCCGCACCCCAAACTCATTGAAGCCAAAAGCAAAGCAATGAAAAAAGGATTTAATCAGTATGCTCCTATGCAAGGCTATGAGCCTCTACGAGAAAAAATCGCTGAAAAAATCCAAGAAACCTACCATTTCACTTGTAACCCTGCTACAGAAATAACCATTACTGCGGGTGCTACCCAAGCTATTTTTACAGCTATTATGGCTCTGCTCAATCCTGATGAGGAAGCTATTCTCATAGAGCCTGTCTATGATAGCTATTTGCCCGCCATACGTCTTTGCAAAGGTGTTCCTAAATTTGTGGAGCTTAACCCACAAGATTTTTCCATTCCTTGGGGACAGGTCAAAAAACTGATTTCCAAAAAAACCAAACTCATTCTCATCAACTCCCCACACAACCCCACAGGTAGCACGCTCAAAAAGAAAGATTTGCAAGAATTAGAAAAACTCACCAAAGACACAGATATTCTCATCATCAGCGACGAGGTGTATGAACATATCATTTTTGACAACCAACCTCACGAGAGCGTTTTACGCTATCCCGAACTTGCCAAACGTAGCTTGGTAGTATCTTCTTTTGGCAAAACCTATCACGTTACAGGCTGGAAAGTAGGCTACGTAGTTGCCCCCGAAAATTTAATGAACGAATTTCGCAAAGTTCATCAGTACAATGTTTTTTGTGTAAATCTGCCTGCACAAGTAGCTTTTTACGAAATTCTGAAAGAAAAGAGCCTTTACCAAGAACTTGGTGCCTTTTACCAAGAAAAACGCGATTTTTTTCAAAATCTTTTGCAGAATACACGCTTTGAACTAAAAAAAGTGGAAGGCACATACTTTCAGCTTGTTTCTTATGCCAAAATTTCGGAAGAAAAAGATACAGATTTTGCTATCCGTATGACCAAAGAGTTTGGAGTAGCCCCTATTCCGCTGTCAGTTTTTTACAACAAACAAAACGACCATAAACTTCTGCGTTTTTGCTTTGCCAAAGAAAATGAAACGCTGGAAAAAGCGGTAGAAAAATTGGCTAAAATTTAGTTGTAGTCTCAATCCACTCACAAACTAATTCAGCAAGTATTTTTGCCCCTACACTATTGAGGTGAATGAAGTCTGTAACTGTATGAAAGCCGTGTGTTTGAGCAATTTCGTCCCAGGTTCTACCTAAAATGTATCGCTGAAACATTGCAAGTTCAATAAGTTTGTGGTTTGGGTGATATTGCTTGCGAGTAGCAGGCTTTTGCTCCAAAAATGCTACGTGTTTTTCATAAAAAGGCAAATAAGCTACCTGATACTTTTGGGCAGTTTTTTTCACTACTTCTACATATTCTCTGATGTGTGTGTGGGCTTTATGATGCAGGTTTTCGCCTAAAATAGGCATTGAAATAAGTGCTATTTGGGCAGAAGTTTCATTTTGCAGACGTTCTACGATTTTGCAAAGATTTTCTTCATACCAAAAAATTGTAGCAGGTTGTGGAAGTTTTTTCAGTTTCTGATAAACCGCCTGATTTTCTTTGAAAAGCGTAGCATTGGCATCATTTGTACCAATAAGTATGCTCACAAATTGTGGCTTGCAAGCAATAATTTCATCAAGTCTTTGCAATAGATTGTAAGCCAAATCCGCATTTACTCCTGCATTGATATACTCATAATGCTCGCCAAGTTGTTTAGCTACCATTTCGGTATAATTGGCACTCATATTGCCACAAGTGAGGCTATCTCCTGCAAAAAGAATACGCTTTTTTTCTGTAAATTCTTTCTTTTGTAAAAAGTTTTGAGGACTATTAGGGGCTGTTTTGAACAAAAAACGATACAAATAAGCATAGACCACAGCACCCGCTACAAGCAAAACGAGCAAAATTACAGCAAGCAAAAGTAAAGCATTCATTAGATTTTTATTTTGCAAAACGCTTTTAGAACAGAAAAAGTTGTGCTAACGCAAAAGAAGTACATTGCCCGCTTTTTGAGGAAGTGGTGAGCCATCTGAAAATTTCCCCTGAATAGTCCAGATGTACATTTCTTGGGGCTGAGGAACACCCTGAAAAGTGCCGTCCCAACCTGTATTCATAGCTTCTGATACATTGCGAGTCCGATACAGCAGTTTTCCGTTTCTATCATAGATGCTCCACTCTATTTCAGCAATATTTTTTCCCATAACCCTCAAATTGTCGTGTATGCCGTCATTATTAGGGCTAAAAAGTGTGGGTAAGAAGAAATCCTTTTCGCTATCATCAACAACCACCCGCACGGTTCTCACTACGCTACACCCTTCGGCATTGGTGATAGTTACCTGAAAAGCCGTATTTTCTGTTACGATAGCTTGCGTAATAGCTGAATTGGGCGAGGAAAGCCCTTCCGAAGGTTGCCACTGATACAATACGCCACCATTGGCTTCTAATGTAAATGGAACATTTCTGCCTATACGAATTTCAGCAGGAGGCAAGGTGGGGTTAGGTAATGGATTTGCAATAATTTCAATAGCCGTTTTTTCGCTTTCGCAACCCGCTTGCCAAGCACTCACATACAAAATAGTACTCTGCGTAATCTGGATACGAACCGTGTCTGTACTGATGACCTGCCCTATGGCATTGGTAATAGGATTAGGATTGCTACCTCTGTACCAACGAAATTGCGTAGCAGTAGGGTGAGTAACCCTCAACAAAACAGAACTACTTGCACAGACCGATAAATTTGCTTGGGTGCTTTGCGGCTTTGCCAGAGTGGTACGAAATTGCCATACAGAACTATCGTAGATACCTTCATACACTGCCCCTGCCGAGGTTTTGAAACTTCCAGGGTCAATGGTTATGTAATATTCCCGAAAAGGCTGTAAGGGCTGATTTATCAAAAAAGAAACTGCCTGCCCACTAATAAGTACCCGAGAACTTTGCACAGGAATTAGCTCGTGTAGCGTATTTGTCGCTTTTTCATAAATTCTGATTTTTCCCGAAGGACTTGCCATTACAGGAGCAGAAAGCGTAATTTGAAAGGTGTTTTGTTGTAAAGAAAGGCACTGCGTATTGGGAGCAGGGTTAAAACTTTGATGCGTAACAAGCCCATTGGCAATAGAAAAACGCCAATCGAAGGCATCATCAAAGCCTGCAAAATCCTGATTGAGCATATTTTTGAAAGCACCTGAGGAAATCAGAACATAAACCACCTGATTGAAAGAAAGCGAAGCAGGCATTACTATTTCTGCCGAATTTCCCGAAACCGTAATACAACTGCAAGTAATTGGAATGAAAAAAATTTGATTGTTACTCGTAGCATCAAAAATTCTCACACTACCCGCAGTGCCTTTTTGGATATTTTCGTTGAAATAAATTTTCAGGCGAACATTACTGGGAACTGATGTAGCATTCCGAGCAGGAAATAACAGCGTATCCGTAGGTAAAGCATTTGCCACAAACCCTTCAAATAAAAACAGACACAAATATAGTAGCCAAAATTTTTTCATTTTGTAGTGGGATTTTTAAGCCTTTTCCATTGATACTTCCAAAGTCCAAAAGGTAAATGAATTATGATGAACTCAAAGCAATTTCCCAAAAGCAAACACTTTAAGTTGTTGAAAGCCAATTTTTTTTTCAGATTTAATAAAACTTGCAAAGATGGATAAGTTTTTTAGAAAGCGAAATTTTAGTATTTTTGTGGAAAAAAACAAGTATGCCCGGGCGTTATATCAATCCTTTTACTGATTTTGGTTTCAAAAAAATTTTTGGAACAGAAGAAAACAAAGACTTACTCATTGATTTTCTGGAAAGTCTATTACCTGAAAAGGGTAAAATCAAAACGCTAAATTTTCTTAAAACCGAAAACTTGGGCAATACCCCCGAAGACCGCAAAGCCATTTTTGACCTTTATTGCGAAAATGATAAGGGTGAAAAGTATATCGTAGAACTACAAAAAGCAAGACAACTTTATTTCAAAGACAGAAGTCTTTATTATGCCACTTTTCCTCTGCAAGAGCAAGCCACCACTGGCGACTGGAACTTCAAACTCAATGCAGTTTATACCATTGCTCTAATGGATTTCACCTTTGACGATACCCACCCCACACAATACATTCACGATGTGCAACTGATAGAAAAGCATACAGGAAAAGTTTTTAATGAGAAATTGCGATTTATTTATATTGAAATGCCCAAATTTGAAAAGCAGGAAAAAGAGCTGAAAAATCATTTGGATAAATGGCTTTACGTGTTAAAAAATCTCACCAAATTAGACCAGATGCCTCCCAAAGTGAAAGAAAGGGTGTTTTCAAAGTTATTCCGTACCGCTGAAATTGCCAATTACTCGCCCAAAGAAAGAGCCGCATATATACAAAGCGAAAAATATGCTCGCGATTGGAAAAATGTTTTGGAAACAACGCTTTTAGAAGGTATGGAAAAAGGATTTCAGGAAGGGATTGAAAAAGGCATTGAAAAAGCCAAAGAAGAGGTTGTTCAAAAAGCTATCCAAAAGGGTTTTGATGATGAAACTATTGCAGAGCTAACTGGAATTTCCAAAAAAGAAATTGCTACAATCAGAAAAAAACTCAATGGTTGAGATTCAAAATGTATCGCTTTCGTTTGGGCAGAAAAAAATTCTTGAAAATATCAACTTTCAATGCCTGCAAGGCGAGCTAGTTTGTATTTTAGGTAGAAACGGAACAGGGAAATCTTCTTTGCTTCAATGTATAAGCGGTTTTCTGAAATTTGAAGGCACAATCAAGATTTTTCAAAAAAATATTCAGGAACTTTCTGCAAAAGAAATCTCCCGAACCATCAGTATTGTACTCCCCAATACGCCTGTTTCTGCTTATGCTCTCAATGTCTATGAAACTATACTGCTGGGCAGAACCCCCCACCTGAACTGGCTCGCCCAAATGCAAGAAAAAGATACCCAAGCCATACAAGAAGCTATCCAAAAAACGGAAGTACAAGCCTTGTTAAACAAAAATCTGCAAAATCTCAGTGATGGCGAAAGACAAAGGGTAATGATTGCCCGAGCCATTGCCCAAGATACCCCTGTAGTAGTGGCTGATGAACCTACTGCTTTTCTCGACGTATATTTTAGGAAGCAAATTTTACAACTATTCCAAAAAATTGCCCAAGAAGAGCGTAAATGTGTACTGCTTTCCACACACGAAATTGACCTTGCTCTTGAATACGCAGATAAACTTTTGCTTCTTAACAACGAAAAAAAGTATCTTTTTTTAAGCTATTGGCAAGCAGAGCAAGTTTGGGAGTTTCTTGAAAGGTAAAAAGCCTTTTAGTTTGTAAAAATCTGCAAGTATGAAAAGATTTTTTTGAAAAAAGAATAATTTTTGAAAAAATTTTCGTAACTTGCACCCGAATTTGTGCTTCGTATCTATTCTAATCTTTTCGTCTATGTCAAAACTTCGTATTTTGTACGTTGCCAGTGAAATAGCCCCTTTTCTCCAAACCAGCAAAGTAGCCGATTTCGTCAGACACATTCCACAAGCTATGCAAGAAAGGGGAATGGAAATCAGAATTTTGGTGCCTCGCTTTGGTACAATCAATGAACGTAAAAATCGCCTCCACGAAGTTGTCAGACTATCGGGTATCAATATCTCGGTAGGTGATGAAGAAAAACCGCTCACTATCAAGGTTGCCTCTGTACCCAATGCTAAAATGCAAGTCTATTTTATTGATAACGAAGACTATTTCCACCGAAAATCTGTTTTTGTTGATAAAGACAATCGCTTTTTTGAAGATAATGACGAAAGAGCAATATTTTTCTGCAAAGGTGTTTTAGAAACTATCAAAAAATTAGGCTGGGCTCCCGATATTATCCACTGCAACGACTGGATGACTAGCTTTATCCCAATGTATCTGAAAACTACCTATCGCAAAGACCCCATTTTCCAAAATACCAAATCTATTTTCAGCATTTTTGATAACCATTTCAACCACCAGTTTGGTAAAGATTTGGCAGAAAAAGTAAAAATGTTGGATATTGATGATGCCGCCGTAGAGCATCTTTCTCAAGCTACTTTTGAAAGCATCATCAAAACTGGCATAAAATATGCTGATATGGTGATAAGTGCCGAAGAAGAATACAGCGAAAAACTACAAAACTTACTCAATGAAATTAAAAATGAGTGTATCATCAACCACTTGCCTTTTGGAAGCTCAGAACAAAGCCAAGCACTATCAGACTCATACTTCAACCTTTACAATGAACTTAGTAGCCGTTAGAAAATTATTATTTTTGTGTTGCTTTGCTCTACTATGGAGTGCCTGCAACAAATCCACCACTATCGGAAGTGAATTACAACCCCAAAATCTTGGGGTTATTTTTACGGATACCGTAAGCATTGAAACTTCTACCATATTTTTAGACAGCATCGCCACTACCAATAGAGAAATTATTTTGGCAGGCGAATACACCGACCCTGTACTGGGGCACATCAAGGCGGCAAGTTTTTTTAATGTTCAGCCTTTTAATAAAACTTTTACCTTCGGAGCAAATCCACAATTTGTTTCAGCAGTTTTTTCGCTTCCTATCAATTTTGTTTATGGCGATAGCTCACAAGTGCAAACTCTTTCGGTGCATCGTCTTACAGAAAGAATTAACCCAGGCCGCGTCTATTACAATTATGATATGCTCAACTACGAAGCTACTCCTGTGGGTTCATATACTTTTTCAGGAACACAGGCTTCGGTTTTCGGAAAAATTGAAATACCTCTTTCCGATACTTTTCGTGATGAAATTGTAAATTTAGTAAATCTGAACGCCAACGACGAACTTACCCAAGCCGAGCTTGATGCTTTTGTCAAAGGTTTTGCTTTGGTGTCGCAAGGCGGAAATGCCATTTGGGGTTTTCGTGTAACAGACGAAATTCCTGCCGCCATTGAAATCAAGTTTATCGGCGATAGCGGTAGCGAACAAATTTACCGAATAGTAATTCGTAATGCAGTTTCAGCGGAAGATGTGAGTAATGAACGCTATAATTCACAGCGTTTCAACCACGTTTCTGCCAACCGCACCAGCACGCCACTGCAAACACTCACAACTGCTTACCAAACATTACCTTCATCTGCAACCAACGAACAAACTTTTATCCAAGAATCTTTGGGTATTCGTACAAAAGTTACTTTTCCCTACCTCAAAGAACTTGTAAAAGATAGAACCATCGCAATCAATAAGGCAGATTTAGTGGTATATCCCGTAGAAAATTCACATAATCAGCTTTACAAGCTACCCCGCCGTTTGGATATGCTTCGTCTTGATGAAAATGGCAAACTTATCAAATATTTCTTGCGTTTTGCTGAAACTCGTTTGGGGCAAGGCGTTATCATTCAGGATACCTTAGATGCACGGATTCAAGCAGAAGGGAATAACCCTTTTGGGTTTGATAAGCCTTTTGCCGCCACCTTCAATAGCATCAGCAATAGCTATAATATGGAAATTACCACATACCTGCAATATGTACTCAATGGCTTAAACCCTCGTTACAAAGGAGTGAATAAATTTGCTAATTCAGGTTTTATTCTTTCTTCTGATTTGAGCAATACAGCCGTTTACCGAATGATTGTGAGCAGTCCGAAACGAGCAAACCGAAAAATGCAGTTAAGAATATTTTATACCATTGTCAAATAAAACCAAAATTTTTAGTGTATGTGTGGCATTGTTGCGTATGTAGGCGAAAGAGAGGCATATCCGATTATTATTAGCGGATTGCAAAAACTGGAATATCGTGGTTACGATAGTGCTGGAATAGCTCTGCTTAATGGCGGATTGAATATTTACAAGAAAAAAGGTAAAGTAAAAGAACTTGCCGAACTGCTTGAAAAAGAAAAAGAACATTTGCACAGCAATATAGGTATAGGACACACTCGCTGGGCTACTCACGGCGAACCCAATGATACCAATGCTCACCCGCATTATTCTGCCAATAAAAATATGGCAATGATACATAATGGTATCATTGAAAACTATGCGGCTCTCAAACAAGATTTGATGAGCAAAGGCTATGAGTTTCGTAGCGATACTGATTCAGAGGTTTTTATCAACCTTATAGAGCATATCAAAAACCACGAACAATGCTCTTTGGACGAAGCCGTAAGACTCGCTATGACACAAGTGGTAGGAGCTTATGCCATTGTTATCATTTCCAAAGAAGATAGTACACAACTTGTTGCGGCACGCAAAGGTAGCCCTTTGGTGGTGGGTGTGGGCGAAGGTGAATACTTTTTGGCTTCTGATGCTACTCCTATTGTAGAGCATACCAAAAAAGTAATCTATCTCAACGACCAAGAAATTGTGGTAATTCGCAATGGCAAATTGCAAATCCGTACTATTGAGGATTTACCCATTACTCCCTACATTCAAACGCTGGATTTGGAGCTTTCACAAATTGAAAAAGGTGGCTTTCCGCATTTTACACTCAAAGAAATTTTTGAGCAACCCAAATCGCTACGCGATGCTATGCGTGGGCGTATCAATGCCGAAAAAAATCATTTGGTTTTGGGGGGCTTGATAGAATATCAGCAAAAACTTATCAATGCCGATAGAATTATTATCTTGGGTTGTGGAACTTCTTGGCACGCAGGGCTGGTAGGCGAATATCTTTTTGAAGAGTTTGCACGTATTCCTGTGGAAGTAGAGTATGCTTCAGAGTTTCGCTATCGCAACCCAATTATTCGCGAAGGTGATGTGGTAATTGCTATTTCCCAATCAGGCGAAACTGCCGACACCCTTGCGGCAGTGGAACTTGCCAAAAGTAAAGGAGCTATTATTTTCGGTGTTTGTAATGTAGTAGGTTCTTCTATTCCGAGAGCTACCCACGCAGGAGCATACATACACGCAGGTCCCGAGATAGGTGTAGCCAGTACCAAAGCCTTTACAGGGCAAATTACAGTGCTTACAATGATGGCTCTTATCATAGGCAGAGCCAAAGGTACTATCACAGAGTCAAAATTTCAGGAACTTATCGCCGAACTTACAACTATCCCTGATAAAGTTGAATACATACTGCACAAAGTAGATAGCCAAATCAAATATATCGCCGAAGAGTTCAAAGGGGCAAGAAATTTCTTGTATTTGGGCAGAGGCTTCAATTTCCCTGTGGCTTTGGAAGGAGCTTTGAAACTAAAAGAAATCTCTTACATTCACGCCGAAGGCTACCCCGCCGCCGAAATGAAGCACGGACCCATAGCCCTGATAGATGAAAATATGCCTGTTGTTTTCATTGCTCCCAAGGATAGCACCTACGAAAAAATTGTAAGCAATGTGCAAGAAATTAAAGCCCGCAAGGGTAGAATTATTGCTGTTGTCAATGAAGGTGATGAGGAAATCAAAGATTTAGCCGAATTTACCATTGAAATTCCGCAAACCCACGAGGCATTCTCGCCTATTCTTACCGTGATACCTTTGCAGTTGCTTTCGTATTATATTGCCACGCATTTGGTTGAAGATGTAGATAAACCCCGCAATCTTGCCAAATCGGTAACGGTAGAGTAATGACAATAATATAGTAATCGTTTTTAGCATAAAAGCATATTCACTATCACCTTTTAATTGTAAGCCAAAAATATAATAAAAAATGTCACTTTTTAACGAACTTTTGAATTTATCTCAGGAGTTATCTGAAAAAATCAAGATACTCAAATCAAAAGCGGCAAATTTGGGGAATGAAATTATTAAACCAATGAGTTATTATAAGGGAGAACTTTTTGAAAATTATGTTGAAGAAAAATTATTCCCCGCTGAAATGTATGACCTAATTAGAAGAACTGATACATATGAAAGAAATAAAAAACGCTTTGCCAAAAGCACTCTTGAACCTGATAGAATTTTTGAAACTAAAATAGATGACAAATTAGATGACCAATTAACCATAAACAATAAACCATTAGTATTTGGTGTGGAGTGCAAGTATAGAAGTAAACTTAATAATAAAGGGAGATTGGAGTGGGCAAAAAACATAGAACAATTAAACACTTACAAAATGTTTGATAAATCATACCCTGTATTTATCATAATTGGATTTGGCGGTACATCTGATAACCCTGACAAACTTTATTTTTTTCGTGTAACAAATGAAAAATACATCCATATAGACATAAATAGACTAGAAAAATATTTTATACGCAAAGAAGCGATAACATATAAACTTCTAAAAGAACATCTCAAGGATGGTGAATCTGGTAATAATGTATAGTAGCAAAGAATATAGTGATTTAGCTTATACCACTGAATTTCTTGAAATACGTTTTTGAATAAAATAAAAGACTTATTAAACATTTAGATTTTTCTCTTTCAACTTAAAGTGTCAAAATTCAATATTCACTTATACTCAAAAGTAAAATCTATATTTGAGTCACAACAATCATAAACAAACAACCACATCTACTTGCTTGATGTGGTTATCTTTTTATCCAAAATATTCTTAAACTTATGCCCACTTTTGAAGACCTAAAACTCAATCGCCAACTGCTCAATGCCATTGCAGAGGCAGGCTACCAAGAACCTACCGAAATTCAGGAAAAGGCTATTCCTCTGATACTTGCAGGACACGACATTTTGGGTATAGCCCAAACAGGTACAGGTAAAACTGCCGCTTATACTTTGCCTCTGCTGATGAAACTCAAATATGCCCAAGGTTTCGCTCCCCGAGCCTTGATACTTGCCCCTACTCGTGAGCTTTGCTTGCAAATTAAGGAAAATGTGCAAACGCTTGCCAAATACACAGATTTGCGTGTGGTAGCTATATTTGGAGGCAAGGGTATAAAACCTCAATTAGAGGAAGTAAAACAAGGCGTAGATATTCTCATCGCAACGCCGGGCAGATTTATGGATATTTACTTCACCAACGAGCTTGCTACCAAAGAAATCCGAACACTTGTGCTTGATGAAGCCGATAGAATGATGGATATGGGCTTTATGCCACAAATTCGTAAAATTTTAGAAATTATTCCTGCCAAAAAACGTCAAAACCTACTTTTTTCGGCTACAATGCCCGAAAAAGTTATTAAACTTTCAGAGGAGTTTTTAGAGTTTCCGATGCGAGTAGAAATTACTCCACAAGCCACTCCTGCCGAAACCGTAGAACAATTTTTGTACGAAATCCCTAATTTCCGAACCAAAATTGAACTTTTGCAGTATTTTCTTATGCAAGAAAATTGTCAGAAAGTAATCGTTTTCACCAAAACCAAAGAAAATGCCAATAATATTTACAAATTTGTAGCCCGCAAACTGGGCGAGGAAAATGTAAAAGTTATCCACGCCAATAAAGACCAAAATGCCCGCCTCAATGCTATTGAATCTTTCAAAAATGATAATATTCGGATTTTAGTAGCTACTGATGTCGCCGCCCGTGGCATAGATGTAAGCCACGTGAGCCACGTTATCAATTTTGATGTGCCTATTTTGTACGAGGAATACGTACATAGAATAGGACGCACAGGCAGAGCCAAACATACAGGCGTAGCCATTACATTTGCCAACGAAGCTGAAATGTATCATATCGGCAAAATTGAGCAAATTATCAAAATGAGCATTCCGAGAGCTAAAATTCCTGCGGAAGTAACTATCTACGAAACTCCTTTTGAAGAAAAGCAAGCCATAGCCCGACAAATTGATGCCCAAAAACGCAAAGAAAATCCTGATTTTCAGGGGGCTTTTCACGAAAAAAAACGCAGGAAAAAGCCTAAAAATAAAAAACGAACAAAGTGATTTCAAGGGCAAGCAGCCCCTATTTTGCGATAATACACGAGTTCTCTTTGTGGCAAAAGTTCAGGATAGGCGATTTGGATAAGGTCTCCGAGTACCTCTTCGGGGTGAATAACAGCTCGCTCCCAATAATCATTGCCTCCTTGTGCAGAAAGTCTTTTTTGTCTATCGTAAATTTCGCCTTTACGTACTGCTTCTATCTGTTTGTATTCACAAAAGGTTTGGGCATTGAGCTGGGCAGGAATTTCTGCATTGAGCCAAAGCGAAGCATCGGTAAATTTACTAAAAACCAATTCCCTGCTAAGTTGCAAACTGCCTTTGCCCGTATCAGAAGCAAAAGCATAGTCTAAATTTGCATCTTTGAGAAAAACTGCTCCAAAACTCTTGCCCGCAGGTACATACCAAGTTTCTTTTTGAGGTACGCCCAAAGCTACTTTACGAGGCTTTTCTACCTTTTGAGCCAAGTTTTTCAGTTTGTTATACTCTTTTTCAATGTTTTCAAAAAAACTATTCGCTTCCGTTTCTTTTTCCAAAAGCAATCCAAACATTTTTATCCATTCGGCTTTGCCCAGAGGGTGTTCTTCTAGCCACTCGGCATTGGGCAAAATGGCAACACCCGCCTCCTGAATTTTTTGATATACCCCCATTTTGGTTGCAGGCATAGCCGAAACCATTAGCAGATTGGGTTGTAAGGCTATGATTTTTTCAAACTCCAAACTTTCCTCGTTCAGGGCAGTTATTTTGCCTTGCTCAACCAATTTTTGTACCGCTTCTGAATATACATATTGCAAACTATTGCTTGCCACCAAACAATCCAAACTACCCAAAGCCTCCAAAGCAGGAATATGCGTAGTAGAAGTGCTTACAAGGCGTTTAAGCGGTATTTGAACAAAACTCAAACGCTGTAAATCTTGGGGAATATCTTGCTTGCTTTTTGCCAAAACATATCTTAAAGTATCTGTTTTATCGTTGAAAGGACGCGTAACGTACAAAATCACATATTTTTCGCCTTTCTCCCAAAAAAAGCCTTTGGCGTATTGAGGAACAATCTTTCCAAGTTTTTTCTTGCTTTGCGTTTCGCCTTCTTGTATTTTGCAAGAAGTAAGCAAGTAAAAAACAAACACAATTATCCAAAATTGCCGAAAAATCATAACAAAGCGGTTTGAAGTAAAAGATTTCCGCAAAAATAGCATTTCGGATAATTTTTTTTGCATTTTCTCAAAATTCTTGTATGTTTGTACATAAAGCCCTTTTGTTATGCTCAAAGGAGAATCTATTGGTATTCGCAAATATGCTTTGCTTGATGAAACAGGCGAAAAGTTATTTACTTTGGAATACGAAGGTTTGCTTTCGTTCAAAGCTCACGCCTACTTGGAGCAAGAAAAGCAGATAGATTTTGAGCCACAAGGTTTCTGGGGACACGAGGTGCTGATGCTGAAAAACAACGAACAAATTGCCTCTTACAAACTCAATTGGCTTGGCAATATCAGTCTTGACTATCAGGGCAAAAACTTTTCAGTTCGCTACAAGGGTTTTTGGAAGCCTAAAATTCAGGTGCAAAACGAGCAGAAAAAAACTTTATTAGAAGTTTCGCCTCGCTTCAAATGGGGCAAACTTTCTTATGAATACGATTTTGAGATTTTGGATAAAACAATGCAAGCAGATGCGGAATGGCTGGCTTGTATGTTTTATGCGGTTTTGTACCTTTCCAGTTTTATGAATGGTGTTTCGGGGGGTAGCGGAGTGTATGGATAACTACTTTTGCCACAAAATCCACCAAATACCATACTGAAAGCCCCAATTATTGCGTCCTGTACGTCCTACGCTGAGTATGCTATAACTGGCAAATATCTGCTCGCCCCGAATAGCAGGTTTGAACTGATAACGCAAACAATACCCCATCAGAAGTTTTTTCCATATTCTTGCTTTGAGTTCCATATTCAGCTCTATCCAAGTAGCTTGCAAATTTTGCCGAAAGGCAATCGGCTCGTTGCCAAAAATAGAACTTTGCAAAGTTGTTTGCATTTCTTCTTTGTACCAAGCATTTCCAAACCGCAAGCCTACCGCAAAAACATCTACTTTGCTTTGCTTATGCAAAAAATTGTGCATCCAGCCCAAACGTAAAATACTTGCTTCTGTGAGATATGTAGCTTTTTGAGCCTCTTTCCGACTTGCCCAAGTAAATTCGGCAACGAGAAGGTTTTTGTTCCGAAAGGCAAAATCAGTATTGAAGTGCAAGGCAAACTTACTCGTAGCAAGTCTTTGTCCTACTCCTATCAAATCCAGCCCCGCTCTCAACGAGAGTGTATCAAGAATTTTTGCATTTTTTTTCTTTACAGAAAATTTTTTTTCATTAAAAAGCACTTTTTTGGAGCTATCGCTCTGCAAAAGTGTATCTTTTTGTGCCAAAGTTTGCAAGGAGAGAAGCAAGCTAATTGAAAAAATAAAAAATTTCCAAAGAAACATTGTTCTGTTCGTTTTTGAGCGTGAGCGAATCAAAGGTGTGGTATAAAACACGGGTATTCTGATATTCGGTACGGACACCGCATTGTGGCGAAGTCAGCAAAATTCGGCGTAAGTAGCCTAAAAGTAAAGTATCTTTTCGTAAAGTATCGCCCCTACGATAATGAAAAATATAACTTATGGTATCTTGTAAGGGGTTGTAAGGCAGACGAACAGCCCGTAAAGAATCGCCTGCTCTTTGAGGTACAAATAAAGCAGTATCAAAGCCTTGCGGTTTGATAAATTTCAGAAATATAAACGTATCTCTCAGCACAACCGAATCCCGATTGAACCTATCTTTGAATTTTATTTTTTGCTTAAAATTTACAACAGCAGGAACTTCTATGGCATCGGCACAAATGGTTTCCAATCGCACACAAGCACACATAGCAAGCCCGAAAAGCCCTATCCCAAACATCAGACGGAGTATTTTCATAGTTTTATCGCTTTTCTGCAAATTTACAAGGATTTTCACAATACGCTTTTGTTTAGCATAAAAGATTTTTGACTAAATTGCCACGCTAAAATTATACCAAGACCGAAAAGTTCATAACTTTTTAGATATTTCAAAGCATTTTGCATTAGAAAAATGAACTTCAAACCTACAAGTTTATGCGTATAAATTTCATTGAAGAACTGCGTTGGCGAGGAATGTTGCACGACTTTATGCCAGGCACCGAAAAACTTTTAGAAAATCCTACTTCGGGCTATATCGGTTTTGACCCCACAGCCAGCTCTCTGCATATTGGCAATTTGGCAACCATTATGCTTCTCGTACATTTTCAGCGGGCAGGGCACAAGCCTTTTGCTTTGGTAGGCGGTGCAACAGGTATGATTGGCGACCCTTCGGGCAAAAGTGAGGAAAGAAAGTTTTTAGATGAAGAAACACTACAAAAAAACCAAGATGGCATCAAAAAGCAATTGCAAAAGTTTTTGGATTTTCAAGGCTCTAATGCCGCTGAAATGGTCAATAATTATGATTGGTTCAAAGAAATGGGCTTCTTGGAATTTTTGAGAAAAGTAGGCAAGCACATCACCGTGAATTATATGATGGCAAAAGACTCCGTAAAAAATCGTTTGGGCGAAGGTGGTGGCATTTCTTTTACCGAATTTAGCTACCAACTTCTGCAAGGCTACGATTTTTATTGGCTTTACAAAAACAAAAATGTCAAACTTCAAATGGGCGGCTCCGACCAATGGGGCAATATTACCACAGGCACCGAACTTATCCGCCGAATAGAGGGTGGCGAGGCTTTTGCCCTTACCACTCCCTTGCTCACCAAAGCCGATGGCTCTAAATTTGGCAAATCGGAAAGCGGAAACGTTTGGCTTGATGCCTCAATGACCAGCCCCTACAAGTTTTATCAGTTTTTTATCAATCAAGCCGATGCCGATATGCCTCGCCTGATGAGGGTTTTCTCGCTCAAAACTCAAAACGAAATAGAGATTTTAGAAAATGAACATTCTCAAAGCCCTGAAAAGCGTATCTTGCAAAAGGCTCTTGCCCAAGAACTCACAGAACGTATCCATAGCACACAAGATTTGCAAAATGCAATGAGAGCCTCCAATATACTTTTCGGCAAAGATGTAGTAGAAGACTTGAAAAAACTTGACGAAAAAACGCTTTTGGAAGTATTTGAGGGTGTTCCGCAGGTGCAAATCAGTAAAGATAAACTTTCTGAGTGTAAGAATGTGGTTGATTTTCTTGCGGAAGCAGGCGTATTCAGCTCAAAAGGAGAAACTCGCAAGGCGATACAAAACAATGCCGTGGGTATCAATAAAATCAAAATTACCTCCCCCGAAGCTATCCCCACAGATTTTGAACTATTACAAGGAAAATATATTTTAGCACAAAAAGGTAAAACCAATTACGTGCTTATTCAGGTTATTTAAGCATTTTTTCACTATCAAACCTTTAAGCAATGAAAGCATACGTTTTTCCCGGACAAGGCTCGCAATTCAGCGGAATGGGCAAAGATTTATACGAAAACAACGCTACTGCCCAACAAATTTTCAGGCAAGCCAATGAGATTTTAGGTTTCAGCATTACGGACATTATGTTTGCTGGCACGGAAGAGGAACTCAAACAAACCAAAGTTACCCAACCTGCTATTTTCATACATTCAGTAGCTCTTGCCATAGCTCACAACATTCAGCCCGATATGGTGGCAGGACATTCGCTCGGCGAATTTTCGGCACTGGTTGCCAACAAAACCCTTTCTTTTGAAAACGGCTTACAACTCGTTGCCAAGCGTGCCGAAGCTATGCAAAAAGCCTGTGAAATTACGCCTTCTACTATGGCGGCAGTTTTGGGCTTGGAAGATGAAAAAGTTGAAAAGATTTGCGAGGAAATCCGAAATGAAAACCCTAATCATATCGTTGTACCTGCCAATTACAATTGCCCTGGTCAGCTTGTTATTTCGGGTTCGGTGCAAGCCGTAGAAATTGCTTGTGAACGACTGAAACAAGCAGGTGCTAAAAGAGCCTTAATTTTACAGGTAGGTGGTGCATTTCATTCACCACTAATGCTTCCTGCCCAAGAAGAGTTGCAGAAAGCCATAGAAAATACCCCTTTTGCCAAACCTATTTGCCCTGTGTATCAGAATGCTGTGGCAAAAGCAGTAAGCGACCCTGATGAAATTAAGAAAAACCTAATAGCTCAACTCACTGCCCCTGTCAAATGGACACAATCGGTGCTGGCTATGAGCCAAGACGGAGCTACCGAATTTATTGAGTGCGGACCAGGCAAAGTTTTGCAATGTTTGGTGAAAAAAATTGCCCCACAAGCAGGTGCAATGTCTTTGTAAAAATTAAAGTTTTAAGCTACCCAAAACTATGAACATAGGCGATAAAGTTCGGCTGCTGCACGGCAAAGAGTCGGGAGTGATTGTGGCTATCAAAGGCGATATAGTAGAGGTTGAAATTGAAGATGGCTTCACCATTCCTGTTCAGAAACGTGAAGTAGTGCTTATTTCCAGCGAAGAGAGCAAGCGTTTTTCTTCACAAGAAAAAGATAGCAAAATCCTTGTTCGTGAAGTGCAATCTGCCATTGGTATTTACTTGGCTTTTTTGCCTCTCAACGACCAGAAATTTGCCTTATATTGCCTCAATAACAGCGATTGGGCTTTACCTTTTGCTATTCACAAAGAGCAAAATGAAAAAGTTTTTACAATCAGCAAGGGAGTTTTAGAGCCTCAAAGTTCACAAAAAATTGAAGAGGTAAGCATTTCGCATTTAGAAAATTGGGGTATCTACCACGTACAAATGATTTATGCTTCCGCCAAGCCCTTTGCAGAGCCTCTAATCTTGCAGAAAAAGCAGAAGTTTAGAGCCAATCAGTTCAAAAACCTGCAAGAAGTACCTGTTTTAGGCAAAAAGGGCTATCTTTTTCAGTTGGATAAGGAGAGTATCAGTCCAGAAACTACGCAAAAATTAGCAGAAAACTTGCAGGCACAAAGCATTTACTCTGGCCACGAAAAAATTTCTCCTACGGATTCAGTGGTTGATTTACACATTGAAACACTCCTGAAAGAGCATCAATCGCTTTCGGCAAATGAAATACTCGCCTACCAACTGGAAATTTTTGAAAAGTGCTTGGACAGAGCCATTGCCAACGGACTTTCTGAAATTACATTTATTCACGGCGTAGGAAATGGCACTTTACGACAAGAAATTCACAAAAAAATCAGCAAACACCCACAAGTGGCTTTTTACAAAGATGCTCAAAAAGAAAAGTTTGGCTACGGAGCAACTTTTATCAAACTCAAATAAAACAAGAAAGGCAGACCTTGAAGTCTGCCTTTTCTGTTATCAAATCCTTTACACATAACTATTCAACATCAGTGGCATTAGGAGCATCAAAATATCTTCGCCGTCTTGCTTTTCGGTAGGAAGTATGATACCTGCTCGGTTAGGCGAAGAAAGCTCAAAAACCACTTCTTTACTTTCTAAACTGGAAAGCATTTCAATCAAAAATTTAGCATTGAAACCGATTTCCATTTCTTCGCCTTCGTAGTTGCAAGTTAGATTTTCGTTGGCTTCGTTAGAAAAATCTAAATCTTCGGCAGAAATGAAAAGATTATCACTGCTAATTTTGAAGCCAACAAGATGTGTATTTCTGTTGGCGTAAATAACAATTCTTTTGAGCGAAGCAAGTAATTCGGTACGAGAAACGGTCAGGTGGTTAGGATTGCTCGCAGGAATAGCATTTTCGTAATCGGGGAAACGCTCATCTATCAAGCGGCAAATTACTTGTGTATCTGCAAATTGGAAAAAGGCATTGGATTTATTAAAGGCTATACTAACAGGGGTTTCATCGTTAGGCAAAGCCGATTTCATCAGATTGAGAGCTTTTTTAGGAACAATCGCTCCCAATTTTTGAGAATTTTTGAGGTCGGTGCGGCGATAACGGATAAGCCTATTGCCATCAGTTGCTACAAAATTGCTTGCATCTTCTCTTAAATCAAAGAAAACGCCATTCATAGCAGGACGCAACTCGTCGGTGCTGGTAGCAAACAGCGTTCCTGTAATAGCCGAAGCCAATATTTTGGCAGGCATTTGCATTTTGAAATTGGTTTCCGCATTGGGTACGCGTGGGAAATCATCAGCATTTTCGCCTGCAAGTTTGTATCTACCATTTTCGGAATGAATTTCCACAACGAAAGTTTCGTTATCTATTTCAAAAGTTACAGGCTGGTCGGGAAGGCTTTTGAGCGTATCGGTAAGAATTTTTGCAGGGATTGCCACATTGATATCTGCCCCTGCCGCTACGGGCAAGCGAGTAATCATTGTTGTTTGCAAATCGGAAGCGGTAATGGTAAGTGTCCCCTCTTTGAGCTCAAACAAAAAATTTTCCAAAATCGGCACAATGGGATTATTGCTAATAACACCATTGATGATAGCAAGTTGTTTTTGTAAAGCAGAGACAGAAATGGTGAATTTCATATTCGTTTCTTGTTTGGCAATCATACACTACACGTTTTAAGTTTGCAAATCTACGAAATTTCTGCAAAAATATAAGTTTCTTCACAGATTTTTTTCCAAACCCGACTGAATAACCTCAAATACGGCTCTTTTTAGTTCATCAAGATTTTGCAGACTTAAAGTGTGCGTTTCTATGGCAGGGTGAATGATATTTTCCAAGAAATGAGGATAAGCCCTTCGGCTATTATCATCAGGAAGCACTTTCCAAGCCCATTTGAGCGTAATTGGTACAATAGGTGTTTGCGTTTCTATTGCCAAGCGAAATGCCCCGTCTTTGAATTCAACCATTTCAGGCGGATTTTGTGTAAGAATACCTCCTTCGGGGAAAATGATTAAACTTTTACCATTTTGCAAAGCCTTTTTCATTTGCAAGAAAGCCTTTGCCGAAGCGACTTTGCTTTCTCTATCTACGGGAATGTGCATTTTTCGGAACATCAAGCCAAAAAGTGGCACGTGAATAATATCACTTTTTCCTACAAAAGCATAATTGCCTTTCATCAGCCCTGCCATAGTGGCTATATCCAAAAAAGAAGTATGATTGGCACAAAAAATATAAGTTTTACGAGCCGAAAAATGAGCCTTGTACTTGTTTTTTACCCAAACTCCAAAAGTAATATAAAAATACCAATGCCATAT
>FWPU01006523.1_pt1 | contig 23171 bp, 23 predicted proteins | sample 2228361 | NCBI WGS metagenome assembly FWPU01 (sample SAMEA103939777, study PRJEB20133) | metagenome
TCGCCGGATTAGATACGCGCCAACGCACCCGTAGGTAATGCTCGGGTATCGTTCATAGTGCCATTAGTCAGGACAATCCGATAGCTGCCTGCCATCGGTGTTAAATATATCATCATCCGCCTTCGAGGTCAATTGCTTTTTATAGATTGCGATCCACAATGTAATGCGCCAGCTCCTCTAACGCGGTGCGCTCTCGATTGGGCGGAATCGTTTGCAGCTTCTCGAGAGCAGTGGCAATATATCTGCGCGCCTCATCCATCGCCTGTTGAATGGCGCCGCTTTTGCGGATAGCGCTCACCAGCTTGTCCATCCTCTCATCGCTGATAAAGTGACCGTTCAGCACCGATTGCATCTCCGGATCATCCGGATTCCCTTCGAGATAAATAATTGCTGGCAGGGTGATCAACCCCTGGCGCAAATCGCTTGCCACTGGTTTGCCCAGCGTAGCCTGTTCGGCGGTGAAATCCAGCACATCATCAACGATTTGAAAAGCCATGCCGATGGCAACGCCAAACGCCCGCATATTCTCGACAACGTTTTCGTCCACCGGGCTTAGCAACGCAGCCGCCCCGGCAGCCAGCTCAAACATCGAAGCAGTCTTGGCGTAGATACGCTGATAATAGCTTTCTCGGCTGGCAACCCCACGACTGGCAAAGAGCTGGGTGAGTTCTCCATTGACGATCGTCGCCAGGGTTAGCGCAAACATCTTCATCACCGGAACTGAATTCGTCTCGGCAGCCAGATTTGCCGCCCTGGCAAAGATGAAATCCCCCGTCAACACCGTTGCGGCGGGAGACCACTGCGCATTTAACGTCGCTATCCCCCGACGGAGAAGCGCGCCGTCGATTAAGTCATCGTGAACGAGTGTGGCAGTGTGCAGCAGTTCGATCGAAGCGCCAAGATATATCAGGTGCTCCTGCGCCGCGCCAAGCATTGCGCCGATTAACAACGCCACTGCCGGACGGACGCGTTTCCCACCCGAAGAAAGCAAGTGCTCCAACGCCGACCCCAATTCGGGGTGATGACCATTAGATTGGGATCGCATCATCTCTTCCACAAGCTGAATGCGATCATAGACGGGTGAAATGAAATTTCCTTGAGTCAAAATGTTGTTCACCATTGAAATAGCTTATCCGCATTGACAGATGTTTGTTCAGCCACAGTTGCAACAGTCGTTTGGAAAAGCTCGGCCAGTTTCTCCGCAACCACGTTAACAAACGCCGGTTCATTTCGTTCCCCGCGCCGGGGTTGAGGCGGCAAGAAAGGGGCATCCGTTTCGATCAATAAATGTTTCAATGGCACCTGGGTGATGGTATGCCGTAATCTATCAGCATTGCGATAGGTGATCGGCCCGGTGACGCCGATCATGAAATTGTGTTCGATAGCCATTTGTGCAGCTTCAACGCTTCCGGAATAAGAATGCAGCACACCCGGCCGTTGCGCCAGGGATTGGTTTCCTTGGCACAGCGCTTGCTGCCATTCGCAAAGGATTTCCACCACTTCGGAATCAGCATCCCGATTGTGCACAACCACGGGCAGGTTGCAGTTGGCTGCCAATTCCAGTTGCCGACGAAAAGCCTCTCGTTGTATCTCCCGCCGCGCCTGGTTTCGATAGTAATCCAGGCCAATCTCCCCAATCGCTACCACTTTTTCATGTTTCGAGAGCTGCTCCAATGCGTCAATCGTGGCTTCTGTCCAACTTTCAGCCTCGTTGGGATGCACGCCCACTGCGGCATAGAGCAGCGGTTCACCCTCAGCCAGGCGAATTATTCGCTGGCTCGATTCCAGATCGATCCCCGGGTTGAGTATGCGCATGACGCCCGCACGACGCGCTCGATCCAGCACCTCTGCTCGATCTTGATCGAAGCTACAAAAATCCAGGTGGCAATGTGTGTCTGTCAGGCGCATAAATTCTGGTGACGTTCCCGGTTATTTCAACCCGGTGATGCGCAAACCATCCTCCAGGATAGCATTTACCCGGTCTGGATGGGTAGTTTCAGTATACACGCGAATGATCGGTTCGGTGCCCGAGAAACGGATCAATAACCAGCCGCCATCCTCAAGGGAGAATTTATATCCATCGCTCATATCCAATCCGGTGACCTTGAGGCCGCCGATTGTTTGCGGATGAGCGTTCAAGATCATGGCTTCCCGCGCGCTGCGGTCACCTTCGAAGGGCGTGTCAATGCGCTCGTAATAATGCGCGCCAACCTTGGCAAAAAGCATCTCCAGCAATTGCGAAGGTTTCTTGCCCGTTTTTACCATCATATCCAGGATATATAAGCCAGACAAAATCCCATCGCGCTCTGGCACATGATTGCCGTAGGCATAACCGCCCGATTCCTCGCCGCCAATCATCGCGTTCGTTTCGAGCATCTTCGGGGCAATGTACTTGAAGCCAACACCGGTATCGTATACCGGCACCTGATAGATTTGCCCCAGCTTGTTCAACATATTCGTTGTGGATAAAGACTTGACTATCGGGCCGCGCTCTTTGCGAATCTCAAGCAGATAGAACGCTAACAACGCATACACCCGCAGTTGATTAATAAAATTGCCATTCTCATCCCCAACGCCAAGCCGATCCGCGTCGCCGTCGGTGATCAGCAACACGTCAGCGCCACGCTCAACAGTGGCTTTCAAGCCGACATTCACGTTTGGCGGTATGGGTTCTGGGCGGCTCATCTCGGGAAACAGGGGATTACGCTCGCTATGGATCTCACTCACCCGGGTAGCGCCGCCAAATAGCAGCCGAGGAAACCACCCCGCGCCGTTCCCCCACATTGGCTCTACCAGGATATTCAACCCCGCCTGGCGGATCGGCTCCAGGTCAATCAAACGCTCAATTTGCCGGATGTACGCCGGTGCCGGATCGAATACCTTGATGCTGCCATCGCGAACGCCGCGATCGTAACCCACCCAGCGAACCTGATCCTCAGCATCCGGTATTAAGCCTTCGATTTCTCTCAATCCCTCTGGCGGGATAGCTCCGCCAAATTCATTGCGCACCTTGAAACCATTATCGGTGGGCGGGTTGTGGGAGGCGGTGATGTTGACGCCGCCAACCGCTTTATTCTCCACAATGGCATGAGCGATGACCGGCGTCGGCGTGGCTTTGTCCGTCAAATACACCTGCAAGCCATTCCCCGCCAGAACCTCAGCGGCTGTAGCGGCGAAATGCTCAGACATAAACCGGCGGTCATAACCAATGACCACTTTTCCGCCCTGGTGTCCTTTTTGGACCAGATAACTGGCGAATCCTTGCGCGCAGCGACGCACATTAGCGAAGGTGTAGTCCCTGGCTATCTGGCCGCGCCAGCCGTCCGTCCCAAATTTGATCACCTGTGCCATTGCGCCTCCGCGGAAAGTGAGAATAGGTACAAACCAATTATATCAGGGGAAATTGCGTCTGAGATACGTATTTCTGATAATGTTACTATGAATTCATCCCTGCCTGCGTTGTCAAACCAACAAAACTATCGTATAAATGGGGATGATTTGAACTCACCTTAGAACCCATTGGGTTGCCAGTGTCTATCAAGGGCAATGCAAACGATGAATCGCATCTACCTGGATTATGCCGCCACAACCCCGCTCGATGCTCGCGTTCTGGAGGCTATGCTACCATACTTCAGCGAGGTCTTTGGCAATCCATCCTCGATTCATTTCTTTGGCCAGCAGGCCGAAGCCGGTATGGAGGCTGCCCGCGAAACGGTCGCCAGCCTGCTTAACTGCCAGCCGAATGATGTCATCTTTACCGCCTGCGGCTCCGAAAGCGACAACCTGGCTTTGCGCGGCGTCGCCCTGGCTGCCAGAGGAAAAAGCGGCGCCAACCACATCCTGATCAGCCCGGTGGAGCACCACGCCGTAAGCCGCACTGCCCTGCAGCTCGGAAAACATTTCGGCTTCGAGATCGAGTTCCTGCCAGTAGATAAATTCGGCCGGGTGAATCCCTCAGACGTTGCTCGCGCCTTGCGCAAGGATACGGCGCTGGTATCGGTGATCTACGCCAACAATGAAATCGGCACGATCAACCCCATCGCCCAGATTGGGCAAATCTGCCGAGAGCGCGGCGTCCTTTTCCATACCGATGCGGTTCAGGCGGCGGCATATTGCCCGGTTGACGTCCAGGCGCTGCACGTAGATTTAATGTCCATCGGTGCTCATAAATTCTATGGACCCAAAGGCGTAGGCGCTCTGTATGTCCGTCAGGGTACGCCGATTTTGCCAATCAATACCGGCGGGGGGCAGGAGTTCGGCTTGCGCGCCGGTACCTCCAACGTCCCCTATATCGTTGGGCTTGCCCGGGCGCTCCAATTGGCGCAGGAAGAGCGGCAGCAACGCACAAACTACCTCCTTCCGCTGCGCGATCACCTCATCTCCAACGTGCTTGAGCGCATTCCAGACTCCCGTCTCACCGGGCACCCCACCCAGCGCTTACCAAACCATGCCAGCTTTGCCTTCCAACATCTCGATGGCAACAGCCTGCTGCGCCTCCTCGATAGCGCTGGCTTCGCCTGTTCTTCGGGCTCTGCATGTAAAACCGGCAGCCCAGAACCGTCTGAAGTCCTCGTTGCCATCGGCCTGGATCGCTCCTGGTCATTGGGGTCGCTGCGCGTAACCCTGGGCGTCGGCACTGACGTCGGGCATATTGACCGATTGCTGGAGGTTTTGCCGGATTTCGTAGCCCGTTTGCGTAAACAGCCATTGAACACAGGTGTTGGATGACCCGAGTCGTTGTCGCCATGAGCGGTGGAGTTGATAGCTCAGTGGCAGCCGCCTTGCTGGTGAAGCAGGGATACGAAGTGATTGGAATGATGCTGCGTTTATGGAGCGAAGCTGGCGCAGAACAATCCAATCGCTGTTGTACTCCCGAAGCCATGGCAGTCGCCCGCCGCGTAGCTGGCGCCTTGGGCATACCTTTTTACGCCATTGATGCCCGCCAGCCCTTCCGCGAGGCGGTTGTACAGACATTCCTCGATGGCTACCGGCGCGGCGTCACCCCTAACCCCTGCCTGGTCTGCAACCGGCAGATTCGCTGGGGCTTCTTGCTCGATCAGGCATTGCTCATCGGTGCGGATTACCTTGCCACTGGTCACTACGCCCGCATCGAGCGTCTGGAAACCGCCTCAACCGTCAAATACTCCCTGCTGCGCGCCATTGATCGCTCGAAAGATCAATCTTACGTGCTCCACGTGCTCAACCAGCAACAGTTGCAGCGCACCCTTTTCCCCATTGGCGCTTATACAAAAGAAGAAGTGCGCCAACTCGCTGCTCGTTTTAACATTTCTATTGCCAACCGCGCCGAAAGCCAGGACTTATGCTTTCTTGCCGGCGGCGATTACCGCGATTTTCTGCTCCGTCACATCCCCGATGACATCCGCCCCGGCGCGATCGTCAATCAGCATGGCGTGCCTCTCGGCGAGCACCGCGGCCTGGCGTTCTACACCATCGGGCAGCGCAAGGGTTTAGGGCTATCCGCACCAGAACCATACTACGTGATCGGCAAAGATCCTGAGCGCAACACCTTAATCGTAGCCCATGCGGATGTTCCGGGTAGACAGGAATTTTTTGCATCCCAGGTGAACTGGATCAATGGTGTTCCCCCTGCCAGCCCGTTTCGGGCGCAGGTGAAGATACGCTACAAAGCCCAGGACGCCTGGGCTTCGCTTACCCCACTTGACGATAAGCGTGTCCAGGTGACCTTGGACGAACCCCGTCGAGACATCGCCGCAGGGCAGGCAGCGGTGTTTTATCGGGACGACGTCTGCCTTGGCGGTGGTCTAATCGAATGATCAAACCCTACAGTATTTCCCTGAGGATACCAGCATGACCATACCGGCGTTCCTGCTTGGACTGATCATTTCCACGTTGATTGGCGCCGCCTTTCATCTGTGGCGCGGCGGCAGCCTCGGCAAACTGATGTTGTATCTCCTGCTCGGCTGGGCTGGTTTCTGGATTGGGCACTTCCTCGCCGGGCAATTGGGCTGGACATTTTTGAGCATTGGCCCGCTTCATCTGGGCATGGCCACGATTCTGAGCATCATCTTTCTGATCTCCGGGTACTGGCTAAGCCTGATCGAAGTTCAACGCAAATAACCCCGTAATACAAAACCGGCGGCATTGCTTGCCGCCGGTCGGTTATGATCGTGAATTGGCAGTTAGATCAATTTTACATTTGCTGCTTGCAGCCCCTTTGGCCCTTGCTCAATAGAGAACTCAACCTGTTGGCCTTCCTGTAACGTCCGAAAGCCTTCCGCCTGGATAGCTGTAAAGTGGACGAAAACATCTGGCCCATCCTGGCGTTCAATGAAGCCGTAGCCTTTGCTCGCATTGAACCACTTTACTGTACCAGTGATGCGTTTGTTCATGTTCCCATACTCTCCTTCTAATGATTCTGTTGCTCAGGCTTCACGTTGTTCCGTTTCAGGGGCTGAATAGAAAACCGGCCTGAATGGGGAGACAGCTCAGACCGGTGTCTTGCCAATTCCTCCGAGAACATGCGTGCTGCCATTTGATAAAGAGAGTTTATCAGGCTGATTCAAATCCGTCAAGGTATAGCAGACAGATTCTATCCCTTTCACTTGAGCTTTGGACCGATGTAAGTTGCCTCCTGTCTCACCGTCAGGAGCAAAAATTCGGCTGGCAAAGGATGATTCCAATACGTTGAACTAACAATAGGATTGGTTCATGGTAAGATACAGCACACCTGATCAACTACCTCCAAGGATGAACCCATGTATCGCATCGAATCCTTCCTCTCTGCCCGTTTATTTCTTCAGCCCAGGCTGGCAGGCGACCGCTTGTATTTCATCAGCAATTTGAGTGGTCGGCTGAGCCTGTATGTGATGGATACTGGCGGCAGCGTTCCCGAACCCTTACTGCCCCCGCAAATTGCCCTGCAGAATCCGCATCTCCTCGAAGGCGAACCCTACTGCGTATTTGAAAAAGCAGGCAAAATCGTCCTCATGCTTGACCGGGATGGAGATGAGAATTACCAACCTGTATGGATACCCCTTCAGGGTGGCTATCCGCAACCCGTATTTGGCGATGCCTTCAACGATTATCGCCTCTTTCTGATCGACTGTGACCCGGATAAGAACCTGGTTTATCTCTCAGCAGACTCCAGGAAAGCAGAAATCGTCGAAGCCTATCAAGGTAACATTGAAACCGGCGAACTGCTCAAATTGGGAGAAAGCCCCTACGGCTGCAACCCGCTGGCTATCGCAACTGATCACTCCAAATTCATCCTGTGCGATCAATACACCATTGGCGATCAGACGCTCTACCTGCGCACAATAGATTCCCCCCAGCGCGCCTTGATCTTTGGCACTCCGCTGGATGCTCGTCAACCTGGTCAATCCGTTCCGCTCTGCGGCTTCCGAGCGGCTAAATTCATCCCCGGCGATCGCGCCGTGCTGCTGATTACCAGCTTGTTCGAGGATTCTGGCGGACTCGGTATCCTCGATCTCGAACATCCGGAAACCATCCGACCCGTAGAAATCACCGGCGCGGTCCACCAGGGTATTGGCGAACTCACCAGCCTGAAGAGTCTCTCCGATCAGCGGTATCTTCTCGGCTATAACATTGACGGCTGCGACTGGTATTATGAAGGCGTATTGGATACCGCTGCTGCCAGGTTTAAGCTGGAGCGTGTGATTTGCGGCGTGGGTCAAATTGCCAACGGCGTTGTCGAATCGATCCAATATGATCGCGACAACGATCGCTTTGCCCTGGCTTTCTCCTCAGCCACCTCCCCAACCCAACTATACACCATTGAAGGCAAGCAGCGTCAAACCGTTCGCATACACACGCGTGAGCGCATCCTCGGCATTCCTCAAGAATTGCTTTCCCCTGGGGAAGATGCTTCCTACATCTCCTTCGACGGTCAGCGGGTTTCTGCTCGTTTGTACCTGCCATCCGAGAAACTCGGTTTCACCGGCCCTCGACCGTTGGTTTACTATGTTCACGGCGGGCCGCAAAGTCAGGAGAGACCGGATTTCGCCTGGTTTTCCATGCCCCTGATCCAGTTCCTCACCCTGAACGGCTTTGCTGTTTTTGTTCCCAACGTGCGCGGCAGCACCGGCTATGGTTTGCAATACACCAAACAGGTTGATCGGGATTGGGGCGGCAAAGACAGGCTCGATCACGTCCACGCTATGACAGTTCATCTCCCCAGGGATGCCCGGCTCGATTGCACTCGCGCTGGCGTGGTCGGGCGCTCTTATGGCGGCTATATGACCTTGATGCTTGCTGGCTGCCATCCTGAGCTTTGGAAGGCAGCCGTGGACATGTTTGGTCCGTATGATCTGCTCACCTTTTTCGAGCGCATTCCTGAAACCTGGAAACCCTATTACCGCATCGCCCTGGGAGATCCATCCATCCCAGCTGAGCGCCAGTTCCTCATCGAACGTTCGCCCCGCACCCACCTGCCCAACCTTGCCTGCCCGCTCCTGGTCATCCAGGGCAGGAACGATCCGCGCGTCGTCGAGAGAGAATCCAGCGACCTAGTTGCTGACCTGCGTAGTCAAGGCAAGCAGATTGAATATCTCATGTTCGAGAACGAAGGGCATGATGTGTTGAAGTTCGAGAACCGTGTGACTTGCTACAATGCCATCACCGATTTCTTTATCCGCCACTTGAACCCGTGAGTCTTCAGGGATGATTCAGCGTTCCTCCATCGTACAACTTGGAGATCTGGTTCAGCTTGTCAGCCCTACCAATAAGACCTATACGTTCCGCGTAACCGCTGGCGGCCAACTCCAAACCCACCGCGGTGTCGTCAACCATGAAGAACTAGTTGGTAAGCGCTGGGGAAGCCAGATATTCAGCCATTTGGGCAGCATTTTCTACCTGTTGCCCCCCGCATTGGGCAATTTGCTTCAGGAATCACGCCGCAATACCCAGATCATGTATCCCAAAGATATCGGCTTTGTGCTGGTCACGATGGGCATCGGACCCGGAGCACACGTGGTCGAAGCCGGGACTGGATCTGGCGCGCTTACCACCGCCCTGGCGTGGGCAGTAGGTCCCGAAGGCAAGGTTACCTCCTACGAAATTCGTCCCGAATTGCAGAACCTGGCGCGCAAGAATTTAGAGCGGCTTGGCCTCGAAGATCGCGTCATTTTCAAGATCAAAGATGTGAGCCAGGGTTTCGATGAGCAAGATGTCGAATACCTGTTCCTGGATCTCCCCAATCCCTACGACCTCGTCAATCAGGCGTATGCCGCCATGATGCCGGGTGGTTTTTTCGGCTGCATCCTGCCCACTGTCAATCAAGTTACCCGCATGGTTTCCGCCCTGCACGAGGCTAACTTCGCTTTCATTGACGTCTGCGAGATTCTGTTGCGCTTCTATAAACCCAATCCGGCGCGCTTGCGCCCCACCGACCGCATGGTTGCCCACACCGGCTACCTGATCTTCGCCCGCCCATTCCTTCCTGGAGAAGCCCCCCGCATTCCAGCTCAGTCGGGCGATGCGAACGTACCCGATCTCCAGCATGACCAAGAATGAGCTATCGTCATTGGCAGAAGAAGACATCTCCGCACGCTTGACCAAAGCTTATTGCGGGCAAGTGCATTGTCACTACCCACGCGAACTGATCGCCGCTCAACCCCGACGCGCTGCCGTGCTCATTCCCATGCTTTGGGATGCCGGTGAATGGCACCTGCTCTTCATCCGCCGCACCAACACCCGCCATGACCCGCACAGCGGCCAGGTAGCTTTTCCGGGCGGCGCCAGCGACCCGGCAGATGCCAGCCTGGAATTCACCGCCTTACGTGAAACCAAAGAGGAAGTGGGCATCGAACCCGCTGATGTGCGCATCTTGGGCATGCTGGACGACGAATTGACGATCAGCAGTTACCGGGTCACCCCTTTCGTCGGTCGCATTCCCTGGCCGTATCCATTAAGACTGGCGAACAATGAGGTCAGCCGTGCCTTTACCATCCCGTTGGCATGGCTGGCGGATGCGGCAAATCGGCGTATCGAACATCGCATCCTGCCGCCCCCCTATGAGCCGGTGCCGGTGATTTATTTTGCGCCTTACGACGGCGAAGTCCTGTGGGGTGTCAGCGCGGGCATCACCCTTTCCTTGTTACGAGCAATCGGCGGCAATTCCTGAGCAAGATTACATCAGCCGCGTGTGCCTGTAATCAAAAAACGGCGGGGTCCGACCGCCGTTTTTTGATCGCTGGTATAAGATTTAGAACTCTTCTTCTTTCTTGCCACGTTCGATGACCTCAGGCTCTGCCCCCTCCTCAGCGACAACTTCCACTTCCTCAGCCTCCGGAGCTGTGACCACTGCTACGATCTCGTCCGCATCGGTCAACACTTCAATTTTATCGCCAAGGTCAAGATCGCGCACATGGATTGCATCGCCGATCTCTTTCAGCCCAGACACATCAACATTGATATGATCGGGTAAATCTGCCGGCAGGCACTCGACTTCCAACTCTTCCAGGGCGCCAACCAGGATGCCGTTGAACTCTTTCACCGCCGGGGCTTCGCCCACCAGGTGAACCGTCACATATGCCCGCAGCTTTTCGGTCATGGATACTACATTGAAATCCACGTGCAATAGCGATCCCTTCACCGGATGACGCTGCCTTTCTCGCACCAGGGCATGATGCCTTTCGCCATCCAGGTCAACGATGACAAGCTGGGACGAAGTGATATGCGGCAACACCCGGCTGGCTTCACGGAAATTCAATGAAATCGCCTTTGGCTCGAAATTTCGCCCATACAACACCGCCGGCAGCCAGCCTTGCCGTCGCAGGGCTTTCACCTGCTTGCCGATCACCGTGCGCGGCTTTGCTTGTAGTACAATTTCTTCCATTTCTTCCTTCCTCAGAACGCCTCTCACCTGAAATTGCTTGAAAGCAGGTTACCCTCGTTCCTCGTTGTGATTTTTCAGCAGTGAACAGCTCGTTCACCGCTGCTTTCAACTTAAATCCGTCGTCTCCGGGTCAACAGGTTGCCCAGGAACAGCACCATGCCCAGAGCCACTCCGCTGACCAGACCTGCCAACAGGGCGCGCGGTGTATCAAGAACCGTTTGCACCTGCCCCTCTACCCTGCCGCTAAGTAATACCACGCTTTGGATGGCTTCGCCGCTGACGCTGCGCGCCATAATCATCCCGGTTCGGCCTCCTTGTATCTGGGCTGTCTCAGCGGAGACAAAACCGACCAGGCTTTCCCCGACAGCGGCCGAATTGCCCTGGAGAATCATGCTTTGCGATTCGGCGCACTGAACTTCGTTCGCTTGCAGGACAGCCACCACACTATCGTGCATATCAACGTGATTTCCCTGTAACCGCATCACCAACCCCTGACGAAGGTCAACCTCATCAGCCGCCACTTCCGTCGCTGCGCTGTTGACCATACGCACCAGTTCTGCCTCGATCCGTTCTGCGTTGGCGTATGTCAGGCTCACCGAATCGGCTATGATTTCCTCGGCTGTCTCTGCCGGTAGGCTGCCGGGTGACTGTTCTGGCTGGTCAGCATCATCTGCCATAGTATCCTCCAAAATACGAAGCGCCGCCACCTTGGCGGCCACAAAGCGGTCGAATTGTATACGCCTTATCCCGTTTCGTCAATGGTGAGATGCCAATCACAATGCCTTTAACAGTATCTCGGTCATCTCCTCCGTGCTGAGCCGAACTGGATTGGCGGCCATACTGCTTGCTTTTGCCGATTTCTCCACCAGCGCAGGAACGTCCGCTTCGCTGAATCCATAGGCGCGCAGTCCGGGGATGTGCAGGTCGTCACGGAGCTGGTACACCCACGCGACGCCGTCCTCTGTTTCAGCCTGGTCGTCGCCGGTTACAAAGCGCGCAATTTCCTGATTTCGCCGCAGCGCTTCGCTCTCCGGCGCCCGATCGATTAATGCACGGATATTCGCTTCCATCACAATGGGCAACAAACAGGCGCATACCGCGCCGTGCGCCGCCGGTCGCATGCCCCCAATCGGCCCGGCAAACCCATGCACAGCGCCCAAACCCGCATTGGCGAGCGCCAAACCGCCGTACAGCGCCGCCAGCGACATTTCCCGCCGTGTCAGGGCATCGTCGGGATGCTGATAAACCTTACGCAGCGCACGCGCTGCCAGGCGTATCCCATCCTTACAAATTGCGTCAACAATCGGGTTTGGGCGGTTGCACACATACGGCTCGATGAGCTGAGTGAGCGCATCCATCCCGCTGGTTGCCGTTTCGAGCGGCGGCAGTGTGTGTGTCAGCAGCGGGTCGATCAACGCAAGCCGCGGCAGCATCAACGGGCTGCGCAAACTCACCTTGACGCCGTGCTCCGGCGAGCCAATGACCGCGTTGCGCGTCACCTCCGTGCCCGTCCCGGCGGTCGTTGGGATGACGATGAACGGCAGGCTGGGCTGTGTCAGGGTCTTGCCAGCGCCGATCACCTCCAGATACTCCAGTATATCGCCTGAGTTGGTTGCCATCGCCGCGATGGCTTTGCCGCAGTCCAGGGCGCTCCCACCCCCCAGCCCCACAACAACCGAGCAATTCTCGCTCCGTGCCAGATTTACCCCCTGCCGAACTGCAGATACTGTCGGCTCTCCGCGCACCGAAAACGGAACAGTCTCCACCCCGGCTTCTGCCAGCAAACCAAGTAGCGGTTTCAACCTGTCTGGTGAAGCTCCACCCACAACCAGAGCGCGCTGACCAAACCCGGCTGCTAACCGACCGACTTGGTTAAATTTCCCTTCGCCAAAGATGATGCGCGCGGCGGTGGCAAACTCGAACTGCATGGCAAACCTCCCGATTTGTTCGCTGGTCGCCCTATCCCCAGCCGGCGTCTTCCGGAAAGATATTTTGATACTTAACGCTGCGCCTTGGCTCTGCCATCATCTCTTCGACGGCGTCCCGCCAACGGGCGTAATGCTCGGTCTCTTTATGTCGGGCTGGGTCTTCTGCAGTTCGGTAAACCTCCACCAAAACAAAGCGGGTGGGATCATCCAACTGCTGAACGACGTCAAAGCGGGCAATGCCTGGCTCCTGGACGCTCTTCCGGGCGTTCAAAACAGTCTCTTGAAGAAATTGTTCGACGAACTCCGGCTTTACATGTACATGCACATGGACAACGAGCATTTCTGGCCTCCAATGCTTCTACATCTGGGTATAATCTCCTAGAATTATGCCATAGATTGTTCTCAGACGAGTTTTGGGTTGCCCAGGGAGTCCATCCATGCAAAATGACCCCACTCCTGCCAGACGTCTGGCATTGCTGACCAGCGGCGGCGACGCTCAAGGGATGAACGCTTCCATCCGCGCTATTGTTCGCACTGGCTTATTTCATGGTTTCGAAGTTTACGCCATCTATGAAGGATACGAAGGCTTGATTCGTGGCGGGGATGCCATCCGTAAGCTGAATTGGGATTCCGTCGGCGGCATCTTGCAACGCGGCGGCACGGTCATCGGCTCCGCCCGTTCCGATGAATTTCGCACGCGTCAGGGGCGGCTGAAAGCTGCCCGCAACCTGGTCGAGAAAGAGATAAACCGCCTGATTGTTATCGGCGGCGATGGCAGCCTGACCGGAGCAAATATTTTCCGCCAGGAATGGCCTTCGTTGCTTGCCGAGCTTGTTGAACAGCAGGCTATCTCCAGCGAACTGGCGCAGCGTCATCCCCACCTGTATCTGGTGGGCCTGGTTGGCTCGATTGACAATGACATGTTCGGCACAGATATGACCATTGGCGCGGATTCGGCGCTGCACCGCATTACCGAAGCCGTTGACGCCATCACCAGCACAGCCACCAGCCACCAGCGCGTTTTCATCATCAAAGTTATGGGGCGAAATTGCGGCTATCTGGCGCTGATGGGCGGTTTGGCTACCGGTGCAGACTGGGTGCTCATCCCCGAAAGCCCGCCGCAGGTCGAGAATTGGGAAGAAGTCATGTGCGACCGCTTAATGGCTGGCAGGAAAGCTGGTCGCAGAGATGCCTTTGTCATCCTCGCCGAAGGCGCTCGAGACCGAAATGGCAATCCCATCGGTAGCACCTATGTTTCCGAAGCGCTGGAGAAATGCCTGGGAGAAGAAGTGCGCGTGACCGTGCTGGGTCACTGGCAACGCGGCGGAGCGCCAAGCGCCTTTGACCGCAACCTGGGCACTCTTTTGGGGCACGCTGCGGTCGAAACGATGCTCACTGCCAAGCCGACCGATGAACCAACGCTGATCGGTCTGCATGGCAATCGCATCCATCGCATGCCGCTCATGGAGTGCGTGCAGAAAAGCCAGGAAGTCAACAACCTGATCGCCGCCCGCCAATATGAGCGCGCCATGGATATGCGCGGCAGCAGTTTCAAAGAAGCATTTCAAACGTTGAAAACCATGTTGCGTGCCCTGCCGCGTCCCTCCCCTGTCGACCAACCGCATTTTCGCCTGGCGGTGATGCACTCCGGTCCACCGGCGCCGGGTATGAACACCGCCGTGCGCGCTGCTGTGCGCATCGGCTTGGATCGCGGTCACATCCTGCTGGGTGTGCGCAACGGCTTCCGCGGGTTGATCGAAGGGGACATCTTCGAGATGAACTGGATGAGCGTCAATGGCTTCGCCCCGCTGGGAGGCGCAGAGCTGGGCACCGACGAAAAGATTCCCGCTGGCAGCGATTTCTACCACATTGCCCGCAATATCGAAACCCATCAGATTCAAGGTCTGGTGATGATCGGCGGCTGGCAGGGATACGAGGCTGCCTACCGGATATTACAGGAACGGAAGAACTTTCCGGCTTTCAATATCCCCATTGTTTGCCTGCCCGCTTCGATCAGCAATAACCTCCCCGGATGCGATTTAAGCGTCGGTGCAGACACCGCCCTCAATAATATTGTTGAGGCAGTTGATAAAATCAAGCAATCGGCAGTGGCGCAGCGCCGCTGTTTCATCGTCGAGGTGATGGGTGGCAAATGCGGTTACCTGGCTTTGATGTCTGGATTGGCTACTGGTGCAGAGCGCGTTTACATAAACGAAGAGGGCGTATCCCTCAAGGATATGCAGCAGGATGTCGAGCTGCTCAAGCAGGGCTTCCGCAGCGGCAAGCGCGTCGGCTTGATCATCCGCAGCGAAGGCGCAAATGATGTCTACTCCACCTCCTTCATGTGCGCTTTATTTGAAGAAGAGAGTTCCGACCTTTTTGATGTTCGCCAGGCAATTCTGGGACACCTCCAGCAGGGTGGCAATCCCTCCCCATTTGACCGCATTCAAGCTACCCGGTTGGCTACCCGCTGCATTGACTACCTCATCCGCCAGGCGGAACAGGGCAGCCAGGATTGCGCTTTCATTGGCTTACAGGGGCACGAGATCAAATTTACCAACCTGGAGGATTTCCCCCGCCTGGTGAACCTGGAAATGCAACGCCCTCGAGAGCAGTGGTGGCTGGATCTGCGACCAATCGCAAAAATTCTGGCGCATTCCCCGACTTGTTAGTGCTTGGTTCCGGTACAGGAGTTACCTAGGCTGGCTACACGCATCGAAAGCCTCGAAAGTTCCTCGCCCCTGGTCGTTGGCGCAGTGGCTGCCGGACTTTCGGGCAAATCATTCTCCCCCTACCCATTAAACGCCTGGAGCCGCGCTGCGCTGATTGTCCTGGGTTGGCTCCCTCAGGCAATTGGGCGGTTTGTCATCACCCGCGCGGAACCATTCACCGCCTTGCCACAAGAAACGCTGGAAAACCTGACTGCCGAAGAGCTGGTCGAGGCTCGATTGCAGGATTACCATCATCTGGAAGGTTCATATCCGGCGATCGTCGTCGGAACGGCGCTTGGCGGAGCCAGTGCTTTCCTGTCGCTCGCTCTCCACGCTCCCTTCTTGCCGCAGACCTTCGTTAGCACCTTGAAAGGTGGTTCACAAGATGGCGGTGTGCGCGTGTACTATCGACGCTCAGCCGAATTGGCGCTGAAAATCGCCCGCCAGAACCCGGGCATAATCACCATTCAGCACTACGATCCCATCCACGACGAATGGATGACCCGCCGGGTCAATCACCTGCGCTTCAAGTTGCTAGACCTGCCCCAGGCTTACCTTCAGTTCATCCGCCGCACATTGGTGGCTAACGGGACGATCGTTTTCCTGGATTGTGAGGCGCAATGGCTGCGTTACCGGGTTGGCGAACGCAGTTTCTTTCATGTGTGCGGCTGGGGAGATATTTCTCCTGAGGAATTTCTGCAGGGCAGCCCGCGCATACAGGAATTTGCCCGTCGGGTGGGATTGACCCACACCGACTGGCGCCTGCCAGAATTTCCTCTCGAAACCGGCCCGGAATCGGAGTGGGGCAGCGAGCCACGCCTGGTAGATGCCGTGCAGGCTTTCTGCCGCCAGGAAGGCTATCGCTTTGTTCATATCTGCCTGCCGCAACCGCACGATTTTTCCCGCCTGGCATTCCTGGCTATGCGTCGGCTGCTGGAAACAGAAAATCGGTCGACCTCAGGGGTGCTCATCGAGATGTTCAGCCAGTTCGACCCCTTCGCAGCTTTGCAGAGCGGCTTGCTACCGCTTTGGCTGGTTTACAATACCCGGGATAGCCTGGCATTTCTAGAGCAGATGCGTTCCCAGTTCCCCTCGGACAAACCGGTTTTCTTCTCCCCGCTTTCAACCTTCAGCCAGACGCCCGATCTCGTCCCCTGGCAACAGTGGGTAAACTGTCTGGCTGGCTTTGACTTGCGCAACATCGGCACCCGTCCCAGTCATTATCCATCGGATACACACACGCTGGTCTATTGGAACAGAACCCTGTGGCGTTGGGTGAGGCAGAGGGGAAAGCCACTGCAAAACAGGTTGAACCCAACTCAGCTCGAAGAGTGCTATCACTCCGTTTTGCGGGCAATATCCGCCTGATTGGCCTCGCTCGAGATGAAGATAGATTACCCCTGTTTCTACCTGCCTCTATTGCAGGAATAACGATGACTACCTTCCAAAAATACTTTCTCTTGACCCAGGCTGTGCTATTGGCGCTGATTACCGGCTTTGGCGCCAGTTATTACTGGCGCTGGCGGGTATATACAGAAAGCCAGGCATTTCCGATCCTCGCTGAAGCCTTCCAGATCTTATCGGATCACGCCCTGACGCCCCTGCCAGAAGACCGTACCCTGGAATATGGCATGATACGGGGCATGTTGCAAGCCTACGGCGATCCCTATACAGTCTTCGTCGAACCAGCCCAGCATGAACTCGAGAGCGACGAATTACAAGGCAGTTTTGGCGGCATTGGCGTCCGCATCGGGCGTGACCAGGATGGCAATCCCATTCTCTATCCATTTCCCGATGGACCAGCTTCCGAGGCTGGCATACGCGAAGGCGACCAATTGCTCGCCATTGACGACTTGCAGCTTACGCCCGCCACACCTGACGAACACATCCAGGCTGCACTGCGCGGTCCGGTGAAAAGTCGCCTGCGCCTGCGCGTCAACCGCGCCGGAAGCCCGACGCCGCTAGAATTTGTCATCCAGAGAGCCGAGATCCTGCTGCCATCGGTCACCTGGCATCAAGAAATCACCGAGCCGCGCCTGGGGGTATTAGAGATCAACCTCATCTCAGCCAGCACGCCGGATGAGATTCGCAAAGCCATTCAGGATTTGCGGAACCGCGGCGCCAGCGCTTACGTCTTGGATTTACGCGACAACAACGGCGGTTTGCTGGAAGCCGGTATCGAAACTGCCCGCCTGTTTCTCGCAAACGGAATTGTGTTGCAACGGCAATATCGCCACCAGGAACCAGATACTTTCCGCGTGGATAAACCAGGCGCTTTCGCCGACCTGCCTCTGGCAGTTTGGATCAATCACAACACCGCCAGCGCCGCCGAAATCATTGCCGGCGCCCTGCAAGCCCATCACCGCGCCCCGCTGATCGGCACGCCGACTTATGGTAAAGATACGATCCAACTGGTATTCGAGTTGCAAGATCATTCCAGCTTGCATGTCACCGCTGGCCATTGGTGGCTTCCACACCCAACGCCATCCGTCAGCCAGAGCGGATTACAGCCGGACATCCCGCTCGAATCGAAGGACAGTCCTGCTGCCACAGAGGCTGCGTACATACGCGCCGCTATTCAAACCCTCTTCGGTGATCAATAACTCATGACAAATTCCCATCCCATCCAAACCCGCTCGCTTTATCAACCCTGGGGTCCAACCCAACCGGTTGATCTAGGCAGACCCAATCCGCCCCAACCAGACTGGAATGCAAGGCGCGCCAATCCGGTGCGTCAACGCTCCGCTTACAAAATCTCCTCGCGCCCCTCCGGGTGCGGTTGTACTCCATTTCTGGGCGGCGCCTTCCTGGGTCTGATCATCCTGTTGACCGTGTATCTGTTGGCGCCCTTGCGCACGAACGTGCTGCTGCTCGGGATTGACTACACCCCTCCCGAAAGCGCCGTTGGGCGCAGCGACACCATCATCCTCGCCACAATCGTCCCCTTGAAGCCATACATTGGCTTGCTCTCCATCCCGCGCGACCTGTGGGTAACGATCCCAGGCTTTGGTGAAAACCGCATCAACACCGCCCATTTCTTCGCTGAAGCAAGCCAGGCAGGCGCTGGCCCATTAGCGGCAATGGAGACCATCCGCCTGAATTTCGGCGTGGATGTCACGTATTACCTGCGCATCCAATTTGACGGCTTCCGCGCCGTAATCGACGCCCTTGGTGGGGTGGACCTCGTCCTGCCCGAACCCATGGCTGGTTACCCCGCAGGACCCCTCCACCTGAACGGCAACAAGGCGCTTGCCTTTGCCCGCCATCGCCTGGGCTCCGACGATTTCTACCGCATGGAACGTGGTCAGATGGTGCTGAAAGCTGCGCTCAAAGCCATGTTGCAACCGCGCAACTGGCTTCGTCTTCCATCGATATTGCTATCCCTCAGCCGATCTCTGGATACCAACATCCCTCCATGGCAATGGCCGCGGCTCGGCCTGGCGCTGTTGCGCGCCGGCCCGGATGGTCTGGATAGCCGTACCATCACCCGTGAAATGGTGGTAGGCACGATCACCGCTGACGGCGCCAGCATCCTGCTGCCGGATTGGGCGAAAATCAATCCCCTCTTGCTCGAGATGTTTGGTCAATAGCCGCTGGTGCAGATGCGCATACGCTATGCTACAATAGGTGGTGATGAATGTTAAGGTTGTTGCTACCAATCGGCGGGCAAGCCACGATTATTTCATCCTGGATCGCCTCGAAGCTGGCATCTCGCTCCAGGGCAGCGAGATTAAATCTATCCGCGCCGGTCAAATCAGCCTTGCCGAAGCCTATGTCCGCCTGGATGGGCGCGAAGCCTGGCTCATTGACGCGCATATCGCCCCCTACGAGCAAGCCAGCCTCTATAACCACGAACCCCGCCGGCCGCGCAAACTGCTCCTGCACCGCGATGAAATCCGCAAATTATGGAACGAGGTGCGTCAGAAAGGCGTCACTGTCATCCCATTGCGAGTGTACCTGAAACAAGGGCGCGCGAAAGTTGAGATTGCTGTGGCAAAAGGGAAAAAACAATACGACAAACGCGCTTCTATCGCCAAACGAGATGTGCAACGCGAATTGGAGCGCCTGGGACGCCTGCGAGAATGAACGCAGCCACTTTCCCGATCAAAGCTTACTCCATCAGTGGAATCAACCGCCTTCCCGATGCCGAAAAGCGGGAAATCTACTCCCGTCTGATCCCTCCTGCGCTGCTGGAGCGCTTTAACCTGGCACCGCCATTCCAGGATGGCGATGGTCGCGCGTTGCTTCAAATCAAGTGCGCGCCTGGTTCGTCAGATACAGAAATGGAATTGCGCCACCAGGCGGATTTTCCGGATCCGCTCTTGTTCGGACACATTACCGACACGATGAACGGCCAGGTGCATGTGCTTCTGTATATCTTGAACGACCCGACCTCGCCGCGTTTCGACGTCGACCGTATGCCGGATGGCACACCGACGAAATTTGGCATCCTCTGTCGCAACGTTGAAGCTGAACTGGCTGCCCTGCACTATGGGTTAGCGCCAGGCCAGATCCGCCGCGGCTTGCGCATGCTGCCGCAAGCGATTGCCGCATTTGAGCATTTTGTTCAGAGCCTGGGGCAGGAGTTTTACTTTGCCGATCCGCTCTACTACCATAACGCCGTCCTCTTCGAACGTCATGGTTTTACCTATGAACGCGGCCGACGGCTGATGGAACGCATCCAGCGCGGTTTTGAGCCAGGCGGAGACTTGTTGGCTAAGCTGGATGGCTCCACCCCGTTTCGCCGGCCAGAAGCCGCTTCCAGCATTCGATTGCGCTCCTGGGCGATTCACGATGGCTTGCTGGGCGAACCGTTCACCAACGTCACCATGTACAAGCGCGTCGGAAAATCCTTTGGCGTCAGCACCTGCTCCGATTGTCCCTGGTAAATGATTCAAAACTTCGTTGCTACCCTGCTCACCTTTCTCATCGCTCTGGTCTGGTTGCGCCTGAACGACTTCGTTGCTCAACGCGGCTGGATCAGCTCTGACTTGAGCCGCAAGGTCATTCACATTGGCACCGGACCACTGTTCGTGTTGTGCTGGCTCCTTTATCCTAACCATGTCCTGGCGCGCTACTTCGCTGCTCTGGTGCCCCTGGCGATTACCGCTCAATTTCTGCTGGTCGGCTTGGGGATCATTCAGGACGAGGCGGCTGTCAAAGCCATGGCTCGTAGCGGCAATCGACGCGAGATTCTGCGTGGACCGCTCTTGTATGGGATTATCTTCGTCCTGCTCACCGTGGTCTATTGGCAGGAAACCCCCATCGGCATCGCTGCTCTGATGATTCTCTGCGGCGGCGACGGCCTCGCTGACGTACTCGGACGGCGCTTTGGCAACCGCAAACTCCCCTGGAATCGCAGCAAATCCTGGGTTGGCTCGTTGGGTATGTTTGCAGGGGGTTGGCTGCTGGCGCTGCTCATACTGACGGTCTACATCGCGGCAGGAAGATTTTCCGGTCCACCCAGCGCTCTTGCTTTACCCCTCGCCGGTGTCGTCCTGGTCAGCGCCGCAATTGAGACTCTGCCTTTGAAAGATATTGATAATCTCACCATCACTGTGGCTGCCCTGTTCATGGGTTACTTTGTTTTCTAAACGCATACCGCCATGATCGAAATTGATGGAAGCAATCTGAGCCTGCCTCAAGTCGAGGCGGTTGCTCGTCATGGAGAGACAGTTTGCCTTGCCGAGGCGGCGCGTCAGCGCATGGATCAGGCTTACGCTTGGGTTCAAGAGATCGTTGCCGCTGGAAGGCCCGTCTACGGCATCAACACCGGATTTGGCGTGTTTGCCGAACAAACCATCTCCCCATCCGATTCCGCCCGTCTCACCCGCAATCTAATCTTGAGCCACGCTGTCGGTGTTGGTCCTGCTCTGCCCGCCGAAGTCGTCCGCGCCGCCATGCTGATTCGCGCCAACACCCTCGCCAGCGGCTATTCCGGGGTGCGTCCGCTATTGGTGGAGACCTTGCTCGCCATGTTGAACGCTGGCGTGACGCCGGTTGTGCCTTCGCAAGGCTCCCTGGGATCGTCGGGAGACCTGGCGCCGCTCTCCCACCTGGCGCTTGTCTTTTCGACCGACGAAACCGACCGCGGCGAAGATTCGGGGCTGGCAGATTACCAGGGTGTACGGATGAGCGGCAAAGCGGCGATGCAGGCTGCGGGCATCCCGCGGCTTATCCTTGGCCCAAAGGAAGGGCTGGCAGTGAACAACGGCGCTACCTTCTCCGCTGCCATCGCTGCGTTGGCGGTTATCGACGCGGTGCACCTGCTGCGCCTGGCAGAGCTCTCGCTGGCGATGAGCCTGGAAGCCATGTTGGGGGTGTCAGCCGCCTTCGATCACCGATTGCACGCTGCTCGTCGCCACCCCGGTCAGATTGCCGTGGCTGCTGCCATTCGCCGCTTGACCGCTGGCAGCACTTTGCTCGACGCCGCCGGCAAGGTGCAGGACGCTTACTCCCTGCGTTGCGCCCCACAGGTACAAGGTGCCGCTCGCGATGCTCTCGAATTTGCCACCCAGGTGATCACCCGCGAGCTGAACGCTGCTACCGACAATCCACTCTTATTCGAGCGGGGAGTGGCGATATCCGGCGGCAATTTCCATGGCGAACCGGTTGGCTTTGCCATGGATTTTCTCGGCATTGCCATGGCGGAGGTCGCCGCTATCGCCGAGCGTCGCATTTTCCGCCTCACCGATAACAAGCTGAACGCCGGTTTGCCGCCCATGTTGGTTGACAACCCCGAAGCTGCCGGACTGAACTCCGGCATGATGATGTTGCAATACACCGCTGCCTCTCTGGTTTTGGAAAATCAGACCCTGGCGAACCCCGATTCGGTGCACTCTCTCCCCACCTCCGCCGAGCAGGAAGATCACAATGCCAATTCCATGACCGCCGCGCGCAACACCCGCCCGATACTGGATCACACCGCTCACGTGCTGGCTATTGAAATCTATTGCGCCGCGCGCGCTCTGGAATTGCGCCTGCGGCAGATGCCCCACGCTCGTATGGGCGCAGGCGTCGCTTCTGCCTTCTACAAACTCCGCCGTCACATCCCCTATCAAGCCGGCGACGCCTGGTGGGCGCCGGAGATCGAGCGCACACGTCAGTTGATCCTGCAAAGGGATTTTCTGGATTGATAAACCGACAGATTATTGTCCAAAAGCATCAACAGCATTGACGGACAGCAATTAAATTGATAAAATTCACCAAAAATATTTAATAACCGATTAGACTACTTGCGAGGATGCTGCAATGTTGAATGACCAGACTCAAACCGACCTGGTGACCGTAACACCGGCTGCCGCCCAGGCAGTCAACGAACTGCTGGCTAAACGCAACCTGACCGGCTACGGATTGCGCGTGTTTATCTCCGGTGGCGGCTGCTCCGGTTTTCAGTACGGCCTGGCGCTCGAAGATCAAATTCGGCCCAGCGATATCACTTATGAGATGAACGGCATTCAGGTCGTGATTGACGAAGTATCCATCAACTACCTGCGCGGCGCAATGATTGATTACGTGGACGAGCTGATGGGTAGCGGCTTTAAAATCACCAATCCCAACGCTATTTCTACCTGCGGCTGTGGGCAATCATTCCGCACCAACGACGAGCAAACCGGAAGCGGAGGCGGCGGCTGCTCAGGTTGCGGCTAAAGGATCTGGTTCACGATGCCAAAAGTTGGCGCATCCGGCTATCGG
>FWPU01006524.1_pt1 | contig 23168 bp, 19 predicted proteins | sample 2228361 | NCBI WGS metagenome assembly FWPU01 (sample SAMEA103939777, study PRJEB20133) | metagenome
GTTCAATACTGTTGTTTATGGATTTTAAGTCTTCCTTATATTCACCTTTCAACTGTTCAATACGGTTATTTATTGACTTAATATCTTCCTTATTTTCTGTGCGTAGTTGTTCAATACTGTTGTTTATGGATTTTAAGTCTTCCTTATATTCACCTTTCAACTGTTCAATACGGTTATTTATTGACTTAATATCTTCCTTGTACTCTTCACGCATCTGATCAAGTCTTATATGGAGCTGGTCAATCCTGCTGTTTATGGTCTTGAAGTCTTCTTTATGTTCCTTACGCATCTCCTCCCCATTCTGTCTTAAGGACTTCAGTTCATCTTTGATCTCCTTTGTCCTTTCCTCAATCGCCTCATAGACCAGTTCGAGGGTAACTTTTCTTGCTATATGTTTTAAGGTCTCCTTCATATAACTACCTCTTAAAATAAGTCTAACAGAAAATCAGATCAAATTTAAAGACCGGTGATAACTCATAAGGTAAGAATTTAGGTAAGTATAGAAAAGACTTTCCTGTTATGATTTAAGTTATAAAAAATTACAGTATCATGAGTTATAATTAAATTTAATAAATTTATTAACAATAAACCCTTGACACTTTTTGTGTGGTAGTGCTATTTTCTAAAAATTTTGCTTATTTGATTTTACAAAAGGAGATTATCATGGTTTTTGCCACATTCAGAGGTGGAATACATCCTCCCGAGAAGAAGGAGATATCGAAGGACTCACCAATAGAAGATGCACCTGAACCAAAAAAGGTCGTAATACCACTCAGCCAGCATACTGGTGCACCATGTAAACCTCTTGTGAATATTAATGACCATGTTAAAAAGGGACAGTTAATAGGTGAACCACAGGGATTTGTTTCAGCAGGAGTGCATTCATCAGTATCAGGTAGGGTTATCGGAATAGAGAATATTCAGTTGCCTACTGGCAGATATTCTCAGGCAGTTATCATAGAGAATGATGGCAGGGATGAGTGGTTAAATATAGAGGACATTCCTGATTATATGAATCTCTCTCCTGAGGAAATGAAAGAGAGGATAAAGAATGCAGGTATAGTGGGGCTTGGTGGTGCTGCATTCCCTACCCATGTGAAACTCTCTCCTCCAAAGGAAAAGCCTGTAAATATTGTAATCATAAACGCTGCTGAATGTGAGCCATATCTTACAGCTGATTACAGGCTAACACTCGAAAGACCAGAAGAGATAGTCGAGGGATTGAGAATAATAATGAAGATACTGAATGTAAAAAGAGGGATTATTGCCATTGAGGATAATAAACTCGATGCAGTAAGGAGGATAGAGGAGGTTGTGAGAGGAATAGAAGATATCTCAGTTATGGCTCTCAAGACAAAGTATCCTCAAGGTGCAGAAAAGATGCTCATAAAGGCTACCATAGATAGGGAGATACCTCCAAGAGGTCTACCAATGGATGTTGGGGTCGTTGTCCAGAATGCAGGTACAGCCTATGCTATATACGAGGCTGTGAGATACAACAAGCCATTGATCGAGAGGATAGTGACAGTAACAGGAGAGGGTATAAAGAGGCCTGCGAATCTTATTGTGAGGATAGGGACATTGATATCAGATCTCGTAGATTTCTGTGGTGGATTTGTTGATGGTGTGCCGAAGGTCATAGCAGGAGGTCCAATGATGGGTTTTGCAATCCCTTCACTCGATATACCTGTAACAAAAGGGACATCAGGGATAGTCGTTTTGTCTGATAGAGAATTTGTCCATGCAGAGGACTACAAACCCTGCATAAGATGTGGAAGATGTGTGGATGTGTGTCCGATGGGTCTCATGCCCTCTATCCTGAGTATCCTTGGTGAAAGGGAAAGATATGAGGAGATGAAGGAGTATAACCTCTTTGATTGTTTTGAATGCGGTACATGCACATTTGTCTGTCCTGCTAAGAGACCGATTGTTCAGTTAATAAGACTCGGAAAATCGATGGTAAAACCGTGAGGTGAGAGATGGCTATTACAGGTGAGAATAAGTTTATACTATCTGTGAGTCCCCATATAAGGGACGAGGAGTCTGTCTCGAGGATAATGTGGACAGTGAACCTTGCCCTTTTACCTGCAACAATTATGTCTATTTACTTTTTTGGTTACAGGGCAATATATGTAATTGTATTGACTGTTTTGAGTTCCGTTGTTTCAGAGTGGTTATACCAGAAATTCACAAAAAAGAATGTGACTATAAGTGATGGCAGTGCATTTCTTACAGGACTTCTCCTTGCACTCAATCTTCCCCCTACTGTTCCATTCTATATACCGGTGATAGGTTCATTCGTTGCTATCGTTATAACAAAACAACTCTTTGGAGGACTGGGTTTCAACATATTTAATCCAGCTTTAATAGGAAGGGCATTCCTTCTTCTTACATGGCCAAGGATAATGACGACATGGATCGAGCCAACAGGATTTGTTGTGGACGCAAAGACAACAGCGACTCCACTTGGAATCCTGAAGGAAGAAGGTATCAATAAGCTTATCGAGATATTTGGTGATAAATCCGCACTTTATTTACAGTTATTTTTAGGCCAGAGGGCAGGCTCACTGGGTGAGACATCTATCCTTGCAATACTCATTGGTGGTTTATTCCTTTTATGGAGAGGTTATATTACATGGCATATACCGCTTTCATTTCTTGCAACAGCAGGACTTCTTGCATGGATATTTGGTGGCAGAGAGGGATTATTCACAGGTGATCCATTGGTTCATCTTTTGAGTGGCGGTATGATGCTCGGGGCATTCTTTATGGCGACTGATTATGTGACATCTCCAATAGTAAGAAAGGCACAGATAGTCTTCGGTATTGGTTGCGGTTTCTTCACCATGCTCATAAGGTTAAAGGGAGGTTATCCTGAGGGTGTTATGTTTGCTATATTAATAATGAACTGTTTTGCCCCCCTACTTGATAGGGGATTCAAGACAAAGGTATTTGGCTCAGGGAAGGTGAAGAGATGAGTCCAAAGGATATAATTAAGATAGCCATCAATCTTGTCGTTATATATGTGATAGGTGGTATCATGCTTGCAGGTATTTATGCGTGGACATCTCCTATTATCTATAAGAAGAATGAACAGGAAAAGAAAGAGGCGCTCCAGAGGATGATGCCTCTGGCACAGGTGATAGATAAACTTGGAGAGTGGCATCCACACGAGAAGCGGGCTGAATATTTTGTAGCAAAAAAGGATGGTAAGGTGATAGGATATGTTATTCAGACCTTCGGTAAGGGATATTCGAGTTACATAAATATTCTTGTCGCAACTAATACAGATTACATAATAGAAAAGTTAGAGATCTTAAGCCATGCTGAAACACCAGGCCTTGGAGATGAAATCGAGGCAGACTGGTTTAAGAGACAATTTCAGGGTAAGGATATAGATCATTTAAAGGTATTGAAGACAGAGACAAAAGAATATATTCAGGCGATAACTGGTGCTACTATCTCGACCAGAGCTATCGCTGAAGACGGGGTGAAAAAGGCTTTAATTTTTCTAAAAGAAAATATGTCGACCGAGACTGATAAGTTTTAAGCAAAATGGAGGATAAAAATGAATGAGACAACAGTAGCACTTCCAGAAGAGAAGGTAAATTACTGGTCACTTATAAAGAACGGTATAGTCGCAGAAAATACTATATTCAAACTTGCAATAAGTCTCTGTCCTGCAATAGCTGTCACAACCAGTGTAAGGAATGGCTTTTTGATGGGTGTGGCTGTGCTCTTTGTCCAGACTATGGTTAATATAACAGTAGCACTTTTTAGGAAATTTATCCATTCAAGGATTAGGTTACCTATATTTATGCTCGTTATTTCTGGATGGGTCTCTGTAACAGATATGATAATGGCAGCCTTTGCGAGAGATGCATACAAGCAGATGGGGCTTTATATTCAATTAATCGTTGCCTTTGCATCAATCCTTGCAAGGGCAGAGATGTTTGCGAGCAAAAACAGGGTTACTCCATCTATGTTTGATGGAATAGGTATGGGATTGGGGTTTCTGTTTGCACTCGTGGTGATAAGTTTCTTCAGAGAACTTCTCGGTAAGGGAACACTTCTTGGAATGACGATCGTTTCTACCAAGCCATTACTTATAATGATATTACCTGCAGGTGGATTCTTTGCGGTCGGAATACTCATGGCACTCTTCAACTGGATAGATATGAGAGTTTCTAAGAAGTTTATGTCCCATCATTAAGAGGAGGGAGATATGGAATTCAAAAAACTCTTTGAACTTTTTATAGCAGCATCTTTGATAAATAATTTCGTATTCACGAGATTCCTCGGGCTATGCATATTCTTTGGAGTTTCAAAGAAGATGGAGACAGCTGTTGGTATGAGTATAACATTTACATCTGTTATGATGATAAGTGCAGCATTGAGCTGGCTTGTGTATACTCACATAATGATTCCTCTCAATATAACATTTCTTAAGATAGTTATCTTCATAGGAATAGTCGCAGCATTTGTTCAGGCATCTGATACAATAATGAGAAAAGTCTCTCCAGGGCTCTATTATAAACTCGGAATATACCTCGCCCTGATATCGACAAACTGTATAATCCTTGCTGTGCCATTGATAAATGCTGGAGAAAAGTATACATTTATAGAGAGCCTTGCCTTTGGCCTGGGCTCTGGAATAGGATTCGCACTTGCCCTTATTATCATGGCGAGTATTCGTGAGAAACTTGAACTTGCAGATGTTCCTCTGCCATTCAAGGGACTTCCTATAGCATTTGTTACTACAGGACTCATTGCACTTGCCTTTACAGGATTTTCAGGACTGATAACACTCTGATATAATAAAGAAGGAGAGAGTGATGAGAAAGATAATAATATTTTCTCTTCTGTTTATTCTTACCATTATATTTACACCGTCTTTATATGCAGGTGTTGGCGGTGGAATAGAGGCCCAAGAGAAGGTCGATATTGTATCTGTCCTTAAATTCACAGCCATATTTATAGCAGGTGTCGGAGCGGTCTTTGGGCTTGGGCTTGCCTTTGCTGCAAAGAGATTTTCAGTAGAGATAGACCCAAGGGTTGAGAAGGTAAAGGAGTATCTTGCCCATGCCCATTGTGGAGCCTGTGGTTATGCTGGCTGTGAACAATATGCAGAGGCTGTGGTGAAAGATCCATCTGTGCCACCTAATCTCTGTACACCTGGCGGTAAGAGGTCTGCTGAGATGGTTGCCCTTATAACAGGTAAAAAACCTGAGTTCAGAGAACCTATCTATGCAAGGATTATGTGTCAGGGTGGTTGGTCAAGGTCTGAGAAGAGATTTAAATATGAAGGAGTGAAGGACTGTAGAGCGGTATACCTTCTCGGAGGTGGTGATAAGGCATGTAGATATGGTTGCCTTGGTTATGGAACATGTGCAAAGGTCTGTCCTTTTGGTGCTATAACCATGACCGATGACCACCTTCCTTATGTGGATATCACTAAATGCACAGGCTGTAAGAAATGTGCTGAGGCATGTCCTGTGAAGGTTATTGAGGTACTGCCTGCCTCAAGACAGGTTCTTGTTGCATGCCATTCAAAAGACAAGGGTCCTGAGACTAAGAAAAACTGTAGTGTGGGTTGCATAGCATGCGGTATATGTGTTAAGGTCTGTCCATTTAATGCGCCTGAGGTAAAGGATAATCTATCAAGGATAAATCTCGATAAGTGTAAGGTCTGTGGTCTTTGTGTGAGAAAGTGTCCGACAGGTGCTATTAAGGATTATATACCCAAGAGACCGAAGGCTTTTGTCCTTGACAATTGTATAGGATGCCAGATATGCATGAAGGTATGTCCTGTAAATGCAGCAAATGGTGAACTCAAGAAGAAACATTTAATAGATCAGTCAAGATGCATTGGATGTGGAATATGTACAGCAAAGTGTCCTGTGCAGGCGATAGATGGAACATTTAATGCACATGAAGTGATGAGACTCGCAAAGGAAAAGAAGGAGAAGAAGGTTGCTGTTATGGGAGCATGATCTTAATGAGTGATGGATAGGCACGAAAAGATAGCAGGGGAGTTCTGGATATTTTTATTCTTTGCTGGGGTCTTGCTTTTTAACTGGCCATTACTTGCCATCTTTTATGATAGTGTGGTGATATATATTTTTGCTTTGTGGTTATTGCTCATAGTAATTATTGCCATCTTTTCATTGAGATCAATTGATTAGATGTTTTCTATTCTTAATCTATTCATAATCGTTTTCGTCTATCTCCTCATATTATTCTCTGTAGCCTACTATGCAGAAAGAATGGAGAAGAAGGGCAAAAGCATTGTGAATAACCCTTATATTTACTCTCTTTCCCTTGCTGTTTACTGTACATCATGGACATTTTATGGAAGTGTTGGAAAAGCAGCTACATCTGGTTTATCTTTTTTAACGACATACTTAGGACCAACCCTGATGGCGGTTCTCTTTCCTGTTGTGATGAAGAAGGTTCTCAGATTGGCAAAGACTCACAGGATAACAACTATCTCTGATTTTATAAGTTCGAGATACGGTAGGTCATTGACCCTTTCAGCCATTATCACCATCGTAGCATTTGTAGGTCTTATACCATACCTTGGACTGCAAATAAAGGCAATCATTACTACATTGATGATAATCTCGACGAGGGAATCCATACCATCGGGTTATATGCATACAATTGGAATATCCATAACCCTTATGCTCGGTATTTTTGCGATAATATTCGGTGCGAGGAGATTGGATTCATCAGAGAGACATGGTGGACTGGTATTTGCGATTGCCTTTGAGTCAATAGTGAAACTTACTGCCTTCATAATGGTAGGTATCTTTGTTACATTTGGACTCTTTGATGGTTTTGGAGATATCTTTCAGAGGATAATGGATTCAGATAGGTTTACGATCCTTTTTCTCGGTTATGGAACTGAGACAGGGTATTCTGAATGGTTTACACTCACATTATTATCGATGATGGCGATAATATTTCTTCCAAGACAGTTTCAGATGTCTGTTGTGGAAAATTATGATGAGTCTCATCTTTACAAGGCATCATGGCTTTTTCCTCTGTACCTTTTTTTGATAAATATATTTGTTCTTCCTGTTGCGATGGGAGGAATTTTACTTGGTTATCCTCAAACAGAGGCTGATTACTTTGTCCTGACACTACCTCTCAACAATGGTATGAAACACCTTGCACTCTTTGCATTTATAGGTGGATTTTCTGCAGCCACGAGCATGGTTATAGTGGAATCTCTTGCCCTCAGTACAATGATCATGAATAGCATCGTTATGCCTGGACTTATAAGGTTTCATAGGATATCAGCATTTCCAGCGATTGTATTGAATATAAAGAGGTTAATAATCCTGATCGTGGTATTTATGGGTTACATATTTTATATGAGTATCGGGGAGTATTACAGTCTCGTGGATATTGGACTTAAGTCATTTGAGGCAGTCGCGCTTTTTTCACCGTCATTCTTTCTCGGACTTTACTGGAAAAGGGCAAATTCAAAGGGTGCTATTCTGGGACTGATAGCGGGCTTCATCGTGTGGTTTTATACTCTCATAATCCCTGCTTTTATGAGGGCAGGGATTATAGGTAATGAACTTTCTGAGTTACTTTCGGCTTCAGGCATATTCAATCCCCTTGGGCTTTTTGGCCTCCATGGCCTCGATAGATACACACACTCTCTAATATGGAGCATGCTTTTGAATACTGCAATCTTTGTAGGTATATCTATATTTACGAAACAATCCAGAGAGGAGGAGATTCAGTCCATTGTTTTTGTGGAATCATACGAAAAGATGAGAGAACTCCATTATGGAAGGTCATATACCCTGAATGATATAGAGGAGATACTCTCAATATATCTTGGAAGAAATGAGGCAGAATATTTTATATATAATTTTCTTACCTCAAGAAAGAAAAGAAGAGATGAACTTGGACAGGATGATATCCTTGTATTGAGGAATGAGGCGGAGAGATTACTTTCCGGTGCGATTGGTTCTTCAATGGCTGCTCTGGTGTTTGAGGATAAATTCATAATTACTGAGAAAGAAAAAGAGGAACTTTCTGAGTCGATAAGACATATAACGGAGAATCTCAGGCTGTCGAGGCAGGAACTTGCTGAGGCGAATAGAACACTTTCCTATCTCAAGGCTTTCAGTGAGAATATCATAGAAAGTGTTCCCCTCGGCATAGTGAGTATTGATTCATCATTGAATATAAGTTACTGGAATAGGAAGATGGAACTCCTTACAGGTATCAAAAGGGAAAGAGCACAGGAACATAATATTTTGAGTTTGATACCGTGGATTCCTGAGGATATATTTGTTTCTCGTGGACATAATGAAAGAATACTCGAGGTTGATGGATATTCTTTACCATGTAAGAGGTTTGATAAATGTATATATAGGGTTGAGATAAGTGCACTCCAGGACCCTTCAGGTGGGTATGTCCTGATATTCGAGGATATCACAGAGAAAAGAATGATGGAGGAACAGTTATTTCAGACATCTAAACTTGCGAGTCTGGGTAAACTCACAGCAGGTATATCCCATGAAATAGGTAATCCCCTTGCAGCAATATCATCCCTTGCGCAGGAATTGCTGAGTATTAAGGAGAGTGACATTAAAGATGAGATGCCTTTCCTTAAGGAGTCTCTTCAGGAAATAAGACTTCATATAGAGAGGATTGGAAGGATTGTCAGGAGTCTCAGCGACTTTGCAAGGATCTCTCCAGTACAAAAGCAGAGAATGGATGTAGGAGATATCCTTGAGAGGGTAATCAATCTTATGAGATATGACAAGAGGTTTAAAAATATAAAACTTAATGTAAAGATCGATAAGACACCTCTCATAATGATAAATCCTGACAGGATTCAGCAGGTCTTTATAAATCTTATCCTAAATGCCCTCGATGCAATGCCTGATGGTGGTAGCCTCAATATTGAGATGAGAAGAGATGGAGATGATATTTTTATAACATTTGAAGACACAGGTCATGGTATGGATGGATATACTGTTAAGAGGATATTTGATCCTTTCTTTACAACAAAACCACAGGGTAAAGGAACTGGTCTTGGATTGAGTATCTGTTATGGCATTATAAAGGACCATGGAGGGACGATAACTGTATGGAGTAAAAAGGGAAAAGGCACTAAGTTTCTTATAAGATTGCCGATAAAGGATGTTGCATATAAGGGTTCAGAATCAACAAATTAAATGTGAAAAAATGTTACACTAATTGAGATGTCTTATAGAATCCTTATAGTGGAAGATGAAGAGTCCCTTGGAGCATCCCTGAGGAGGGTATTGATCAGGGATGGTTATGAGGTGGATGTTGTCTACACGGGTGAATCTGCACTCGAGATTTTTTCAAGTTATTCCTATGACATAGTCCTTACAGATATTATCCTTCCAGGAATGGATGGTATAGAACTTCTGAGAAAGATTAAGGAACAGAAACCTGACCAGATCGTGATCATAATGACAGCCTTTGCATCTCTTGAGACATCCATAGAAGCCTTGAGAGCAGGGGCATATGATTATATTATAAAGCCTCTTATCCATGATGAGGTTAAACAGGTAATCAGGAATGCTCTGAAACAGAGGACTCTACAGTCAGAAAATATAATTCTAAAAAGGCAGATAAAGAGGATATATGATTTCAGTAATATAGTCTGTGAGAGTTTACAGATGAAAAGGATTGTGGAGGAGGTGAAGAAGATTGCGGATGCAAAGAGTAATATCCTCATTCTTGGTGAGACAGGTACTGGCAAAGAACTCTTTGCAAGGGCAGTGCATTTCAGCTCGAATAGAGCTGATAGGCCATTCATACCGATAAACTGCAGCGCAATACCTGAAAATCTATTGGAGACAGAGTTATTCGGGTATGTAAAGGGTGCGTTTACAGGTGCGACATCATCAAAAAAGGGGCTCTTTGAGGTAGCAAATGGAGGAACTGTATTTCTTGATGAAATAGGAAACCTTAGTATGTCGTTGCAGGCAAAACTTCTAAGGGTAATTGAGGATCGTGAGATAAGGCCTGTTGGTGGAACTCAGAGTATAAAGGTTGATCTCCGTTTTATATCTGCAACCAATATAGATATAGAGAAGACAATTCGAGAAGGAAGATTCAGGGAGGATCTTTATTACAGGATAAATATAATCACGATTAAACTTCCTCCGCTTCGGGAAAGAAAAGAAGATATAGAACCTCTTGTTAGATTTTTCATAAAGAGATATTCAGATGAAATAGGTAAGAAGATTATAGACATAGATGATAATGCTCTTAGAGTGCTCAAGGATTATTCATGGCCTGGCAATGTGAGAGAACTCCAGAATATAATCGAGAGGGCGGTATTAATTGCTGATGACAGTGTATTAAGAACTCAGCATCTTCCTGAGAATCTAAAGGCGAGAGGAGATTTTTTATCTTATGCTTTAGAAAATAGACTCAGTATTGAAGATTACACAAAGGCATTTATTCTTAAGTATCAGGATTTATACAATGAACAACAGATCGCTGACATGCTCGGAATAACAAGAAAATCCTTGTGGGAAAAGAGAAAAAGGTGGGGTATTCAGAGAAAGAAGACTTAGTATTAAGACCATTCCTATAACCTCAGGTAACTAAAATAGAGATTTTGTTACTTTTTGTAGCTCAAGTATTCTTTTTAATTTTTAATAAGATGTTGATTTTTAATTAAAAAAAACAGGTATCATTTTTGCAAGAAAAAAGTTAGTATGTCCGTAGATATAATTATCGATGAGACTGTCACTTTCTTAAAAAAAGTTCCTCCTTTCCAATTCCTTGATGAGGATATTCTCAGAAGGATCGTGATGAATATCTCCATGGAATTTTATCCAAAAGACACTCTTATTCTCAGTGAGAATGGTTTACCGAGTGAGTATCTTAGGATTATAAAAAAGGGTGCTGTCAAGGTCTTTATGAAGTCATCAGATGGAGAAGAGATTGTTATAGATTACAGAGGTGAAGGTGATTCCTTTGGCTTTTTATCACTTATAAGCGGTGATAAGTCTCGTGCAAATGTTGTTGCTGTGGATGATACTATATGCTACCTTATCGACAGAGAAACTGTTTTTAAGCTTCTCGATTTAAATCCTTCTCTTACAGAATTTTTCCTGAAGTCATTCCTTAATAAGTACATGGATAGGACATACAGAGAGATGAAAAACAGATCCATTCTCTATGCTGGAGGAGAGAAACTTCTGTTTACGACCACTGTTGGAGAGGTTATAGCAAGAGAGGTTGTGACAGGTTCAATGAATCTGACGATCAAAGAGGCTGCAGAGATAATGTCGAGAAATAGAATCAGTTCTCTCATTATTGTAGATGATGATGGTATTCCTCAGGGGATAATTACAGACAGGGATCTCAGAGACAAGGTTGTTTCAAGGGGCAGGAATGTGAATGATTCTGTCAGAGAGATAATGAGTGTGGGACTTATAAAGGTTGATTCAAGGGAGTATTGTTTTGAGGCACTTCTCAAGATGATAAAGTATAACATACACCATCTTCTCATTATTGAAGAGGGAAAACTTAAAGGGGTCATAACCAACCATGACCTTATGCTCCTTCAGGGAACATCTCCACTTTCAATAGCGAGGGAGATTGAAAGTCAATATTCTGTTGATGGTCTTATCCCTGTGGCAAGTAAGGTCAATCACTTAACAGGAATGCTCCTAAAGGAGGGTGCAAGGGCAAGTAATATCGTAAAGATTATTACTTTACTTAACGACAGACTTATCAGAAAGGTAATAGAGATTGCTGAAAAAAGATTTGGAACACCACCTCTTCCATATTGCTTCATCGTCTTTGGAAGTGAAGGAAGGATGGAACAAACCTTCAGAACAGATCAGGATAATGCAATTATTTATGCAGATCCATCTACTGAAGAAGAAAATAAAGAGGCGGTGGAATACTTTTTTGTAATTACAAGATTCATAAGGGATGGACTCCTCAAATGTGGGTTTCCACTCTGCCCGGCAGACTATATGGCGAGCAATCCCCAGTGGTGTCAGCCCATTAGGGTATGGAAAAGATATTTTTCGAGATGGATAACAGAACCTATAGGAGACTCAATACGCAAATCAATGATATTCTTTGATTTCAGACCCATATATGGGGATCACGGGCTTGCAGTTCAACTAAGGGAATATTTAAAAAATTATTTAAGGGAAGAGAAAATCTTTTGGGGCCATATGGCAAATATTATCATAAAGAACAGACCACCATTAGGATTCCTTAAATCATTTGTTGTCGAAAAAAGCGGTGAACATAAAAATGAATTGAATCTGAAAGTCAAAGCCATCACACCTATTGTAGATATAATAAGACTCTTTAGCCTTGAAAAGGGCATTGATGAAACATCAACATTCGAGAGGATAGAGGTGCTGAGAGAGAAACACACTATCGTAAAAGAATATGCTGATGAGATTAAATATGCCTTTGAATTTATAATGCTTTTGAGGATTCTTTATCAGTACGAACAGATCCAGTCAGGTGCATCACCGGATAATTTTATAAATCCTGATAAGCTCAGCAATCTCGAGAGAAAGACTCTCAAGGATTCATTCCATCTGATATCAAAACTACAGGATATTTTGATAGAGAGGTATAAACCACTCATATGGTAAGGCATAAGGTTTCTGTAGGTTTATGTAGATACATATCTGGAAAACTTGATGAGCGAAGAATTTAATTGAACCGAAAGGAGGTTGATTGACCATGCAAAGAGATGAAATATTTAATGATCATGATTTCAAAAGACTCTCAAGCCAGAGAAACAGAATTTCATTTATTTTCACTGTACTGGAACTCGGGGTCTACTTTGGTTTTATATCACTAATTGCATTTAACAGACAACTGTTTGCATTGAAGATCACAGAGAATATAACTCTTGGGATTCCGATTGGGATAGGTGTGATAATAGTTTCCTGGATATTTACAGGCATATATGTTAAATGGGCAAATGATAAATATGATGCCATTGTCGAAAGGGTAAGAAATAAGATAGGTTTATAATACATATGAACACAGTAATTGGTGAGACAAATTTTGTTGCGATATTCTTCTTTATACTCTTTGTGCTTATTACGCTCGGTATTACATACTGGGCTGCAAAGAGGACAAGGACAACAAAGGAGTTTTATGCAGCAGGAAGAAGTATAACAGGTTTTCAGAATGGTCTTGCCCTTGCGGGTGATTATATGAGTGCAGCATCATTCCTTGGTATTGCAGGTCTTGTATCGACCAGAGGATATGATGGTTTGATATATTCAGTTGGATGGCTTGTTGGCTGGCCCATAATAATGTTTCTTATTGCGGAGCCTCTCAGAAATCTCGGTAAGTATACATTTGCTGATGTTGTTGCATACAGATTAAGACAGAGACCGATAAGGAGTGCAGCGGCTTTCGGCTCGCTCATAACTGTTATCACATACCTGACAGCCCAGATGGTTGGTGCGGGAACACTTATTAAACTCATGTTCGGTCTTCCTTACGAGATTGCGGTGATTGTTGTTGGTGCCCTGATGATAGCATATGTCCTTTTTGGGGGAATGCTTGCAACGACATGGGTTCAGATAATAAAGGCGATTCTCCTGCTCGGAGGGGCGACCTTGCTCGTTATACTTACACTTGCACAATTTGGTTTTAATTATGGTGAATTATTTGCGCAGGCATCACTGAAGTACGGTGATAAATTTCTCGAACCTGGTGGTCTCATAACGAATCCGCTGGATGCCTTTTCACTCGGTTTGGCCCTCATGTTCGGAACAGCGGGTCTTCCCCATATACTAATGAGGTTTTATACAGTTCCCAATGCAAAGGAGGCAAGGAAGTCAGTCTTTTATGCGACTGGATTTATTGGATACTTTTATATCCTTACCTTCATAATAGGATTTGGTGCAGCAGTACTAATCGGTCAGGATGTGATAATGAGAATAGATAAGAGTGGAAACATGGCAGCCCCTCTTCTTGCTGGGGCGCTGGGAGGAAATATATTCTTTGGATTTCTTTCTGCTGTTGCATTTGCAACAATTCTTGCTGTTGTGGTAGGTCTCACACTTGCAGGTGCATCTGTCCTCTCACATGACCTCTATGTTGGTGTTATAAGGAAAGATATGTCTGCTGAAAAAGAGGAGGTGGATGTTGCAAGAGTTGCTACACTTGTTCTTGGTATTCTCGCAATAGTACTGGGAATAGTTTTTAAGGACCAGAATGTGGCATTCATGGTTGGTCTTGCCTTCGCGGTTGCTGCAAGTGCAAACTTTCCTGCACTCTTTATGTCCATTACATGGAAGAGGTTTACCACATACGGTGCTATTTCGAGTATACTGACAGGTCTCGTGCTTGCTACTGTTCTTATAATACTTAGTCCTACAGTATGGGTCGATGTATTCAAAAACAGTGCTCCTGTGTTTCAACTGAAAAATCCTGCAATCGTATCCATGACAGGTGCATTTGTTGCTGGTATAATTGTATCGTTTCTTAGATCTGAAAAAGAATCTGAGATAAAATTTGAGGAAGAAAAATTAAGGACATATATTGGAATAGGTGCAGAATAAATCTAATTAAAAGGAGGTAAAAGATATGTCAAAAGAGAGTATTGATGTATTACTAACAGAAAAGAGGACATTTCCTCCATCTGAAGAATTCAGAAAGAGTGCTCATATAAAGAGCATGGAAGAGTATGAAAGACTCTACAAGTGGTCAGTGGAAGATCCTGAGGGATTTTGGTCAGAGATGGCTGAAAAGCATTTAACATGGTTTAAGAAGTGGGATAAGGTGCTTGAGTGGGATTTCAAAAAACCAGAGGTAAAGTGGTTTATAAACGGAAAATTGAATGTCTCATATAACTGTCTCGACAGGTTTATAAATACACCTCTAAGAAATAAGGCAGCCATTATATGGGAGTCTGATGATGGAAGTTACAAAACTTATACATATCAGCAACTCTACTGTGAGGTTAATAGATTTGCCAATGTACTGAAAAAATATGGTATTAAAAAGGGTGACAGGGTCACAATCTATCTCCCCATGATTCCTGAACTTCCGATAGCGATGCTTGCTTGTGCAAGGATTGGTGCTATTCACAGTGTTGTCTTTGGTGGATTCAGCCCTCAGGCACTGAGAGACAGGATTCAGGATTGTCAGGCAAGGCTTCTAATAACTGCAGATAGGGGTATCAGGGGTGGAAGGTTTGTGCCGTTGAAGAATAATGCTGATGAGGCGCTTCAGGAATGTCCTACTGTCGAAAAGGTTATCGTTGTAAAAAGGTCTGAGGGGATAGATATGGAACCTGGCAGGGATGTTTGGTGGCATGAAGAGATGAGGTCTCCTGACATAAAGAATTACTGTGAACCTGAGTGGATGGATGCAGAGGATCCACTATTCATCCTTTACACATCTGGTTCAACAGGAAAACCAAAGGGAGTTCTCCATACAACAGGTGGCTATCTGCTTTTTGTGAATATGACATTCAAGTATGTTTTCGATTACCACGATGGTGACATCCATTTCTGCACCGCTGATATAGGCTGGGTAACAGGCCACAGTTATGTAGTTTACGGGCCTTTAAGCAATGGTGCAACGAGTTTGATGTTTGAGGGAATTCCGACATATCCTGATCCTGGCAGGTTCTGGGAAATATGTGATAAACATAAGGTTACGATATTTTATACAGCACCCACTGCAATCAGGGCATTGATGAGGGAAGGGGAGAAGTGGATCGAAAAACATGATCTTTCTTCATTGAGAGTCCTTGGCACAGTTGGTGAACCCATTAATCCAGAGGCATGGATGTGGTACCATACCCATGTTGGTAATGGTAAACTTCCGATTGCTGATACATGGTGGCAGACAGAGACGGGCGGTTTTCTCATAGCACCACTTCCTGGTGCAATGACTCTCAAACCTGGCTCTGCTAACAAGCCCTTCTTTGGTGTGGTTCCTGTTGTATTAAAAGAGGATGGTTCAAAAGCTGGTGTTAATGAAGGTGGATACCTCGTAATAGAGAAACCATGGCCAGGAATGCTAAGGGGAACATATGGAGATCCTGAAAATAAGAGGGTTAAGGAAGTTTATTTTAGCCGTTTTCCTGGCAAGTACTTTACAGGTGATGGAGCGAGGATTGACGAAGATGGTGATTACTGGCTCATGGGAAGAATAGATGATGTTTTAAATGTATCTGGTCACCGGCTTGGAACAGCAGAGATAGAGTCTGCCCTTGTGAGCCATGAATCAGTTGCAGAGGCTGCAGTGGTTGGTTTTCCGCATGATATAAAGGGTGAGGGTATATATGTCTTTGTTACCCTTAAAGATGGTTATGAACCATCTGATGAATTGAAAAAGATACTCATAGGACATGTGAGGTCAGTTATTAGTCCAATAGCCACTCCTGATAAACTTCAGTTTGCAAAGGGGCTTCCAAAGACCAGAAGTGGAAAGATAATGAGAAGGATATTGAGGAAGATTGCAAGGGGTGATGTGGAGGATCTTGGAGACATTTCCACACTTGCAGACCCATCCGTTGTAGATGACCTCCTAAAAGGAAGACTTTAATTTTAAAGGGGGAAGACAAATCTTCCCCCGTCCTTTTTTAAAATTGGTACTTTTCTGTTATTTTTGAAGTAATATTAGGTTCATTACTGTAAGGGAATACCACATGTGTAAAGATACTTCATCTGTCCATACTTTACAGAGGATGATAGTGCAATAGTCAACTATTTGTAACAATGGCGTATCAGAAATCAAAAAGCAGGACATTGTTAATACCCTCCTCGACTTTATTATCTTTTTTATGCTAATTTTATTTTATGGAGGTGTTTTGAGACTTTATCTAAAGGTTGGTGACAGGGTCAGGCATATCAGGAACTTTGAATGGGGAATTGGAGAGGTGACGGAAGAGAGACATTCCATTCAGGAAGGTGGGATATGCCTTGTGAAGATATTATTCAGTGATGGTGTGGAAAGATGTTTTATAAATGACCTTGACAATGAACTCTGCTGTTATTACTTCGGTATAAGATTCATCGACTGATCTTTTTAAATACAGTACTCACCCATTTATTGTCATGACATGACTCAATAAGTTCAAGATGAGAGGATTTATATGATTTCATCAATTCTTCATTTTGTTCTTCGAGGATACCTGAAAGTATGAGTATCCCATGGTCTTTGAGCCTCATTATTATTTTATTCCTTATTTCAATAAGGGTGTTAAAAAGGAGGTTTGCGACTATCATGGAAAACTCTCCACTTACATCATCGATACTTCCATGAATAATTCTTATATTTTCGATACCATTCAGTTTTGTGTTCCTTTCTACTGCAATAATGGCGAGAGGATCTATATCTATGGCAGTGATGTTCCTCACCCCGAGTTTTGAACCTGCGATTGCGAGTATTCCTGTGCCAGTTCCAATGTCGAGCATGCTTTCCACTCCTGACGCATACCTTTCGATCAGGGTGAGGCACCTCATGGTGGTCTCATGGTGACCCGTTCCGAATGCCATTCCAGGGTCTATGATTACAGGTATCATGCCATCTGGGCACCTCGCCCATGGAGGTATCACCACAAGTCTTTCTCCCGCATGGAGAGGGACAAATCTCTTCTTCCATGTCTCATTCCAGTCTCGCTCTGAGATATACATATATTCATAGTCAATTTCATGTCCAGGTATGTTCTTACGGATATTCTCTTTTATTGAATCCATAATATTTTTTATTCTTTCTATTCCATAAATATCATCAAAGTACGAAATAAGCACATCATCTTCTTCTATAACTCCATTTGAGTTTGATTCCATGAGCAGGTTGATTACAGCATCCTTTACAAATTCATCCATCTTTATTTTGAATTCATAATACCCCATTATGTGATATTATAACAGAGCCGTATTTCTACCAACCTACGAGGTTGGTAGTTTTCTTAATACTTGAATAACCGATAACTCATATGATATCTTCAATATATGCAGAAGATTCCGATAACACCTGAAGGTTACCAGAGACTTCAGGAAGAACTCGAGAGGCTTATAAAGATAGAAAGACCCAAGAATGTACGGGAGATTGCTGAAGCCCGCGCCCACGGAGATCTTTCTGAAAATGCCGAATACCATGCAGCAAAGGAAAAACAGTCATTTATCGAAGGCAGGATAAGAGAACTTCAGGAAAAACTCACGAGGGTTGAGGTTATTGATCCTTCAAAGATCAATCATTCAAAGGTTGCTTTCGGAGCTACTGTAAAGGTCCTTGATGTAGATGCAGATGAAGAGTATATATTCAGACTCGTTGGACCTGATGAGGTCGATGTGAAGAATGGAAAGATATCAATAACATCACCTGTTGGTAGGGCTTTAATAGGAAAAGAGGTTGGAGAGATTGTCACGATAAATGCTCCTGGCAGGACCATCAACTATGAGATAATCGAGATCACATATAAATAAATGTCTTTTAAAATACATAAAGCCTTCATTGCTGAAAACTCAAGAACATCCCACGATATTTTCAGGTTAAGACTCAATATAAAGGATAAAATAAATCCCCTGCCAGGCCAGTTTTACATGGTAGGGGTGAGCTATACAAACGACCCTCTTCTTAAGAGGCCCTTGAGTCTTTATAATCATAATGGTGGAACCATTGAATTTATCTACAGGATAAGAGGAAGGGGGACTGAACTTCTTTCTCGATTCAAGGCAGGGGATTATCTCGAGATTTTGGGTCCATGCGGAAATGGCTATCCAGTTCCATCTCAAAAAGAGTCCATAGTAATATGCGCTGGAGGGCTCGGTGCGGCATCATTGAATATCCTTATAAAGAGCCTTGTCTCATCAGGGCATAACCTCACCGTCCTTTATGGTGTAAAGACAGCATCAGATGTATTTCCACTTGAATATCAATCAATACTCTATGTAAGCGAGGATGGTTCAATTGGTGAAAAGGGAATGATTACAGATGCACTTAAGAAGATTATCTCTGGAAGATCATTTCACCGATATTATGCCTGTGGTCCTCAGGCGATGCTCAAGAATGTAAGATCCATAATGTCAGAAATGGGAGTTGAAGGTTACATATCCCTTGAAGAAAGGATGGCATGTGGTTTTGGTGCATGTCTTGGATGTGCTGTAATGACGCGCAATGGTTATAAAAGGGTCTGTTCTGATGGTCCTGTATTTTCATCGATGGAGGTTCTTCTTTGAATCTCAAGGTAAAGATAAAGGATCTGGAGTTTAAGAATCCTGTAATTACTGCTTCAGGGACATTTGGATATGGAATAGAATTTCAGGACTTTATTGATCTTGAAAGACTGGGTGGTATCACCCTTAAGGGTATATCCCTTAAACCTATGGAAGGAAATCCACCTCCAAGAATCTGGGAGACTCCATGTGGGATTCTTAACTCAATCGGGTTAGAAAATGTTGGTATCGAGAGATTCCTTAAAGAAAAACTTCCCCCTCTTAAGAGACTCAATACAAGGGTGATAGCAAATATCCTCGGAAACACTATCGAGGAATATATAGAACTCGCAAGATGCTTAGATGGTGAGGTCGATGCCATAGAACTCAATGTCTCATGCCCCAATGTCAAAAAAGGTGGGATATTTTTTGGTACTGACAGAATTGCCCTTTTTAACCTTGTGGAGGCTGTAAGGAATGTCGTAAAGAAATCCTTACTTATTACAAAACTCCCTCCCGAGGGTAACATAAAGGAGACTGCAAGCATTGCTGAGGATGCTGGAAGTGATGCGATCTCGTTAATAAATACCATTCCTGCAATGGCGATAGATATCAAAGAAAGAAGACCTGTATTTAAGAATGTCATTGGAGGGCTCTCGGGTCCATGTATAAAACCCATTGCATTGAGGATGGTCTGGGAAGCTCAAGGTACTGTGAAGATACCTGTAATAGGAATGGGTGGAATCACTGATGCAGGTGATGCCATTGAGTTCATCATTGCTGGTGCCACACTCGTTGGAATTGGTACACAGAATTTTATCAATCCAAAATGTTCTCTGAGAATTATTGAAGGTATAGAGGATTATCTCAGGAAAAATTCCATCGATGATATTAATAGATTGAGAGCATCCATCACTGTATGAAATCCTCAGGGATAATCACCTTAATGACAGACTTTGGCATGCGTGATACATTTGTCGGAGAGATTAAGGGTGTGATCCTTACCCTGAACAGGAATGCAACAATTATCGATATAACCCATGAGGTTGAGGCTTTCAATATACTCGAGGCATCCCTTAAACTATCATCTTACTTGAAATACTTTCCTCAGGGCACTGTCCATATGGTGGTTGTGGATCCCGGGGTCGGTTCACAAAGAAGAGGCATAATTGTTGAAAGCATGGGTTACTACTTTGTGGGTCCTGACAATGGGTTGTTCACACCCGTGATAAAGGGTAATAGCACCATATATGAAATCACAGAATATGTGGAGGGTTTTACCTTTCATGGCAGGGACCTCTTTGCACCGATCTCAGCAGGACTTTCAAGGGATGAATCGCCTGAGTCCATGGGAAGGAGGATAGATGATCCTGTAATAATAAATTTGCCTGAGATTAAAAAAACAGATAATATCATTCTTGGAGAGATTATCCTCATAGACAGATTTGGGAACTGTATAACAAATGTGAAGGATGCTGAACTGAAAAACAGAAGATTCGCTGTCTATGTAAGAGACATGAAGGCATATCTTTGCAGATATTATAAAGAAGGGGAAAGTCATGGCCTCTCATGTCTTATAAACAGTTCAGGTTATCTCGAGATCTTCAAATATACCTCAAGTGCATCTGATGAATATGATCTCAGACTCGGAGATCCTCTGAGGATCGAACTCTTTTAAAAAAGTTTTTGAAGGTTTAAAATACTTAAAGAAGTATGGTGGATGAGCAAATTAGAGACTTTTTTGAAGATGTAAAGTATAACTGCAACATCTCTGATGCTAAGTACTGGGGATATTTTTCTATATGCGGTCTTCTTATGAGATTAAGGGAACTCTACAGGGCAGAACATGGACTCAAACCGTGGTCACCTATCGACAGGAATGATATCCTTAGATGGATTGGAGAGAGAGAAAGAATATGGTCGGAAATGGAAGATAAGGACTTCAGAAACCTTAAACTTTTCGATGAGGTGTTCGAGCCATTTGAATTATCGGAAATAAACAATCGACTCAAAAAAAGAGGCATTGTTTATGGTGCCGGATACGGACTCTATATGAAACCAACATTTTTTATAGGAAAACTATGTTCCTATTTGGAGATCAGTGATTACTCTGTATATCTTGTTGGAGATGAACTTGTAAGGGATATCTTCACATCATCAGGTATGCTACAGGGTAGATGTATATTCCTTAGGCTTGCTCCCATGAAGACCCATTTATGGGAAAAATTTAATGAGCGGGGGTCAGGAAAGAATCCTCTTTTTGATAGATTGTTTTCTGGATACGATTTCAGTTCTAATGCACTAAATGAAGATATAGATACACTCTTTGATGAGGTATCTTTGAAACTCTCCTCGATCATCCTCAATCATGAGATTGCAGAGGCGATGGAAGATATTCCTGTGTGGCAGGACATAATAGTGACCATATGTGATAGAGAGTCTGAGCACAGATTAAGGTTTCTTAAAGACATCATTGCAGATACATCAGAGTATGGACCATTAAAAAAAATCATAGAAACAGAAGACATTCAGGGAATTGCCCTTTATATCTCTCTGATAGAGAATTACAGGGCACCATTTTATATTAAATTCAGGAAGGATATTCTCCTTTTTATGGAGAACAATGACTGGTCAGGACTCGAGAATTTAAGAATGGAAATTTACAAAAAGGTAAGAGACATAAGGGAGAAGATAGTTGATTTATTTCTTTATGGCAGGCTAAAAGATGAGATAAAGAGTGTATTTTCCGATGCCACAATAATTTAGATCCTTTCGTATCTCTTGATTGAATTTCGATATAAAATCTCAATTATTTACAAAAAAACAATGATTCTCCCTTCTTCTGTTATATAAAAATCATAAAATTGCACATATGGGAAACCATTTGTATAGAGATTGCATCTCTAAGGGCTTTGCAGATATCTCATTTTACAGCTCTCTTTAGGCTTGTGCCTAAAAAGTAAAAATCCATCGCAATCCCTTATTTAGAAGATGATTGTGACGCTTACCTAAGGAGGAGTGAGGAGAAATGAATTATTTTATTCTTTTTGAGATTGTCTTAAATTCCTCTGTGCCTGCAATTTTCAATAACTGAAACAGTACAGTTTCTGTGCATGTGATAACAGCGCCTGCATCGCGCATGAATTCAATGCCTGTCTTCCAGTTTTCCTTTGTTCTTGAACAGACCGCATCCCTTACTATATGCACATAGAAGCCTTCTTTCAAGAGTCCAATACATGTCTGGAGGACACATATGTGAGTCTCCATTCCTGTGATTACGATACTCTTTCTGTTAAAACTTTTCACTTCATTTAAAAAAACAGGTTCTTCACAGCAACTGAAGGTCATTTTTTCTACAGTTTTGTAATCTGAAAGGTGCTCTTTTATCTCTTTAACTGTAGGACCAAGACCTTTTGGGTATTGTTCAGTTACGATTACTGGTATCCTGAGTAACTTCGAGAGTTCTATGAGATGGAGACAGTTTTTTACAACCTCATCTCTCGCCTTCATGACATTCGCCAGTTTTTCCTGAATATCGATGATCAAGAATAAGGTGTTATTTCTGTCAAGAAAAAATCTATCCATACATCTCTCCTTTTTAAGATTGTCAAAACTTTAATTAAAATTTAGATTCTTCTGGTAATTTTTAAAATATTTTCTACCTTCCTGTTGCCTGAAAATCCACCATTTTCTATGGCTGGATTATTATCCTTACCTGAAGTCTTTAATAATATCTAAAGAGAACCAGTAAATGTCAATACCCTGACTGAGTTTGAGAAAACAGGAGCGTTTTTATAATGAAGGTACCTTCAGGATCAGGGGACCTATCTTTCCTGAAAGGTTCCAAAAGGAGGAGATACTTGAGAGACAGAGAAATCTGCATAATATTGATCCTTGACTTTATCAGTTAATTTTTCTAACCCATTGAAAAATAAGCATTCTTATTTTTAAAACCATCATCTTTTGCACAACAAGGGTTCT
>FWPU01006525.1_pt1 | contig 23166 bp, 13 predicted proteins | sample 2228361 | NCBI WGS metagenome assembly FWPU01 (sample SAMEA103939777, study PRJEB20133) | metagenome
GCCGGCGAATGCTGGACCAACTGGAACTCTCGCCAGCACAAGCATTTGCCGAAGTCGGCGCCGCCATCTCCAGCGGGCTAGAAAAGTGGGGCTGAGTCAGGAGCCGCTCCCCTTGAAGAGCGGCACCTTCAATGTATTGCTTTATGGGAAAAACCGGTGGGGCGACCTGTTCGCCGCGCGGCCGAAGAGGGCGCGGCAGCGTGGGCGCCGGGGCGGTGCGGGGTTTCCTTGAAAGCAGCTTAATGCAAGGGCATGGGAACGCCGCGCATTACCGGAGCCTTTTGCATCAACGCTTTGTGTGGCGGCTCATGCCCGCCGGCAGGGCAAAACAGCCGCTGCCCGCTCGCATCGGTCTGCCGTCGAAGTAGGCTTACACCCAACTGGTGGGCCGGCTCAGGTAGTGGGCAATGGCGGCCGGGGACAAGCCGCGCAATGGGATGCTTTCCGAGTTCTGCACCGCGGCTGCCGCAGGTCTCTAAAGGCCAGCGGTGGAATGGGTTGGCGCGACGCCTGCCAAATCCATCCCGGCTGTAAACCGCGGTGCGACCCCGTGGCATCATCGTGCGGGCTCCCAAAGGCCCATCGGCCCCCGCGTGTGTCTGTCTGCCTGCAAATCTGGAAAAGCCATACCAAAGGCGGATGACTGCCCACCATAATACAGGGCGAATGTCGGGCCTAGGCAGCTTGCCGGATGCCGAAAGGCAGAGTATGATTGCAGCGGTTAAGTCCGGGAGGTTCAACACTTGCCGCCGGGGGGTTTGATTCTTGGGATGTGCTGGACCCATATCCGCCGCGGGCGGAGGAGGCATGTCGATCTTTGAAGATAAACCCCCCTGACGACGGCGGCTTGCTGCGAGACATGCCTGTGCAACCGGAACAGGCGTTAGCGCATCGGGGTTGTGGCGATCAGCCAGGGCACGCGGGTTGACCCGGCGGTGCCCTTCTCGATGCGGCGCAAGTTGCCTTCTTACGCGCCTAAGACCTGTGTGGGGCGTTTGTTGCGCCCTCTGTACCTGTGGAGCGGTCTGCCTTGGATTCGCCGGAGTCGATTTCGGAAACGCCCCCTGCCCTCGAGTTCCCGCGGCCCAGCGAGGCCGGAGACGGCGATTCACCCGAAGGCAACCCGTTGGGAGCTTCCCGTGCGCGTGGCAGTGGCGGGCCTCCCGGCCTCCGGCGTGCAGAGGGGCACACCCGGCTGGCAGACCCCTTTGAAATCGTCGCCCAGGTCAAAGAGGCCTTTGGCGACCTGGAAGAGGACCTTGTGGGCTTCGGCCCGCTGGTGGCCCAGTCGGTGCTGGCCCTGGTGACCCGCGAGAACATCTTGATTTTCGGTCCGCCGGGGACGGCCAAGACGCTGTATGCTGGGATGCTGTTCGGCCGGGTCGCGGATGCCCGGGTGTTCGACACCCAGATGTCCAAGGGGACGTTGCCGGAAGAGTTGTTCGGTTCGGTCGATATCGAGGAACTCAAGCGGGGACGGACTGTGTATCGCACGTGGGGCACTTTGGTGGATGCCGATCTGGCGTTCATCGACGAGTTCTTCGATGCCAACGATATGGTGCTGCGGGCCTTGCTGGGCGTCTTCAACGAGCGGGTCTTTAAGAAAGGGAGCCAAATCGAGCCGGCGGCTTTGCACACGGGCATTGCCGCAGCCAACTACTTGCGGGCGACCGAGGTGACCGAGGCAGTGCTGGACCGCTTCCTCTTCCGCGCCTATCTTGGACCGGATTACAGCCCGCTGGCGCTGTTGGCGGTGGACCAGGCCTTTGCGCGGCACTATGGGCGGTGTTCGGGGCCGGCGCCGCGCCGGGTTCCTTTGGCGGGGCTGGCCTATCTGGCCGACATCGCTCGCGGGCTGGTGCCGGAGGTCCTAATCCGCGCGGCCCCGCACGTGCTGTTCCTAAAAAATGCTGTCTTGAACCGCTACCGCGAGCTGCTCCAGGAGGCCAGCGAGCCGGAAGCCCGCCGGTCGATCTATATCAGCCCACGGACGTATGCCAAATCGCGGATTGTTTTGAACGCCGCGGCATTGCTTCGCGGCCGGCTCGAGGTCCGGCCTGAAGACCTCGTGCAGTTGAAGTACGTGGTCACCACCATTGGCGGCCGTCCCGAACAGGCCCAGTGTTTCGAAAAGGCCTTAAGCGAGACGTTGTTGCGGATCCGCGGGGCGGATTGCGAGCACATCGACAACCTGGCGGCGGCCTACGAGCTGGCGGAACAGCTCATGGCCCGCCGCCGCAACGGGCATGCGGTCGTGCGCAGCGGCTTCCTCCAGCGGCTGCTGCGGTTCTTCGGGCTGATGAGCGAGGGGGAGCTGACCTTCGATCATCTCCGCCGGTACGTGGACGGGCTGAAGCCGCACGACGAGCGCGTCCAGGCCCTTCGACACGGCGTGCTCCGCCGGATCCAGGAGTTGACGCGGCGGGTGGACGGCCAGGACGGCTGCTGGCTGTTCTAGCCCCAAGGAGTGGCGACGGATGCGCACGGCCGCGGGCAATCTGGTCCGGTTCCTGGCCGACTTCGATCTCTCGCTGGAAGGTTTAGTTCCCCGGCAGCTTGCGATGCTCTTGGCCGCGCGCAATGCCGCCTTCCTGGTGGAAGACCTGGAGGTGCCGATGGGCGAGGCGGCCCAGGCGGCCGGCGATGCCACCCTTGTTGCGCGCACCCAGCGCCCGCAGTTGGAACCCATGGCGCAGCCCCGCGCATCGCTGGCACGCGACCTGCCCGCCGATACGATGGATGTGGGTTGCGCCCGAAGCATCGAGGATGTGCCCCGCATCTTCCCCCTCCAGTGGTTATGGGAAGAAGTCGAGCCGGCGTGTTTCTACACCAAACTGGCGCAACAGGAGTTGCTTTTGCCTCGTTGGCGGCAGGTGGAGCTGATGCCCGAGGTCGCCCCTTCAGAGGCGGCACCGCCCCAGCCGGTCCCCCAACGTGCCGCATCCCAGTTCAGCCGCCAGCACGCTTACCTGCTATTGGACACTTCCAGCACCATGCAGGACCACGATCGGCGGGGCACCGTGGCCCGGGGGCTGGCCTTGGCCTTTCTGCGCAAAGGTTACCGCGATGGGGCCCACCTGAACCTCCGGCCTTTTGCCAGCGAGGTGGGCGAACTGCTCTCCGGGTATCGGCGCGAGGACTTCGCCGCCATTGTCCGCCGGGTGATTACGGTGCCCAACGCCGGCCAGACCCGCATCCAGCGCGCCCTGGAGCAGGCGGTTACCGACCTGCAAACCGCCGGTTCCTGCCGGCAGGCGGAGATCATGCTCATCACCGACGGCATCTCCCGCCTTGGCCGGAATCCGCTGGCTGGCCAGGTCCTGCATACCTTTATCCTGGGCGACCTGTTCGAGGAGGATGACCCGGACGGAACGTTGCAGACGCTTCGCCGCTGGAGCCGCACCTTCCGGCGGATCTGGACCCGACGTTTCGCCGAACTCCTGACGCCCACGTGGGACGATTGCCGGGCCGCCTGGGCGGTTCTGGAACGGTTGGTGCACGAGTATCGAACCCAGAAAGACCGGGGGCCGGCCTTGGCCCGCGTGCGCCAGAACGTCTGCTTTCTGTTAAATCAGTTCCGCCGCAGCCAGGCAGGGCAGTCCATGGCCGGGGAGCTTGAGGCGATGGCGGCGCGGCTGGAATCGGTCGGGTACCTTCTGGCAGAGGCGGAACAGCCGGCCGCGGCCGTCGCGGGGATGGCCGACCCTTCCCCCACCGCCATTGGGCCCGGGTTCGGTGGCACGCCAGACGCCGAGCGAGGCCGGGCCGGGGCCTGGGCAGCGGGTTTCGGGCCCTTCGGCCACCGTCGCGTTTGGCAATGGCTGCGGCAATGGGCCCACCGGCTCGTTGCCTCGCTGAAACGCCTCCTGGCCCTCCTCGCCGGCCGTCGCTGACCGCCGCCCCCGTTGGCGCGATCAACGGTCAGCAATGAACGAGACCGGGCGTCACTGATCCTCGCCCCCGGTGCCGCAAGCGATCTCTGTGGGATCGAACAGCAGCGGGAAGAATTGTCCGCCCATGGGCGCGCCAGGAGGAATGGCAGGCACACCGCGAAGCGGTGGCCGGTCCGAGGCCGAGACTACCCCGTCGCGGAACACGTTCACCACTGTCGCCCGGCGCGGCCGGTCCGTCCGGTTCTCATACGAGCCATGCACCGTCATCGCGTCGTGGAAACTGGCGTAGCCTTTCTTGAGTTCCACCGGCACCGGGCAGAAAGCCGCCTTCTGCTCGGGGGTAAGCACCGATTGGATGGCGTCCATGTCACCGGCCAGGCCGGTGATGGGCAATAGCGGCCAGCGGTGGCTGCCCGGCACGTAATGCACGCAACCATTCTCCACCGTCGCATCGTCCAGGGCGATCCAGCAGGTCAGGTGGGCCATCGGCCTGGTCCGCGTCCAATAGGAATAATCCTGGTGCCACGCCACGACCCCACCGTGCCCGGCCGGCTTGCAGAAAAGCTGATCGTGCCAGAATCGCACCGCGCCGCCCAGCAATTGGCTGGCAGGCATTACAAACGCGGGGTTCCATAACAAATCGTGAAATCCCGGAGCAATCCGCCACGCGCCCAGTGCATGGAACAGCACCGTCTGGGGATCGGTCGACTCGTTGCTGTGGAACTCGTAGAACAACTCGTGGCCGGGATGATTGGGGTCGGCCAGACCCTCCAGCTCGCTCCGCAACACCTCGACTTGCTGCTCGGTGAGCAAGCGGATGCCCGCCACAAACCCTTGCTCGTGAAAGGCGCGGACCTGGTCCTCGCTTAGGTGGTATTGGTCCCATTGCTCGGGGGAGGAAGGCCAACAGAACAGGTCGCTGACCAGGCGATGGATTGTCGACAGGTCGGGCGGCATGGGCACGGTGTCTCCGCGAGTTCGGCAACGAAAAACCGGGAGAATTGTTGCCACGCCGGCCTGTTCGGACAAGCGCCGCCGCAGGATGGGCGATCTCGAAGCCCGGTCGCCAGAGCCCCAGAATTGCGGTAGCATGAAGGCATGGACCGTAAGGGAAACTCTTGGCAGACGGGCGCGGCACCGCTGGGCGGTGGCCGGTTTCGGCCTCTCCAGGCGCTCGGTTGGTTTGTGGCCTGCCTGCTGGTGGGGGCCGCGGCAGCCGCCAGCGCCCTGGCCGTCCAGCGCATCTTTGCCCCGGTAGGATTGTTTCCGCTGCTGGCCGGGGTCGTCCTGGGCGGCGTTTTGGTCATTCTGATGCGGGCTGGACACGTTGGGCACCGGCCGACGCTGGTGGCCGGAGCCGCCCTGGCCGTCGTCGTGACCGTCGTAGGCCAGCACTTCCTCAGCTATCGCCAGGCCGTGCAGGCCCTGGCCGCGGGGCGCACCCCGTGGGTGGCGGCCCTGTTTCCCGAACAGGCCCCGCCCCAGAGCTTTGGCCAGTTCCTCCGGGACGAGGCGCGGCACGGCCGGCCCGTGGGCCGGTTGACCGCCTCCGGCTTCTGGGCATGGTTCTCCTGGGGGGCCGATGCCCTGCTGTTAGCCATTCCGGCCATGGTCCTGGTCATCGTGTCGGCCAGGCTCCCCTACTGCGATCGATGCGGAACCTGGTACCGCACCATTCGAGCCGCCCGGCTGGAGTCCAAGCGGGCCGCCGAATTGGCTACCCTTTTGGGATTCCCTTTGCCGCCGGGCCAACAACGGCTCCGCGTGCGGATGATGGATTGCATGGGCGGGTGCGGCCCCACCGGCTTGGCCTGCGCATGGCCCGATACCCCGCAGGCGACCATCGCCGGATACATGTGGCTCGACCGGGCCGGCCGCGCCCGCATCGAAGCCGTGCTGGATCGGCCTGCCGCTGACGATCCCGAGCCTCCGCCGGATGGCCGCAGCGAAGATGCCTTCTCGCAACGCGATTGGTAGCGACCATGGAGATCCTCGGTATCGGCACAGACATCACCGAATGCTTGCGGATTGCGAAAATGATCGAGCGCCATGCCGATCTGTTTATCAACCGCGTCTATACCCCCGGCGAGATCGCCTACTGCCAGAAACGCAAGCAGGCCACGCAGCACTTTGCCGGACGCTGGGCCGCCAAAGAGGCCGTGCTCAAGGCCCTCGGCACCGGGTGGCGCCAAGGAATCAGTTGGCGAGATGTGGAAGTCTGCAATGAGGCGGGGGGCCGGCCCACCATCGTGCTTCACGGAGGTGCCAAAAAAGCGGCGGAGGAACTCGGGGCCGACCAGGTGCTTATCTCCATCTCGCACTGCCGGACCTATGCCACAGCCTACGCACTGGTGGTTCGCTCTACGCGGAACAAGCCCGCGTCTTCCAGCGATTGAGCGGCCCCAAGCCGAACTTGCTAGGCCGGCGGGAAAAAAGGAGAGGCAAGTCCCGAATCCCAAAAATCCCGAATTCCAGAAATACCGAATCCCAAAAATCCCGAATCGCGAATTCAAAGTCCCAGGGACCAACTATCAGGCGGCAAACCCCGTGTCTGTGTTTTCGATTCCCGAGCATCCAATGGGCCGATGAGCGATGAGCGAACCGATCATCAGTGTTTCGGGGCTTCGGGGGGTGGTGGGGCAATCGCTGACCCCCGAGGTGGCCATGCGGTATGTGGCGGCGTTTTCGGCCGTGGCACCCGACGGCGCGATCGTGGTGGCCCGCGATAGCCGGCCCTCGGGCCCAATGCTGGCCGAAGCGGTCCATGCCGCCCTGCATGCCCTTGGCCGACCGACCCTGGACGCCGGCGTGGTCTCCACCCCCACGGTCGGCCTGCTCGTCCGCCAATGCAGGGCCGCCGGCGGCGTACAAATCTCGGCCAGCCATAATCCTCCGGAATATAACGGCCTGAAGCTCTTTGGCTGCGAAGGCCGGCTGCTTGCGGCCGGGGAGGGCCAGCAGGTGCTCGCCGAATACCGCAGGGGCCGGCCCGGTTGGTGCCCTTACGATCGCCTGGGCCATCGGCAACCGGTCGAAGACCCGCTGGCTGCCCACCTCGATGCCGTGCTGTCGGTGGTGGACGGGGCACAAGTCCAAAGGCAGCAGTTTCGGGTGGTGCTAGACGCCAACCATGGGGCTGGCGGGGCAATGGGAAGGCGGCTCTTGGAGGCGCTTGGGTGCCGCATAACCGTCCTGGGCGAAGCAGCCGACGGACAGTTCGAGCATCCGCCGGAACCGACGGAGGAGAACCTGGCCAGCGTTTGCGCAGCAGTGCCCGCAGCCGGTGCCGATGTGGGGTTCTGCCTGGACCCCGATGCCGACCGGCTGGCCGTGATCGACGAATCAGGCCGATATGTGGGGGAAGAATACACCCTGGCCCTGTGTGTGGCGCATGTGTTGGCCGACCGCCGCGGACCGGTAGTGACCAACTGCTCGTCCAGCCGCATGACCGAGGACATTGCCCGGCGATTCGGGGTGCCGCTGGTCCGTTCGGCGGTGGGCGAGGCGAACGTGGTGTCGGCGATGCTCGCGTGTGGGGCGGTGTTTGGGGGGGAGGGCAATGGCGGGCCAATCGATCCGCGCGTGGGCCTGGTCCGCGACAGCTTCGTGGGCATGGCGCACATCCTTGCGGCGATGGCCCGGCGGCGGCTTCCGGTCAGCCGGCTGGCCGACGAGCTGCCGCGCTACCAGATCGTCAAGACCAAAATGAGCCTGCCGGGGGACCGGGTGCCGGCCGCGCTGGATGCCCTGGAGGCCCATTTTGCCGACGCCCGGGCCGACCGCCTCGATGGCCTGCGCCTGGACTGGCCCGATCGCTGGCTGTTGGTGCGTCCCAGCAACACCGAGCCGGTGGTGCGGGCCGTGGCCGAGGCGACTACCCGCCACCAGGCCCAACAGCTCTGCGATCGCGCGGCCGAACTGATTGCGACCTTGAGTTGAAGTTTGCGCTCGGCGGGGCGGATCGGGTGGCGGCATCCAGCGGCACCACGCGCCCGGCGCGGATGGTCCCCAACGCGGGCGTCCGGCTGTTGCTGCCCAGCTTGTCCCAGCGCACGGTGCCGCACACGCCCTGCCACGGCGCAAGTGCCCAAAGCGCGTCGCCGATCCGTGCGCGGTTCAGCCCGGCGCGGCGGACCGCAGCCCCCAGCAAATGCACGGCGTCGTAGGTGGCGGCCGCCAAATAGTCCGGCTCGTAGCCCCAACGCTTCTGGAAGCGGGGGGCAAACCCGTTCTGGCCTTCAGAGCCGGGGAAGTACAAAAGCGGGAACACCGCACCCTCCGCCCGTTCGGCAGCCTGGCCGAGGAAGGGCCGCCGGCCGAAGGCGGCGGTGCCGAAAACCGCGCCTCGATACCCGGCCTGGCAGAGCGCGGCGACCATCGCAGCGCTGGCCGCGGGCCCGCCCACAACCAGCACCCCGGCGACCTCCGCCTGCACCACTTTTGCCGCGGCTTCGGCCATGGTGTCGGCCGACGCCACAACATATTGCCGCGTCGGCTGGATCCGCGCCCGCACCCCCGCCCGCCGAAACTCCGCCACAAACTGCCGCGCGTCGTGGTCGTCGACAGAAAGGACCGCAAGCGCCTTGCCGCCCAAGCAGGCCGCCACGTGTTCTACCAAAAGCGGAGCCTGAAGATGATCGCCCGGCAACAGCGAAAACATCCACGGTACATTGGCCAGGTTGGCCGTCCGGTCCGTGCTGCCGGGACTGACCAACGGCAAGCGGGCCTTGGCCACGACTTGCTCGGCCAGATGGGTCGTGGCCCCGTCCGGGCCGCCAACCACTGCCCACACGTCATGCCCATACACCATGCGGGTTACCTGGCTGGCCCCATCTTTCCAGGGCTGGTCGGACCAGCCGGGCACCAGTCGAAACGGCTTGCCCCGGTAGCCGCCCTGCTGGTTAAGTTCTTCGATGGCCAGTTGGGCGGCTCGCCAGGCATCGCCCAGTTCGGGGTTGCTCTCCGTGGGGCCGAAGTAGCCCACAAGGACCTCGCGGATATCGGCCGGTTCGGGCAGCTCGCGGCCTGGACCGGAATACTCGGTCTGTCGGTGGCGGGCATCGAAGAACGGAACGGGACCGCCACGGCCCGCCGGAGCCTGGCCGAGGGTCAGGGCACTGCATAGCACCAGGCCAACGCATGCCGCCAGGCCGGTTGCCGCCGATTTCCATGCGCCGCGCGCGCGGCGCAAAGAGACGGTGTGGACCGCGCAGGCCGCCCAAAACCAGGCGTGTCGCTCCTGCCCCGTGTTGTTCAGATTGAGATGGGTGGGCAAGGGGGGATTCCTGCGGGGACTGGTTCTTGGGGGGCGAGGCCACGGGAGCTGACGCCCCCGGCTCATGGTTGCCAACCGGGAGCTGACGCCCCCCCGGCTCATGGTTGCCAACCGGGAGCTGACGCCCCCGGCTCATGGTTGCCAACCGGGAGCTAACGCCCCCCGGCTCATGGTTGCCAACCGGGAGTTGACGCCCCCCGGCTCGGAGGGTTATCGCTGGGTTACCGCTTCGCCACGGTCGCCGGGCGCCCGCTGGGGACCTCGCGGGATTTGCAGGTCCTCGCGCGAGTAATAGCGCCACCGCCCGTTCTCATAGCGGGCCAAATACACCTCGCCCATATCGTCCAGAACCGCGCTGAAGGGAATATCTCCCGTCACGCCCGGCCAGGGCTTGGTGCGGTACGCCAATACGTCGCGGATGCGGGCCCGATTGAGCCCCGCCACCTGGATCGCCCAGATGAGCATGTTCATGCCGTCGTAAGCGTGGGCCGCGTAGGTCTCCGCCTCGGTGCCGAACCGTTTCCGGTAGGCTTGGCGGAAAGCATCGAGCTTGGGGTCTTTGCGGTCGGGATTCCAGGGGTAGGCGCACACGACCCCTTCGGCGTTCTTGCCGGCCAGCTTGACGAACTGATCGGAGCAGCAGCGGTCGCAGGCGAAGAACGGCTGGTTCATTCCCATGGCCCGCATCTGGTTGAGGATCTTCGCCCCGTGCTCGGCATCGCCCCAGTGGACCACCGCCTCGCACTGGCTGGCTTTGATCCGCTCCAGTTGCGCCGTGAAATCCTCTTCCGTCAGTCGGTAGGCCATTTCCACGGGAACCGGGTTCTGCATGCGGCGGCTGGCGTCGCGGATTTCGCGTACACCAAAGCGCCCATAGCGGTTGCTGGCCCGGATGATCGCCACCCGCTTGAACTTCAGCTTGCGATAGAGGTAATCGGCCAGGAGGTAACATTGCTGGCGGTCGTCGCCGATGCAGCGGAAGACCCAGGGAATATTGGTCTCGATGAACGTGGGGTCGGTGTCGCCCGTGTTCATCATCGGAATTTCGATCTTCAAGCCGACGCGAATGGCGATATGGCTGTTGGCGCCGTCGATGGTGCCGAGGATGGCCCAGACTTCGTCCTTATAGGCCAAGTCGATGATCACATTGCCTGAAGAGCCCCACAGGCCGTTGTCGTTCTTGACCACAAGCTCGAAGGGGATTTTCCGCCGCAGGTAACCGCCGGCGGCATTGGCCTGCTCGATGGCCAGTTGGCAGCCCTGGAGCATGGGAATGCCGAGGTCTTCCTCGTGGCTTTTGCCGCCGGTAGCCACCGAGACTGTCGGCTCGATCGGGCCGATGAAACCGATCTTCACGGTCTTCACGTCCTTGGGCTCGGGGATGGCCCGGCCAGGACCGGTATATTCCATCTGCACCAGGAAATGCCGTTTGTGCGGCTGCACATGGCGGAACGGCTCCAGGTCGCGGGGCGTGTGGGCGTAGTTCTCGTCGGTCTTCAGGGGAAGGTTCGGCGTGCCGTAGGCACCCGCCCTGTAACTCTCTTCGAGCACACGGAGGGTTTCCGCATCGACCTCGAAGGGCGGCTTCCAGTCCGGGGGCAACGGGGCGCTGCCGGGCGTGTCAGCCCGAACGGCAGCCCCATAGAGCACCAGCATCAAAGCCAGAACAGAACGCATACCACACCTCACGCGCATTCAAAGCCCAGAGACAACAGGATGGATAACGCAACCGAGTTATCGAGGCAAGGCGGCGGTGGCCGCCGGCGCCGGCCTGGCCTTGGAGAGCCACGCCGGGTTCTCCTTCAGCCCGGGGTAGTAGTCCGTACCGATCCCCCATCCGAGCCCCTTGGATGTGCCCACCCAGATGTCCTTGCCGTCCACGTCGATGGCGATCGTAAAACTGTGCGGGGTTCCTTTCTCCATGTCTACTGTGTAGAGGTGTTTGCCGGCCTGGTACACCTTGGCCACGCCGCGCAACGTTTTTGGGTCGCGGGTGTAAGCGACCACGCTTTCGCTGGGGAAGTCGGCCACGACGCCCAACCCCTTATCGTGGGCGAAGTAGCATTCGTCTTTGCTGCGGGCCTTGACGTTATTGGTGAAATCGCTGGGCAAGCCGGTCTCATGGGCGTAAAAGCCGCGCCAGTGCCGGCCGTCGTAGCGGCAGTTGCCGAAATAGGTGGAAATCCACAGCGCGCCATCCACGGGGCTGGCCCCCGTGACGATGACGTGGATGATCCCGTCGTCGCGGTAAAGGTCGATCTCCATCTCGCCATCCGGATCGAGGTATTCCTTCCAGCGGCCGGTGGCCACGTCATATTCCAGGCATCCGCTTCCCCAGACGGCCAGATAGACCTTGCCGTTGTGGTAGGCGACGCCGTAGTTCCAGATTTCTTCCATGGGGGCGTTTTTTTCGGTGAAGATGGTCCACTCGCCGGTTTTGAGGTTGTAGCGGCTGGCGCCGGCCGTGGTGGCAGCCCAGACGTTGTCGTTCTCGATGGCCACGCCGTACACCACGTCGTTGACCAGGCCGCTGTTGAGCTGGTGGAAGTGGTCGAAACGGCCGCCGCTGAAGCGGGCCAGCCCCCCGCCAAACAGGCCCAGCCATACGTCGCCGGTCTTGGGATCCACGTCGATGGCCGTTACCACTTTCCACGGCAGGCCGTCGTCATCCGCCACCCCGTCGCGGTTCTCGTCCTTGAAGCGCCAGGAGCGGATCTCGCCGGTCCGTTTGTCAAAGCGGGCCAGGCCGTCCTCGGTGCCAATCCACACGTGCGGCCCGTCCGCTTTTACGGCAAAGATGTGGTCGTTCGGCAGGCCGTCGGCCGTGGTGATGTGCCGCCAGTTCGTGTACACGTAGGGCAGTCCCCGGGGCGCGGGGGCCGCGGCCGGCTGGGCGGCCGCCGGCGCCGAAAGCCCCGCCACCGCGACGGTCCACAATACCAGTCTAAACACCGCAGGCCTCATCATCGCTCCTCCCGCTATGATTATGAAATACACAACACGAAACCGCATGACTTGTTGGCGCACTGCAAGCCGCCGCAGATGCTAACCCGCGTCCAAGCGGCGCGCCGGAACCTTCACGAGAAGTTTCCCAAGCGTATCGCGAAGGCGAGTTTTTAACTTTACAGTCGACCGGTTCAAAGGGTTTTCAAATACTCGATCAGGTCGTTCAACTGGTCCTTTGTCATGTCGTTGGTCACGCCGTGGGTATCGTAGGGATTAAAGCGTGTCCAGATTTCTTCCAGGGTATGGGCCATGCCGTTATGGAGATACGGCGCCGAGTCGTAGATATTGTTCAGATGGGGGACATCGAACCGACTGAGCTTGTCCAGTTCGTCCTTCGAGCCCACATCGTGCCGGCGGCGGTCGGTGTACAGGGGCGGGAAATGGCAGGTCGCGCACCGCTGTTGCACGGGGATCTCCCGGCCGTCGTTGGTGCGGGTCCGCTCGAACAGCGCCTTGCCGCGGCGTTGGGCGTCGGTCAACGGCGCGCCCAGAGGGCGGTAACGGTTTGGCGGCCGGGGAATCGTGGTGATGTAGTAGTCCAGCGCCGCAAGCTCTTCCGGGGTGAACGGGGCCAGACGCGTGAAGAATACCGAAAGGCGTGCCCCGCACTGCCGCGAGAGGCTCGAGTTCGTCCCCGCCCATTTGAACGGCGCCGTATCCAGGATGCCGCGGAGCGTGCGGTTGTCCACAGGGTCGTTGCCGATCCCGTCCGCTTCGATGTCATAGGCCAGGCCATCGATATGCCCGTCCGGATGGCAGGAATGGCACGAAAACTGCCGACGGAAGGTGATCTTGGCGCTATGGAACAGCCGCTCGCCATAGCGGGCCTTGGTGATCTGGCGTGGCCCGCCCAGGTCGATCCGCTGCACCGGTTGGAAGGTGACCAGATCAATCACGCTCAGCGAATCGTCCAGGGTGTTGGCTACATAGGCCGTCTTGCCGTCGGGAGCCACCACGATGCCCCGCGGGCTGTTATAGGTGGGGATATGGGCGATGACGAACTCCGAAGCCTGGCCCAGGTGGTTGGGGATGACTTTCTCGCGCTGTTCGGGGGTGGCAGCCTCGAGGAGGGCCAGGAGTTTGCCGAGGTCCACCACCGCCACCCGGTCGCTGCTGGCGCTGGTGACCAGGGCGAAGCGGCCGTCCGGAGTGCAAGCCACATCGGCCGGGTCCGGAAACGACAGCCCCGGTTCGTCCAGAAGCACCTGGTCCACCCGGCCGTCGGCCCACAAAAGCCCCAGGCCGTTGGTGATCACCCACCCCTGCATCAGGCGGGTCATGGGCACCAGGTTCTTGGTGCGCATCAGGGTAAACAGGGCGAACTTGCCGCTGGGATGCCAGGCGACGCCCTGAAGCATGTTCGTGCCCGGGGCGACGATCCGCTCTTCGACGACGGCCCGGGTGGTGTCGATCAGCGTCAACTCGGAGACCGAAGGCTTGCGTGGTGGCACAAACCGCGGCAGGCTGTTGGTGGCCACCAGGCGCGAGCCGTCGGGCGACAAGGCCAGGGACCAGGGGCCGCGGCTGGCGGCCAGCAGCTTGACCTGCTGGAGCGTGCTGACCTCGATCACCGAGATCCCGTCGGACGAGGTGTTCAGGACGTAGAGGTGCTTGCCCGCCCGATCCACCAGCAGGCCGTGCGGCTCATCCCCGACGGAAATGGTGGCCACCGTCTGGCGGGTGTCGGCATCGATCACCGACACCGTATCGTCCAGGCGGTTGCTCACGAATGCGCGGCGCCCGTCGGGGGTGAAACACACGTCTTGCGGCTGGCCGCCTACGGCGATTTCGGCCACCTTCTGGCGCGCGGCCGTATCCACAACAATCACCGAATGGCCCGATTCGCAGGCCACATACAGTTCCTTGCCCCCGGGCCGGATAGCCAGGTTGATCGGGTTCTTGTAGCGGACCTCCTCAGCCAAGGGGGGCAGGCGAGTGGGATGGGCGATGGAGACTAGCGCGGTCTGGTAGTCGAACGGCTTGCCGTGGGCATTGGCATGGCAGGCCAGGCAAGTTTCCTGGGTGATGGACCGGAGGCCGGCACGGGCGGCGGCCTGCTTGTCCTTCATCACCGTTTCGGTGGCATACTGGCTGCCGGGCCCATGGCACGCCTCGCACCCCACGCCTTCCTGCGGGGCAAACGACTCGAGCACCCCGCCGGCCGGGTCCCGGTGGGCAGTCGAATGGCACGCCAGGCAGACTGGGCTGGTCCGCGGATCGCCGGTGACCCCCATCTCGGCGGCGATGCGCCACCCTTCCGGCGTGGAAAGGCTGGCATAGGCGTCGGCGTGCTTGCTGGCCCGCCAGCGGCTGAACTGGAACCCCATCTGCCGGCCTTCGTGGCAGCTACCGCAGGCCAGGGCCCCGATGTACTGCGGCTTGGGCGGGTTACTGCCGGTGCCAGCGGAGGCCAGGCCGTTGGCCGCAAAAACCACGGGCCCGCTCGCTTCGGCACCGTTCGAGGCGGCGGGCGGCGGCACGTGGAGCTTCTCGTACTTCCACGCTTTCGGCGTGGGATGGGCGATCTCGCGCAGCCCCTGGGCGATTTCGATCGGCGGGCGCTTGAGCACCGCCGTGTGCGAGCCTTTTTCCAAATGGCAGAGCTGGCAGGTATCGGCGGTGGGGATGACCAACCCCTTACTCATGGCCAGCTTGCGGTCCATCATGATCTGGGCATCGGCGTATTCGCTCCCCGGGCCATGGCATTTTTCGCATTGCACCCCGTCCTTGAGGGAAAAGGTGGCGTCGCGCTGCCAGTCTTCGGCCTCGGCGGCCGTAGCGTGGCAGCCCAAGCAGATGGGAGACTGCTGCGGCTCGACAGGGATCCCGCTGCGGCGGGCGATTTCCTTCGCCTCGGGCTTGGAAAGGCTGGTGTACGCCTTGGCGTGACGGCTGCGGAGCCAGATGCTGAACTGGTCGCCCATCGACTTGCCCTCGTGGCACTGGCCGCAAACATGCGCCCCCACGTACACGGGCTGGCGGGGTTGGGCGGCCCCATCGCGGACCATGCTTCCCAAAAGCACGGGAACCAAAAGGAGCGATGCCGGCCCGCCCAGGAACCGGCCGCGGAAAAGCATTCCCTTCCGCACACCGGCCCCAAACGCGGATGGTAACATACTTGGTCCTCCCAATCCTCCCTGGTATGGATTGTTTATCGGATGATAATAAACATCACTTAGCGGGCTGGACGACAGTGAGCACCTGGTTTGCCGGAACATCGGCCAACACGGTTTTTGAGCCGTCGGGCCAGCGGATTTCCACCCGATCGGCTTTTGGGGCCTTGCCCAGGCCGAAGTGCAGCCGGGAGTCGCCCTGGGAGAGATAGCTGCGGACCGGGCAGTGGTCGAGGAATTGGGTCATTCCGTTGGCCACCACCGTGACCCGGGCCCCCAGGGCGTCGCGTTTGCCGGTTGCGGTCATTGGCCGGACCATCAGCCAGCGGTTGCGGTTGCCGCCGTCGTTGCGGAGCAGCTTGGGGGGAGAGTTGAGGTTGATCGCGAGCAGATCCAGGTCGCCATCGTTGTCGAAATCCACCCAGGCCGCCCCCCGGCCGACGTACTTGTGCCGGAAATACTCGCCCGAGCCGGCCGCCACGTCGACGAACCTGCCGTGGCCGTCGTTGCGGGCCAGCACAGCATCTTCAGGATACTCGTTATGGGCGTTGCCGTTGGCGATAAACAGATCGGCCCAGCCGTCGTTATCGTAATCCAGAAAGATTCCGCCCCAGCCGGTGTATTGGCCGCACAGCACCGCCAGGCCTGTGGCGGTGGTTTTGTCCTCGAAGTGGTCGCGGCGATTCAGGAGCAGGCAGCCATAATCCATGTCGGGGATGTAGAGGTCGAGCCAGCCGTCGTGGTCCACGTCGGCGAACGTGGGGCCCATGGAGGAGACGCCCTGCCCGGCCTCGCCGAACGCCGCTTCGCGGATTAGCGCCTCTTCCCGGAACTTGCCGCCGCCCAGGTTGCGGAACAGTTCGTTGGGCATGGCGTCGTTGGTGACGTAGATGTCGGGAAGCCCATCGTTATCGAAATCCGCAGCCGTAACACCCATCCCCCGCCCCTCGGAACTCCACACCCCCGCTTCCTTGGTCACGTCGGCAAAAGTCCCATCGCCCTTGTTGCGGAACAAGCCGTCGGGCTGCCCCGGATAGCTCAGCGGCCCGGGATAGTTTTGCGTGGCATAGTAAACGCGATACACCCCTTTGTCATATTCGAGATAATTGACCACGTACACGTCCAGCAGCCCGTCGCCATCGTAATCGAACCAAACCGCCTGGAGGCTCCACCGCGGATCGGCCAGGCCCGACTTCTCCGAGATCTCGGTGAACGTGCCGTCGCCGTTATTCAGAAACAGTTCGTTCGGCCCGTAGTTGAGCACGTAAAGGTCCAGGTCGCCATCGTTATCGATGTCCGCCGCCGAGGCCCCGCAACTGAACTGGCGGCCCCCGACGCCTGCCCGCTCCGTCACATCGGTAAACGTCCCATCGCGGTTGTTGCGATACAGGCGGTTGAAAAGCTTGCCTTTGAGCTGCCGGCCATAATTGTCGCTCACATCCGGGTGCCATCGCCCGGTGAGGAAATACAGGTCCATCCACCCATCGTTGTCGAAATCGAACACCAGCACGCCGGCGCCGGTCCCCTCGACGATGTTGCTGAGCTTGAAATCGCCGATGCTGTGCTTGAAATGGATGCCGGCCTGCTCGGTGACATCGGAGAACACAGGCAGCTCCGGGTCGGCCGCCCGCAAGGCCCCCGGACACACCAACAGGACGAAGAACACGAGAAGACGTTGCATGAGTTCCCCCTTGCGGAGTGGCGATGCGGGGCAGGCCGGAGCCGCGCCCCCGGGGCCGGCCGGCGCGCTCGATTACTGCAATGATACCTCCCATGGGGCGCCGAGGTCGATCCACTCGATGAACCGTTGCCGCTCCGCCTCGGTCAGTGGCGGCAGGCGTCCGGGTTCGATGGGCTTGAACGGCCGCCGGGTCCACTCCCCGTCCCAGGGGCGCGAGGTGTTCCGCCCCAAGAGATGCCAGACCAACGGGCTGGTCCGGGCCCGGCCGGCATGCACGTATTTTCCCCAGGGGTTGGCGGCCGGATCGCCCTCCGCAGCCAGCAGCGTCGCATACAGTTGCCGGGCGGCGGCCTCGGCCACTTCCGGGGATGCCCCCTGAGGGAGTTCCAGGCGTGGCGGACTGCCGTTCTCGTTGTGGCAGCCGGCACATTTGGCGGCAATCACCGGAACGAGTTCCCGGCGGAAGTCGGCCACCGGGCGGCCCGGGGCGGCCCCCCCAGAAACCTCCGCCCTGCGTGGGGCCAAGGCTCCTCTTTTCTTCTTCTGCGCCTCGATGTCCTCGTCGGCGTACGCCCCGCTGCGCTTGGCCCAGCGCTCCAGGGCGTCGGTCAACAGGTTTTCCGGCGAGAGTTCCTGGTCCTCGTGGCAGCCGATGCACCCCTGGTTGAAGCGGCTCCGGACCCAAATCCAGCCGCACCGGCGAAGCGCCATCCCGCGATCGTCCAGAATCTGGAGTTCCAGCGGGGTATTCGCGGGGACCTCCAGCACGAACGAGCCATCGTTCTCGATGGGCATCTCCGTGAGAATGCGCCGAGCGGCCAGGCCGGGCCACGCCGGATCAGGGAGGCTGAGCCCGCGGGATACTGCGGGGCCCGTCTTGGTTCGGGGCATGCCTTGCACCACGCGGAGCCTCAGCGACGTTCCCGGCCGCAGCCAGGACTCCTCCTTCCTGTTTAAGTCCGACTGGTACACGTTCAAGCAATACAGGACGCCGTGGGGTACCGATTCATCGACCACGCTCGATCGGCCGTCGGGCTCGTCCCGGCGGTAGACTGCTTTGGCGTGGAAATCGTGGAAGGCCGGATCGTCGAACACCGGCGCCAGCCGGCGCGAGCCGGGATCCAGGCAGTAGAGCCCGTGCGGCCGGCTGCCATCGGGCGGACGCCACGCCACCAGCAGGCGGCCGTCGGGCAGCGGTGCGGGGCTATGGAAAAGTCCATCGGCCTCAATCGTTAGCGCTCGATACGTTTTCAGCGGGCGCCGTGTATCGACCGCGGCCAGGGTCCCCGCCCCGTCCCACGGCACCTGGTCGCACTCTACGAACACCGCCAGGCCAGTCGGGGTGGTGCACGGCATATGCTGGATCCGCCGGCCGACAGGCGCCACATAGGCCGCGTAATCGGACCCATCGGTATTGACGCCGAAGATCCGGATGCGTCCCCGGAGCCCATGCTCCAGCGAGGCCCGCTGCCAACTGGCATACAGCAGCCGGCCATCCCACATGATCACCGGGTCGAAGTCGCTCGAGAGGTTGTACGTCAGCCGCTTGACCTCCGTGCCGTCGAGCCGGCAGGAATACAGGGCCGCCGCCGGTCCTCCTGCCGCCTCGTTCACCCATCCGTGGCCGGTGCCCACGAACGTGATCTGGTACCAAGGCTCCGTGGCCGTGATGACGTACTGCGTCGAAAGGTAACCGGGCCACCGGCAATCGCCCAGACCCCGGGTAATCTGCCGCACGCCCGAGCCATCGACCGTCATTTCATAGATGTCCCATGAATCCTGGGGGGTTCGTTTTCCGGCAAACAGGAACCGTTTTCCGTCGAACGATACATCCGGTTCGCACGCACTATGGAACGCGGTGGTCAGCGGATGGACGGAACCGTCGGGATCCACGCGGACGATCCGTGCGCCCTGGCCGTATGGGGCGCGGAGCATCGCCCCGGCCTCCCGCCCGGCCCGCTCGGACGGCGTACCCGCGGGAAGCTGGGTCACCAAGACAGGGTGCCGAAGCACCGCCCTTTGGCCGACCCTTTCCACCCCCCAGCCGGCCCGTGAAACCGCAAAAAGCGTAAACACCAGGGCCAATGCCCGGCCTGAGGGACGGAACCACCTGATGAAGGCACCGCGACAGCAAGGCAGCATTTCGATCCGCCTGATAAGGGATCCATGCGTGTGGCCAGGCTCATGCTGGCCGCTGCGGGCGGCGTCTTCCGCCGGCCCAGCGCGAGATTTCACCGGCCCTTTTACGTTTTTCGCGGCCAGCCAGTTCGACTGGGTTGCCCGAAATGACAGGAAGCCTGAAAATGACAATTGCCTTTTACCCCATTTGCATCGTTTTCGCAACAAAGGAGCATCTATGGCCGGGACGTGGCCCTCGGGTCGTTGCGGGCAGACCAAGGGGATATTGGCGCCCAAGTGGGGTCAATGGGCGGGGCCTGCGGCCGGGGTGGCGGCAGCCGGGTTGTACGCAATCGCTCTATTATTGACAGCCGGTTGTAGCAAAAATGGGGATGGTCCGCGGATCCCTGGCCTGGCGGCACAGACCGACGGGTCCCCAGCGGCGGGCGCGGCCCCGGCCGGCGCGACCCCTCCCGCCGCGGCTGAAGCGGGCCAAGCCAATGGCCCGGCAGGAACCACTTCCGGCTTCGGCACAACGCTCGACCCGCAGACGGCCACCGCCGCTCTGGCCGCCTTCAACCGCGGTGCCGCCCTGTTGGAGCAGTACCAGTACGACAAGGCGGCCAACGCTTTCGAACTTGTGCTGCAATCCGTCCCCAACTGGACCGCCGCGCAATTCAATCTGGCGCTGGCCTATTTCAACATGGAAGGCAAGGGAGGATCGCTCGACAAGGCTCGGAGTCTCTGCGAGACCATCCTCGCCCGGGACCCGCAAAACCGCTGGGCGAACTTCCTTCTGGGGATGTACTACCAGCACCTCGGCAAGGCGGACCGGGCGGCCGAGTTCTATGGCAGGGTCCACCAAGCGGACCCCGAGGACGTTTATGCCCAGTATAAGTACGCCGAAGCCCTTTCCTCCATGGGCCGCAATGACGAGGCCATCGCGCTGCTCCAACAGGTCGTCAACCGCGACCCGGGGTTTGCCTCCGGCCATTACCGCCTGTTCCAGCTCTATCAGCGGGCCAACCAGCGCGACAAGGCCATGCCCATCCTGGAGCGGTTCAAAGAACTCAACGAGAGAGAGTTGGACGGCAAGCAGTTTACCGTGGGCAACCAGTACGGGTCTGCGGGCAAGTACTATCGGGCATTAGGGCCGGAAGGGTTGCCTTTGCCCCCGCCAGCGCCGGTCGAGTCGCGTATTGTGTTCTCTCCGGCTGTCGAAAAGCTGCCTTTGCCTCTGGAGGCGTGGAGCAGTGCTGCCGGGCCGGTTCGACTGCCGGGCATCGCCGCAGGCGACCTCGATGGCGATGGCGACTTGGACCTCGTCGTGTGCGGTTCCGGAACCAACGGGGGGGCGGCCGTGCTGCTCAACGACGGCAAGGGGCACTTCTCCCAGGCTCAGGAAGTGGTCCAACACGCCGTCGTCCCGTCCCTGGGCGACGTGGACAACGATGGCGACCTGGACCTGTGGCTGGGGCAGGCCGGCCCGGACTCGCTCTGGCTCAATGACGGGAAAGGACATTTCGACAAAGCGAAACTTCCGGCGGACTCGCAAACGCAGCTTACCTCCTGCGCCCGGCTGGTGGACCTCGATTGTGACGGCGACCTGGACCTGTTGTCGCTCCGCCTGGCGAAAGGATCAGTGCCTGTTACGCCGGAGGTCCGACCTGCTCCAACTCTCCTTTGGAACAATAACCGCGATGGCACGTTCGCCGAGACGGCGGCCAAGTGGAGTATTGCCCTTCCGGATAAGGCCCTGGCCGCGGTGGTGTACGAGGATTTCGACAACGACCGCGACCTGGACCTGGTGCTGTTTGCGGCCAATGCGCCGCCAGTGGTCTGGGTCAACGACCGGGTGGGGCGGTTCCACCTTGTCGAAGGACCGTCCGCCGGGCTTCCGCTCCCCGGTGCCGTGGGCGCCATCACCGCCGACTTCAATAAAGACGGATTGCCCGACCTGGTGGTGCTGGCCAGCAGCCAGACCCACCTGTTTGTGAATCGCGGCAAGTGGCAGTTCGAGGCAGACCAGGATTTTGCCGCGCGGTTCGGAAAGCTGGGGGGCACATCGGCCCAGTGGGCCGACCTGGATAACGACGGCGACCTGGACCTGCTCATTGCCGATGCCCGGCGCCGGGATGGCACGCGCGGGCCGGTGCTCTTGGTCAACCGCTGGCCGCAGCCCACGTTGGCCGACTGCACCGAGCTGGACCCCGGGAACCTGCTGGCCTCGCTGTCCACGCGGGAGGATGCAGCCTGCCTGGTGGCCGACTTCGATGGGGACGGCCAGTGCGACGTCCTTTTGGCCGAGATGGGCGGCCCCCCCAAACTCATCCGCAATGCCACGGCCGCTGGCCACTGGGTGGCCTTGGAACTTTCCGGCACCGAGGAGCGGGGCAAGAAGAGCCGCTCGAACCGCTCAGCCATCGGCGCCCGGGTGGAAGTGAAAGCGGGCACTCTCGCGCAGCAATACCTGGTGGGGGCCTCGGCGGGGGCCACGGCCATGCCCCCCGCCCGGCTCCATGTGGGACTGGCGGCGCACCCGACCGTGGAGTGGCTACGGATCCTCTGGCCCGATGCCGTCCTCCAGGCCGAAATGGACCTGGCGGCCGGGCGGCTCCATCGCATCACGGAAATCGAGCGCAAGCCCTCGTCCTGCCCTCACCTGTTTGCGTGGACCGGTACCCAGTTCGCCTTCGTTTCGGACTTTGGCGGCATGGGGGGCCTGGGCTACCTGGTGGCGCCCGACCGCTTCGCCCAACCCGACCCCACCGAGTATGTCCGCCTGCCGCCGCTGGAACCGCGCCGGGGCTTCTACGTGTTGCAGGTGATCGAACCGCTGGAAGAGGTCGTCTACTTTGACGAGGCCAAACTGCTGGCGGTCGACCACCCCGAGGGGACCGAGGTGTTTGCCAACGAGATGGCCGCCGTGGGCCTGCCTCCGCCGGCATTTGAATTGTTTTGCGTCGGCGAGCGGATCGAGCCGGTGCGGGCTGTGGACCACCGCGGCCAGGACGTAACCGACGCCCTGCGGCGCGTGGACCGCCATTATGCCGGGGCCACGCAGCCCGACCCGCGATTCGCCGGATTTGCCGAACAACACGCGGTGGAGATGGAGTTCGGCCCCCGGCTGGCCAGACTTGAACCCGCCCAGCGCGGGGTGCTGTTCCTCAACGGATGGGTGGAATACGCCTATTCCTCGACCAATTACGCGGCGGCCCAGGCCGGCCTCCGCCTAGAAGCCCCCAGCCTCGACGTTTGGCGTGATGGCCAGTGGGTGGAACTCTTCCACGAGGCCGGCTATCCCGCCGGCTTGCAGCACTGGATGACGCTGGACCTTGGCGGAAAGCTGCGGCCTGGCGAACACCGACTGCGGATTCGTAGCAACATGGAAATCTACTGGGACTGCGCGTTTGTGGCCCCGGTCGCCACACTGCCGGCACCCCAAGAGGTCCCCGCCGCCAGCGCCGACCTCCACTTTTTCGGCTACCCGCGCGAGTACTCACCCGACGGCCGCCGGCCCAACCTGTACGACTATAGTAATCGCGATCGCTTGGTGCCCTGGAAGGTCATGCCGGGCTACTACACCCGTTTTGGCGAGGTGACCGAGCTGGTGCGCCGTGCCGACGACTGTTACGTGATCATGGGTTCGGGCGAGGAATTGACGTTACGATTTGCCGCCGGAGCCTTTGGGCCGGTGCCGCCCGGCTACCGCCGGACCTTCATCCTCAAGACCGACAGTTTCTGTAAGGACATGGACCACTACACGGCCTGCGGCGACGCGGTCGAGCCACTGCCGTTCCATGCGATGCGCTCGTATCCTTACGGGGCCGACGAGCATTTCCCCGACACCGCCGCCACTCGCCACTGGCGCCAGACCTACAACACGCGGTACAGGCCGTAGCCAGCCCCCCCTTGGTTGGCAGGGTGTGTGTTCGGCAGGCACGCAGGGCGCTGTTCTGCTTTTCCACCGGGGGCTTACGGTGCCGGCTGGGGTTTTCCATCGGGGGTTACGCTGCCGGCTTCGCATTTCCACGGGTGCTTACGCCCCCGGCTTGGCTTTTCCACCGAGGTTTACGCCGC
>FWPU01004189.1_pt1 | contig 23162 bp, 23 predicted proteins | sample 2228361 | NCBI WGS metagenome assembly FWPU01 (sample SAMEA103939777, study PRJEB20133) | metagenome
CCAATGTGGCGGCCGCCGAAACCCTCGAGCGCGCCCGCATCCCGTTCATCTACCGCGTGCACGACGAGCCCTCCCCCGAGAAGGTCGAGGCGTTGCGGCAGTTTCTCGCCACGCTGAATATTTCACTGCCCCGCGGCGGCGTGCTGCGCCCCGCGCAGTTCAACGCCATCCTTGCCCGGGTGAAAGGCCAGGACGTGGAGCAGTTGGTCAACGAAGTCGTATTGCGGACCCAGGCGCAGGCCGAGTATGCGGCGGAGAACTACGGCCATTTCGGGCTCAATCTGCGCCGCTATGCACACTTCACCTCGCCCATCCGCCGCTACGCGGATCTTGTCGTGCATCGCGCGCTCATTCGCGCCCTGAAACTCGGCCACGACGGCGCCCCCGATAACCTCGATCTTCGGGCGTTGAGCGAGATCGCCGCGCAAATTTCCGCCGCCGAGCGGCGCGCCATGAAAGCCGAGCGCGAAACCGCCGACCGGCTGATCGCGCATTTTCTTGCCGACCGCGTCGGCGCGACGTTCAGCGGGCACATCAGCGGCGTCACCCGCGCCGGCCTGTTCGTCAAACTGGACCAGACCGGTGCTGACGGCTTCATTCCCGCACGCAGCCTGGGAGAGGAATATTTCCGTTACGAGGAGACGGCGCATGCCATGGTCGCCGCGCGCAGCGGAGAAACCCATCGGCTCGGCGATCCGGTCACCGTACGCCTTGTTGAAGCCGCGCCGGTTGCCGGCGCCCTGCGATTCGAGCTGTTGTCGGAAGCCCGCCACATCACCCGGCCGCGCTTTACGCCAAGCGAGCGCAAGACGGAACGTCGCCGTGGGTCCGATCGGCTCCGGCGGGGGAAGTACCGTTCATGAGCGACGAGCCGGTCGATTTCGGACAGGACCCGCATATGCGGGAGTCTCATCCGAATCAACGTCCCAAGGACGCCGCCACGCTTATCTTGCTTGACCGCACGGGTCCGGTGCCCAAGGTCTTGATGGGGCGACGCCATCATCGCCATGTTTTTCTGCCCGGCAAGTTCGTGTTTCCCGGCGGCAGCGTTGATCCGACCGACCGCACGATCCCCGTGGCCAGCGAACTGCATCCGCTCACGGCAGAACGCCTGATGCGGTGCGTGACCAGGCCGACCGCGGCCAAGGCGCGCGCCATTGCGCTCACCGCCATTCGCGAAACCTTCGAGGAGACGGGCCTCCTGATCGGCCGGCCGAGCGATGCAGCGGCAAAGATTCCGGATGGCCCCTGGGCGGAGTTCGCCAAGGCGAGGGTTGCCCCGGACCTGGCGGCGTTGCACTTCGTGGCGCGTGCCGTCACCCCGCCGCGCCGGCCGCGACGCTACGACACGCGGTTCTTTGCTGCCGACGTCAGCGCCGTGGCCCATCGCATCGACCGCGGCGCAGGACCGGACGCCGAATTATTGGAGCTGTCGTGGCTGCCCGTTGCCGAAGCTACGCAGCTTGACCTGATCCCGATCACCAAGCTGGTGTTGCGCGACCTGCAGGCGCGTATCGAGGCCGGCTTCAGCTACGACCAGCCGGTGCCGTATTATCGGATGCTGCACGGGAGGCGCATACGTGAGCTCTTGTGACTGTTTCTTGACAATCCGCCGTCGGCAGCTAATTTGGCCGCCGACACAGCGCGAGGTTTGCCATGGCCAAGGCCGTGATTACTAAAATCAAGTTGGTCTCCAGCGCCGACACCGGCTACTTCTACGTGACCAAGAAGAACTCGCGGACGATGACGGAGAAGCTGGTGAAGAAGAAATACGATCCGATCGCCAGGAAGCACGTCGAGTTTCGCGAGGCGAAGATCAAGTAGCGGGTAGCCTGCGTTGGGGGCGATTTCGCGGGCGCCGTTTCGGCGCCCTTTCCGTTCCCCTGCGCGCGCATGGCTGGCGGGCGGCTGATCGCACGCTTGGCTTGGAGAAAAAAGGTGGCCGGCCGGGCGCGATGTCATGAGGAGGCCACTCACACCGCTCCCAGGCCGGCCGAACCCCACGGACCCAGGAGATGCGGCGGACCTGAGCATTCCGTAGGGTTATTCAGTGGATGTTGGCCGCTCTTAGACTGTCTCTCGGCAGTCCTTTAATCAAGTTTCTGGCCGCCGCCCCATTGACATAGGCTATCTTATCAGGTCCGGAAAGCAATCCGCAGCATCTTCCCCGGAACCGAATTCTTGCGTCAACCTAAAGGGTTATGGTTGATGCAAGTGACACCATGGTGACGCCGCCCAAGCTTATAAACAACCGGGTTTTGCCAAAATTCCGCGTCCCTTAACGCGCCACCCTCCCTCACGCCGCGTCCGCCACCACCCGATTTCGGCCGTCGCGCTTGGCGCGGTAGAGCGCCTGGTCGGCGCGTCTGAGGATTTTTGCCGCATCGTCGTCCGCAGCGTCAAGCGTGGCGATCCCGACCGAGATGGTACACGAAATTGTCCGACCCGCCTGCTGAATCGCAAACGGATCGGCGGCGATGCGCCGCCGCAGCCGTTCCGCCACGATTGTCGCCACCGCCATGTCGGTTTCCGGCATCACGATGACGAATTCTTCCCCGCCGTAGCGGCAAGCAAGGTCGATACCCCGAATGGACTTGCGCACCCGCGTGGCGAGCTGCCGCAGCACGTCGTCGCCTGCCTCGTGCCCATAATTGTCGTTGATCGATTTGAAGTAATCAATATCGAGCATGATCACCGTCAACGGCTTGCCGCGCGCAATCGCCTGTTCGACCAGCGCCGCCAGATGGCTTTCCATGTAATAGCGATTGTAAAGCCCGGTCAGCGAGTCGGTGATCGCCATCTCGATCGACTGCTGCACGTTTTCGCGCAGGCGCTCGGCGTATCGTTTCTTGCGCACCTGCGTGCGCACGCGCGCCAGCAATTCGTTTTTGTCGACCGGCCGCAACAGATAGTCGTTCACGCCGATTTCCAAACCGCGCACCATGCGTGCATCATCGCCCTCGTCGGTGATCGCAAGAATTGGCACGTTGCGCGTGCGCTCGAGCGAGCGCGCCTGGCTGCACAGGCGCAGCGCATCGAAATTTTCTATCGAGAGCGAGACTATCAACAAGTCGAAGTCGCCCTCGGCGGCGTGCAGCAAGGCGCGATTCGGATGGGTTTCGACCTCGACCGCGTGCTCGTGCGCCAACACGCCCGCGAGCCGTTCGTATGATGGCTTGCGATCGTCGATGAGCAGGATCCGGCCGTCGCGTCCGCTATCGCAGACTGCCGCTTCGGCCGGCAGCCGGATGCCGATTTCCTTCGATGTCACCGCGCGCATGCGCAGCTCGTCGGTCATCATTTTCAACCGTGCCAGCGAGCGCACACGGGCGATCAACGCCACTTCCGAGACCGGCTTGGTAAGGAAGTCGTCGGCGCCTGCCTCAAGCCCGCGCACCCGGTGCGCCGCGTGATCGAGCGCCGTGACCATGATCACCGGAATATGCTGCAGCGCCGGATTGATTTTGATGCGCCGGCATACCTCGAAGCCATCCATGTCCGGCATCATCACGTCGAGCAGGACAATGTCGCATTCGGAACGGCCGCAGATCGCCAGCGCTTCCGCCCCGCTGGTGGCCGTGATCACGTCGAAATACTCCGCCGAAAGCCGCGCTTCCAGCAGCTTGATGTTGGCCGGCACGTCGTCGACCACGAGGACGCGGGCGGTCATCGACACTCCTTCAGGGATTGCCTAGGAAATTTCGGATGGTCTCGATGAACTTGCCGACCGAAATCGGCTTCGAGAGATAGGCCTCGCAGCCGCCTTGGCGGATCCGCTCCTCGTCCCCCTTCATGGCGAAAGCGGTGACGGCAACGACTGGGATCGACTTCAGTTGTGGATCGTCCTTCAGCCATTTGGTGACTTCGAGCCCGGACACCTCCGGCAGCTGAATGTCCATCAGCACCAGGTCGGGGCGATGTTTGCGTGCAAGCTCCAGCGCATCGATACCATTGCGGGTGCCGACGGTATTGTAGCCCTGCGCCTCCAAGAGATCGTGAAAGAGCTTCATGTTGAGCTCGTTGTCTTCCACGATGAGCACGGTCTTGGAGGTCTTGGACATGTCCCGCTCCGGCACCCGCGGAACGAACGGGGAAAAGGGCCGATGATCAGACTGCGTCGCAGCCCGGATCGCTTTCGGGCATGCTGTTGAGCAATAATGATGATTCATTACGGAATGGCAAACGGATGCCGGAGTCGAAGCGCATGCCCATCGACCGAGAGGCGGCGGAAACGCTGGCAATTCAAGCCCTTGCCTTCATTGCCGCGGACAGCGAGCGGCTCGATCGCTTTCTTGCGCTGACCGGCCTTGATCCGATCCGGATCCGCACCTCGGCGCAGCAGCCGCAATTTCTTGCCGGCGTACTCGACTATATTGCCGGTGACGACCGGCTCGCGCGCGAATTCGCCCAGCACGCCGCAGTCGATCCGCAGGACATCGCCGGCGCCTGCGCCGAGCTCGGTCGCGGCCGCTACGAAAGGGATTTGCCCTGATGGCCGGGTTTTGCCGCGACTGCTTCTGCGATCTGCGCGATACCGATGCGCGTTGCCGGGTCTGCTTTTCGCCGCGCATTGTCCGCCATCCCGAACTCGAGCAACTTACCCTCGCCCACATCGATTGCGACGCCTTTTATGCAGCGATCGAGAAACGCGACGATCCCACGCTTGCCGACAAGCCGGTGATCGTCGGCGGCGGGCGCCGCGGCGTCGTGACCACCGCCTGCTATGTGGCGCGCACCTATGGCGTGCGTTCCGCCATGCCCATGTTCCAGGCGCTGAAACTCTGCCCGCACGCGACGGTAATCCGGCCGGACTTTGACAAGTATCGGCGTGCGAGTCGCCAAGTCCGCGCCCTCATGTTGGAGCTCACCCCTCAGGTGGAAGCGCTCTCGATTGACGAGGCTTTTGTCGACCTTGCGGGCACCCGCCGACTGCATGGCGAGTACGCCGCCAAGGTGCTGGCGCGCTTTGCCGCGCGCATCGAAGCAAAGATCGGCATCACGGTGTCGATCGGCCTGTCCTGTAACAAATTCCTTGCCAAGATCGCCTCTGACCTCGATAAGCCGCGCGGCTTTGCGGTACTCGGGCGAGCCGAGGCACCGGCGTTTCTCGCGTCAAAACCGGTGACTTTGATCTATGGAATCGGCAAGGTGATGCAGGCGCGCTTGGCACGCGACGGCTTTCGTCTTATCGCCGACCTGCAACGCGCGGACGAGCGCGACCTGATACGCCGCTACGGCCTCGAGGGTCAGCGCCTGGCTCAGCTTTGCCGCGGCATCGATTCCCGCCCGGTGAACCCAGACCGGCCGCGCAAGAGCGTGTCGGCGGAGACCACTTTCGACCGCGATCTGGCGTCGTTGCGCCCGCTGGAGAAACAACTCTGGACGCTGAGCGAGGAAGTCGCGGACCGCCTCAAGCAGGCCGGCATCTCCGGCTCGACCGTAACCCTGAAGCTGAAGACTGCCGAATTTCGTGTCCTCACCCGCGCGCGGTCGCTCGACGCCCCCACCCAGCTCGCGGACAGGATTTTTGCCGCCGGGCGGGCTTTGCTTGCGCGCCAGATCGACGGCACGCGCTACCGCCTGATTGGCATCGGTGTCAGTTCGCTCTGTGATGCGGCCGCCGCCGATCCCGCAGACCTTGTTGATCGCGCAACCGAACGCCGCGCCGCGGCGGAGCGTGCCATGGACCGCGTGCGCGGCCGCTTCGGCCATCGATCGATGATCAGAGGATTGGCCCTTGAGGAGGACGATAACTGAGCGGAGCACTGGCGCTCGCACGCCGAACGCGAACAGCCTCAGGGGCAGGGTTTCGGCTTCTGGATCTCCAACGAGGTCAGTTCGCCGCTCAAAACGAAGTCGCCGTAGTCCAGCGTCAGCGCGCGGGATATCCCATTGTCGTAAATTTCGAACGCGACCACATAGATCGGCATTTTATCGCCGCTCGCCTCGGTCCGCTCGAAATAGCTGACGGTGACGGGCCACCGAGGCAGCGCGGCGAGCGCCGGCTGCTTTGCCGCGGCATCGGTCGGCGGCATCTCGCCCGGTTTGATAACCGTCCCGATCACCGCGAGCGTGTCGTAAACCTTCTCTCCGGTCTCCGAGCCGTCATAGACCGACGCCTCGAGCAGCGTCTTTCCCTCGCGCGCCGCGGTAATGATCCGTCGCACGTGCTCGGTCGGAAACATCAAGTTCGGCGCAAGATCGAAGCTTCGGCTGCCCGGCTTGGTCAGATGCACGCCGACCGCACCCTGACCGCGTTGGGCAAAGCCGTCGACCGACTCGCGCAGCTGCTCGTTGAGGTAGCTCTGCGAGTTGAAGCGCAGGCTTCTGGCTTCGCCCTCCTCCCAGGTATTGGCCCGCAGGTCGCTCATCACCGGCTTGCCCTCGCCGCTGTCGAGCACAGACATCTGGCGGAAGCGCAGGGCATAACCCTCGCAGGCGTTGCCGGAAAAGTCGTAAAGAATCCGGCCACGCACTCCCTGCATGGCGCGCCGGCCCCGCGACTGGACGAGCGTGAGGTCGTAGACGGCCCGATGCGGAACGAGCACCACGGGTTCGCCCTGGGCGACGACGCGGTGAATTGGCAACGTTGCGGAAACGGCGAAAACCGTCGCCGCCAACGCCATCCCAATGGGCACGCCGGCCCGGCGCATGGGCATCCCTTCGTTACCTCCGCCGCGCCCACCAAAATAGGCTTGCGGGCCACCCCTCGCAACGGCCGTTTTGCGCCGCTTGCAAGGTCGCCCCCAATCAGCGAAGAGAAAAAGCGGCATTTTAACGACGATCACAGGAGGCGTCATGGCGGGAGCGGTGGAAAAGAAACTTGCGGAACTCGGCATCAAGCTGCCGACACCGGCGGCGCCGATTGCCAATTACGTCGGCTTTGTCCGCACCGGCAACCTGCTCATGGTCTCAGGCCAGCTTTGCCTCGACGCTGACGGAAAGCTTGTGGCCAAGGGCAAGCTTGGCGACGGCGTCTCCGTCGACGACGGCAACAAGGCGGCGCGCGCCTGCGCGATCAACCTGCTCGCCCAGATCAAGGCGGCGGTCGGCGATCTCGATCGGGTCGTGCGCGTGGTGCGGCTCGGCGGCTTCATCAACTCGGTGCCGTCGTTTCTCGACGGACCGAAGGTGATGAACGGCGCCTCCGATCTCATGGTGGCCGCTTTCGGCGACAAGGGCCGCCACGCGCGCACCACGGTCGGTGTGGCGGTGCTGCCGCTCGATGCCGCGGTGGAAGTCGAGGGGTTGTTCGAGGTGGCCTGAGCAGCGCCATGCCGGCCTGGCTTACCGCGCGACCCTTCGCACACCGTGGACTGCACGATCCCGCCGGCCCGGTCGAAAACACCGCGTCGGCCTTCAAAGCGGCAATTGCCGAAGATTACGGCATTGAATGCGATTTGCAGGTCAGCGCCGACGGCGAGGCCATGGTGCATCATGATGCCGCGCTGGGACGCCTGACCGAGGGAGCCGCGCGCCTGGCCGACTTGTCCTCGACCGAACTGAAGCGCGTTCCGTTTAAGGCGACCACGGATCGGATGCTGACGCTCGGTGAACTGTGCGATCTCGTCGCCGGCCGCGTCACCCTTTTGCTCGAGCTCAAGAGCCGGTTCGACGGCGACTTGCGGCTTGCGCAGCGAACCGCGCAAGTGCTGGGCCAATACCAGGGTCCCGTGGCCGCAATGTCGTTCGATCCCGAACCGGTCGCCGCCCTGCGACGTCTCGCCCCCCGCCTCACCCGCGGCTTGGTGGCGCAGCGCCAGGACCCGGACGAGCGTTGCAAAAACGACGTATTGCCCGCCCGTCGGACGCGTTATGGACGGCACGCACTCGCCGCAAAGCTGCAATTCCTTGCTTACCGCGTGAGCGATCTGCCGTCGGCCTTGCCCTTTTTCACACGCACCGTGCTTCGGCTTCCGCTGCTCACGTGGACGGTGCGTACGGCCGAAGACCGCGCGCGCGCCATACGCTGGGCTGACCAGATCATTTTTGAAGGCTTCCGCCCTTAGCATGACACAGAATTGACCAGAAATTCGGGGCAACTGGCCGGTCGCTCGGTGTTTGCGTCTACCGCGGGCTTAAGCTTCCGCTGACGCGCAAGGAGGGTTGACATGCGAATGCTGTCGCTGCCTGCCGCGGGCATCCTGATCGCAGCCGCGACCTTGGTCGCGGGCCAGGGTCATGCCCAACAGTTTTCGTCGGATACTCGCGAACTCAACGAGGCCGGACAGACAGACAGTCCGCGACCGCCATCTCGCCGCCGCAACGTCTACCAACGCCCCGCAACCCTGATCGCTTGCACTCGCACCGGTTGCCGGCCCATCCCGCCCGGCTGCTGGATCGAGATCGAACGGAATTGGGACGGGCTGCCGACGGGCTTTGACGCGATTATTTGCCCATTTCGATAGGGTAATTGTCCCTGGACCGTCCGGCGGCGAGAATACGGCCGCAGCAGCGAACGCGGTTTCCGATGAGCACCACCTTGCGTCTCCGCGTCATTCCGGCCATTCGCGAAGTTCCGGCTCAAGCATGGGACGCCTGCGCCAACCCGGATTTGTGCGCGCAGCCTGAGCCATCCTTGGAAATTTCCGGTTCGCTTTCGCCGCCGCTTCGGCAGGAGCCTCCGCGGGGGCGCTATAATCCTTTCATTTCCCACGATTTTTTGTATAGCCTGGAAGCGTCGGGCTCGGCCACGGCGAGGACCGGGTGGCAGCCCCAGCACCTCGTCGCCGAGAGCGCCGACGGCACGATCATCGGCGCCGCCCCCTGCTACCTGAAATCCCACTCCCGCGGGGAATATGTATTCGATCACGGCTGGGCCGACGCCTACGAGCGCGCCGGCGGCCGCTATTATCCGAAGCTGCAGGTCTCGGTGCCGTTCACGCCCGCCACGGGCCCTCGCCTGTTGGTGCGTCAGGCGAACGACGGTGTCCGCACCGCGCTGGCGCACGGGTTGATCGAGTTGTGCCGCCGTCACGATGCCTCGTCCGTGCACGTGACCTTCGCGACCAAACCGGAGTGGGAGTTTCTTGCCAAGCACGGATTTCTGCGGCGCACCGACAACCAGTTTCACTGGGAGAACGCCGGCTACGGTTCATTCGAGGATTTCCTTTCGGCGCTCAATGCACGCAAGCGCAAGACCATCAGGCGCGAACGTCGCGAAGCGCTCGCGCCCGGCATCAGCGTGCATTGGCTCACCGGTTCCGATCTCACCGAGGACGTCTGGGACGTCTTTTTCGCGTTCTACATGGAGACCGGCTCGCGCAAATGGGGCCGACCCTATCTGACCCGCTCGTTCTATTCGCTGGTGGGCGAACGCATGCGCGACCGCATCGTGCTGGTGATGGCCAGACGTTCCGGCCGCTGGATCGCCGGCGCCATCAATTTCATCGGTTCCGACACGCTGTTCGGCCGTCACTGGGGCGCGATCGAGCACCATCCGTTCCTGCATTTTGAGATTTGCTATTACCAGGCCATCGAATTTGCCATCGCCCGAAGGCTCGCCCGCGTGGAGGCCGGCGCGCAGGGCGAGCATAAGCTGCTGCGCGGCTACATGCCGACCACAACCTACTCCGCCCATTACATCGCCGACCCCGCCCTGCGCCGCGCGATCGCCGATTATCTGGTGCGCGAGCGGGCCGGTGTGGAAGCTTTCAGCGCCGAGCTTGCAGCCGCGGCGCCGTTCCGCAAGGATTTGGCTCAACAAGACTAAGCGGCACCGGGGAAGACAGTCATGCCGGCCTACGATCACAACAACATCTTCGCCAAGATCCTCCGCGGCGAAATGCCGTGCTACAAGGTCTACGAGACCGACAAGGTGCTGGCATTCCTCGACATCATGCCGCGCGCGCCCGGTCATACGCTGGTGCTGCCCAAGGCGCCGGCCCGCAACATCCTTGACGTGTCTCCGGATGACCTGGCCGCGGTGGCGATCGCGGCGCAGAAAATCGCCAAGGCGGCAGTGAAGGTGTTTAACGCCGACGGCGTTACCATTCAGCAGTTCAATGAAGGCGCCGGCGGGCAGGTCGTGTTCCACCTGCACGTGCACGTCATTCCGCGCAAGAACGGCGTACCGATGAAGCCGCCGGCAAGCGAAAAGGAAAAGCCCGAGGTGCTGACCGAGCACGCAAAAAGGCTTTCCGCAGCTCTGGCCGAAGCCTGATGCCGTTGTTCCGCATCGCGGAATGCGGCGGCGGAGCCCACAATTCCGACTCGCGCATGTTTGAACAGCGGCAGCCGCGGGACAGAAAATCAAGGCTATGCCAAAGCTCCCCCAATCGATAGTGTGCCTTCGGACGCACGCTTCGGCCGATCCTTGTGACCAGCCGTTGCCGCGTCGTTGTTGGAGAAGAAGTATGAAATTCTTGCAGTTTATCGCCCGCCTACTTCCGCTTTCGGCTCTGGTCCTGGTCGCGACGTTGGGCGCGGCCGAGGCGCAGAGGGCAAAGCAACCTGCGAAACAGCAGACGAAGGAATATCAGCCCACCTCCGGTCAGCCCGGAAAAGATGTCGTCTGGGTTCCCACGGGCCAAGCCTTGGTCAACAAGATGCTCGACATGGCCAAGGTCACCCCCGAGGATTACGTGATCGACCTCGGTTCTGGTGATGGTCGTACCGTCATTACAGCGGCAAAGCGCGGTGCCAAGGCGCTGGGCATCGAGTACAACCCCGATTTGGTTGCGCTGTCCCGGCGGAATGCGGCCAAGGAAGGGGTCGGCGACAGGGCGAAATTTGTGCGCGGCGACATTTTCAAGAGCGATTTTTCCCGCGCCACCGTAATCACGCTGTTCCTGCTGCCGGACCTCAATATCCGGCTACGCCCCAAGATTCTCGATATGAAGCCGGGCGTGCGGGTCGTGTCCAATTCGTTCACCATGGGCGACTGGACGGCGGACGAGCAAGTCACGATAACCGAAGATTGCACGTCGTACTGCACCGCCTTCTTCTGGATCGTCCCCGCCAAGGTGCAAGGCACCTGGAAGACCGCGGACGGCGAACTCGTGCTGCAGCAGAAATATCAGATGCTCTCCGGCACCATGAAGTCCGGCCAGGCTTCCGTCGCGATCAATGACGGCAGGATGATTGGGGACTGGATCGAATTTTCGGCCGGCGAGACCCGTTACATAGGCCGCGTGAACGGCAACGTCATCGAAGGCATCAGCAAGGCGCCGAGCGGAGCGAAGACGTGGCGGGCCACACGGGTGGCCCAGCCGGCAGCCCAGCCGCGCACGGTCAAGCAGCCTCCCGCAAAGCAACGCGCGCTCAAGCAGCGCGGCGGAAAGCAGACGCAGATCGATGCCAGGGCCAAGGTGGTTCTGGCCATCGAAAATCAGCTTCCGAACGCAGTCGCTCCGATGATCAGCACGATCTCGCCGACCAGCACGCCCGCGAACGGCGAACGGCGGATGAAATAGAAGCCAAGAAACCCGCAGGCGATTGCAACGAGCCGCACTTCGAGCGGCACTCCCGCAAGCGCGCCGGGCGGAAATAACACGATCCGCGCAACGACGCCGGCCACCAGAGCTGTCGCCACCGCGCGCACCCACAGCACGATCTCGGAATCCTCGTCGAGTCCGCGGCCAAGCACCATCCCGAGCCAGCGCCAGATCTCGCTCGGCAGAAACCCGAGCAGCACCAGCGCGGCATAGGGCTCGAGCGGAAACTGCGTCATGTCGCGCCCCTGCGCCCGCGTGCCAGCGCATAGGCGAGCGTGCCGGCGATGATCCCGGTCCACAAGAGATCGAGACCCACCTTGCTGTAGGCCAGCACCGGCCCGATCACGAGCCCGAGCGCCAGCGCTGCTTTCTCCATGAGAAGCCGACTGTTGCGCGCGGTCGATACCAGGAATGACATCGGCGTGATGAACATCGCCGCCGCACCGAACAGCGCTGGCAGAGCGGCGGAAAGGTAATAGCCGACCGCTGTGGCCACCACGCCCGCCACCATCAACGCGCTGCCGACGCCGTTGCAGAATGAGAGACGCCACTCGCGCGCAATCCCCGGCGCAAGCCGCATGGCCTCCACCCATACGCTCACCGCCATGAAGTGCACCGGCACGAGGAGCCGCCAGGCGCGCGACCGCTCGGGTTTCACCAGCGGCAGGAGCGACACGACCATTGGCAGCAGCCGCACGCTGGAGAGTCCGACCGCCAGCGCGCACTCGATCAGCGAGGTTCCAGAGCCAAGCGCTGTGGCCAGGATCACTTGCGCCGGCCCGGCCCACAGCACCACCGTTGACAGCATGGCCCAGACCAGAGTCAGGCCGTAGTCGTGGGTGAGCGCACCGAAGCCGATGTAGGTGATGGTGATGACGAACATGAAGACCGACGTCGCCGCGGTCTTTGCTCCGTAGAGGAAGGCGGCAGTGGCGGAATTCGGCGGGTGTTGGGGCGGCGCGGGCGCGGGCATTGCGCCCCATCCTAGCCTGCGGATCGGATTCTGCTCCCCTGCCCGCGCACACCTGCCCCCAGGTTTACGATCGGCGCATCGCCGCACGGCGCAATGCGCACCGCGCGCACGTTGCGTTTGGCTTGCCTGTGGCTCGAATGCCGAACGGTGCCGGTCCTACGCCTTGACCAGCGGCACCTTGGGCACGGGGCTGCGGCGCATCTCATCTCCGCCCTTCGGCCCTGGCGGCTTGGTTTGACGCAGGCCGGTTCGGCGCCTGGGTTTCGACTGCTTGTCCGGCAGTTTGTCGGGCTTCGGGGTGACCGGCCCCTCGACGAACTCGAACCCGAGCTTTTCCGCGCCCGCCTCGTCTTTGACGACGATCACCCGCACATGTCCGCCGCTCTTGAGCTTGCCGAACAGCACCTCGTCCGCGAGCGGCTTCTTGATGTACTCCTGGATCACGCGCGCCATGGGCCTTGCGCCCATCTGCTCGTCGTAACCGTGCGCGATCAGCCACTTGCTTGCATCTTCGGTCAGTTCGATCGTGACGTCGCGATCGGCGAGCTGAGCCTCGAGCTGCAGGATGAATTTCTCCACCACCTTGGCGATGATCTCCTGCGACAGATGGTTGAAGCCGATGATCGCATCGAGCCGGTTGCGGAACTCCGGCGCGAACAGGCGGTTGATCGCCTCCATGTCGTCGCCTTCCCGCTTGGTGCGGGTGAATCCGTAGGCCTGCTTGGCAAGATCGGCGGCGCCGGCGTTCGTCGTCATGATCAGGATCACGTTGCGGAAATCCACCTGCTTGCCGTTATGGTCGGTGAGCTTGCCGTGATCCATGATCTGCAGGAGCACGTTGAACAGATCCGGATGCGCCTTTTCGATTTCGTCGAGTAGCAGCACGCAGTGTGGATGCTGGTCGACGCTGTCGGTGAGCAGCCCGCCCTGATCGAAGCCTACGTACCCTGGCGGCGCACCGATCAGCCGCGACACGGTGTGGCGCTCCATGTATTCCGACATGTCGAAGCGAATGAGCTCCACGCCGAGCGCCTTGGCGAGCTGCTTGGCCACCTCGGTCTTGCCCACCCCGGTGGGCCCCGAGAACAGATAACAGCCGATCGGCTTCTCCGGCTCGCGCAGACCGGCGCGCGCGAGTTTGATCGAAGAAGCCAGCGCCTCGATCGGCTTGTCCTGGCCGTACACCACGCTTTTGAGGGTCTGTTCGAGGTGCTGCAGCACCTCCGCGTCGTCCTTCGATACGGTCTTCGGCGGAATCCGCGCCATGGTGGCGATCGTGGTCTCGATCTCCTTGATGCCGATCGTCTTCTTGCGCCGGCTCTCGGGCAGCAACATCTGCGCCGCTCCCGATTCGTCGATCACGTCGATCGCCTTGTCCGGCAGCTTGCGGTCATGGATGTAGCGCGCCGACAGTTCGACAGACGCCCTGATCGCCTCGTTGGTATATTTCAGCTTGTGGTACTCCTCGAAATAGGGCTTCAACCCCTTCATGATCTCGATCGCGTCGGCGATGCTCGGCTCGTTGATGTCGATCTTCTGGAACCGCCGCACCAGCGCGCGGTCCTTCTCGAAATACTGCCGATATTCCTTGTAGGTGGTCGAGCCGATGCAACGCACCGTGCCGGCGGCGAGCGCCGGTTTCAACAGATTGGAGGCATCCATCGCGCCGCCCGAGGTGGCGCCGGCGCCGATCACGGTGTGGATCTCGTCGATGAACATGATCGCGCCGGGGTAGGCCTCGAGTTCTTTGATGACCTGCTTGAGCCGCTCCTCGAAGTCGCCGCGGTAACGGGTGCCCGCAAGCAGCGTGCCCATGTCGAGCGCGAACACGGTGGCGTTCTTGAGCACGTCCGGCACCTCGCCGTGCACAATGCGCCGCGCCAAGCCCTCGGCGATGGCGGTCTTACCCACGCCTGCGTCGCCGACGAACAGCGGATTGTTCTTCTGCCGCCGGCAAAGCACCTGGATGGTGCGGTTGATCTCCGCCTCGCGGCCGATCAGCGGATCGATCTTTCCTTCGCGCGCCTTCTTGTTGAGATTGATGCAGTAGGCCTCGAGCGCATCGCCTTTCTTCTTCGGCTCGTCGCCGGTCTTGGTGTCGGCGTCGTCTTCGGCGCCGCGCACCGGCCGCGTCTCCGACAGGCCGGGCCGCTTGGCGATGCCGTGGCTGATGTAATTGACCGCGTCGTAGCGGGTCATGTCCTGCTCTTGCAGGAAATAGGCGGCGTGACTCTCGCGCTCGGCGAAGATCGCCACCAAAACGTTCGCGCCGGTCACTTCCTCGCGCCCGGATGACTGCACGTGGATGACCGCGCGTTGAATCACCCGCTGGAAACCGGCGGTCGGCTTGGCGTCGTCCCCGCCGTCGGTGACCAAATTTTCCAATTCGGTTTCCAGATACGAGGTCAGGCTGCGGCGCAGTCGCTCCAGATCCACACTGCAAGCGCGCATGACGGCGGCGGCATCTGAATCGTCGACCAGAGCGAGCAACAGGTGTTCGAGCGTTGCATATTCGTGGTGCCGCTCGTTGGCCAACGCCAGCGCCCGATGCAGCGACTGCTCAAGATTGCGCGAGAAAGTGGGCATTCCGATTTCCTTGTAAGTCCTCCGCTATTTTTTCTCCATCACGCATTGCAGAGGATGCTGGTGTTTGCGCGCGAAATCCATCACCTGCGTCACCTTTGTTTCCGCCACCTCGTAGGTATAGATTCCGCACTCGCCGATACCGTGATGATGCACATGCAGCATGATTCGCGTGGCGGTATCGTGGTCCTTGTTGAAGAACCGCTGCAGCACGTGGACCACGAATTCCATCGGGGTGTAGTCGTCGTTGAGCAGCAACACCCGATAAAGGCTCGGTCGCTTGGTCTGCGGCCTGGTCTTGGTGATTACCGCGGTGCCGGGCCCCCCCGCGTCGTTCCTGCGCTTGCGGTCGTCATCGCCCATCCGAGGGCTCGCGGCGCCAGCCGGTGTGGCGGCGCCGCTTGTCTTGAAGCTTGGAAGATCGGTCATGGCGAACATGTCAGGCATGATAGGCAAGTCTAAGGCGACAGATTCAGCGTTCAAGTCGTCGGAAAGTTCATCATAAGGGCACCGCAAGCGACCCGCCATATTTTCACGATCCAGTGCTTTTTCGGCAACCCTGTCTCCGGCAAACCCGCCCGATGGGCCAGTAAGACAGACATAGCGGGTGTTAATCATGGCGCAAGAGGTGATCATTCACGGCAAATTCGTGAAAAACTGGGGCCTCCGGCTTCACGGCGTTTCAAAGCCTGCTCCGCTAGTACCCTGGCCGTTAAGAAACCGCGCGGAAACCGATTTTAGTCCGGCCAACCGCGGGCCCGAAGCGAAAAAACCGACCGCCACACATGGAGCTCAGCCAGATGCCGCTGCCCCGTTTTCTCCGCGACCGCAGCGCCAGCGTCGCGCCGCTGTTGGCACTGGCCACGTTACCGCTGTTCGCTTTCGTAGGCTCCGCCGTTGATTACAGCCGGGCCGCCTCCGTGCGCAGCTCCATGCAGGCGGCGCTTGATTCAACCGCCTTGATGCTTTCCAAGAACGCGCACACCCTCAACGAGGCCCAGCTGCAGGAGCAGGCGGTCAAACTGTTCGGCGCCAATTTCAACCGCCCGGAGGCGTCCAACCCTCAGGTGACCGTCGCGTATTCGGCCACCACTGGTGGCTATGCGGTGAGCGTCAGCGGCAGCGCTGCGGTGCAAACGCATTTCATGAGCATCTTTGGTATTCCGGTCATCAGCGTTTCCAGCACCGCGAAGGTGAAATGGAGCAACAGCCGCCTGCGCGTGGCGCTCGTCCTCGACGTCACCGGTTCTATGTCGTCGAGCGGCAAGATGACGGCTCTCAAGACCGCGACCCACAAGCTCATCGACCAGCTCAAATCGGTCGCCAAGATGGACGGCGACGTCTACGTGTCCATCATCCCCTTCAATAAGGACGTCAACGTCGGCGCCGCCAACTACAATGCCCCCTGGATCGATTGGAGCGAGTGGGAGCAGAAGAACGGTACCTGCAGCAAGTCCGGCTACACGAACAAGAGCGGCTGCACGGGCAACGGCGGCGTATGGACGCCCAAGGACCACAGCACCTGGAACGGCTGCATCACCGACCGAGACCAGAACTATGACACTCTGAACACAACCCCGATCGCCGGCGGCACGCTGTTCCCGGCCGAGCAATATTCGTCGTGCCCGACGCCCCTTATGCCGCTCAGCTACGACTGGACGGCACTGCACAACAAGGTCGATGCCATGGCTCCGCTCGGCAATACGAACCAGGGCATTGGCGTGGCGTGGGGTTGGCAGTCGCTCTCGCAGGGCGCGCCGTTGTACGCGCCGTCACTCGACCCCAACTACACCTATCAGCAGGTCATCATCCTGCTCAGCGACGGTCTCAATACCCAGAACCGCTGGTACAACTCTGCCGCGCCCATTGACGCGCGCCAGCAGATCACCTGCACCAACGCCAAGGCGGCCGGCATCGTCATCTACACCGTGCTTGTGATGTCCGGTAACTCCACGGTGCTCCAGAACTGCGCCAGCGACCCCAACAAATACTTCGCGCTGACCGACGCCAATCAGATCATCACGACGTTCCAGGCGATTGGCACCGAGCTCACCAAGCTGCATTTGTCGCATTGACCGCACTGGCGGAAACCGCGCGCCAAGCGAAGCCCGTCATCGCTTTACGGGCGGTTATCATTAATCGTGCGCAACCGTGATTGCGAACGATGTCGCCACGCCATTCGCACAAATTTAAGCCCGATCCCTTCAATTCGATCTTTGCCAGAAACAACCGTGAAAGCCGCAACTTTTCGCATCGAGCTTTACTGGCTTTTCATACCTGAAGTTTACGAATTGGCGCACGCAAACCCTCTGGCAGAGGTCGCCATGCTCAAGAATTCGATCTTCAGCCGGTTCCGCCATTGCCTGCGCGCGTTCCGATCTGAGCGTCGCGCCAATGTCACGGTAACCTTCGCGCTCGCGATCATTCCGGTGGTGGGCGCCGTCGGCGCCGCGGTGGACTACAGCCACATCAATTCCGCACGCACCGCCATGCAATCCGCGGTCGACGCAACCGCCTTGATGCTGAGCAAGGAAGCGCCCAATCTGTCGCAGTCCCAGCTCGAGCAGAAGGCCAACGCCATCTTTTTGAGCCTCTATACCCGGCCCGAAGTGACCAACATCAAAGTCACGCCCACCTACAACACGGCCGAAGGCACCGAAGTCGTGGTCAAGGCGTCGGGAACGGTGAAGGCGAGCTTTGTCTCGCTGATCGGCATCAACCAGGTCGACATCGGCGCCTCTTCGACGGTGAAGTGGGGCAACACGCGGCTGCGCGTTGCGCTCGTGCTCGACGTCACCGGCTCGATGAACAGTGACGGCAAGCTTCAGGCGCTCAAAACCGCAACGAAAAATCTGCTCGATCAATTGAAGAAGGCCGCCACGAAGGACGGCGACGTTTACGTCTCAATCATCCCCTTCAGCAAGGACGTCAACGTCGGCGCGGGCAACTACAAGGCAAACTGGATTTACTGGGGCACCCCGCTGCAGGATCCCACGCTGTCGGATAACAAATCGTGGGAGGCCAACAATGGCACTTGCAGCAAGGGCACCAAGTATAAAACCCGCGCCGCGTGTCTGAAGGTGGCGGGCATCTGGACACCTCGCGACCATAGTACCTGGAACGGCTGCGTGATGGACCGCGGCAGACCGTCAGGCCCCAGTCCACTGAACACCGATACCAATGTTACGCCGCCGAACATTGCTGTGACCGACACGCTGTTCGCGGCGGAGCAATACGGTTCCTGCTCACCCGCCGTGATGCCGCTCAACTACGACTGGAACGCGATGACCAATTTCGTCAACGGCTTCAAGGCCGCCGGCAACACCAACCAGGGCATCGGGCTGGTACACGGCTGGATGTCGCTGGTCGGCGGCGGCCCCTACGGCACGCCTCCTGCAGAAGATCCCAAGTACAAATACAAAAAGGTCATCATTTTGATGAGCGACGGTCTGAACACGGAGAATCGCTGGTACACCAGCGCAAGCCAGATCGACGCGCGGCAGAAAATAACCTGCGATAACGTCAAGGCCGCTGGCATCACGCTTTACACGATCCACGTCAATACCGACGGCGATCCCAAGTCGACGCTACTGGAAGGCTGCGCCAGCGGCAAAGACAAGTTCTGGATGCTGACTTCGGCAAACCAGATGGTCGAGACGTTCCAGCAGATCGGCACGCAGCTCTCGAATCTGCGGGTGGCAAAGTAGGCGTCAGACGGGATCGCTGGTGGGAAAAGCACAGAGCCCGGCTGCAAGGCCGGGCTCTTGCGTTGTGCGCGACAGGGGAGATCGCGCCGCCGCGAAGGATGTCACTTTGTCGCGGGCGCCGTCTTCGACAGGTAGCTCTCGAACGGCTTGTAGGTTTCCTTGGCCAAGTCCGCATAAAGCTCGCCGAGCTTGGTCGCTTCGGCCACGAACGCCTCGTACGAGGACTTTGCATAGTCGGTCTGGATCTCGATCGCCTTCTCCAGGCTCTTCGCGCCCAGCAGCTTTTCGAGAACCTTGGTGCCGTCCTCGAAGGACTTCTTCGAGAAATCGGCCATTTCGATCACGATCGCCTGCGCGCTTTTCGTCAGCGCACCGAACGACTTCAAGGTCGCGTCCATGTTCTCGCGACCGAGTTTCTGCATTTCGTCGAAGTTCTTCACCATAACTCCACCCTCCTCGCTGGCCCGCCTTGGCGGGTGTTGGGTTCTGTTCAAAAGCTGCGCAGCTCGACCGCTCGCATGGTGGGCAATATATTGCACCGCACAAAAATGTCAAGACGTATTTTGCAGCGCAAAAAGTAACCCTTTTTCATTGATTAGCTTAACATATTAGCAACCGCGGCAGCATAGTTTTAGAGCCTGTGCCCGAACTGCCACGATTTTTTCTGTGGAAATCGGGCCGGGGGGCTTTGAGGCCACTCCAAAAACCCAAGCCGGCGGGCTCGGCCCGTCCGGAATCGCAGTTGGCATCGGGTTTTCGGGCGATTCGCCCGGGACGCCGAACGCGCCGTGGGACGGGGAAGGACGAATGTTTCGCGTGCCGGACGGGGCCGCGCGCAGGCTTCGTGGTGGGATTTCGTGTTTTGCCGCCGCCTTGACGCTCCTGGCATTCGCGGGATCGAAGGCGCATGCACGGGCCGCAAAGCAGATCCCCGACGGCGACAACTCCCGCTACGCCGCCGTTGTCGTCGACGCCAACACCAACGCTGTGCTGCGCCAGGTCCATGCCGACAGCCTGCGGCATCCCGCTTCGCTGACGAAGATCATGACGCTCTACCTTCTGTTCGAGCGTCTCGAGAGCGGGCGCATCAAGCTCACCACGCCGCTTCCGGTGTCCTCCGAAGCCGCCGCGCAAGCGCCGACCAAGCTTGGGCTTAAGGCCGGACAAACGATCACTGTCGAAGACGCGATCAAAGCCCTGATCACCAAGTCGGCCAACGACGTCGCGGTGGTCGTGGCCGAGGCCATCGCAGGCAGCGAGGAGGAATTCGCCAAGCTGATGACGCGCAAGGCGCGCGCGCTCGGGATGACCCGCACCGTGTATCGCAACGCCTCCGGCCTGCCCGACGACGAGCAGGTGACGACCGCCCGCGATCAGGCGCGGCTCGGGATCCATATCCAGGAGCGGTTTCCGCGTTACTACCGCTATTTCTCGCTGACCCGCTTCACCTATCGCGGTGTGACGATGCGCAACCACAACCGCCTGCTTGGCCAACTCGCGGGCGTCGACGGCATCAAGACCGGCTACACACACGCCTCCGGCTTCAACCTCATCGCCTCCGTGCGCCGAAACGGGCGCCATATCGTCGCCGTGGTGCTCGGCGGCAGTTCCGCCGCTCAGCGGGACTCCCACATGCGCGGCTTGATCGAACGCCACATCGTCGAAGCATCGGTCCGGCGCCCCGAGGTGAAAGTCGCGCGTGCGCCAAGCCCGGCCGAGATCCCCGGCGAGTCTCGAGTTCCGGCGCGCCCTGAGCCCCGCGCCGAGGCCCGACCTGCGCCGCCACCGGAGCCGCGCTCTGAACCGCAAGGCCAGCCGCGCGCTGTTCCGCGCATCGTCATCGTGCCGGTGATCGCGCCGCCGACCGACGCCGCCAACATCGCGGCCGTTGAACCAAGCGAGCCGGCGACGCCGGATGCAGCGCCAGTTGCTCCCGTGCGTGCCGCCACCTTTCCGCTGCCGATCTTGCAGCTCAATGCCTTCGCGCCGCCTTCTGAAGCCGGCCCGCCGGCACTCGAGGCAATCCCGGTTCCCAGCCCGCCCGAGCCGCAAACCAGTGCGCCCGAGCAAGCCGTCACCGGCAACATCGGCGCCGGTAACATCGGCAAGACCGCTGCGGAGCCCTTGGCGCGCGCCACCCGCCCCGCGCGCGACGGCGGCTGGGCTATCCAGGTCGGCGCCTTTGAGCGCGAGGACGACGCCCGCCAACGGCTCCTCATCGCGCGCAGGAAAGCGGCTGCGCTGCTGAGTAGCGCCGACCCGCACACCGAGAGGACCACCAAAGGCGCAAAGACCTACTATCGCGCCCGCTTCACCGGCTTCGACCGCGCGGGCGCCGAGGCGGCATGCAAGGCGCTGCAGCGCGCCGATGTCGCCTGCTTGGCACTCAAGATCTGAGCTTGCAAAAGATGTGAGCTTGCAAACAAAATGGAGGCACGATCAACGATGGCGGCGAAGCAGAACTTCTTTGGCTTCGTTGACGCGGGCGGCGAGATACGTCGAGCCCCCCTGGTCCGGATGGAGTTTCTTCATCAGCGAGCGATGCGCGCGGGCGATATCTTCCGCGCTCGCCCCCGGCTGCAGGCCAAGGATCTGGTAGGCTTCCTCCTCCGTCATTTTGCCGCCGCGGAACGCCCCCTTCCCCGCGTCCGCATTACCTTGCGCGTGCTCACGCCAGCCGGGATCCCGGCGGTCAAGATAAGCGGCGAGTAGCGCGCGGCTCTCTTCGTCGATCTCGCCGAGAAGCCCGACGAGGGTCGCCACATCGAGGTCGTCCAGCATCTTGCCTTCGTGCGGTCCGGCGAGGATGCGGCCGCGCATGTTGCCGGTGTCGTGGTCGAGCTCCATTTCCACGAACGCCGAGCGCACCCGCGACACCTGGCCGGGCGACTTCTGCGTGCGCTGGAAGATTCCGGCGGCGCCAAACGGTCCCCAGCCGAGCAGGCTCAGCCCGAACAGGCCGAGCGGAATTGCCACGTCAAGGCGTCCGCGGAATCCGAGAAAGCCGGCGAGCGCGAGCGCCGCCACTCCACCGATGGGTGGCAGATAGCGCGCGAGTTGCTTCGCGTCCGCCCTGGTGAAGGCGTACAGCGCCCACAACAGCAGCGCCAGTACCACGATTCCGAACAGCAGGGCCGGCATGTCACTTCATCTGTTGGAGCAGCAGCGTTGCCCCGCCGCTGCGCCTGGCGGACAGGTTTTCGAGCGCCCGCAGGCCACCCGCGGCATAGGCCGCAGCGGCTCGCAGGAGCTCGCCGAGCTGCTGCGCCGCGCCCGGATCAAACCTGCAATAGGCACCGCGCGACAGGCGCGCGATCTCCCGGAATGCCTGCTCGGCAATGGAATCGAATCCCTCCTGGAACATGAACGCGGGCACGCCGAGCAGACCGAGCTCTCCCGCTGCGGCCGCCAAGTCGTCGATCGCCTCTTCCATCGCATCGCCGACGAACACCAGCGCCTGCACCTTCTTCTTTTCCGTCTCGCGTCGTGCATGGGCGAGGATTTTTCCGATTTGCGTGTGGCCGCCGCGGCAGGCAATCTTTGTCATCAAGTCGGCAAGCTGCCGCGCGTCGGAGACCCAGCGCGACGCGCGGCATTCGCCGATCCCGCGGTAGTAGACGAGCTGCACGTCGAGCCCTCCCACCTTCGCCGCTTCGCGAAACATGTCCGCCTGCAGCTCACAGGCGTTGTCCCACATGGGCTGCCGGCTCATTGTGGCGTCGAGCGCGAAGATCAGCCGGCCGCGCTCCCCCGCGGCGGTCGAAGGGCCGAGCGCCCGCACCTGCGCGAGAAAGGCGTCGATTTCCGCGCGCGAGGAGGCCGCCGGCGCCTTGCTGCCGTCGGTCGGGGCCGGGGTACGGTCCTTGGTCATGTTTGGGCCTGTCGGAGCTGTTCGCTCTTGCCTATAAGTGCCCCTTCGCGGCGCCGGTGCAATGGCGGCACCGGCCTGTCGAGGCGCCAAATCCCAACCGGCTCCGGAGAGGTCCATCTTGGCCAAGCTCAAGGTCGCCCGCACCCTGCCCGTATTGCGACGCAACGTCGCTCGCCTGCGCAGCGGCGGGGCGTCGGTGGCCTTGGTGCCGACCATGGGCGCGCTCCACGCCGGCCATTTGTCGCTGGTGCGGCTGGCCAAGCGCCGGGCCAGGCGCGTGGTGGTCTCCATTTTTGTCAATCCCGCGCAGTTTGCCCCGCACGAGGATTATGCCACCTACCCACGTACATTTGCTCAGGATCTTGCCGCGCTTGCCGCGCTGAAAGTGGATCTGGTTTGGGCGCCGGGCGTGGCCGAAATGTACCCGGAGGGCTTTTGTACGCGGGTGGTGCCGGAAGGCCCCGCAGCGGCCGGCCTCGAGGATGCTTTCCGGCCGCATTTCTTCGGCGGCGTTGCCACAGTGGTGGCCAAGCTCTTTGCCCAGGTTGCGCCCGACATCGCGATTTTTGGCGAGAAGGACTACCAGCAGCTCA
>FWPU01006526.1_pt1 | contig 23158 bp, 20 predicted proteins | sample 2228361 | NCBI WGS metagenome assembly FWPU01 (sample SAMEA103939777, study PRJEB20133) | metagenome
CCGCCACCCCCTCCTATCCCTCCACCCTCCTATCCCTACCCTTACGGCCGTGGCAGGCCGGAGTGGTGGGACGACAGATTCTGATACCGGGGACTCTAGCATCACCAGCACGCCAAAGCGGCCGGTGCGCCCGCGTTCAGCGCGGTGCGAGAACCACTCCTCGGTATGGCAGGCCGTGCACATCTCCGACATGTCTACCCGTTCGACTCCCGCAGCCAGCAGTTGCGCCTGCACGGCGCCCGGCAAGTCCAGGTACAGACCGCCGTCCCGTCGCCGGACCACCTCTGTGCCGGTGGGACAGGCTGCAGCAACACGTGCCGCGACGTTCGGCTCCACCCGATAACAGCACGGGCCGATGGCCGGGCCAAGGCCGACCCAGAGATCTTGAGGGCGGCTGCCGGCGTGACGCGCGAAAGCGGCCACCGCGGCGGCGGCGATGTTATCCGCAGTCCCTTTCCAGCCGGCGTGTGCCAGTCCTACCACCTGCCGAATCGGATCGAATAACAGAATCGGGACGCAGTCGGCGAAACGCAAGAGAAGGGCCAGGCCCGGCGTGGCGGTGAGCAGGCCGTCGCAAGATGGCTGTACGCTTCCGCCATGCACGCGAGAGACTAGCCGCACCTGGGTAGCATGCACCTGGTAAGGGCTGACGACCTGTTCACGGCGCAGCCCCAGCGCGGCGAAAACCCGCCGGTGGTTCTCCTCCACCGCTGCGAGGCTATCCCCCACAGTATGCCCCAGGTTGAGCGTGGCGTAAGGTGGGGCACTCGTCCCGCCCAGACGGGTGAGGAAGGCGTGGGTGACCCCCGACGCCCCCGGCCATTCGAAGCGGTACCAGGCGATACCGTCAACGGACGCTCGTTGCACCGGCTCCATCCTGTTGGACTACGGCCCCGCCCGCTATCGCCCTCGCCGCCACCAGCCCGGACGCCGAGGCCTGTACCAGCCCACGTGTGATGCCCGCCCCGTCGCCGCAGGCGTACAGCCCGCGCACTTCGGTCTCCAGGTCAGGGCTCAACTTGAGGCGGTTCGAGTAGAACTTGGCCTCGACCCCATACAACAGTGTGTGGCGCGAGCACACTCCTGGCATCACCTCGTCCAGCGCGTGCAGCATCTCCAGGATGTTGACGATGTAGCGATAGGGCAATACCAATCCCAGGTCGCCGGGCGTGGCATACTTAAGTGTGGGGACAACGATGGAGCGGCCAAGCCGTTCGGTGGTGGTGCGGCGGCCGTCTTCGAGATCACCCAAGCGTTGCACGATGACGCTATCTCCCAGCAGGTTGGCCAGGCGGGCGATGGATTGACCGTAGGCCACTGGGTCGTCGAATGGCTCGGTAAAGGTCTTGCTCACAAGGAGCGCGAAATTCGTGTTGGGGGTGTGTCGGTCGGCGTAAGAGTGACCATTGACAGTCATGACCCCGCCCGCGCGTTCCAGCGTGACCTCGCCATAGGGGCAAACGCAGAAGGTGCGCACGAGGTTGTCGAAGGCGCGCGAGTAGTAGAAGAACTTGAATTCGTAGAGGAGTCGAGTAACCGGCTCTACCACCGTCGCCGGTAACTCGACCCGCACGCCCAGGTCCACCGGATTGCAGGTGAGCGCCAGTCCCACCTCGGATGCGACGCGCTTGAGCCACTCGGCCCCCTCGCGGCCCGGCGCGATGATCACCCGGGCGGCCTCGATCACTTCGCCCTGCTCGGTCTCGACGCCGACCACGGTGCCGCGCTCGGCCAACACGCGCGCTACGGCCGTGTGCATGCGGATGTGGATGCCGCGTGCGACCAGGTCTTCATACATGCGTGCCATAATCTTGCCGCTGCGCTCTGTGCCGATGTGACGGATGGGCACGGAGACCAGGCGTAATCCGGCCAACATGGCCCGCTTCTCAAGCGCCTCGAACTCGTCGCTGCGCCCGCCGTAGACGGTGGGAGTGGCGCCGTATTCCACGTACACACGGTCCACCTCGCTGATCAGTGCCTGGGCCGGTCCATTGCCCAGTAACTCGCCCAGGTGACCGCCGGAGGCTGGCGAGAGGGTCAGTTTGCCATCGCTGAACGTGCCCGACCCACCCCAGCCGCTCATGATCGAACACGGCCGGCAGTGGGCGCATCCCTGCCCCTCACGTGCAGGGCAGCGGCGTTTCTCGATCAGCGGCCCTTTGTCCAGCATGACCACACGCAGGCCCGGGTGGCGGCTCAGTTCGAGTGCAGCAAAGATGCCCGCCGGCCCGGCGCCGACGATGGCAACGTCATACTCTGACATCTACTTGTATTCCTCTCGCACCGGATGCCAGGCATCAATGACGGTGGTGGGGCCATCGAGGACGACGGCACTGTGTACGGCGCCCGATGGCACGCAGACGCCATCGCCGGCATGCAGCACCCGTGTCTCTTCCTCAAGGTGAAACTCCATCGCTCCGCTGACGACGTAGGTGATCTGCTCGTGGGGATGGCTGTGCTCCGGCACGACGCTCCCCGGCGCAAAGTCGAAAAAAGTCAGCATCACGCGATCCAGGTAGACGGCACGGCGCGTGACTCCCGGCAGCATGTCAGTGCCGGGCAAGTCGCTCACGGTGAAGAATGTCATCGCTCTTTCTCCTGCTTCCGATCTGCGAAGCCATTATAAGGGTTCTGGCCGGGCGTGCAAGTTGAACGGTTTGCGCGGCTGAGCAAGGCATGCTACAATCTTTTCACACCCGAACAGATTGGCGGACACAGAAAGGAGATTGCCATGCCAGAGTTTGTTGCCCCCCTCATTTGCCTGCTCATCAGCGCCTTTATCGTAGCCATCGTGTTGCTGCGCTCGTCAATCAAGATACTCTACCAGTACGAGCGCGGTGTGGTCTTTACGCTGGGCAAGTATTCCCGCACGCTCGAGCCCGGCATTCGGTTCATTATCCCCATGATTCAGACGATGCGCCGGGTGGACATGCGCATCAAGACGGCCGACATCCCCCGCCAGGAAGTGATGACCAAAGATAACATCCCCATGCTGGTCAACGCGGTGGTCTATTTCAAGGTGGTCAGCCCCGAAGACGTGATCATCAAGATCGAAGACCACGTCTTCGCGGTGCGCCAGTACACCCAGGCAGCGCTGCGGGACGTGATCGGCAACAGCGAGATGGACTTTGTACTGACCGAGCGCGAGCAGATCGCCGAGAGCATCAAAAAGATCGTGGATGCCGAGACGAGCGGTTGGGGCGTGGATGTCGAGTCCATCAAGATCCAAGAGGTCGAGTTGCCCGCCGAGATGAAGCGGGCGATGGCCAAGCAGGCAGAGGCGGAGCGCGAACGTCGCGCCGTGATCATTGCCTCGCAGGGTGAACTGGCCGCCTCGGAGAATCTGCGGCAGGCGGCGGAGAACCTGGCGCGGAGCAAGGGGGCACTGCACCTGCGTACGCTGCAGACCATCCGCGACATCGCTGCCGATCCGTCGGAAAAGATCGTGCTCTTCGTGCCTTCCGACCTGGGCCGCGTGCTCGGCTCCATGGTCGAGGACAAGACGGACTAGACGGCTGCCATGCTCGACCACAGGACCCGCTATCTGCAAATCGCCTTCAACTACGATGTAGGGCTTGTGCTGCGCCTCCTGCCGCGCATCACGCCTAGCATGCGCATCCTGATCGAGGCCGGCACCCCGTTCATCAAACGGGAAGGACTGGCCGGTATCCGGGCGATCCGCAACCTGTGGCGCGGTCACATCGTCGCCGACCTGAAGACGGCGGACGGGGCGCTGGAGGAGGTGAGGATGGCGCGGGCGGCCGGCGCCACGGCGGCGACCGCGCTGGGCAGTTCGCCCACCGAGGCGCTCGATTTCTTCATCGCCCGTTGTGCTGAACTGGGGATGGATTCGATGATTGACATGCTCGGTGTGGGCGATCCCCTGGAAGTGGTGATGCGTCTGAAACAGCCACCGACCGTGGTGGTGTTGCACCGGGGGCGGGACGAGGAAGGCACACGGGGGAAGGTGATCCAGTACCGGCACGTCAACCGCTTGCGGAGCAAGTTCGACGTGATGATCTCGGCAGCCGGTGGGGTGGACCTCAAAGAGGCGCGCAGCGCCATTTTCAACGGGGCCAGCATCGTCGTCGTCAACCTGGTGCAGCCGGGCGATCCCTGGCAGGGCATTCGCACCGACACCGACGTGGGGGCGATGGCACGGCAGTTCCTGGCGACGATCGAGTAGGACAAGTTGCCAACTTGTCCTACTCAATCTCGACCAATACCTGGTCTTTCTGCACGTCGTCGCCAACCTTGATGTGTACGGCGCGCACGCAGCCAGTCCTGGGGGCGCGCAGTTCGTTCTCCATCTTCATTGCCTCCAGCACACAGATCGGCGCGCCTTCTTCTACCTGTTGGCCCGGTTCGACCAGCACGCGGATGATTTTGCCCGGCATGATGGCGAGCACGGCTCCAACGGCAGCCTGCGGTGCCGCAACGCCCACCGGAGCACCTACCGCCGAGGCGGGCGCGACCGCCTTCAACGCCAACCCACTCACCTGTACCGTATGCGATTCTCCGCCTACCTGGGCTCTCTCTCCCTCCAATGTGGCCTCATAGGCGATACCATCCACCAGCACACTGCCGTCATCGGCAATCTCGACCTTGTAGGGGCGGCCGTTGACGATGATGGTATCCCCTTCGGCAACCACCGGATAGGTGACGCCGTCTATCGTCAGGGTGAACTCGCGTTTCACCGGATCCCTCCCACCCCGGCGACAAGCGGCATCCACCGGCGCTCTCCCGATCGCCCGGCGACTTTCCATGGCGACACCGCTGGCCCGATGGGCTGAACCGCCGCAGCCTGCTCTTCCAGTCGCCTGAGGAGCAACCCGGCAATGGCGGCTGCCACCGCTCCCTTGCCGTTGCTACCGTTGGCGCGCCGTTCCAGGAACGGGCGGGCGATCTGCGGAAACAGCGCGTACGAGATCACGTCCTCCTCGCTCCGCGCGAGATCGCCGATCTCCTGGCGGGCCCTTTCCATCCCCGGCGGCAGCAGGTCGGCAGGACGGCAGTCAATCGGCTCCTCATCGCCGATGACCTTGCGCTTCACCTCGGGGTCGATCGGCGCTGGCGGGCGGCCATAGTAGCCCCGCACGTACTGACGTACCTCTTCGGGCACGATCTTGTACCGTTCGCCCAGCACGACGTTGAGCGTGGCCTGCGTGCCGACGATCTGGCTGGAGGGGGTGACCAGCGGCGGATAGCCCAGTTCAGCACGCACGCGGGGGACTTCGGCCAGCACAGCCTCGTACTTGTCCTCGGCCTGCTGAGTGCGCAACTGCGAGACCAGGTTCGAAAGCATCCCGCCGGGGATCTGGTATTGCAGCACCTGCACGTCTACGCCGAACATGCCGCTTTCGAAACGGGCGTACCTGCGACGCACTTTGGCAAAATAGGCCGCGATCTCGGCCAGCAGGTCGAGGTTCAGTCCTGGATCGCGCTCAGTGCCCTGGAGCATCGCCACGATAGATTCGGTAGGCGAGTGTGAGGTCATCAGGGAAAGTGACGAGATGGCCGTATCCACAATATCCACCCCGGCCTCGATTGCTTTCAAGAGCACGGCGGTCGCCATGCCGCTGGTGGCGTGCGAGTGCACGTGGATTGGCAGCCCTAGATCGGATTTGAGCCGGCTGACCAGTTCGTAGGTCGCGTAAGGGGTGAGCAGCCCGGCCATGTCTTTGATGCACAGGGAATCAGCACCCATCTCGGCCAACTGGCGGCCCAGGTTCACGAAGTAGTCAAGGCTGTAGGGCGGGCCGATGGTGTAGGAGATGGTGGCCTGGGCGTGGGCCTTGTCCCGCTTGACGGCCTCGATTGCCTTCTGCATGTTGCGCACGTCGTTGAGCGCGTCAAAGATGCGGAAGACGTCAATGCCGTTGGCGTGGGCGCGGATGATGAAACGCTCCAGCACGTCGTCGGGGTAATGCTTGTAGCCGACGACGTTCTGCCCACGCAAGAGCATCATGAAAGGTGTGTGGGGCATCAGGGCCTTGAGTGTGCGCACGCGCTCCCACGGGTCCTCGTCGAGAAAGCGCATTGCCGAGTCAAAAGTCGCGCCGCCCCACATCTCCACTGCCCAAAAGCCCACCTGATTCATCTTCTCGGCGATAGGCAGCATATCATCCGTGCGCATGCGGGTAGCCAGCAGCGATTGGTGGCCATCGCGCAGCGTGACGTCACAGATCTTGAGCGGACTCGTCATCGCTCCTCCCTCCCTGTACAAGTGATTCTCCTCTCGACGCTCCGTTTCTCGTCAGAGAGAATGTCCATTGCCTTAAATATTAACACCAATGCGCCCTTTTCGGAACGCGATCGGTGCAATTCGCCGGCTTTGGCAACCAACGTGTCGCCACGGTTCAGGACGACAGTACGGCCTCCATCGTAATCCAGGGCGAGTTCCCCGTCCAGGACCAGGTACATCTCGTCCTTGGGGTGCTCGTGGAAGAGATACGCGCCCTCGATGCGCACCAGGAAGGCACAATACTCATCCACCTGCCCAATCATCACACGCTGAAAGGATGTGGACAGGTGCGCCGCGATCTCGTTGATGTTCTGCTTCTGTTCCATTGCACTTTCTCCTTGGGCTGAACCCTCTCCTTGCCGACCGTGATGTCCGACGGGATGGGTGGTCACAGGTCCCTTCATGCCAGTATAGGGGAAAACACCGATGTGCCGTATACAAGACGCGACGGACGCCCCATGGCCAGGGCTTCCGTCGCTCACGATGATGGGCTGTTGTCCGGCCCACTTACATCAGCGTTGCTCGCTCAATGCTGCTCGATTCACCTTCCTCACGCTGGCACCGGCGTCGGAGGCATGTCCAACCTGGGCTTGCGGCGTTCAGGGGCGGGTTGCGCGGCTGGCCGCTTCGGCTCAGGGACCGGCGTGGGGCTCTCCGGCGCCCCCGTTTCGTCTGTGCCGATCCCCTCGAATAGGGCGACGAACTCGTCGGCCTCCAGCGTCTCGACTTCGATCAGCCGCTGGGCGATCCGATCCAGTTGCTCCCGATAGCGGGTCAGGACGTCCTTGGCCCGCTCGTAGGCTTTCGTGACAATCCGCCGCACTTCCTCATCAATCTCTTGGGCGACGGCCTCGCCATAGTCCCGCTGCTCGCCGATTTCTTTGCCGAGAAAGACCAGTTCTTCCTTCTGGCCGAACGTCATCGGCCCCAATTTCTCGCTCATCCCAAAACGGGTCACCATGGCGCGGGCCAGGTCCGTGACCCGCTCCAGATCATTGGCCGCGCCAGTCGTCACGTCTCCAAAGACCAGTTCCTCGGATGCGCGCCCACCCAGCGCGAATGCCAGATCGTCCTCGAACTTGGACTTGCTGAGCAGACGCCGATCTTCCTCCGGCAGTGCCAGGGTATATCCTCCTGCCATCCCACGGGCCACGATGGAGACTTTGTGTACCGGATCGCACTTGGGCAGCACGTGCGCCACCACCGCGTGACCGGCCTCGTGGTACGCCGTGATGCGCTTCTCCTCGTCGGACATCAGGCGACTCTTGCGTTCGGGCCCGGCGATCACGCGCTCGATGGATTCCTCGAACTCGGCCATGCTGATAACCTTCTTGTTGCGGCGAGCGGCCAGGATCGCTGCCTCGTTGACCAAGTTCTCGATGTCGGCGCCAACGAAACCCGGGGTGGACTTGGCCAACGTGCTCAGGTTGACGTCGTCGGCCAGGGGTTTACCGCGCACGTGCACTCTGAGGATCGCCTCGCGCCCCTTGAGGTCGGGCCGGTCGAGTACCACGCGGCGGTCGAAGCGGCCAGGCCGTAACAGGGCCGGGTCCAGAATGTCCGGCCGGTTGGTGGCGGCCATGACGATCACATTCGTGTCTGTGTCAAAGCCGTCCATCTCGACCAGGATCTGGTTCAGGGTCTGCTCGCGCTCATCGTGCGAGCCGCCCAGCCCGGCGCCGCGATGGCGGCCCACGGCGTCTATCTCATCGAGAAAGACGATGCACGGGCTGTGCCGTTTGGCCTGTTCGAAGAGATCGCGCACACGCGAAGCGCCGACGCCGACGAACATCTCCACGAACTCGGAGCCGGAGATCGAGAAGAATGGCACTCCGGCCTCCCCGCTGACCGCCTTGGCCATCAGCGTCTTGCCCGTACCAGGCGCCCCCATCAGCAGTACGCCCTTGGGGATACGCGCCCCCAATTGGACGAACTTTTCCGGCTCCTTGAGGAACTCGACCACCTCACGCAGTTCCTCTTTGGCCTCCTCCACACCCGCCACATCATCAAACGTGACCGACGGCTGATCACTGGTGTACATACGGGCGCGACTCTTGCCAAAGGCAATCGCCTGATTGTTGGCGCCCTGGAATTGACGCAGCATCACGTAACCACCCAACAGCATCACCGCTACGAGTAAGATCGAGCCACCGGCACTCAATAGAGTCGTCCAATCGGTCGGCGGCACGTACTCGATCTTTATAGACTCCAACTGCGCGTTGGTGACACCTAGGCTCTGCAACTGCTCCGGAAGCGTAGATTCGGGCCCCTTGAGCGAGACGACCGTTTCACCATTCTTGAGATTAACGTACAGCCGGTCGCCCTCCACGCGAATACTCGTGACGTTCCCGGCGCGGACCTGCACCGCGACTTCCGATAGCGATGCCTCCACTTCTTGCCGGGCGTTCTTGATGTAGACATTATAGACCAGGAAGGTCAGCGCTACGATGATGATCAACCAGATAAACGGAATTCCCCTGGGCTTAGAACTGGAACCCACAATCGTCCCCCATATACAATGTTCGACTTCGTTCGGTTAACCGACTCAGCGCTATTATACCAGAAATTGCCCAATATGTCACTTCATGCCCGTTGCCCAGAGCAGCACGACAGAGCATACTCTTCTGTCATTGCCGGAGTATCGCCGTTTGTCCTCCTTGCGAGGGTGTGGGCTACAAGCACCTCGCCCACAATAACCTGTGTGCCCTGGTGTGCCAACACCGGATAGGCGCATTTGGGTGCTGCACTGTGATGTGATATAATCGGTGTCATGACAGCGGATCGTGCGCACTCCATCCCCAGGACAGGAGACTGATGGTGATGCGAGTTCCCCATAGTGAACGAATCGGCAAGACCGGTGCGGTTCTGTTGGGCTGTTCAGCCGTCATCTTCGATTCTACGCAATAGCGCAAAACCTACCCTGTCATTGCGAGCCGCCCCCCTCGCTTCGCTCGGGGCAGGCTCCGGCGGCGAAGCAATCTCACCGCTACGTCTGAGATTGCTTCGGGCGCTTCGCGCCCTCGCAATGACACTGAGGCGTCGGACTGCCTACAGGGTTAGTTTTGCGGCATTGCGATTCTACCAACTAGATGGCAGCCGTCTGCATAGCGGTTCTGTTATGCGCGGTGTGTGGGTGTTGATCCTGCGACACACGATCCAGGCCCTTTCTGCGCCAGGTGCGGAGTGAGGGAATATGCCTATCCCATCCCTCAACATCGGCATCGAAGAGGAATACCAGATCGTTGACCCGGCGACGCGGGAACTGCGCTCCTACGTGCAGCGCTTTCTCGAACGCGGTCAGACCGTGCTGCCCGACCAGATCCATCCCGAGTTCCTGCAATCGCAGGTCGAGGCGGGCACGCGCATCTGCTGGAACGCGCAGGAGGCACGCGATGAACTGGTGCGCATCCGTCGCTCGATCTGGGAACTGGCGGAAAGCGAAGGGCTGTGGGTGGCGGCGGCGGGTACGCACCCCTTCTCATCGTGGGCGCAGCAGGAGGTTTCGCCGTTTGGTCGCTACCCGGAACTGGCCCGCTTTCTGCAAGACGTGGGACGGCGGCTGCTGATCTTTGGCCTGCACGTGCACATCGGCATCGAAGACGTCGAACTGCGCATTCAAGTGATGAACCGGATACGTTACTTTTTGCCGTTGTTGCTCGCGCTCTCGGCCAGTTCTCCGTTCTGGCACAACCGCGACACCGGACTGAAATCGTACCGTAGCGTGCTGTTCGAAAGCCTGCCACGCACCGGCATCCCGCCGCGCTTCGATTCCTATGCCGACTATCGCGGCTACGTGGACCTGCTGCTCAAGACCGACAGCATCGCCGAGCCGACCCACATCTGGTGGGACGTGCGCCCCAGCGAGAAATTCCCCACGCTGGAAGTGCGCATCCCCGATATGGCCTCGCGCGTGGACGAGGCGGTGTGCCTGGTGGCGCTCGTGCAGGCGATCGCCGCCAAGTTGGTGCGCCTTCAGCAAGCCGGCCAACCCTGGCCGCTTTACCGCCGTCACCTGCTCGACGAAAACAAGTGGCGTGCGCTCCGCTACGGCATCGAAGGAAAACTGATTGACTTGCACAAGGAGCAGGAAACACCGGTGCCGACATTGGTCGAAGAGACGCTGACCTGGCTGGACGACGTGGTGGATAGCCTGGGCAGCCGGGCAGAGGTCGAGTACGTCACCACGATTCTGCGCCAGGGCACCGGCGCCGACCGCCAACTGGCCGTCTATCGCAAGGCGGGGAATTTGCGGGCGGTGGTGGATCGGATTGTGGAGGAGACGCGGGAGGGGATTACTGATACGTGATACGTGAGACGTGACACGCTGCCATGAGAAAGGAGTCACTATGACCGGCATCAAGTTGTTTACCGTTCGTGGCATTGACATCAAAATGCACATCACTTTTCCGTTGATCTTGATCATCTCCGCCGTGCAGTTCGGCTTCTTGGGGCCGAGGGGGTTCTCGCTATCGGGGGCCGTGTTCGGCGTCATCGTCACGCTGCTCTTGTTCGCCTGCGTGGTGATCCACGAACTGGCGCACAGCCTGACCGCCATCCAGATGGGCTTTCCGGTACGCGACATCGTTCTCTTGCCGCTGGGCGGCGTCGCACAGATGGAGCGCATCCCAGAACGCCCGGCCCAAGAACTCCTCATGTCCGTTGCGGGGCCCTTGAGCAATGTCGTGATCGCCATCATCCTATACGTGGTCGGTCGTCTGTTGAGCCTGCCGGTCTCCATCGGCCGATTGGACCTGCTGCGCCTGGGCTGGCGAGACGTCATCCCCTACCTCATCCTCACCAACCTCGTGCTGGCCGTCTTTAACCTCATCCCTGCCTTTCCGATGGATGGCGGACGGGTGCTGCGTGCGCTGCTGGCGACGGTGATGTCCCACGGCCGGGCTACTGCGCTGGCGGTCACTATCGGCCAGGGATTGGCCTGGCTGTTGGGGCTGACGGGCCTGCTGACCGGCCGGGTTCTGTGGATCCTGATCGCCCTCTTCGTGTACGCCGGCGCCGCGCAGGAAGGGCGTATGGTCCACGTCAAGGACATGCTGCGCGGCCTGCGGGTGCGCCAGGCCTTCTCCCGCAATGTGTTGGTGCTTTCCCCCGATGACCCCGTCGGTCACGCAGCCGACCTCACGCTCCACAGTTTCCAATCCGATTTCCCCGTCTGCGATGGCGAGCGCATCGTGGGCATGCTCATGCACGCCGACCTGGTGGGCGCGCTAAAGCACTACCCACCTCAGACGCCGGTGCGCCAGGTGATGCGCACCGAGTTCCCCACCCTCGGGCTGAACGAGGGGCTCTTTGAAGCGTACCGGCGCATGACCGAAGTGGGCCTGAGCGCCCTCCCTGTGATTGACAAGGGCTTTTTCCTCGGCTTGCTCACCCGCCAGGACGCCAACGAGGTCTACCAATTGCTCTCGGTCAGCCCTGAACTCTTGGCGCAGCGAGGCAGTTCTTGATCTCCGTCGCCGAGGCACGTCGTTACTACGAGGGCGCCGACGCCGTGCACGACCTGGATCACGTGCTGCGCGTGCTGGCGCTGGCCGAGCGCATCGCCCGGGCCGAGGGCGCCGACATGGAGATCGTGTGTGCGGCGGCGTTGTTGCACGACGTGGGCCGCGAGCAGGCCGAGGCGCAGGGGCTTGACCATGCCGCGTTTGCTGCCACACGCGCGCGCGCGATCCTCGCCGGACAGCCACCCGAAAAAGTCGAAGCCGTCGCCCAGGCCATTGCCGCCCACCGCTTCCGTAGTGGCCCCGCCCCGGCCACCCCGGAGGCGCAGGTGCTCTTCGACGCCGACAAACTCGACGCCATCGGCGCGATCGGCGTGGCACGGGCGTTCGCCTATGGCGGCGCGCGCGGGCAACGCCTGTGGGCGCCGGTCGAGTCTGTGGACATCGCGCACTGGGAGGAGACAGGCGACGGCGCCGATCACACCCCGGTCCACGAGTTCGTCGTCAAACTGGCTCGCCTGAAAGAGCGGCTGTTCACCCAGACCGGGCGCGCCATCGCCGAAGAGCGCCATGCCTATATGGCCGCCTTCTATGCCCGGCTCGACGCCGAGGTGCGGGGAGAACAGTAGATGACCCGACGCAGATTCCTCGTCACGGCATACCTGGTGGCGCTGATCCTGCGGCTGATACCGGTGATCGCCGCATACAGCCTGCCCATCGGGTTGGACGACATGTACCAGTACGATATGCTGGCCCGCTCCATCGTCGCCGGGAATGGCTACCGCTGGTACGCTCAACCCGACCTGGCGCTGTTTCGCCAATACTTCGATATGGAACTGCCACCGGAATATGATCCGCGCGGTGTGCCGACCAGTTTCCGGCCACCGGCCTACCCGGCCTTCCTGGCGCTGCTCTATGCCATCGTCGGCGTCGAGCCGCACACGCTCATCCTGGGCGGGAAAGAGGTCGTGCTCACCCGCTACTTCTTCGCCCGGCTGGCACAGGCGTTCCTGGGCGCGCTGCTGGCCCCGCTGACCTGGGCGCTGGCACAGCGGGCGGGATTCGCCGAAAAGACGGCACGCTGGGCCGCCGGCTTGATCGCCGCATGGCCGCTCCTCATCGCCTACACGCTGGGGCTGGCGACCGAGAACCTGTTCGTGGTGCTGCTGACGCTGGGGCTGGTGCTCCTGCTGCGGGCGCGCGATACGGGCCACGCGCGCGATCATGCCCTGGCCGGAATCGTGCTGGGGCTCACGGCGCTCACGCGCTCGGTCATCACTGCCTTTGTGCCATTGGCTGCGCTGTGGCTGTTTTTCGGACACGGACTTGCACGGATACACACGGGTGAAACTGCAGATCCGGGCTCAACCGTACCTCAGAGATCCTGGAAGCATCGCCTGGCGTTTGCTGCCATGATGGTCGCTTGTTTCCTGCTCGTCACCGTGCCCTGGTCGGTGCGCAACACGTTCCTGCACCGCCGCTTTGTCTGGCTCGAGAGCGCCATGGGGTATCAGATGTACTTGGGTTACCACCCGCAGTCTAGCGGCACGTTCCAGTACGGCATCTCGCTCGACCTGATGCCGATCCTCGACGACGGCGTGCGTGACGAGCGTGGGATGGAAGCGGTCTGGGCTTTCGTGCGCGACGATCCCGCGCGTGTCCCGTATCTCATGCTGCGCAAAGCGGGTTACCTGTGGGGCCTCGACCGGCGGGAATTGACCTACTTTTACGGCAACGGCTTTTGGGGTTGCTGGCCGGTGCCACTCGAATGGCTCGTCTTCTTGCTCGCCTGTGGGCCACTGGTGGTACTGGCTCCGGCAGCAGCAGTGGGGCTGGCCTGCGGGCGTGTGGATAGGCACAAAGCGCTTTTGGCGCTGCTCTTGCTCTATTACACCGGCATCCACATGCTGATCCTGGCCGAGCCGCGTTTTCACCTGCCGTTGTTCCCGCCGTTGGCCGTGCTGGCTGCCTCTGCCTTCTTCGAGCGGCCCTGGCGTGCATCGCGGCCCTGGCAGCGCGCCGTCGCGCTGGCCCTGATCGTGCTCCTGCTCGCCAATTGGGGGCTGGAGGTGGCGCGGGATTGGGATGTGCTGACCGGGCTACTGGGCCCAGAGGGGTGCCGGTTGAACCTGCCATACTGACGTAGGTCAGATTGCCAATCCGACCTACGCAAGGAGCACCGATGCGACTCAAAGAACTTTGCATGAACTGGAAAACTGTCACGGCTGTCGTCGTTTCCACGCTGGCGTTAGTCGAGGCTCATTACAGTTATCAGCATCCCATCTTCGAGTATGGGCCCCTCAACGGGCTGTTCTGGTATTTCATCGTGCCGCTGGCGACCATTATGCTCGTCTTCCGCGAGTCGCCTGCCCGATATGGCTTGCGTCTGGGGGATTGGAAGGCGGGGCTTGCGCTTACTCTGGGGGGGTGCGCGGGCGTCACGCTCTTGATGGGCGTCATTGCGCGCACCGGCGCGTTTCGCGCCTACTACGCGCCGCAGGCACAACCTCTGCCCCGGTTGATCTATGAAAACGCTATCGAGATGTTCGGCTGGGAGTTTATCTTTCGCGGTTTTCTGCTTTTCGCGCTCTACCGCACACTTGGCCCCTACGCCATCGTGCTCCAGGCGGTGCCGTTCACCATTGCCCACTTTGGCAAGCCGGAGTTGGAGACGCTCAGTTGCATCTTTGGCGGCAGCGCCTTCGGCTACGTCGCCTGGCGCACCCGCTCGTTCCTCTATCCGTTCCTGATCCACTGGTATCTCATCACCATCACCATCCTCTTTGCCGGCGGGGCGCCGTGAGCGATTGGGCGCATACAAATCTTGGGGGAGCAAACGGTGGTTGCAGGGCCGCCGTGTGCTCGAAGCACACGGCTGAGGCAGATGAAAGCCCTACCGGGCTTATCTGCAGCCCCCGCAGGGGGCTTTTATTTGTTCAGCCTGGTGCTTTAGCACCGGGCGAAGGGCGATCGGCGCCTCTCCCCCAAGTATTATGCGCCGTGAGCGATTGTCTTGCCCTTGCGGTGGTGGTATAATTGGGGCAGGTTGGTGGTATAAGGGGGACTGGCATGACGACGGCCAAGATCACGCTCTCGCTCCCCAAGGCGCTGGTGGAGCGGTTGAAGGCACTGGTGCCTCCGCGCCAGCGGAGCGCCTTCGTCGCCCAGGCACTGCAAGAGCGTCTGGAAGAGGAAGAGACGCTGGCGGTGCTGGAAGAAACGTTTGGCATTCTATCGGCTGAAGACTATCCCTATTGGGACACGGACGAGGACATAGACCGCTGGCTGCGCGAGTTTCGGGCCAGTTGGACTATTCGGGACTTTTCTGAGGCATAGAGTGGCAGCTCCTAGATACATATTGGATACTGGCGTCATCATCCGGCAGATGCGGGGGCGCAAAGATGTGCTGCGCTTGGTGCGAGGGATCAGCCGCCCGGGACGGGTTGCCGTCTCACCGGTGACTCATCTTGAGTTGTACAGTGGACTCCGGCCCCACGAGGAATATGCCGCCCGTAAATTGCTCTCCCGTTTCCAGACCATCCCCGTAGATGCCGAGATCGGCCAGCGGGCCGGGCAACTCATCCGGCAACACAGGGCCAAAGGGCGGGCGCTTAGCGTTCCCGACGCCATCATCGCTGCCACTGCTCTCCAGCACAACCTGACGCTGGTCACGTTCAACCCCGATGACTTTGACCTGCTGGGCGTGTCGCTGTATCCACTGGACCTGCTGGCATAGGGCGAGGTGATGACCCATTACGACCTCTGCCTGGCCTGGAACTGGGAGCCCGATGCCGATTTCGTCGCCCTGCTCGCGGCTGCCTGCTGCTCACGCGGTCTATCCCTGTTGCAAGCCACCCCCGATAGTCTGACCGATGTGCTTCGTCTCTTGGATGCAGGAGAGATCGCCTTCCGCGTGCTTTTCGACCGTGCCTCGGATAGCGACGCCCGCTTCAACGCACTCGTCCAATGGGCCGAGGAGCACGCTGTAGACTGTATCAACCCACACGAGCAGGCCCGGCGCGCCTGGGATAAAGCCGCTATGCACGCGGCGTTCGTCCAGGCCGGCCTGCACACGCCATACACGATTATCCTGCCCTCCTGCGAAGAGCAGCCTGTGTTGCCAACGGTTGACCTCGGCCCGCTAGGGGAGCGCTTCACGATCAAGCCCGCACACGGCGGCGGTGGTGAGGGTGTCGTGAACGAGGCAGCCTCATGGGAGCAAGTGCTGGCAGCGCGGCAGGAGCGCCCTGGCGACCGCTACCTCCTGCAGGCCCACATTGCGCCGGTATTGCTCGACGCGCGCCAGGCCTGGTTCCGTGTCATCTATTGCACCGGCAAAGTTTACCCCTGCTGGTGGGATATCGGCACGCATGTCTATACGCCTGTCACGCGCTCCGAGGAAGGCCGCTACGGTCTGGCTCCTCTGCGCGAGATGGCCGCCACCATCGCCTGCCTCAGTGGACTCGACCTTTTCTCCACCGAGATCGCCCTGATCGCCGACGGTCGCTACACTGTGGTGGACTATGTGAACGATCCGATAGACCTGCGCCTGCAGTCCAGGGCCTGCGACGGCGTCCCCGACGCGATCGTGCGCGACATTGCCGAGCGCTTGACCGCGCTTGTGGCAGCGCACCGTCCACAACCGCCGGAAGGTACGACCGTGACCCTCAGGCCGATCGGCGTCGTGCGCTCACCGGTCACCGATCCGGTGGACGAGGGCTGGGGTAACGTTATCTCGGAGATTCATCTGGACGAGGCGCTGGCGGCAGGGCTACAGGGGCTCGAGCAGTTCTCGCATGTCATCGTCGTGTTTCTGATGCACCGGTCCGCTTTCGATCCTGCCGCCCATCTCGTGCGTCGCCCGCAGGGGCGCGCCGATATGCCGGAGGTGGGCATCTTTGCGCAGCGCGCCAAATACCGGCCCAATCCCATCGGCGTCACCGTGGTCGAGCGTGTGGGGATCGAGCGCAATGTACTCAGGGTGCGTGGCCTTGACGCGATAGACGGCACGCCGGTGCTGGACATCAAGCCGTACTTTCCGCCGTATGATCGCGTTGAGCAGCCGGTCACGCCCGAATGGGTCGCGCGGCTGATGGAGGGGTATTTTTGATGGAGGCGTTCACTCTCGGTTTGACCGCCATCGCCCACGGCGGCGCGGCACTGGGACGGCACGAGGGGCGCGTCGTATTTGTGCCTTATGCGATTCCCGGCGAAACCGTGCGCGTCGAAATCGTCGAGGACAAGGGGCGGCACGCTTTTGCCCGCCTGATCGAAGTGCTGGAACCTGCACCCGAGCGCACCGCGCCGCCCTGCCCCTACTTCGGCCCCACCGGCTGCGGCGGCTGCCAGTGGCAGCACATCGCTTACCCGGCGCAACTGCGCTTCAAGTCCGCAATCGTCGCCGACCAACTGGCGCGCATCGGCGGCATCGCCGATCCGCCCGTCCATCCGACCCTGCCCGATCCTTCCGGCTGGGCCTACCGCAACCACGCCCGCTTTCACCCCGCGCCCGATGGCGGCCTCGGCTTCCAGGCTGCTGCCGGCAACGAGACCATCCCCATAGACGAGTGCCGCATCCTCCACCCGCTCCTGGCCGACCTGTACGCCGCGCTTGACCTCGACGTGGAGGGCCTGCTGCACCTCTCCCTCCGCGCCGGAACCGCGACCGGCGACTCGATGCTCGTCTTTGAAATGGAAGACGACCTGCCGCCCGCGCTGGAACTCGACCTGCCCGTTTCCTGCGTGCTGCTCCTCTCCGACGGCCAACACGCCAACCTCATCGGCAACAACTTCATCCGCGAGATCGTCGCCGGGCGCACCTACCGCATCTCGGCCCCCTCGTTCTTCCAGGTCAACACACCCCAGGCCGGTGAACTCGTGCGCCTGGTGCTTGCGTACCTCGATCTGCGAGGCGGCGAAACCGTCCTCGATGCTTACTGCGGCGTCGGGCTGTTCACCGTCCCCCTGGCCGAACGCGCCGGGCTGGTGGTGGCCGTCGAAGTTGCCCCGCCCGCCGTCGCCGACCTGCTGGAGAACACTGCGCTCTACGACAACGTAGACGTGATCGAGGGGCCGGTCGAGGCGGTGCTCCCCGACCTGGAAACGCCGCCGGACGCCGCCGTGGTGGACCCGCCGCGCACCGGATTGGACCGCTTGGCGCTCGACGCGCTGGTAGAGCACCACCCCGCGCGCCTGGTCTACGTCTCCTGCGACCCGGCCACCCTGGCCCGTGACGCCAAACGGCTCATCGCCGCCGGCTACCGCCTGGTCGAAGTGCAGCCGGTGGATCTATTCCCGCAGACCTACCACGTTGAGAGTGTGGCGCTGTTTGTTGCAGAGGATTGATGAGCAAGAAAACCTGCCTCGTCATCGGCATTGACTCCAGCACCACCGCCTGCAAGGCCATCGCCTGGGATCGCCAGGGACGGGCCGTGGCCGAAGGACGCGCCACCTACCCGCTCCTCACGCCCGCGCCGCACTGGTACGAGCAGGACGCCGAACAGTGGTGGGCGGGCCTTTGCACGGCGCTCGCGACGCTTCTGGCGCGGATTGACCCTGGGCAGGTCGAAGCGCTCTGCGTCACCCACCAGCGCGAAAGTTTCGTGCCGGTGGACGAACAGGGCCACCCCTTGCGTCACGCCATCCTCTGGCTCGACGAACGCAGCCGTGCCCAGGTGGCGCACCTGCAAGAGACCATCGGCGACGAGCGCCTGCACCGGCTCACCGGCAAGCCGCTTACCACCAACCCCGCGCTCCCCAAGATCGTCTGGCTGATGCAGCACGAACCGGAGACGGTAGCCCGCACTGCCAGGTTTCTCGACGCGCATGCCTTCCTCGTCCACCGGCTCACCGGCGCATTTTGCACCAGCCTGGCCTCTGCCGACCCGTTGGGCCTGGTGGACATGCAGGCGCACGCCTGGGCCACCGATCTCGTCCGCGAACTCGGCCTGCGTAGCGAGCAGTTTCCCGAACTGACCGCGCCCGGCGCCATCGTCGGTCACGTGAGCGCCGAGGCCGCAGCCGCCACGGGGCTGCCGGCCGGGCTGCCGGTCGTGGCCGGGGCGGGCGACGGTCAGTGCGCCGGGCTGGGCGCGAACGCCACCGGCGGGCGCGCCTCACTCAATCTCGGAACCGCCGTGGTCAGCGGCACGTTCAGCCCGCGCTATCTGACCGACCGCGCCTTCCGCACCCTCTACGCGCCTATCCCCGGCTTCTACTTCCTGGAAGCGGTGATCGAGAGCGGTGCGTTCATCGTCAACTGGTTCGTCGAAAAGTTTTCCGGCGACCTGGAAGCACTGGAGGCAGCCGCCGCTCGGGTGCCCCCTGGCTCGTTGGGCCTCGTGCTGGTCCCGTACTGGAGCCACGCAATGACGCCGTACTGGGACCCGCTCGCCTCCGGCGCGGTGATCGGCTGGAGTGGGGCGCACGGTCGCGAACACATGTACCGCGCCATCCTGGAGGGCATCGCCTTCGAGCAGCGGCTGCTGGGTGAGGGGATGGGCGCGGCCACGGGACAACCACTCCGCGAATACGTTGTGTTGGGTGGTGGCAGCCGCAGTGACCTGTGGTGCCAGATCGTGGCCGACGTCACCGGCGTGCCCCTGGTGCGTGCCGCCACGAGCGAGGCAACCTGCCTGGGGGCCGGCATCCTCGCCGCAGCAGCAGCCGGATGGTATCCCGATCCTTCCAGTGCCGCCGCGGCGATGAGCGGCACGGCCGAGCGTTTCACGCCGGACACACAGGCCCAGGCATCCTACGAGCGGCTCTACACGGAGGTCTACCGCCCGCTATTCCCCACACTCCGGCCACTCCTCCATCGCCTGGCCCACTTGACCCATGACGCATAAGCCGTTAGAATAGAGTCCCCAGCCGCATCCCAAGTGCCGGTTGGGTGTTCCATACTTCAGAGGTGTACTCGAACCGCATGTCAGCAGTCGAACTTGTCAGGTCACCTGCAACGGTCAAGCCCGCACATCCGTGGCTGCGCAGAATCCGCACAGCGTTCGTGCCAGGATCCATGACCCCTCTGCTGAAGGACGTGGTCAGCGGGATCATGCATCGTTTTCGCCTGCATGGGCATGAGGTACAGGAAGCGCCCGACGATCAGACGGACGCGATCCTGACGACTGCGCCGTTCGGAGAGCCGCTCCGTTGGCGGCAGGCTTTGCTCTTCACTGCCCGACGGCGCTTCAAATTGAGCCGCCTGCCCACTCTGTATACCCTATTGCACACAACACCGGCGCGCTTCCGTCAACTGCTCGATCACTTTGCCGCGGCACTGTCGAAGAGCCCACCCGACCCGGCAGACTATGCGTTTCCCGATCTGGCACCGGAGGCCTATCGCGTCCTCTATGAGCAAGGCAACCGTGGTGGGCCAATTCTGGCCCTCGAACGCCTCCTCCAGGCACAAAGCAAGTGCATCCGCCTGATCCTGATCGTCGGCGAGGAGCGCCCCCTCGCCGCGTATCACTTCGACCTGGTCGGTGCTTATCCGCACAGCGATGGGACGGATCTGGAGGCATTCTATGATGACATCGTCCTGCGCATCGCTACAACTGTCAATGCTCGTCAGGTCACCGACCACGAGGTCGTAGGAGAGCCGATCCCGGCAGCACAATGGCGACGGCTAAAAACCCCGCAGGCGATGTGCCTGGCCGGCCGTCAATTGGGAGAGCGCAACTTGTTCACCGAGATGGTGCGCATTGCCGATCTCGTCCGCGTCCCGGCCGTCGCAGATTCGGTGGCCAGCCAGTATAGCGAGGGTTGCTTTGCCACGTGGGATGTCGAGCTGGGCGCCCTGATCGCCACCGTGACCGGCAGTGCACGCCCGGTGGACAAGGGCAGCCTCACCGAGGACGATCTCGCGGTGATCGTCGGAGTGCGGCCTGGCGGTGTCGGCGCCCTTGTGCGCCATGTCGAGGGCAAACGCAACGATCCCCCCTCCTCCGAAGCCGTCGAGATGATGGGTATGGATGAGCCTTTACCCAGAATCACGATCGCCGGCACACAGGTACCGGTAGCCCGCTCCAAACTGCACGGCCACCGTGGTATTGCCGCTTATGACCCACGCCGGGTCGAGTACGTGCCTCTTGATCCACCGTACTACTATTATCCCGTTTCGTGCGCCACCGACGCGCAGGCGCGCGGCATCCAGAGCGCGTTCGCCCGTTCGGCAGCCCTCCGCAACCCCGAGGACCCCCGGCAAGTGGTCTTTACAGTACTGCCCACGCACGGCACCGTGATCGTAGAGAAGTGGGTAGCGGGCGCTGCTCCCTTCCAGGTCATCTGGGAGTATATGGACTCAGGCGCCTTGCAGATAGACAACCGCATTCCTCAAGGCCCCATGGAATTCATCCCTGGGCCAGACGGTCGCATGGTGCTCAAGGCCTGAGTTCACCGCGTACCCCGTCTGCCGATCACACGGGCCCTCCTCCTGCTCTCGAGACGGGCCGCCATAAGATAAAGGAGCACATGGACGAGATCACAACCTCAACCAGCATACCGCAACCGATCCCCTCTTTCTTTGACCGCCCCCAGGTTCAGATCCAAGAGATCCCGATCGGGCAAGGGGTTCCACTGGGCATTGAGCGGGTCACGAATCCCCGCCTTGGCGTCGGAGGAGCCTACGGCACGTGGGGTCAAGGGTACGATAACGCCAGCCTGACCTCGGCGCTCGAAGGATACCTGGGCCGCTCCCTCGACGAAGCAGAGATCCTGAATCTGGCCGAGTTGGGCTTTATGCACCGGCACCATACGCCTGCACTTTCAGAAGAGGAGCACGTAGAGTTGGAGGTGCAAGTGGGCGCCCGCTTCCTGCGCGAAGCGGCCCACGCCAATGGCTGGGAACCCCCAGAGGTCGAGGCCGTCCTGGTCGGCGTGACTATGCCGGTGGCGGATGACTATATAGGACGCATTGCCGAAGCCGCAGGAGTGCCAGACCGTGCGCTCAAGGTCAGCATCCACAAGGCCTGCGACGGCTCCGTGGCAGGGCTGCAACTGGCTCTGAACCCCGGCCTTTCGATCACACAACACCTGGGGCGGAAGATCGCCGAGGAATTGTACGGCAAAAAGGTGCTGGTGGGCGGGATCGAAGGGCTAAGCCGCAAGGTGAGAGAATCGCGCGATACCCAGGCGCTCCAGTTGTTCGGAAATGCCGCGGGGGTGATCGGCGTCATCCCCGACCAGACGTTCAAGTTCCTGGTCGGAGGGGCGCACGAGGCATACGACGAAGAGGGCATGTTGCAACTGCGCATGTTCTACCCGCATTCCCGCCGGAGAATCGAGGGCCAGTCCTTGATCGAGGTCACCCGGGCCGGAGAGAATCACATCCGCATCGCCGGCATGCAGCACGAGCCGGCGGACGAGGCGGAGCCGATCTCGATGGCCGGCCCGATGGGCATGGTCAAACTCTTCGTGCGCAACGGCGTGGTCACCGTGCGCGATGTCTACACCGCCTATCGGCAACGGATGGCCGAATGGGGCACGCCGGATAAAGATGTCGCCATTGCCATCGTCCACCACGCCAACCTCAAGATCAACCAACTGAAGGAAAAGCAGTTGCACAAAGAGGGCGTCCGCATCCCGATGCCCTGGCTGTTGAGCGACTTTGGCAACGTCAGTGCCGCTTCGAACATGGTGGCCTTTTTGCGGGCGCTGCCCGACCTACATCCAGGCGACCATGTGCTGTTCGATGGCTTTGGGGCCGGCACGTACTACGACGTGCTCGTTGTCGAGATGGGAGCAGTTGTGTAGGATCCTCATTGCCTAGCGTTTCTTGAATCACGCATTGCACGAATGCACGCATGACACGAATCTCGCATAGCGCGGCCTCTGGCCGCAACCAAAATCGTTGGACGCAGATAAACGCTGATGGACGCTGATTTCTCTGGATCAACATAGCACGGCCTCTGGCCGTAACCAATTTGCTGGACACGGATAAACACGGATTGAAAAATAAAAACTCATCCGTGTTTATCCGTGAAATCCGTGTCCTAAAAATCTTCGCGGTTGTGATAGTTTTTCGGTATCTGCTCAGCCCATAGTACAGAGATGTCACTCTGAGCGCCCGGAGGGCGCGAAGAGTCTCGTTTTTGGTTTGCAGCAACGAGATTCCCTTCGACTTCGCTCAGGGCAGGCTTCGGCGCTTTGCGCCTCAGAATGACGTTTGGCGAGGACAGGTGAGCAGTTACCGAAAAACTACCACAATCGCAAAGATTTAGGCGCGAAGTGATGGGGGATGGCCCCGGTAGGGGCGGGGTAACCCCGCCCCTACCCCGGCGGTCGGGCACGCAAGATTTTTGGGACACGGATTTCACGGATGAACACAGATGAGTTTTATTTTTCAATCCGTGAGAATCCGTGTTTATCTACGTCCTGGTAATAAACGACAGTCGTTGTCCGTAGGGACGATGTGTTTGATCACAATCTCGTCCTGTTCGACCACGATGTGATCAAT
>FWPU01006527.1_pt1 | contig 23143 bp, 30 predicted proteins | sample 2228361 | NCBI WGS metagenome assembly FWPU01 (sample SAMEA103939777, study PRJEB20133) | metagenome
GTGCTGGGCCGGTACTTCTACGAGGTGACCCAGCGCAAGCCGGTGATCCTGCCGGTGATCCTGGAGGTGTGATGGGCAAGGCGCCGCGGGGCCCCCGCGGGGGCCGGCGGTCGTTCGACGGGCACGCATGTCCCACCCATCGGCGGGACCGCCCGCCGGGTTGAGGTTGGGGGCTAGGGATCGCTCCGGAGGAGGGCGGGGCGGCGGTGGGGCTCGGGGAGCTCCCCGGCCGGCCACCGGGCCCGCTGGCGGGCCGCGAGCTTGAACATGAGCTCGATCGCCTTCGGGTCCTCCGAGCCCGGCCGCGCCTCGACCACGCCGTCGGCGAGGGCCCGGTCCCAGATGTCCTGCCCCCGCTCGGTCCGGACGATCGTGAGGCTCCAGCCCTCGCTCTGCCCGAGCCCGCCGAAGGAGATGTCGGCGTGCTCGGCGGCGAAGTCCGGGCACCGCAGGCAGCCCGGCCGCGTGAACGCGTGGGCCTCCTTGAGCGGGTAGGACAGCTCGCGGCCGTCCTCCGTGTAGAAGAGGACCTTCCCCTTCACGTTCACCCGCACCAGCTCGTCGAGGGAGAGCCCGAGCCGTCGCTGCGCGATCTCGACCATGAGCCCGTCGTAGGTGAACGTCTTCGAGCAGAGCAGGCCGAAGGTCCAGGCGATCTTCCGCCGCCACTTCTGCACCCGGCGGGCCTCGAGGGAGCCGGTGACGCTCGCCTGGCAGGACATCCCGACCAGCGCCACCTTGGAGAGCCCCCGCTCCGCCGCCCTCACCAGCCCGAGGGGGTTCGGCGAGTACGTGTAGCGGGAGCCGGCCGTGGCGAGCACGCCCTCGCGGTCGGTGACGACCGCGGGCTCCGCGTCCCAGGGCCGCTCGTCGGAGAGCCTCGACGTGCACGCGCCGTCGATCTCGCCGCGCTCGAGCCCCCAGATCAGCAGCGCGGAGACGACCCCCCCGTCCTGGCCGCGGGCCAGCACCTCGGGGTCGGTGGCACGGGCCAGGACGATGTCCCGGTAGCGGCCGATCACCTCCTCCGGGCGGCGGACCTCGCCGAACAGGAGGCGGTCGATCTCGGGCTCCCACTCCCGGAAGCGGGGACAGGCCCGGGTGCAGATGTCGCAGCCCCGGTCGCCGTGGGAGCAGGCGTCGGGCCCGTCCTCCTGCAGCTGCACGGGCACGTTGTCCTCGTAGCCGAGGACGTGGAACGGGCAGGCGACGATGCAGGCCGTGCAGCCCGTGCAGAGGCCGGCCAGCACCACCTCGTGGTACAGGTCCCGCCACTGGGTCTTGTCGGCCGAGGTGGGCATCGGCGGCCAGCATACACCGCCGGGCCGTTATCTCCACGTCGAGACATCTGCGGCGGCCGGCGGTCCGTACACCCCGCGGATCGTTCCGTGCGGTGGGACCGGGAGGAGGTCCGGATGGCGAGGGTTCGGCGCATCGCGGGCGCGTCCCTGGTGGCGTTCGCGCTCCTGGCCGCGGCGTGCGGCGGCGGGAGGACCGGGGGAGGGGGCGGCGGCGAGGCCGTCGGCGGCGGGGGAGGGGTCGGCGGCGGGGCCGACCTCACGATCGCGAACTTCGCGTTCGAGCCGTCGACCCTCCGGGTGGGCGAGGGCCGGACGATCACGGTCACGAACGAGGACTCGGTCGCTCACACGTTCACCACCGATGACGGGGCGGTGGACGTGGAGGTCGGCGGGGGCGAGACCGTGGAGGTCACGCTCTCCGGGGTCTCGGGCGGCGGGTTCCACTGCGAGTTCCACCCGTCGATGACGGGGACGCTCGAGGTGGCCTGAAGGCCGGGCACGGGGCGGGGCTCGAGGGCGGCCGGCGGGGCGCGGTCCCCGCAGCGGGGCAGGCGGGATCCAGATCGGGGTCACGAGCATCGAGTGGGCCGGTTCCCGTCGCCCGCGTCCATCGCTTGACTCTCGGGTTCTCGATTGCTACACAGGGGTTCTTGACCGACACACCCGAGGACTCCCCCGACGGGGACCGGTGCACGGTGGCGGGGGGCGTGCGGCGGCTCTTCGGTGAGCATCGCGCCGGGGATGGCGCGGACGACGACCTGGCCTTCTACCGCGCCCTGTTGGAGGCGTTCCCCGATGGCATGCTGATCTGCGACGAGCGGGGCCGGATCGTCCGGGTGAACCAGCGCCTCGAGGAGATGTCCGGCTACTCGCGGGAGGAGCTCGTCGGCGCGACGGTCGAGCTCCTGGTCCCGGAGGAAGCTCGGGAGGTGCACGCGCTCGAGCGGCAGCGTTTCACCGCCGCCGGGGGGATCCGTCACATGGGGACGGGGTTGCCGATCTGGCTCCGGCGGAAGGACGGCGGCCAGCTCCCGGTGGACGTCGCCCTCACGCCGGTCGAGACGCCCGACGGATCCCTCACCGTGGCCGCCGTCCGGGAGGACACCGCCCGCCGGCGCGCCGAGGACCTCCTTCGGCGCTCCGAGGCGCGCTACCGCCAGCTGGTCGAGGCCATCCCCGGGATCATCCGCGTCTCGCGCCTGGACCCGACCTCCTCGACCATCTACATCAGCCCCCAGGTCGAGCGGATCCTCGGCTACGCGCCCCACGAGTGGGAGACCGATCCCGACCTGTGGGTCCGGCTCCTGCATCCCGAGGACCGAGAGCGGGCGCTCGCGGCGCACGAGCGCCTGGTCCGGGGCGGCGAGCGCCTCGTCCTGGACCACCGGATGGTGGCGCGGGACGGCCGGACCGTGTGGATCCACCAGGAGAGCCAGGTCGTCCGCGACGAGGGCGGACGCCCCCTGTACGCGCAGGGGGTGATGTTCGACGTCACGGAGCGCAAGCTCGCGGAGGAGGAGGGCCTTGCGCACCTGCGCCAGCTGGCGGCCCTCGCGGAACTGAGCCAGCTCGGCCTGGAGGGAGGCTCGCTGGACCGGCTCTTCGTCCGGGCGGCGGAGCTCGTGGCCGAGGTCCTCGATGTGGAATACGCGGAGGTGCTCGAGCTCGGGGCGGAGGGGTGCGAGCTGCTGCTCCGGGCGGGCGTGGGTTGGCGCGACGGGTTGGTCGGCCACGCCACCGTGCCGGCGGGCCTCGACTCCCAGGCGGGCTTCACCCTCGCGTCGGACCGGCCGGTCGTCGTCGAGGACCTCGCGACCGAGCGGCGCTTCCGCGGCCCCGACCTCCTGCGCGAGCACGGTGTGGTGAGCGGGCTGAGCGTCGTGATCCGCGGGCGTGCGCGCCCCTTCGGCGTGCTCGGCGCGCACACGAGGCGGCGGAGGACCTTCCCTCCGTACGCCGCGGAGTGGCTCGGCTCGGTCGCGGGGGTGCTCGCCCAGGCGATCGAGCGCGACGAGGCCGATCGGCTCGTGCGCGATCGCGAGCGGCGCCTGGCCGAGGCGCAGCGCATCGCCCACCTCGGGAGCTGGGAGTGGGACCCGACGACCGATCGATCGGTCTGGTCGGACGAGGTCTTCCGGATCTTCGGCCTCGACCCCGGGGGCGGGCCGCCCTCCTACGAGGGGTACCTGGGCCTGATCCACGAGGAGGACCGGCATCGCGTGGACGACGCGATCCGGGTGGCGCTCGGGGAGGGTGGGTCCTACGCGGTGGACTACCGGATCCGCCGTCCCGATGGGACCGAGCGCATCGTGCACGAGCAGGGCCGCGCCGACCGGCCTGGCCAGGGGACCGGGCGGGTCGTCGGGACGGTGCTCGACGTGACCGAGCTCCGCCGTACGGAGCAGGAGCTGGCCTACAGCCTCGAGCGGCTCCGCCGGACCGACGCGGAGCGACGGCGCCTGCTCGGGCACCTCATCCGGGCCCGGGAGGAGGAGCGCTCCCGGATCGCCGCGGACATCCACGACGATCCCCTCCAGAAGGTCGCTGCGGTGAAGCTCCGGCTCGGGCTCCTGCGCGAGCTCGCCACCACCCCGCGGCAGGTGGAGCAGATCGACCGCCTGGACGGCGCGATCAGCCAGGTGATCGCGAGCCTGCGCAGCCTCCTGTTCGAGCTGCGCCCGCTCACGCTCGACCGGGACGGCCTGGCCGCCGCGCTACGGGAGCTGCTCCAGCGGGTCGGCGAGGAGGCGGGGTTCACCTCCGCGCTCCGGGACGAGATGGAGGCCGAGCCGCCGCCGGAGAGCCGGGTGGTCTGCTACCGGATCGCGCAGGAGGCCATCGCGAACGTCCGCAAACACGCCCGGGCGTCCTTCGTCGAGGTCCGCCTCGCTTCCGAGGGCAGCGGGACGCGCGTGCGGATCCGCGACGACGGGCGGGGGTTCGACCCGGAGCGGGTCCCGCCGCGGCCGGACCACCTCGGGCTCCCGGCCATGCGGGAGCGGGCGGAGCTCGCCGGGGGGTGGCTGCGGGTGACGAGCGCGCCCGGCGCGGGGACGCTCGTGGAGTTCTGGGTCCCGTCCTGGGGCGCCTGAGGCCGGGCCCCGGGGGCCCGGGCCACCGACGCCGACCGCTTAAGACACCTCGGAGGGAGCCGATGGGTCAGTCTCAGCATCGGGACCCGAGCTCATCCGGCGTCCAGGGAGGAGGACGGGGCGGGATGTCGGAACGCTTCAGCGAGCGGGCGCGGCGCGAGCGGATCGAGGTGCTGGCGCGACAGACGGCGCGGACCCTCCGCGACGAGGGGTGCTTCCGCCTCCGGGTGGGCGAGATCGCCCGCGCCGCGGGGGTCGGGAAGGGGACCGTCTACCTCGATCACCGGGACAGGGTCGGGTTCGTCGGCTCCTCGCTTGCGGTGGCCTGCCGGGAGCTGGTCGCCCGGATCGACCGAGCGGTCGAGGCCGTGTCCGACCCGCACGCGCGGCTCGTGCGGGCCGTGCGGGGGCTGGTCGGGGCGTCCGCGGAACGCCCCGACCTCGCCGTCGCCCTCGAGCGGCGGCTCCCCTGCGCCGCCCGGTGGCTCGGCGCCGACGTCCGGCCCTACGGGCAGCTCGTGGCGAGGCTGCGCGTGGTCGTCGAGGACGCCCTGGCGGCGACCGGGGGGATGCCGGGGCTCGACGCGGGTCTCGTCGCCGAGGCCATCCTCGGGACGCTCTCGATGCCCGGCTGGCAGCGGCTGGCGCGCCGGCGTCCCGGGGAGGCCGTGCGGGCCCTGATCCGGCTCATGCCCGACCCCTTCGTGGACGACGGCGCCGGGGGGTCGGCCGACCAACGGGGGACGCCGATCCCGTGAGCGGATCCCTCGTCCGGACGCGGGAGGGGAGCGGCGCCGGGGACGACCTCGAGAGCCGGCTCTGGGCTCGTCACCGCAGGGTCCGTCCGGCGGTGGCGCTCGGTGCGGTGGTGGCCGCCTCGCTCGCGTCGGCCCACCAGCGGTGGCTGCTCGCGTACGTCCTGGTGTGCTTCGTCCCGGCCGCGATCCTGGCGGCAGCCACCCGGCGGCCCCCCTCGGCCCTCGCCCTCCGCTGGTGGCCGATCCTGGCCTCCGACGCCGGCGCGCTCGGGCTCGCGCTCGCGCTCGTGCCCGGAGCGGAGCCCGCGGTCCTCGCGGGGGCGGTCCTGGTCGCCGTGGTGAACGGGACCTCCTTCGGCGGCCGCGCCGGGGTGGCCTCGGCCGTCGTGGTCGGGCTCGCCGTCCTCGCCGGGCACGCCGTGGGCCCGGCGGCCCACACGGCGTCGGAGCTCGTGCTCCACCTGGGCGCCTTCGGGGTCTCGGTCGGGCTCGCCACGTACCTCGTGGGGAGGCAGGCGGAGGACCTGCGAACCTCGCGGGCCCGAGCCGAGCTCCACGCGGCCGAGCTCGAGCGGGTGGGCCGCTTCCGATCACGCCTGGTCTCGGTCCTCGCCCACGACGTGCGCTCCCCCCTCACGGCCATCCGGGGCTCGGCCTCGACGCTCCTGCGTCTGCGCGGACGGTTGGCTCCCGACGAGGAGGACGATCTGCTGCGCGGCATCGACCGTCAGGTGTCCCGGCTCCTCCGCCTGGCCACGGGCCTCCTCGACCTCGCCCGGCTCGAGGAGGGGCGGCTCGTCCTCCATCCCCGCGAGATCGATCTCCGCGCCGCCGTGCGCGAAGCGCTCGCCGCCGCCGACCCGGAGGGGCGGATCGCCCTGGCGGTCGAGTCCGGGATCCGCGTCGTGGTCGACCCGGAACGGATCGACCAGGTCCTCGTGAACCTGGCCACGAACTGCCTCCGCCACGGAGAACCACCGTTCCGGGTCGAGGCGGCGCGGGAGGAGGGTTGGGTCGCCCTGAGCTTCGTGGACGCGGGGCCGGGCGTCCCGCCGGAGCGTCGAGCCGAGCTGTTCGAGCCGTTCCGCAACGCGGATGCCAGGAGCTCCGTCGGGCTCGGGCTGTGGATCGTGCGCATGCTCGTCGAGGCGCACGGAGGTTCCGTCACGTACGAGCCGAACCGACCTCGGGGCGCGCGCTTCAGCGTCCGGCTCCCCGTGCCGACGCGGTTCGAAGGGGGTCGGGGGGCCGCGCTCAGCACCGCTGCGGGCGGTGACGGCTCGTCCAGGCGTTCGGATCCCCGCCGCTGATCCCGGGGAGCCGACGTCCGACCCACCCCGCGCTCCCCCGTGTGCGGGGGGCCGATCGGCAGAGGTCGCTCGGGGCTCGCGCCTCGCCGAGCGACGCGGTAGGGTGGTCGGGGGGCGGAACTCGGAGGTCATCTCGTGACCGATTCGTTCCGAGACCGTCAGCGAGCGTTCCGCGAGCAGGAGATCCTGCGGGCGTCCCGCTCGGTCCTCGACGAGCTCGGGTGTCGGAGCTTCACGATGGGGGCGGTCGCCGCACGCCTCGGCGTGTCGAAGGGCACCCTGTACCGCCACTTCCCCAGCCGCGAGGACCTCCTGCGCCGGGTCGTGCGGGGTGGGTGGGAGGTCCTCGCGGAGGAGGCGCGCCGCGTGTGCGACGAGGCGTCGGAGGACCGGAGGGTCCCGGCGGTGGCGGCCTTCGCCGTCCGCCGCCTCCTCGGCCTCGACGGCTCGCCGCCGTGCTGCCTCGAGGAGGTCGAGTGCCCCTACCTCGAGCCGGGGAGCCCGGAGGTCCTGTTCCGGCCCGCGGGGACCACGGGACCGGACGGGTTCGGCCTCGGGGGAGCGTCGCGGGCGCTCGCCGCCTCGCTCCGCGCTCGTTGGCGCGCCCAGGGCAGGGCGCCGACCGAGGAGGACGCCCGCGCGCTCCTCGCGCTGCTCCTCGGGCGGGGCTGACGCGCAGGATCCGGCTCAGCGGTGGCGCGGGCCGGCTCGGACGGCGGGCGGCCCGTCGGCGCGGGACCTGCCGCGGCGCCGCTTGTCCTCGTACATGCGCCGGTCCGCCTCCGCGATGAGGTCCTCGATCGTCCGCGGGCGGAGCGGATCGAGGGTCGCCGCCCCGATGGACAGCGACACGAGGTAGGGGCGGTCGCTCCGCTCGTTGAAGGCGCGGACGCGATCCCGGATCCGGTCGGCGAGGCGGTCCGCGCCAGCCCCGGTCTGCTCTTCGAGGAGGACGACGAACTCGTCTCCCCCGAGCCGGGCCACGACGTCCGACCGTCGAACGGTCCCGGCGAGGATGGCGGCGGCGTCGCGGATGAGCCGGGAGCCCTCCAGGTGCCCGAGGCGGTCGTTCACCGCCTTGAGGCCGTCGACGTCGACGAAGAGCAGGCTGAGCGGCCGCGCCGTGCGCTCGCAGGCGAGCGCACGCTCGCGGGCGATCTCGAGGAACGCCCGGCGGTTCCGCAGCCCGGTGAGGTCGTCCCGGAGCGCCGCCCGTGCGAGCCGCTCCTCGTTCCGGTGGCGGGCGAGCGAGTACTCGATGGCGCGGGACAGGCTCTGCGGATCCAGCCGGCCCTTCGTCAGGTAGTCCTGGGCGCCGGCGGCCACGGCCTGGACCCCGAGTGCCTCGTCCTCGTGCCCGGTGAGCACGACGATCGCCGGCCGGCGGGAGCACCCGCGACGGAGACGCTCGAGGGCCGCGAGGCCGCGGGCGTCGGGCAGGTTGAGGTCGAGGAGGACGACCGCGCTGCCCCGCTCCTCGAGCTCGGCGAGGCCGGTCGAGAGGCGGTCGGTCCACCGCAGGCGGAACGCGCCCGGACGGATCTCCCGCAGGGCCCGCTCCACGAGGTGGGCGTCCCCGGGGTTGTCCTCGATCAGCAGGACCTCGGTCGGTTCCACGGCCTCACCCCGGGGGCAGCGTCGCGACCGCGCCGAAGAAGCGGACGATGGAACCGACGGCCTCGCAGTACGCGTCGAGCTCGAGGGGTTTCGTCACGTAGGCGTTGGCCTGCAGGTCGTAGGCGGCCCGCACGTCGCGCTCGGCGGCGGAGGTGGACAGCACGACGACGGGGGTCCGACGGAGCGCGGGGTCCCGCTTCACCTCGGCGAGGACCTCTTTCCCGTCGGCGCCGGGGAGGCGCAGATCGAGCAGGACGAGGTCGGGTCGGGGCGCGGCCGCGTACGGCTCCTCGCGTCGGAGGAACGCGAGCGCCTCCCGCCCGTCGGTCGCCACGTGCAGCTCGGTCGCATCCGAGCGGAGGGCCTCGGCGACCAGGCGTGCGTCCGCCGGGCTGTCGTCCACGAGCAGGACGCGCAGCGTCTCACGCATCGGTCTCGCCTCCCTCCGCAGCGAGCGTCGGCAGCGCCACGTGGAACGTCGAGCCTCGCCCCGGGCTCGAGGTGACCCAGATCTCGCCCCCGTGTCGCTCGACGACCTTCTTGCAGATCGCGAGGCCGATCCCGGTCCCCGGGTACTCGGCCTGCGTGTGGAGGCGCTGGAAGATCCCCATGATCCGGTCGTGGAACTCGGGCGGGATCCCGATCCCGTCGTCGGAGACCGAGATCACCCAGCGATCCCCCTCGCGCCGGGCGCCCACGTGCACCGTCGGGGGTCGGCCGTCGCGGAACTTCACCGCGTTGCTGAGGAGGTTCTGCAGGAGCTGTCCGAGCTGCGTCCGGTCGCCGGGGACCACCGGCAGGCGGTCGGCGGAGACCGTGGCCCCGGACTCCTCGATCGCCACCTGGAGGTCGCGCAGGCACGTCGCGAGGACCTCGTTCAGGTCCGTCGGGACCCGCTCGAGCCGGGCCGTCCCGGCCCTCGAGTACGCGAGGAGGCCGTCGATCAACTGGTTCATCCGGATCGCGCCGTCCTCGATGAAGGCCATGCAGCGCGCGGCGTCCTCCTGGAGCGCGGGCCCGAGGTCACGGCGGAGCAGCTGGACGTGGCTCGCGATCATCCGGAGCGGCTCCTTGAGGTCGTGGGAGGCGGCGGAGGCGAACCGTTCGAGCTCCTCGTTGGAGCGGCGGAGCTCGGCCCGGCTGCGGTCGAGGGCGGCCTCGCGCTCGGCGCGGAGCCACCCGGCGACCACGAGGGCCTGCCCCGCCTCGCCGATCTGGTCGTGACCGCTCGGCGGGTCGCGCAGCGGCAGGCCCTGGACCAGCCGGTACGCGTTGTCGCGGTTGCGCTCGACGCGGCGCGTCACGCTGCGGTGGAACAGGAGGGCGGAGCCGGCGACCCCGGCCATCGCGGCCGCGAGGCGCGCGGCGACCCCCGCCGCTCCGGCGGAGTGGGGGACGAGGGCTTCCACCGCGAAGGTCGCGAGGACGGGGAGGCCCACGATCGTCCACCCCTTGGCCGGGAGCGGGCGATCCGTCCACCAGGTCGCGATCCGGCCCATGCCACGCGACCCGTCGGTCGCTCGGGGCGCCGGTCAAGCGCTCGGGGGCCGCGGGGGCGGGGACCGCTTAAGCGGGGCGCCGGGGGACCGACCGGCCCCGCGGGAAGACGAGATCGACGGCGACGCAGGGACGACGCCGGTGGGTTCGTTCACGGAGGAACGCGTGGCGTTCCTCCGTTCGCGTTCCGGCGTTCGCGTTCCGGAGGCGTGATGAGCGGGATCAGCGACCTCACGATGCGGACGATCGAGTTCGCCCTCGACGGGCTGGCCGCCCGGGGCGACGTCCGCGCGGCCAACGTGGCGAACGCGAACACCCCGGCGTACCAGGCCCGCACCGTGGGGTTCGAGGAGGTGCTGCGGGACGCGCTCGAGCGGGGGGTCGATCCCGAGGGGCTCGGGGTCCCCGCGGCCGCCCTCGCCCCCGGTGCGCCGGACCCGACGGGCAACACCGTGTCCCTGGAGGACGAGCTCGTGGCGCAGATCGAGGACAGCCTCATGAACCAGGCCCTCATCCGCGGCTACGACTACAAGCTCGGGGTCCTGCGGACGGCGCTCGGAGGGCGGTGATGGCCGGGCCCTTCCGTCAGCTCGACGTCGCCGCCACGGGGCTCGCCGCCTCGTCGCTGTGGCTCGACGCGATCGCGCACAACCTCGCGAACGTGAACACCACGGTCCCGGGGGGCGAGGAGCCCTTCCGCGCCTCCCACCCCGTCTTCGCTCCGATCCAGGGGGATCCCGGCGGCGTCCGGGTCCTCGGCCTCGCGCCGGAGGAGGGCGAGCCCGCGCTCGTCTCCTCGCCGGGCGACCCGCGGGCGGGAGACGACGGCACGATCGCGATGCCGGTCGTGGACCTCGCCCGTGAGATGACGGACATGATCCTGGCGACCCGCAGCTACCAGGCGAACCTCCGGGTGCTCGAGGCGGCGCGGGAACGCTACGAGGCGGCCATCCGCATCGGAGGGCGGCCGTGACGGTCGGTCCGGTCTCACCCGCCCTCCCCCAGGTCCCCGAGCCCCGTCCCTCGGCCGGGCGCCCGGACGGGGGCTTCGGGCGGCTCGTGCTCCAGGGGCTCGAGGCCGTCTCCCGGAGCGAGCAGGAGGCGGACGCCCTCGTGCGCGCGATGGCGGCGGGCGAGCCGGTCCAGCCCCACGACGTGATGATCGCGACGGCGAAGGCGGAGCTGTCGGTCCAGATGCTCGTCGCGATCCGGGACAGGGCCCTCGAGGCCTACCAGCAGGTCATGAACCTCCAGATCTGATCTGAGGAGCCGCGGTGCCCGGAGCCCTCCTTCCCACCGACTCCCTCCCGCCCCCGTACCGGGTCCTCGGCAGCGTGGCCCGGGTCGTCGGCCACGAGATCGAGATCCGCGGGATCCGCGCGAGGGTGGGGGATACCGTGGCGGTCCGGTCGAGCTCCGGCGAGCGCGTCGGCGAGGTCGTCGCCGTGGGCGAGGATGGCGCGCGCGCCCTCGTGCTCGAGGAGGTGGCGGGCGTCGGGCGGGGGGATCCCGTCGCCATCCGGCCCGGCGGGATCCGCACGGGCGTGTCGGAGCGCCTCGTCGGGCGGGTCCTGGACGGCACCGGCCGGCCCATCGACGGGCGCCCCCTCCCCGAGCCCGAGGAGCTCGTCTCCGTCCACGCGCCCGCCCCCGAGCCGCTCGTCCGCCGTCGGATCGAGGAGCCGCTGCCCGTCGGCGTCCGCGTCGTCGACGCCCTCTGCACGATCGGTCGGGGGCAGCGGGTGGGGATCTTCGGGGGAAGCGGGGTCGGCAAGTCCACGCTCCTCGGCATGATGGCCAGGGGGACACAGGCGGATGTGACCGTCCTCGCGCTCATCGGGGAGCGCGGGCGGGAGGTGCGCGAGTTCCTCGAGGAGGACCTCGGGCCGGAGGGCGTGGCCCGGTGCGTGACGATCGTCGCGACCTCCGATCGCCCGCCGCTCGTGCGCGTCCGCGCCGCCCTGCTCGCGACCCGGATCGCGGAGTGGTTCGCGGACCGCGGAGCGGACGTCCTGCTCACGATGGACTCCCTCACGCGCCTGGCCATGGCCCAGCGGGAGGTCGGCCTGGCGGCCGGAGAGCCGCCCACAGCGCGGGGCTACACCCCCTCGGTGTTCGGCCTCCTGCCCCGGCTGCTCGAGCGGGCCGGGCCGCGGGCGGCGGGGACGATCACGGGGATCTACACCGTGCTCGTGGAGGGGGGCGACATGGACGAGCCCATCGCCGACGCGGCCCGCTCCATCCTCGACGGGCACCTCGTGCTCTCGCGCCGGCTCGCCGACCTCCAGCGGTTCCCCGCCCTGGACCCCCTCGCCTCGCTCTCGCGGCTGATGCCGCGGGTGGTCTCCGAGCGCCACCGCCGGGACGCCGGCGCCGTGCGCGCGGCCCTGGCGGCGGCGGAGGAGGTCCGGGACCTCGTGGAGGTCGGGGCGTACGTGCCGGGCACGAACCCGGGCGCGGATCGCGGGCTCGCGGCCCGGTCTGCGATCGATGACTTCCTGCGGCAGGACGTCCACGAGTGGGCGCCGATGGCGGAGACGCTCGAGCGGCTCGCGGAGCTCGCCGGGATGGTGGCGGCATGAGGTCCCTCCGGCCGCTGATCTGGCTCCGGGGCATCCGGGAGCGTCAGGCCCGCAGCGCGCTCGGGGTCGCGAACGCGCGGGCGGCGACCATGCGCGACGAGCTCGAGGCCCGCCGACAGGCGCACGAGGAGCGCGCGGAGCCCCCCGCGGAGCTCACGGCGGCACAGCTGCGCGCCCTCCAGCTCCAGGGGATCCGCTCCGTCGAGCTCCTCGCGGAGGCGGCGGCGGCCTACCAGGCGGCCCGGGAGGAGGCGGAGCGGGCGCGGCGCGAGTGGGAGCAGGCCCACGGCCGGCTGGAGAGCGCCAAGCGCCTGGACCACCGCCGGCACGTCGAGGCCGCCCGCCGAGCCGAGGCCGCGGCGCAGCGGTCCCTGGATCAGCTGATCCTCGCCCTGCGGGAGCGTCGCCGATGGAGGTGAGCGGCATCCTGGAGACCCTGGCCCGCGTCGAGGAGCTCCTCCGTCTGCTGGCCGGCGGGGCGGCGATCGCCCCGCAGGTCCCGGCGCCGACCCCGCAGGGGGCGGTTGCCCAGGCGGGGTTCCCGGTCGCCCTCGCCCTCGCGGAGGAGGTCATCGCCCAGGCGGCGCCCACCCCCCAGGCGGCGCCCCCCGGGCTGGGGCCGTCCGACGAGGGGTGGGTGGCACGCCTCCCCGCGGAGGGGCGACGGTGGGCGCCGGCGATCGCGGAGGCGGCACGTCGCCACGGGCTCGATCCGCGGCTCCTCGCCGCCCTGGTGTGGGTCGAGTCCTCGTTCCGGCCGGACGCGGTCTCGCCGGCCGGGGCGGTCGGGCTCACCCAGCTCATGCCGGCGACGGCGGCCGGGCTCGGGGTCGATCCCCGCGACCCGCTCGAGAACCTCGAGGGGGGCGCGCGGTACCTCGCCGCGCAGATCCGCCGGTTCGGCTCCGTGGAGCTCGGGCTCGCCGCGTACCAGGCGGGCCCAGCCGCGGTCGCCGCCGCCGGCGGCATGCCGAGCGCGAGCACCCGTGCGTACGTGGAGCGGGTCCTGGATCGCCTGGAGACCCTCGGGGGCACGACCGCACCGGCCCCGGCCGTGGCGGCCCGGCCCGCGCTCGAGCGGCCGACCGCGTCGCCGCGGCCGGAGCTCGTCGCGTCGCCCGACGGGCCGTCCAGCGCGCCCGTCCGGGTCGCAGGGTCGGCCGGCGAGCCGAGGGCGGAGCTCCTGACCGAGGCTGTGGGGGGCCGGGACGCGCCGGTGCGGATCTCCGCGCCCGACCGGGCCCCCGCGCCGGAGCGGACCCCGGGACCGGATGCGGTCTCTGCGCGGGACCGGGCGCCGGCGCCGACCCCCGCACCGGACCCAGCGTCCGCGCCGGCCCCGGCGCCGCATCGAGCGGCCGCGCCGACCCTCGGTGGCGAGGGGGAGCGGATCGCTCCGCGCGCGGCAGCGGCGCGCATCGTCGAGGCGGTCGAGCGTCTGCGGGACGCCACGCCGCCGCGGCGGATGGCGGTGGAGCTGCCCGAGCTCGGCGGGCTCCGGGTGCTCGTGGAGGCGAGGGGCACGACGATCCACGTGCGACCCCTCGGCGGCGACCCCGTGTGGTTCGAGGTCCTGGTCCACGACCTGGGCCCGGGCCTCGCCGCCCGGGGGTTCGACCTCGCGGGCTCGACCGGGGGCGACCCGCGCGAGGCGCCGGAGCCGCAGCCGGCGAGGCGGACGCGGGCGGCTCGTCCGCGCTCGAGGGAGGGGGTGAGGATATGAGCGAGGTGTCATCGGTGGGCGGGCCCTTCGCGGCCTCGGTGCAGGTGGCCGCCGCGAGCCCCCTCGGGATGCTCGACGGTCAGGCGTTCCTGCGCCTGATGATCGCGCAGCTGCGGAACCAGAACCCGTTCGAGCCCATGGACTCGAACGAGATGCTGCAGCAGACGGCGGCGCTCACGACGGTCGAGTCGCTCCAGCAGCTCGCCCAGGCCGAGCGCCTGCTCATGGGCATCGCCCAGGCCTCGATGGCCGCGTCCCTCGTGGGCAAGCGGGTGACGGGGCTGGACGGGACGGGCGAGGAGGTGACCGGCGTCGTCACGAGGGTCCGCTTCACGGTCGACGGACCGATCCTCGAGGTCGGCGACCGTGAGATTTCGATCGGGAACCTCCTCGACATGACGGCATCCGGCGCCGAGGGAGCGGCGTCGCAGCAGGCTCAGGGATGACGGCGTAGGAAAGGAGCAACACGGCCATGATGCGAGCGATGTTCGCGGCCGTCTCGGGCCTGCGGGCCAACCAGACGATGATGGACGTCGTCGGCAACAACATCGCGAACGTGAACACGCCGGGCTTCAAGGCGTCCTCGGTGACCTTCGAGGAAGCCCTGTCCCAGCTCCTGCGGGGCCCCGCGGACAGCATCAACCCGCTCCAGCTGGGCCTCGGCGTGCGCGTCGCCTCCATCGACCCGATCTTCACCCAGGGCGCGGTGCAGGTGACGGGGCGGTCGACCGACCTCGCGATCCAGGGCGACGGGTTCTTCATCGTGGAGAACGACGGCCAGCGCCTGTACACGCGCTCGGGGTCCTTCAGCTTCGACGGGAACGGCAACCTGGTCGCCTCGAACGGGTTCCGGGTGCTGGGCTGGGTCGCCGACGCGACCGGGGCCATCGACGTGAACGCGCCGGTCGAGCCGATCGCGATCCCGATCGGCCAGATGACCCCGGCCCGGGCGACGACCACGGTCGAGGTGAGCGGGAACCTCTCCGCCGACGGAGACGTGGGGACGGCCGTGGACACCTCGATCACGGTCTACGACTCGCTGGGCAACCCCCACACGCTGCAGCTCACGTTCACCAAGACCGCGGCGAACACCTGGGACGTCGCGGCCACCATCGACGGGAACGACGTCGCGATCGCGCCGGGGCAGATCCAGTTCAACGCCGACGGCACGATCGCCACGGCGGGGCCGCTCGCCGTCTCCGGGTTCGCGCCCGACGGGGCCGACCCGATGGCCCTGGACGTGGTGATCGACGGCAGCTCGCCCCTCGTGCAGTACGGAGGGACCTCGACGGCGGAGGCGACGCGCCAGGACGGGAGGGCCGCCGGCTCGCTCCGCGGCTTCGCCATCTCCGACGACGGAACGATCACCGGGCAGTTCTCCAACGGCGAGACGAAGGTGCTGGGGGCGGTCGCCGTCGCGAGCTTCAGCAACCCCGCGGGCCTCGTCCGGGTCGGCAACTCGAACTTCTCCGCTTCGGTGAACTCCGGCGAACCCCTCATCGGGCCGCCGGGGACCGGGCCCAGGGGCTCGCTGACCGCCGGGGCGCTCGAGATGTCCAACGTGGACCTGGCCCAGGAGTTCACGAACCTCATCGTCGCCCAGCGGGGGTTCCAGGCGAACGCCCGCGTGATCTCCGCCTCGGACGAGATCCTCGCGGACCTGGTGAACCTCAAGCGGTAGCGCGTCGCGCGAGGCGCCCCGAGCGTGCGTGCGTGGGGGGCGGGCGGGCTCCGGGGGCCGCCCGCCCACCGCCGCGCCCGTCGCCGGCCTCCCGTTAAGCCGCCGCCGCCTCGTCCGACGGGCATAGCGAGCCCCACTGGATGGGGCCCACAACCGATGGTTCCGCGAGAGCACACGGAGGTGCGACGGTGATCCTCGTCCATCGCCTGCGCGGCGAGCCGATGTTCCTCAACGACGACCTGATCGAGACCATCGAGGCGACGCCCGACACGGTCGTGACGCTCGTCGATGGGAAGAAGCTGATCCTGGCGGACACGCCCGAGGAGCTGGTCGAACGGGCCCGCCTCCACCGCGCCTCGATCCTCGTGGCGGTCGAGGAGCTGCGGGCGGCGGGCCGGGGGGAGGTGGTCCCGTTCCCGGTTGCGGCGACCGAGGACGGGAGTGAGGACTGATGGGCCTGTTCCTCGGCGGCCTGCTCGCGGGCCTGCTCGCGCTCCTCGGCGTCGTCGTCCTCGAGGGCGGCAGCCTGGGGGCCCTGTTCGGCCCGTCGGCCCTGATCCTCGCGATCCTCGGGCCGCTCGGGGCGACCGTGATGGGTTCGGACGCCCACGACGTGAAGGTCTTCACCAAGGCGCTGCTCATCGCCATGAAGGGCAAGGCGCCGGACCCCGACGAGGCCATCACGACCTTCGCGCGCCTGGCGGACAAGGCCCGGAAGGAGGGGACGCTCGCGCTCGAGGCCGAGCTGCCCTCGATTGAGGAGCCGTTCATGCGGGCCGGGCTCCAGATGGTGGTGGACGGCGTGGACGGGGATCAGGTCCGGATGGTGCTCGAGGCCGAGATGGAGGCCGCCAGGGAGCGTCACCACGCGAGCGCGAAGTTCTTCCACGCCCTGGCGGGGTACGCGCCGATCTTCGGCCTCATGGGTACGATCCTCGGGATCATCGGCGTCATGGGGCACCTCTCCGAGCCCTCCGAGCTCGGCCACGGGATCGCGCTCGCGCTCCTCGGCGTGCTGTACGGGGTGGTCTTCGGGAACCTCGTCTACCTCCCGATCGCCAACAAGCTCGACCGGCTCGAGGAGCTCGAGATGCACGTGCGCGAGCTCGTGCTGGAGGGCGTGCTCGCGGTGCGCGAGGGGGTCTCTGCCAGGCTGCTCGTGGAGCGGCTCGAGGCGCGCCTCGCCCCCGCCGCGCGCCAGGGGCACGCGGCGCGGATGGGCAGGGTCGAGGAGGCAGCGTAGATGGCCGCCGTCGGTGACCCGAAGTCGCGGTGGCTCATCACCTACGGCGACCTCATGACGCTGATGTTCTCGCTGTTCGTCGTCATGTACGGGATCTCCAGCGTGAACACGGAGAAGTTCCACGAGCTCCTCGGCGGGCTCGGGCCGTTCGGGAACCCCGCGGCGATCGGGGGCGGCGCGCTGCCCGGATCCGGGGGGATCGTGGGCACGGGCGGCGCCGAGCCGGCGGCCGAGCGGCGCAGCATCGCGGGCGACGCCGCCGGCGGGCTCGTCGGCGAAGGTGGGTGGGACAACGACCCGCGCCACGTCTCGCCCTGGGAACTGCCGCTCCTGGAGGCGCACCTAGTCGAGCAGCTGAAGGCCGCGGGGCTCCTGCGGCGGGTCCGCTTCGAGGTCGGTCCGCGCGGGCTCGTGGTGGCGGTCGCCACGGATCGGGTGCTGTTCGAGACCGGATCGGCGCGCGTCAGCCCGCTCGGCCGTCGCATCGTCGCAGCGCTCGCGCCGACGCTGCGCGAGCTGTCGAACCCGCTGCTCGTCGAGGGACACACGGACGACGTGCCGCTCTACCGGCACGGGTACGACAACTGGAACCTCTCGACGGATCGGGCGGTGGCCGTCGTGCACCTGCTGCAGTACGCGTTCGGGATCGACCCGCGACGGCTGACCGCGATCGGCTACGGGGAGTACCGGCCCGTCGCCTCGAACCTCACCGAGGCCGGACGCGCGCTGAACCGGCGCGTGGAGATCGTGATCAGCACCCTGCCGGACGAGGGCGCGTCCGACGCGGAGGCGCGGGCCGAGGATCCGGAGCCCGTCATGCTCCGTGGATGAGTCCGTGGAGGGGAGGAGCGCATGGCCAGGGAGGGCAAGGACGGCAAGGGCGACAGGGCGACGAAGGGCGAGCCGAAGGGGAAGAAGAGGGCGGGCGCGCTGAAGCTCATCCTCCCCGTCGTGTTGCTCGTCGGAGCGGGGCTGGCGGCGAGGTCGCTCCTGCTCGGTGGTGCCGCCCCCGACGCGGGCCACGGACCGCCGAAGGAGGAGGAGGGGGTGATCGTCACGATGGATCCCCTGACCGTGAACCTGGCCGACGCCGGCTTCCACTACGCGCAGGCGGGGCTCGCGATCGTGCTCACGACCGCGGCGGACCCGAAGGAGGTGGAGGAACGGCTGCCCCTGTTCAAGGACTCGGCGATCCGCGTGATCGGCGGGTTCGAGAGCCGGGAGCTGAAGACCCTGAAGGGACAGGAGGAGCTGCGCCACGCCCTCACGCGCGCGGCGAGCGAGCTGTACGGGGAGGACGCGATCTACGAGGTGGTGCTCACGCAGATCGTCGTGCAGTGAGCCTCGCCCGTGGGCATCCCTTCAGCGCGGGCCCCGGGCTGCCGACGGTGCTCGGCAGGAGACGTCACGCCAGGGGGTAGCCCTGATCGATCACGCGTTCGCGACGCTCGAGGACGCCGCGCCGGCGCCGCCGTCGCGCGAGCCGTCGGCGTTCGACTTCCGGCGGCCGAGCAAGTTCGCACGGGAGCACGTCCGCAGCCTCGAGGCCCTGCACGAGACCTTCTCGCGGCGGTTCGCGAGCGCCATCGCCCATGCGCTCCGCTCCGCCGTCCAGCTGCGGCCCGTGGCGATCGAGGAGATCACGTACGAGAACTACGTCCGGTCGCTGCCGAACCCGTCGGTGCTCGCGCTCGTCGCGCTCCGGCCGCTCCCGGGGGAGGTGGTCGTCGAGCTGGCCGTGCCCCTCGCCCTCGTGCTCGTCGATCGCGCGCTCGGGGGGCTCGGCCTCCCCGCGCCGGTGCGGCGCCCCACCGAGCTCGAGACGCGGCTGCTCGCCGAGATCGTCCGGTACGGCACCGAGGCGTTCCGCGAGACCTTCGCCCCGCTCCTCGAGGTCGAGCCCGAGGTGGTCGGGGTGGAGACGAACCCGAGCTTCGTGCAGGTGGTCCCGCCGTCGGAGACCACGCTCCTCCTCTCCTACACGGTCTCGGTGTCGGCGGCGAGCACGATCGAGGGGCTGCTCACCGTCTGCTACCCGCACCCGACCCTGCAGCCCGTGATGGACCGGCTCCAGCGGCACGTGGTGACCGAGCCGCCCGAGGCCGAGGAGCCGGCGCCGGGCCGCGAGACCACGGTGGCCGCGCAGCTCGGGGAGGCGACCGTGCCGATCTCCGTGCGGCTCTCGCCGACCAGGGTGGACCTCCGGGAGCTGGCCGCGCTCGAGCCGGGCGACGTGCTCCGGACCAGCCACCGGGTCGACGCCCCGGTCCGGGTGCTCGTCCGCGGGGTCGATGTGCTCGCCGGGTACCTGGGCCGACGGGGGAGGCGGCTCGGCGTCCGGATCGTGGGGTGGAACGAGGAAGGAGGTCGGTCGTGAGCGCAACCGGGGACGGGCAGCCGACGACCGAGCAGGGCGTCGCGCCCGCCGATCTCGTGGAGCTCGGGCCGGGGACCTCGCCCGGGGCGCCGGCGGACCTGCGGCTCCTGTCGGAGGTCCCGCTCGACGTGACGGTGGAGCTGGGCCGGGCGGTGATGAAGGTGCGGAACCTGCTCTCGCTCAGGGAGGGCAGCGTGATCGAGCTGAACCGGGCCCCGGGCGCGCCGGTCGACGTCCTCGTGAACGGCCGGCTCGTCGCCCGGGGAGACGTCGTCGTCGTCGACGACGAGTTCGGCGTCCGGATCACGGAGGTGCTCGACCCCGGCCAGGCGGCGGAGGGGGCGTGAGCGGATGGGGTTCGCGCCCGAGCAGCTGATCCGGCTCGTGGGGACGGTCGGCCTCCTCGCGGGGGGCGCGCTCCTCGCCGGACGCCTGCTCCGGAGCGGTCGCGGCCGCGCGGCCGCGCCGCTGCGGGTGGTCGCACGGCTCAGCCTCGGCAGGGGCGGGGCGCTGCTCCTCGTCGCGGCGGGGGAGCGGCGCTTCCTCGTCGGCGTGGGTGAGCGGGGCCCCCGGCTGCTCGCGGAGCTGGATGCCGTCCCGGAGGCGTCGGGCGATCGGCCCCCCGCCGAGCCGTGGAACGGCCGCCCGGCGACGGCGGCCGGGCCGGAACCCCTCCCCTCGGATCCCGCGGATGGCCCAGGGACGGGCCTCGTCGAACGGCTGCGTCGCATGACGCTGCGGACGTCGGGGCGGTCCCGTGCGGTCCTTCGGTGAGTCCGGTCGACTCCTCCTCGGGGCGCTCGCCGCGCTGACGCTTGCCCTCGCGATCCTCGGCGGAGGCGTCGCGCGGGCCGCGCCCGTCGAGCCCGTCCGACCAGAGCAGCCGACCGTCGAGCCCCCGCGGGTCGAGGGCGTCTCGCCCTTCCCCTCCCCCGGCGCGTCGGGCGTGGGGATCCGGATCCGCTCCGACGACCCGGCGCTGTCGCGGACGGTGCTCATCGTCCTGCTGCTCACGGTGGGGTCCGTCGCGCCGGCGATCCTCCTGCTCATGACCTCGTTCACGCGGTACGTCGTCGTGCTCGCCCTGGCCCGCAACGGGCTCGGGCTCCAGGGGATCCCCCCGAACCAGGTGCTGATCGGCCTGGCGCTGTTCATGACGTTCTTCACGATGGGCCCGGTCTTCTCCCAGGTGAACGAGCGCGCGCTCCAGCCGGCCCTCGCCGGCGAGATCGGGACCGAGGTGGCCCTGGAGCGGGGGTTCGCGCCGCTCCGGGCGTTCATGCTCGAGCACACGGACCCGGAGGACCTGCGGACGTTCCTCGACGCCTCGAGGACCGAGGCCGCGCGGCCCCGGGACGTCCCCGCGCGGGCCCTCGTGCCGGCCTTCGTGATCTCGGAGCTGCGGCGGGCCTTCACGATCGGCTTCCTCGTGTTCCTGCCGTTCCTCGTGATCGACCTCGTCGTGTCCTCGGTGCTCATGTCGCTCGGGATGGTGATGGTCCCGCCGGTCGTGATCTCGTTGCCGCTGAAGCTCCTCCTGTTCGTGCTCGTGGACGGGTGGGGCCTGATCGTGGGCTCGCTCATGAGCTCGATGCGCACCTGAGGAGGGGGCGATGAACGACGCGCAGGTGATCCACGTGGTGTGGCAGGCCATCGTGATCGCGGCCAAGCTCGCCGGGCCGGTGCTCCTGGTCTGCCTCGCGGTGGGGACGGTGGTGTCGCTGCTGCAGACCGTGACGCAGATCCAGGAGATGACCCTCACCTTCGTCCCGAAGCTCGTCGGGGCGGCGCTCGTCGTGGTCCTCGCGGGGCCCTGGATGGTCCGGCAGGTGGTCGGCTGGGTCCAGGCGCTGTGGGGCGACCTGCCGACGGGATGAGGATCGACCTCGAGACCGCCTGGGCCGCGGGCCTCCTGCTGGGCCTGTGTCGGACGGCCGGGTTCGCGGCCGCCTCGCCGCTCGTGGCGCGGGCCCTGCCCCCGGTGGGACGGGTCCTCCTGGCGCTCGCCGGCGCCGTCCTGCTCGCCCGGCCGGTGGCGTCCGACCTCACCGTCCCCCACCTGATGGGGTGGGCGGGGGCCAACGTGGCCGCGGGTCTGGCGCTGGGGTTCATCTCCGGGATCGGCCTGTGGCTGTTCCAGGTGGCGGGGGAGATCCTCGACGCCGGGTCGGGCCTCACCATGGCGCGCGCGCTCGACCCGCTCGCCCGGACCGAGGTCGGCGTGCTCGGACGCCTGTTCCAGATGACGGCCTTCGCGCTGCTCCTCGCGCTGGGCGGCGATCGGCTCCTGCTCGCCGGCCTGGCCCGCAGCGCCGACCTCCTCCCGCTCACGGGCGCCCCGTCCCTCCCGTCCGGCCTCGGCGACGCCGTGCTCGCCGCGGTGTCCTCGCTCGTGGTCGCCGGTCTCGAGCTCGCGGCGCCGGTCCTGGGCGCCCTCGTGCTCACCGAGCTGGCCCTCGCCCTCGCGGCCCGCCTCGCGCCGCAGGCCAACGTGTTCCTCCTCGGGCTCTCGGTGAAGATCGCGCTCACGATCGCGCTCCTCGGTGCGGCGCTCGCCCTGTTCCCCGGGACGGCCCGGGACGCGCTCGACGCCGCCCTGCGGGCCCTGGGCGGGACGGTCCACCTCCTCGCCGCCCGGTCCGCTTGAGCCCGCCCGGAACCTGCCGAGGGGACCGGGTGAGGGCCGGAGGGATCCGGCCGCCGGACGCCAAGGAGGGCGAGATGCTCGGCTACGTGTTCTGTGCCAGGTGCGGGCAGCCCCTGGTTGGCGGGGACCAGGACCTGTGCCGGGACTGCCTGCTCGCGCTCGCGCCGCGGCCGCGCAAGCAGGTGAGGGCCCGGTGACGCAGCCCGCGCGTCCCCCCCGAGCGCTGGGCGGGTGACACCCGGGCCGGCAGGGACACGTGGTGCCCGGTTCGGGGGCGGCGCGGAGGCTGCGGTCGGAGAGCTTAAGTCCTCGGTCCACGGGCCGAGCAGGTCAGCCGTGGGCCGGGTGCGCGCCGTCTGGAGGATGGCATGGGCGACGAGATGGACGAGGTGATCGGCGAGTTCCTGATCGAGAGCCACGAGAGCCTCGATCGGCTGGACCGCGACCTCGTGGCGCTCGAGGAGGATCCGCGGTCGGCGGAGACGATCGCGAGCATCTTCCGCACGGTCCACACGATCAAGGGCACGTGCGGCTTCCTCGGCTTCGAGAAGCTCGAGCGCCTCGCGCACGCCGCCGAGAACCTGCCGGGAAGCTCCGCGACGGGGAGCTGGTCGTCGACGTCGAGATCGCGAACGCCCTCCTCGCCACGGGCGATGCGCTCCGCGCGATGCTCGGCGAGATCGAGCGCACGGGCGCGGAGGGCGACGCCGATCACGCGGAGCTGATCGAGACCCTGACGCGGCTGCAGGGCCCAGGGAGGGATGCAGCCCGGGCCGGGTCCGCCGGGGGCGACGGGTCGCGCGCGCCGACCCGCCGCTCGAGGGCAGGGGGATCCGGTGGTCGGTCCGTCGGGTCGGACGCGCCGGAGGGGGCCGGCGAGGCTCCCTCCGGCCCGACGGACCGATCCTCGACCGGCGGCGGCGCGGAGCGAGGCGGCGTCCCCGCGGCCGAGCCGGCCGGGGCCCTGGCCGAGCCGCAGGACGGGAGGCCGAGCGTGACCGAGACGACGATCCGCGTGGACGTCGGCCTCCTCGACGCGCTCATGAACCTGGTCGGCGAGCTCGTCCTCGCGAGGAACCAGATCGTCCAGCTCACGCAGGGGGAGCGCTCCTCGGTCCTCACCGCCGCGGCGCAGCGGCTGAACCTCATCACGACCGAGCTGCAGGAGGGGGTCATGAAGACCCGCATGCAGCCGATCGGGAGCGTGTGGGGCAAGTTCCCCCGGCTGGTCCGGGACCTCGCCCTGGCCTGCGGCAAGCGGGTGCGGATCGAGATGGAGGGAGAGGAGACCGAGCTCGACCGCTCGATCATCGAG
>FWPU01006528.1_pt1 | contig 23141 bp, 19 predicted proteins | sample 2228361 | NCBI WGS metagenome assembly FWPU01 (sample SAMEA103939777, study PRJEB20133) | metagenome
CTGAACGGGTCGTCCATCTTGCCGCCGCGGGGCGGCTGCGCTGAGGGTTCGTCCCGAGCTGGTGTATCACCACTCCCACGGCGTCCCGCTGCCCGGCCGGCGCCGCCGCCACGGGCTTATGGGGAACTACTGAAATGGTTCAATCCTCCTTGAGGCCGCCAGCCCTGACTCCTATAATGGTGCATCCCGCGGATCGGGGAGCCGCGGCCGTTGCAGATGCGATTCCGCACGGCGTTCCTTTCCATGATACCCGGAGCGGCCCACGTGAATCAGGGGCGCACGTGGCGAGGCCTGCTCCTGTTCTTCATCTTTGCCGTCTTCCTCAACGCCGCACTGATGGCCCCCGCGCTCTCCTCCGAAAGATGGCTCCGCCCCGCATGCGGACTGGCCGCCGCGGGCGCATGGGTGGCCGCATTCTTCGACGCCATGCGCGCCGCCGGAAATGCCGGCCACGAAAATGGCCAAGGCGGGTCCTCATGAACCATGCGGCGGGACCGGAGGGGATCCGCGAGAACTGCGGCCTATTCGGGGTATTCGGCGCCCCGAACGCCGCTGAACTGACGTACCTCGGCCTGTTCGCCCAGCAGCACCGCGGGCAGGAAAGCGCCGGCATCGCATCGGTCCAGGGCCGCAGCCTGGTCCACCACAAGGGGATGGGACTCGTCCAGGACGTGTTCGAGCCCGACACGCTCCACAGGCTCCGGAGCCACGCGGCAATCGGCCACGTCCGGTACTCGACCACCGGCGATTCGAACCTAGCCAACGCCCAGCCGATAGTGGTGGAGACCTCCAGGGGCATGATCGCCGTCGCCCACAACGGAAACCTGGTGAACTCCGGCGCCCTCCGCCGAGAGGTCGAGAAACAGGGCCTGTTCTTCCCGATATTCCACACCACGACCGACACCGAGGTCCTTCTCTACACGGCCGCCCGCGCCGGGGACTTCGAAAAGGGACTCCGCCGGGCCGCCTGCGCCGCCAGCGGTGCGTACTGCCTGCTGTTCCTGACGCCGGGAAGGATGGCGGCGGTCCGCGACCCCCATGGTTTCCGGCCGCTGGCCCTGGGCCGGCGGGGCACCGCCTGGTGCGTGGCATCCGAGACATGCGCCCTCGACATGACCGGCTTCAAGTACCAACGGGACGTCGAGCCCGGCGAGATCGTCATACTCGACAGGAAGGGGCTGCGGTCGGAACGTTTCCTGCCGGCAGAGGACCACCGGCCGGCCCACTGTCTGTTCGAGCACGTCTACTTCGCCCGCCCGGACAGCCGCGTCTACGGCGAACTCGTGCAGTCGGTCCGCCACCGCCTGGGCAGGCGGCTTGCGCGCCAGCATCCCGTCAAGGCCGACTTCGTGACTCCGGTGCCCGATTCCGGCGTCTACGCCGCCCTCGGATACGCCGCCGAGGCGGGGATCCCCTTCGAGATGGCCTACGTCCGCAACCACTACGTGGGCCGCACCTTCATACAACCGCGGCCGGAACTGCGCGCCTCGGGCGTCATGATGAAGCTGGCGGTGATCCGGGATCTTGTCAACGGGAAAAGCGTCGTCGTGGTGGACGACTCCATCATCCGCGGGACCACCTCCAAGTCCCGGATCCGACTCCTCAGGGAGGCCGGCGCGCGGGAAATCCACCTACGCATCTCCTGTCCCCCCACCCGCTTCCCGTGCTACTATGGTATAGATTTCCCCACCGGCACGGAGCTCATCGCCTCACGCATGGACGTCGACGGGATCCGCCGGTACGTGGAAGCCGACACTCTGGCCTACCTGGGCCTGGAAGGCCTGCTGGAGGCCGCCGGCGGGACGCCGGAGCGCTACTGCTCCGCCTGCTGGACCGGGAAATACCCGGTGGCGCCCGAGGACGCCATGGACAAGGCCAAGCACGAGCGGAAGCCCGAGACGGTGAGGCTGAGGAGCGGGGAATGAAGCGATGACGACCACGTATGCCGGCGCCGGCGTGGACCAGGCGCGGAAGGACGCGGCGATCGACCGGATTCTCCGGATGATGCGCCGCACGTACGATCCGGGAGTGATCGAGCTGCCCTGGGGTTTCGCGGGGCTCTACTCGCTGAAGTCCTCCACCCTGTTCGAACGGAACTACCGCCATCCGGTCCTGGTGGCCTGCACCGACGGCGTGGGCACCAAGCTCAAGCTGGCCCGCGCGCTGGACCGCCACGACTCTGTCGGCATAGACCTGGTGGCGATGAGCGTCAATGACCTGGTCGTCTGCGGTGCGCGGCCGCTCTTCTTCCTCGACTACATCGCCATGGGCAAGGTGCGCGAGAAGGTGCTGCTCGACCTCGCACGCGGGATCGTGGCCGGCTGCGAGCAGGCCGGCTGCGCCCTCCTCGGCGGCGAAACCGCGGAGATGCCCGGCATGTACGCGGATGGCGACTACGACATGGCGGGCTTCTGCGTCGGGATCGTGGAGAAGTCCCGCCTGATAGACGGCTCCTCCACGCGGCCGGGCGACGACGTGATAGGCGTCGCCTCCAGCGGCATACATTCCAACGGCTACTCGCTGGTCCGGAAGATCATCGAGGGACGGGATCCGGCCGAGCGGTTCGACGGCTCCACCCTGGGGGAGGTGCTCCTGAGGCCCACGCGCATATACGCGCGCGCGGTCCGCCAGGTGCTGCGCCATTACAAGGTCAAGAAGGCCGTCAAGGCCATCGCGCACATCACGGGCGGAGGTATGATCGAGAACATCCCGAGGGTCCTCCCGAAGGGCTGCGCCGTCGAGATCCGCGAGGGATCATGGGAGGTGCCGCCGATCTTCCCGTTCCTCCAGGGCCTCGGCGACGTCCCCCGCGACGAGATGTACCGCGTCTTCAACATGGGAGTGGGGATGGTGATCCTGACCGGGCCGCTCTACACGCGGCAGATACTCAGGACATTGGCCCGCGCCGGCGAGAGGGCGCGGCTGATCGGGAGCGTGGTGCGGGGGGACGGGGAAGTTAAGATCGTGCCCGCGCAAGTCTCGGCACCCGAGAGACGTCCCAGATGACGGTGACATGGAGGCTCGCATGAGAAACGTCGCGGTTTCGGCGATACTGGCCGCCGCCGTGGGCTGCGCGGGCGGTCCCACGCGCGAGGAGGTGGAGAAGATCCGCTCGGACATGACGAAGCTCCAGGTGGAGATGACCACGGCCAAGGAATACCAGTCGAAACTCTACGAGGAGATGGTCGCGCAGACCGGCAACGTGTCGAAGGACGTCGCCAAGAGCCAGGCGCTTCTGGCCGATCTGCAGGCCCGCATGGACCGCCTCGAGGACCAGGTGAGATCCCTGGCCGCCTCCTGCTCGTCGCCGGCCCCCAAGACCGTCCAGGGCCCGACCTTGCAAGAGTCCGCCGCGGGCCAGGCCATGAAGACCGTGGAGCAGATCATACTGGAGACCGAAACCGCCGTCGCCGCCGTGCGCGCCGGCAAGCTCAAGCCGGAGGAGGCCGCCCACCAGCTGAAACCCCACGCAAAGCACGCGGCCCCGCGCATAATCGACGAGATCCGCCGCTCCCTCACCCAGATCGAATACACCATACTTCTGGAGGCGATCCTCTCCAAGCTGCCGCCGGAGGAGCTCAAGACGCCGCTGCAGAAGGCGCTCGGCGACAAGGCGGTGCGCCTGTCGGCCGCCCGCGTGGTGGGGGCCGCCGGCGACCGCGAGCTGTCGAAGATCCTCGAGGAGGCCGCCGCGGGGGACGACGAGGACATGCGGCTGATGGCGGGAGAATCGCTGGTCCGCTGCCGGAACGCCGCCGGCATACCGGCGCTCGTCATGTGCCTCCGCAGCGAGCAGCGCGACACGCGCACGATAGCGATCAACGCGCTGCGGTCCATAAACCGCGGCGAGGACTTCGGATACCGCGCCGCGCTCCCGCCGATGGAGAACGCCGCGGCCATCAAGCAGTGGGACGAGTGGGTGGAGAAGTTCGGCAGGGCGGTCTTCGAGCCGTAGCGGGCCTTTTCGCTTTCACGGCGGCGCGCCGGCGGGTATAATCCGCCTCCGATGCGCTCAAAGAATCAGTACACCGTCCTCGCAAGGCGCTACCGCCCTGTGACCTTCGACGAGGTCGTCGGCCAGGAGCACGTATCGCGGACCCTCCGCAACGCCATACTCGACAACCGCGTAGGACACGCGTACCTCTTCAGCGGGCCGCGCGGCGTCGGCAAGACCACCATGGCCCGCATCTTCGCGAAGGCCCTCAACTGCGTCCGCGGCCCCTCGGACCGCCCCTGCAACTCGTGCGAGATTTGCGCCTCGGTCCACGACGGCGCGGACGCCGACGTCATCGAGATGGACGCGGCCTCGAACCGCTCGGTGGAGGACGCCAGGGATCTACGGGAGAGCCTCCGATACGCCCCGCTGCGGGCGCGCTTCAAGATATACATCATCGACGAAGCGCACATGCTGACCAGGGACGCGTTCAACACGCTTCTGAAATCCCTCGAGGAACCGCCGCCTCACGTCAAATTCTTCTTCGCCACGACCGAACCACACAAGCTCCCCGAAACCATAACCTCGCGCTGCCAGCGCTTCGACTTCAGGCGCATAAACTCCGCCGACATAACCAGGCGGCTCAGCCAGGTGGTCGAACGGGAGAAGATGGAGGTCGGCGACGACGTCCTGGCCGCCGTGGCTCGGGCCGCGCGCGGCTCCATGCGCGACGGTGAGGTGCTCCTGGACCAGCTGACCTCCTTCAAGCCGTCCGGCCTGACCAGCGACGACGTGGCCTCCGTCCTGGGAGAGGCGGCGGCCGACCGGCTCTCCGAACTGGTGGGCGCGCTGGCCTCCGGCAACCCGCCCGGCGTCCTCAAGTCCCTCGCGGCGATATTCGCCGGCGGCGTGGACGCCTGGGCGTTCGTCGACCAGCTCCTTGAACGCCTCCGCTCGCTGCTGGCGGTCAAGGCCTGCGGGAAGGATCGGGACGTGGTAGATCTGCCCGACGAGGAGCTCGCGCAGATCGACAAGGAGGCGGCGGCCTTCACCATCGAAGGACTGCTCTACTTCATCCAGCTGGCGCTCGAGGCGCGCCGCAGGATACGGGAGGGCGCTGGCGCCAGGATAGTCCTGGAGGCCTCCCTGGTGAAGATGGCCCTTGGCCGGGATCTCGTCAGCCTCTCGGAGGCCCTGCGGCAGGCGCCCGCGGCCCCCGCGCCGTACCCCAAGGCGGAGCCGCCGCCGGAGGCGCAACCCCCACCATCCCCGCCGCCGTTCAGCGGCGTCCCCACGGACACGCGCGAGGCACAGGCGGCGTGGCCGCGGGTCGTGGCGGCCGTCAAGGAAAAGAGCGTGCTGGCCGGAACCCTGCTCGGGGAGGGCCGAGTGCTCAACTACATAGGCGGCGAACTGGCCTTCCAGCTGCCGTCGAAATTCAGCAGGTTTCACGTCGAACAGCTGGACTCCCCCCGCAACAGGGGACTGATCGAGGCGGCGCTGAACTCGGTCTTCGGCCGCAACGTCGCGGTGCGCATCTCGCTGGAACAGGGCCCCGCCGCCGGGATGCCCGCCGCCCGCCAGCCCGCCCCCAGGGGAGAGACGGCCGACGATCCGGCGGTGAAGAAAATACTGGAAACGTTCGCGGGCTCAAAGATCGTGGGCGTCGAACAGAGGGGAAATTCTTAGGAAAAGCGTATGATCCCTGGCGCCATGAACTTCGGGAAGTTCGGCAGGCAGTTCGAGGAGATCCAGAAAAAGCTGGCCCGCTTGGAGGCGGACCTGCGGGAACGCGTGGTGGAGGCCACCGCCGGAGGCGGCATGGTCAAGGTCAAGGTGACCGGCGCCGAGGAGGTCGTTGACATCAAGGTCGAACCCGAAGTCGTCAACCCGAACGACAAGGGAATGCTCGAGGACCTCTTGCTCGCCGCCGTCAACGAGGGCATGCGCAAGGCCAAGAAGATGAGGGAGACCGAGATCGCCCGCGTCACCGGCATACCCCTCCCTCCGGGAATGATGTAGCGGGATCCGGCCTTTCGAGATGGCGTACGCGGAACCCATCGCCCGGCTCATCCAGGAGCTGTCCAAACTCCCGGGCATCGGGGAGAAGACGGCCGAGCGGCTGACATTCCACCTCCTGGCGCAGCCGGCCGGCGAGGTGCAGCTCCTCGTGAACGCGCTTCGCGACCTCAAAGAGGGGGTGAAATCGTGCGGCAAATGCTATAATATCAGCGAGAATGATCCGTGCGCGATATGCGCCGATGCATCTCGCGACGCGTCTACGGTATGTGTGGTGGAGCAGTCAAGGGATATCTGGGCGATCGAGCGCACGGGGGCCTATCGGGGGATGTACCACGTGCTGCGCGGGCGCATCTCCCCGCTGGACGGCGTGGGCCCGGAAAACCTGACGATCCAGAGCCTGATACAGCGCGTGAAAAACGGCGGGTTCCGCGAGGTGATCTTGGCGACCAACCCGACCATGGAAGGCGACGCCACCGCCTACTACGTCCAGAAGGCGCTCGGGACCGGCGTACGCGTGACGCGGCTGGCCCGCGGCATCCCTTCCGGAGGCACCTTGGAGTTCTCGGACCGCGCCATGGTTTCCGACGCCCTCCTGGGCAGGCGGGAGCTCTGAAGCCATGAAAATGGAAGTGAACCTGCAGCAGAAACACCTCCAGTTGATGCAGATATCGCCCCAAATGCTGCAGAACCTGGAATTGCTCCAGCTGCCCGTCATGGAGCTGCGCGACCTGGTGATCCAACAGCTGCAGGAAAACCCCACCCTGGAGGAGAAACAGGACGTCGAGGAGCCGGAGACGCCACCGGCCGCCGCGGAACCCGACGACGAGGCCGAGGACCAGCGGCGGGAGATGCTCGAGTCGGTGGAGGAGCAGCTCTTCGAGAGCGAACGCCGCACCCGGGCCGGAGATCACTCCGAGGACGCCGAGCGGCGCGCCGAGATGCTGGACAACATCAGCCGCAAGCACGACTCACTGCGCGACCACCTGACCGGGCAGCTGGCCGTCCTCGAGCTGCCGCGGGACATGAGAGCCCTCTGCGAGTACGCCATCCAGAATATCGACGACAATGGATACCTGAAGGCCTCCACCGAAGAGCTGGTCTCGGGCCTGCCGCCTGAATTGCGCTCCGAGCCGCCGGAAGTCCTCCTCAAGAAGATGGAACACGCCGTCTCCATCATCCAGGCCATGGAGCCGCGCGGCGTGGGAGCCAGGTCGGTCAAGGAATGCCTGCTCCTGCAGCTGGATGAGTCCGATCCCTACTACCCGCTGCTGCGGCGGCTCATCGAGAACCACTTCGAGGACGTGGGAGCAAACCGCCTGCCCAAGATCGTCAAGACCTTCTCGTCCGATCCGGAGGTCATGGCCTTCCTGGGCTACTCCGGCGAACCCGACCCCAACGAGGTCCTCGAGGACGTGAAAGATCTCGTCCGGGAGATATCGAAGCTCAATCCCAAGCCCGGCGCCACCTACTCCATCGACAAGGTACCCAAGGTCTACCCCGAGGTGGTCATCAAACAGGTGGACGGCAAATACGAGATCATGCTCGAGGACGGGTGGCTGCCCCAGATATCCATGAACAAGTCCTACGAGGAAATGCTCAAGGAACGCAAGCTTACCAAGGAGGAGCTCGCCGTCCTGGCGGAATTGGCCAAGAGCAACCGCCTCGCCGAGCAGGACCGCGCCCTCCTGGCGGAGATCGCGAAACGCCGGCCTCTTCCCCCTGAAAAGCGGGAGCGGATCGCGGAACTCGCCCGCTGCGACGGGCTCTCGGAGGAGGAAAGGAAGGCGCTGGCGGCGGCCCTGGAGGAGAACCGGCTCTCCCGCCAGGAACGCGAATTCATAAAGCAGAAAATGGACGAGGGACGTCGACTGATTACGGCCATCGAGCAGCGGCGCGGGACAATATACCGGATCACGGCGGAGATACTGAGGCGGCAGAAGGATTTCTTCGAGCACGGCATCGAACACCTCAAGCCCCTGAGGATGCAGGACGTGGCCGACGCGGTCGGCATCCACCTCTCCACGGTCTCCAGGGCGATATCGGAGAAATGGGTGGAAACACCACGGGGAATATTCCCGCTCAAGTTCTTCTTCGCCTCCGCGGCCCCCAAGTCGATCGGCCTCGGCCAGCCCGGCATGGCCCTTACCCACGGCTCCGAGGCGCAGGACGAGAAGACGCGCCTGGCGCTGATGGAGAGGATCCGCGAGATCATCGACGCCGAGGACAAGAAGGCGCCCCTCTCCGACCTGGAAATAGTACGGAAACTCAAGGAGACCCGCGGCATCGTCGCCGCCCGCCGGACCATTGCCAAGTACCGCGAGGAAATGGGGATCCCCTCATCGCGGCTGCGCAAGCAGTATTGACTGGGCGCCCCGCCCCACATCAAGCTTCTGGCTTCGGGCACGCGACTTGATATAATCCGGCCTTTATGGACGCCGAAGAACAGACCTCCAGGTTCCGCCGGGACGTCGAGACGCTGCGGCAAGAGATAGGCAAGGTCATCGTCGGACATCGAGAGGTCGTTACCCAGACGCTCGTGGCGATCCTCAGCGGCGGCCACGCCCTCTTGGAGGGAGTGCCGGGAATAGGAAAGACCCTGCTGGTGCGCACCATCGCCCGGTGCCTCAACCTGCGGTTCTCGCGCATACAGTTCACGCCCGATCTCATGCCCGCGGATATCCTCGGCACGAACATCGTGGTCGAGGACGCCGACGGCCGCAAGCGCTTCGAGTTCCAGAAGGGCCCTATCTTCGGAAACATCATCCTGGCGGACGAGATCAACCGCGCCACGCCCAAGACGCAGTCGGCCCTGCTGGAGGCCATGCAGGAGAAGGCCGTGACCGTAAGCGGCACCCGCCACCCGCTGGAGGAACCGTTTTTCGTGCTGGCCACCCAGAACCCCATAGAGATGGAAGGCACCTACCCGCTGCCCGAGGCCCAGGTCGACCGCTTCTTCTTCAAGATCGAGGTGAAAACCTCCAAACTCGACGAGCTCGTGGAGATCATCGACCGCACCACAGGAAAGGAGGCACCGCCCCCACAGCCGGTGCTCTCGGGCGGCGACCTGCTCCAGATGCGGGAGCTGGCGCGCGAGGTGCCCGTGGCGTCCCACGTGAAAGAGTTCGCCGCCAGACTGGTCCTGGCCACGCACCCGGAAAACGGCAGCCCGCTCGCCCGCAAGTACCTGCGCTATGGATCAAGCCCCCGCGGCGCCCAGTCGCTCGTCCTGGCAGGAAAGATACTGGCACTGATGAAGGGACGCTACAACGTGGCCTTCAGCGACATACGCGAGGCCGCCTTCCCGGCCCTACGACACCGCCTCATCCTGAACTTCGAGGCGGAGGCCGAGGCCGTCCGGCCCGACGCCATCATCGAGAAGATCCTCGCTGAGGTGCCGGAGATGCCCGTCCAGAAGTGTTAACGTTTACGCGTCGCTATTTCGTTAACAGTTAGCCGAAGTGTTAACGAAATCGCGACGCGATTTCGTTAACAGATAGGCTATTTGTCCTTCCTTCTTTTAAAGAGGTCGTCGAGAAGGTCCCTGGCCTTCTCCTGGATCACGCCTTCCACGGCCCGCTTGAGAAGCTCCGCTATCGCCCGATCGAAATCGAACCTGGGACTGTCCACCGTCCCCTCCAGCGGCACGAAAAAGGTCTTCCCCATGTACTTCTGTAGATTGCGATACTTCTTCACGGTATGCTCGGTCATCGGCATCTCGACCATCAGCTTCATCCGCCGGTCAAACCCCACCCAGCCGGCGAACCTCAGCTCGTAGCGCTTCACCCGCAGCGTCATGTCCTGGTAAACACAACGCGCCGGAAGCCCCTTCGCCGGCTCCGGCCCCACGACACGGATGTCCGACGCCGAAAGCTCTCCCTCCAGGCGATTCCCTTCCCCAAGAACCCGCATTATCTGCGCCACCGTGGGCGACCCGACGATGGAAAGGTTCCGCGCAGAGAAGACGCCCGACCCCCGCAGGCGCCGCGAAACCGCCTCCAGCCAGTCCCTCTCGGCCGGGTCGATCGGCCCCTCCCAGGCGAGCTTGAAGTCCGCCTCCACCTTGCCGTCCACCGTCCCGTTGACCGTGTGGAATATGGGATGAATCTTCTCAAGGAGAGGCCCCATATCGGCGTTGGCCCCCACCCCCTCGGCCCTGAACTCCAGCGTGCTCCGGGGATTCAGCTCCTCCCGGCGGAAGTCAAGCATCATGTCCATCTCGGTCCGCCCGCCGTTGACGTCCAGCGGCGTGACCGATCTGACCGTGCCGTCCCGAATATCCAGCCTCGTCCTCCCCGAGACGGAAATCCCCGTGTGGGTGTACCTAGCCAAGTCCACCTCCAAGCTCCCCCGCCCCGCCCGGAGGATCCCCATGACATCCGCCGACTTCGCCCTCCCGTCCAGCCGGATCTCGAACGTCTTCTCCTCCGCCCCCTCCAGCCTGCCCGGCATCCAGGGGGCCAGGACGGCGCCCAGTTTGTCGGGAAGGTACCTGAACATGCCGCGCACGCCGACGAACTCCGGCTCCGTATCGACGTTCTTGACCGTCCCGGAGAACCCTCCCCGGATGAACCCGGATGCGATCTCGAACTTCCGGATGTCGTACGATCCGGGGGATATCCCCACGTCGTGCACCAGCGTGACGGCCGGATCTTTCACCAAGACATTCCTCCGGTCCGCCACCTCGAGATCCGCGATCCTCGCCCCGCCGGAAACCCCTTTCCGGCCGTTGTAGGAAACCTCCGCCTCAAGCCCGCCCTTCGCGGCATAATCCCTGTCGACCCACTCGAAGAGCGCGGCGCGCAGCCTCGCCAGAATGTCGCCGTCCTTCATCTCCACGGAGAATTCCAGGGGTCCAGTCTTCGCCGTCCTCGTGAACTGCGCCCCGTTGGCGTCCCTGCACACCAGCGTCAGGCCGTCCACCCGCGTCCCAGCGGCCGCCGAGATCCGCCCCGCCCGAAACGACGCATCCGCAGCGATCCTCACCTCCGGCCCACCCATCCCGAGATCCGGAACCCACTTGGAAAGCTCCGCGGGCCGCACGGCGACGTCCGCCTTCAGCCCGCCCTCGCGTGCATCCTCCATCACCCCGCGGATCTCTCCCTTGGCCGTCACCGTGACGGCTCCGGACTCGATCCGGCTTTCCTCGATCCTGAGCGCCCCTCCGGGCCTCCCCTCGAAGACGCCCTTCTGCACGATCTCGGCGTCGATCGGTCCGACCGCCTTCTCCCCCGCGGCCTGCTTCACGACGACCTTGAGGCCGCTCACGACCGCGCCAACCTCGTAACGGCCGCCCGCATATTTCAAGTCGGCCGAAACCGAACCCTCCAGCCGCGGCGGATCCGGCATGAAAAGCGGCAGCTTCGCACCCAGCCGGCCCAGATCCGACTTGATGGAGAAAACGGAATCGTGAACCCGCCTGTCCGCCAGCGACACCCGCCCCCTGCCGTCCAGCGTGACGAATGACGAGGAAACGCGGGCCGTCTCGAGCGCGACGTCCGACCTGACCCCGTCCCAGGAACCCTTGACCGCGAGGTCCGCGGACTTCTCGATCTCCCCCCGCTTGCCCGTGGCCTTCTCAACCGATCCGATCTCCCGCGCCGCGGCACGGACGTCGAACTTGGCGAAGGCGGCCCCCTTCGTCTCCAGATCTGCCTCCAGCGAAACGCGCCCGGACAGCGTCGTCCCAGGCTTGGTTTCCAGGATACCGGGGAGCATGTTCGACAGGAGTTCCAGGTCACACTCCGCCTTTGCGCGGCCGGCCGCGGCCCGCGCTTCGACCAGGAGATCCTTCACGTCGACCTCCCCCTCCACCAGCAGGGCCTTCCCCGATTCCAACCTGAAGCGGTGGCGCCCGTCCCCATTCCTGTCCAGCGTACCCTCGTGCTTGAGGGTCGCGTCCATCGGCCCCATCTCCGAGAATCTCACCCGCCTCAGGACCCCATCCACGCCCATCCGCTCTCCCGCGAAGCGGGCGGTCACCTCCGCCGTACCCCCCAGCGCCGGCGGCCTCTCCATGAAGCTCCCGAGCTTTCCCGCCAGCTTCTCGAGATCGGCCCGCACCACCAGCGAGGAGTCACGGATCTCCATTTCCTTGCCGACCGACACCCCTCCCCTGCCCTCGGCCGCGGCGAACGAGGATTCGAGCCTCAGGTCCTCCAGCACCCCCGTCGAGGTCTTCCCGTCCCACGCCCCGGCCAGTCTAAGCGCGACCCGGCGATCGATGTCGATGCGCCTCCCGTCCTTCTCCACGGCCGCAACGTCCGCCGCCTCCATCCGCAGGTCCGCCTTCGCCGAGAAGCCGGCCGCCGGATCCGGCCCCTTCGTCTCCGCGCGCGCCCGCAAACCGGCCTTGCCCTCCAGACGCATCCCCTCCTTGAGCCCGATCAACCCCCGCATTATCCGCCCCAGATCTCCCAGGTCGCTCGCCGCGCCGACGTCCACCTTCGCACCGGGCACGCCGAACACGTCCGTAACGTCGGCCGTCACAGTGGCCTCGAGCGCCTTCCCGGATGCGACCGCCAGAATGTGCCTCCCGTTGCCCTTCTTGTCGAGCCTCCCCTCGTGCCGGATGGTCGCGTCGAGAGGCCCGACATTCCCAAACCGGACCTCCTTAAGGGCGCCGTTCATCGAGATACGCTCGCCGGAGGCCTTGGCGGCCAGCTCGACCGTGCCGCCCAGCGGCGGCGGGTTCTCCATGAAGCCCCCGAGCTTCCCCGCCAGCTTCTCGAGATCGGCCCGCACCACCAGCGAGGAGTCACGAATCTCCATTTCCTTGCCGACCGACACCCCTCCCCTGCCCTCGGCCGCGGCGAACGAGGATTCGAGCCTCAGGTCCTCCAGCACCCCCGTCGAGGTCTTCCCGTCCCACGCCCCCGCGACCCTGATGGAAATCGAGCGGTCAATCTCGCGGCGCTTCTTTTCCCCGTCCACGACGGCGAGATCCGCCGCATCAAGCCGGAGATCCGCCTTCGCGATGACCCCGGCACCGCCAGCCTTGAGGTCCGTGCCCTTCGTCTCCGCGCGGCCGCGGATCTTCGCCCTGCCTTCCAGGCCGAAGCCGGGCTCGAGGCCCGCCAGGCCCTGAAGCGCCTTCACCAGCTCCGACAGGTCGCCTTCCGCCGAAAAATCGACCACCGCACCAGGGACGCCGGCCGCGTCGGTCACGTCCGCCGAGACAGACGCCTGGAGGGCCTTGCCGAGGTCAAGGTTGAGTTTCTGCGGGCCGTTTCCCCTCCCGTCAAGCGCACCCTCGTGGGCCAACGAGAGCCGGGCCAGCCGCACTTTCCTGTCGGCCGCCGCCACGGCAAGATCACGGGCCTCGATCCTGCCCCTCCCTGAGAACGCGGGGACGCCGGCGATCTGGTACTCGAGAGTCCCCTCCAGCACCCCGCCGAGATCCTCTACGCCGCCGTATGCGCTCGCCAGCGCCGCCAGGTTTCCCAGCGAGACGGACTCGAGCGTCACACGAACCGGGCCGGACTTGCGGCCGACGTCGAAGGAGCCCACGACCGTGAGTCTGCCGCCGCGGGGGTTATTGAGCGAAACCGAGCATTCCACCGGCTTGTCAAGCGTGTCCACGTTCGCATCGACCGTGATGTCCTTGAAGACGGTCCGGCGGCCGCGATCGCGCACGACGACTTCCCCCTCGCGCACCTTGAGCACCGCCCTGACGCAGGGCCTGGCGCCTCTCGCATCCTTGGGCTCCGCGGCGGATTTCTCCCCGGGTCCCTCCTTCAGCCTCGGGAAGTCGTAGTTGAAGCGACCCGATGCGTCCTTCTCTATCACCACCTTGGGGGCCGTCACTTCCATGGCTGCCACATAGACGCCCCCGATCGCGGAGATCGGCGAGGCGTCCACGACGACCTTCTTGACTTCGAGGAGCGGCGAGGCGAATCCGCGGGGTGCGACCCGGAAATCGCGGATTTCCACGCGACCGGACCAAGAAATGGAAAGGCCTCCCACGGTGACGGCGGAGTCGAGCTTCTCGCCGAGGATGGACTCGATCTTCGACCTGGCCACGGAGGCCGCCACGGGCGGACCCGCAAGGAACACGGCAAGCGCCAACGCAGCCGCAGAGGCCCCGGCCGCGAGGAGGATCCTCTTCCACCGGCGGCACCGAGGAGCACGGGGCGGCTCCGGCTCGGGCGCCGGCTCCTGTCTGATCACGGGATCCGGCGGCGGCGTCTCCGGCGGTCCGTCCTTCACGACAACACCTTACCGCCCTCCCCGCCGGAAGTCCATCGACCTGCGTCCCGCCCCGCGAACCGCCGCCATAGCCAGTAGGCCGGCGCGCCCGCCGCCAGGACCACGATCCACAGGAGCAGCTTCAGGAGATAGCCCTCGCGGTGGGCCGACTGCACCGAGAGGGCCACCATCGCCATCGTTGAGAGGATGAAGACCGCCGGGACCAGGGGGTATCCCCAGCACCTGTACGGCCTGGGCGCGTCCGGCCGGCGCACTCGGAGCACGATCACCGCCGCCGCCGAGAGGGCATAGAAGACGTACATCATGAACATGTGGCCGCGCACCAGGTCCTCGAACTTCTTGAAGAAGACTACCGCCGCGCACGAGAGCGCCAGCTGCGTCCACAGCGACACGTCGGGGGTTTCGAACCGCGGGTGCACTCGTCCCAGGAACCGGAAGAGGAGGCCGTCCCTGGCCTGGGCGAAGGTGATCCTCGCGCCGGTTATGCAGCCGCCGTGCGAGGCCCCGAGCGTCGACAGCACCACCACCGCCACCACCAGCGTGCCGCCCACCGGCCCGATCAACCTCCTGGCCACCTCGGGGGCGAAGGCGGGCGAGCCGCGCATCTCGCCGGGAGACATGACGGCCAGGTAGACCGCGTTCACCGCCACGTAGAGGGCCACCACCAGGGCCGTCCCCGCCACGAGTATCCTGGGGATCGTCCGCTGCGGATCTTTCACTTCCCCCGCCACGGACGCGATGTCGCTCCACCCCTCGTAGGTCCACAACACCATGAACATCGCCGAGGCCAGCCCCTGGACGATCGGCTTCGGGGCGGAGGCGGCCGCGAGCCCCCCCGGTGCCAGGGCCGCCCCGAGCGCGACGATCCCCAGGAGCGCCGCGACCTTGAGGCCCGTGAGGAAGACCGCCACGCCGGCGCCGAGCCTCACGCCGAGCACGTTGACGACGGTCAGCGCCACCAAAAGCGCGCACGACGCCAGCCGGTGGTCCCCCGGTATGCCGAACAGGTCGTGGAAGTACATCGAGAATATGCCCGCGATCATCGCGGCGCCGTACGGCTTGGCGATCAGGAAATAGGCCCACCCGAAGATGAAAGCGGTCATGCCCCCCAGCCCTTCATGCAGGAAGACGTAGATGCCGCCGGACCTGGGGTACATGGTTGCCAGCTCCGCGTAGGTCAGGGCGCCGCAGAGCGAAAAAATCCCCCCGGCGACCCACAGGAGGAGAATCAGGCGGGGATCGCCGATCTCCCCGGCGATCAGGTAGGGCATGTAGAAGATGCCGCTGCCTATCACCACCCCCACCATGATGGAGGTACCGCCCCAGAATCCTATCTTCCGCGGGAGATCGACCGACATATCAAAGAAGGTACAATACATCGGCGCCCATCGCGTTGAAATTCGGGAATATCGATGACGGGGCGGCATCAAACAACCGACGGGACGACCTTGCAGGACGAATGGCTGGTCCGGCGGTCCAAGGCCGGAGACGCCGAGGCGTTCGGGCAGATCGTGACGCGCCACCAGCCGGCCGTATACAGGGTCGTCCGGGGGATCCTGGGGGATCCCGCCGAGAGCGAAGACGTCGCTCAGGAGGTCTTTCTCAAAGCGTACGCGAACCTGGCGAGGTTCCGGGGGGAGTCCAGCATATTCACCTGGCTCTACCGAATCGCGGTCAACGAGGCCCTCCGGGCCCGGAAGCGCCGGCACCTGCAGCCCCTCGAGGCGGCGGAAGACGCCGAGGCGCCCTGCCCGGAGACGGCCCCCGACGAGGAGGCGCCGACCCTGGCGACCCTCAGGAGGCTCATGGCGATGCTACCCGACGACCACCGCGTGATCATTACCCTCAGGGACCTCGAGGGGCTCTCGTACCAGGAGATCGCTGAAACACTGGATCTCCCGATCGGGACCGTGGAATCGCGTATCTTCCGCGCCCGCCGGGAGCTGCGCGCGCTCTGGAGAAAGACCAAGGAGGCGAAGAATGCGCTGTGAAGACGCCTCGCGCGCCCTCTACCTCGGAGAGACCGGCCCGGAGCTCGAGCTGCACCTCTCCGCGTGCGCTGAATGCCGCCTGATCGCGGAGGATCTGGCGCAGCTCGGAAAGGCCTTCGCGAGGGCCCGCTCCGAGTGGGCCCCCTCGCCGGCGTTCAGGGTCCGGCTGCCTGTCACGTCATGGAGGAAGCTGGCCGTCGCCGCGCTGCTCATGCTCGTCCCGCTGGCGGGCTGGGCCGCGGCCTCACTCGCCCCCACCGAACCGTCGTACGACGTCGGGACGATACTGGCTCCGCGCAACCCCGTCCCCCCTCCCTCCGACAGGGAGCTCTTGGCCACCCTCTTCCCGGAGGTCCCCCGGCCATGAAAATATGGGTGATGGTCTTCACACTCGCCGTCTTCGCCGGCGGCGCCTGCTTGGGCGTGGCGCTGGACCGCAAATACCTCGCCCGGCGGCCCGAGCAAAGATATCATCCCCGCGGCCACCACCGCGGCGAGATATCCGTCACCGAATTCGTCCGGCAGCTCGGGCTTACCGAGGACCAGGACCAGCAGCTGGACCGGATCCTCGGCGAAACCCAGCGCGACATCGAGGCGTACCAGCGCGCGATACGGGACCGGCACGAGCGCTCCAGGGAGCGCATCATGTCCATCCTGACCGATGACCAGAAAAAGAGACTGGAGGAGATCAAGGACGCCGACGACAAGAAGCGCCGCCAGGAGGAGATCGACCGGTCGCTGCGCTTCTACAAGAGCCTCTTGGAGCTCGACGACGAAAAGGCCGCCGCCGTGCGCAAGGTCCTCGTCGAGATGAAGGAGAAGAAACGCGAATTCTTCCGGGACAGGCGGTACGACGACGACTACTCGCAGATACGCCCCTTCCTGCGTGGCCTGAAGGATGAGCAGAACCGGAGGTTCAAGTCGATCCTGTCGCCGGAACAATACAAGCGTTATCTGGAACTCGAGGAATGGGAACGTTAAGGGAGGGATTATGAGAAGGTGGATCGCCGCCGCGGCCGCGCTTGCGTTGGCCGCTCCGTTCCAGTCACGGGCCCTGGAAGGACAGTCCGCCAGGAGCCTGCGGTTCACCCCCCCGGCGCCCGAGAGGGCCGAACCCGCGCAGGGACAGGAAGGCCGGGACATGGCCGACCGCATGGCGGAGATGCTCAGGCAGAGCCTTCAGCTCTCAGACGAGCAGGCATCCAAGGTGCGCGACATCTTCAGGAAGCAGCGCGATGACATCCGCGCGGTTCTCACGGACGAGCAGAAGGCGCGCTACGACGAGATGGGCCGCGGCTTCGGACGGGGGCGCGACCGCGGCGGCGACAGGGGCGGCCCCCCCTGGGCCGGCGGACGCAGCAGCTGGCTGCCCCCCACCGACGAGCTCAAGGCGCAGCTCTCCCTGACGGACGAGCAGGTCGAGAAGATCAACGCCGTCCGCGACGCGGCCCGCGAGGAGATGCGCAACTTCTTCAGGAACAGGCCCGAGGGCGGCGGCGACCCCCGCGAGCAGTTCGAGGCCTTCCAGCAGAGGTCCCGCGAGAACACGACCCAAAAGATCCGCGAAATCCTCACCGACGAACAGAAACCGAAGTTCGACGAGGCGCTCAAGAACTACCAGGCCCAGCAGGAACAGGAGCGGGAGAACCGCGCCCGCACGCGGGCCGAGGAGCGCCTCAACCGCGTCATGGCCGATCTCAGGATCGAGAACGCCGCCGAGGCCGAGGCGGTCAAACCCCTCGTCAGGAAGGTCATCGACCTGGTCACGAAGCTCGAGAACTTCCAGCGCGAGGCGCGGGCGAAGATGGACGCGGCCTCGCGCAACAGGGAGCTCTCGGAGGAGGCCATCGGGGACACGCTGAAGGCGCTCCGCGACGGCCAGCGGGAGATAGAGAAGGAACTCTCAGCGGCCCGCAAGGAGCTGCTGGAGGTCGTCAACAACCGGCAGGAGCTGGAACTGATCCGGCACGGACTGCTGAGGTAGACCAGCCGTCGGATCGCAAGCCCCCGCCCCCGCACGGGGCGGGGGTTTCCCTCATCCGGGGCGGCCGCTTACACGACATCCCTGGCGCCGGCCCCGGCGACGGCCGCGGCCGCCAGATAATAGGCGCCCGCCGGGATCAGCACCCAGCGCGGCAGCTGAAGCGTGGCGGGGCTGAAGACGCCCGCCGCGACGAACAGGATCCCGAAGGCCGCGAAGACCAGGACGCTGGTGGCCCAACGTCGAACGGTCATCTCCTGCGAGAGGCATTCCAGCGCGAAGACGAGCACCACCAGCCCCAGGACGGCCGTCGCCGGGACGCGGAACCACCAGCCCGTCATCCACTTCTCGACGAAGAACTCCTGCCAGCAGAGAAACGCGACCAGGCCGATCCACCCCACCGCCGTCATGATCGCGGCCGCCGGACCGCTCGAACGGTTCATGCCGGCGACACCTCCTTCCATATCACCGACGCGCGTGGAGCCTCAACCACGGCGGACATTTAACCCCCTCCCCGGCCCCTCCGTCCATACTTTCGCTTGAAACGAAAACCGCTTGGGCTATGATAGGCCGCGCCAGAAGCCCGAGGAAAACTCATGAACGACAACGCCGCCCTCTCCGCCATGGCACAGAAGCTCCGCCGGCACTCGCTGGCCTCGACGGCCGAGGCCGGCAGCGGCCATCCCACGACATGCATGTCCTGCGCCGAGCTGATGGCGGTGCTCTTCTTCCGCGAGATGCGTTACGACCCCGCCGATCCCGGCGCGCGAAACGCCGATGCCTTCGTCATGTCCAAGGGCCACGCCGCCCCGATACTCTGGGCGGCCTTGAAGGAAGCCGGCGCCATCCCGGAAGATCTGCTGACCCTCCGGCGGTTCGACAGCCCCCTGGAGGGCCATCCCACCCCGTTGTGCCCCTGGGTCAAGGTCGCCACCGGATCCCTGGGGCAGGGCCTCTCCGCCGCCGTGGGCATGGCGCTGGCCAAGCGCATGGACGGCATCCCCGCGAGGATCTACGCGCTGATGGGCGACGGCGAGATCGCCGAGGGCTCGGTATGGGAGGCCGTCCAGATGGCCGCCTTCAGGAACCTCGACAACCTGTGCGTCATCGTGGACGTCAACCGGCTGGGCCAGTCCGGCCCCACCATGGTCCAGCACGACACGGATGCGTACGCGGCCCGGTTCTCGTCGTTCGGATGGAACGCCGTAGCCGTCGACGGCCACGACGTGAGCCAGATATGCGCCGCGCTGGACAAGGCGCGCGCCGCGAAGGGGACGCCGACGGTGATCCTCGCGCGCACCCTCAAGGGCAAGGGCGTATCGTTCCTCGAGGACAAGGAGGGCTGGCACGGCAAACCCCTCAAGAAGGGCGACGAGCTGAACAAGGCGCTGGCGGAAATCCCCGATCCCGGGATCAGCCTGAAGGTACAGGCGCGGCCCGTCGGCCCCAAGCCGCGCCCGAAGGCATCGTTCTCCCTGGACGACCCGGCGCTCAGGCCGTCATACCAGCCCGGCCAGGAGGTGGCCACCCGGGAGGCGTACGGAACGGCGCTGGCCAAGCTCGGCGGGATATGCCCGGACGTGGTGGCCCTGGACTGCGACGTCAAGAACTCCACCTTCGCCGAGCGGTTCATGGCCGCCTGCCCCGACCGGTACGTCGAGTGCTACATCGCCGAGCAGAACATGGTCGGGGTCGCCCTTGGCATGGCCGCGGAGGGCAAGATCCCCTTCGTATCCACCTTCGCGTGCTTCCTCACGCGGGCCTGTGACAACATCCGCATGGCGGGCTACTCGCGGCCTCGCCACCTGGTCTTCTGCGGAAGCCACGTGGGGATCTCGATCGGGGAGGACGGACCGTCCCAGATGGGCCTGGAGGATCTGGCGATGTTCCGGGCGGTCTTCGGATCCACGGTCCTGTACCCATCAGACGGCGTCGCCGCCGAGCGGCTGACGGCGCTGGCGGCCCAGACGGAGGGCATCGTCTACATCCGCACCTCGCGCCCGAAGACGAAGGTCATCTATCCCCCCGACGAGCGGTTCTCGGTAGGAGGTTCAAAGACGCTCCGCAGCTCCTCGAAGGACGTTGCGACCGTCGTGGCAGCAGGCGTCACCCTGCACGAGGCCCTCAAGGCCCACGACGCCTTGGCCCGCGAGGGGATCGCCATCCGCGTCATAGATCTCTACTCCATCAAGCCTATCGACGAGGAGACGCTCCGCAGGGCCGCGGCGGAGACGAAGCGCCTGATCACCGTGGAGGATCATTGCCAGGCGGGCGGACTGGGGGAGGCGGTGGCGGCGCTGGGGCTGGCCCCGAAGATACTGGCGGTGAGAAAAATCCCGCGCTCAGGCAAACCCCAGGAACTCGCGCGGTACGCCGGGATCGACGCCGAGGCGATCATCGCGGCCGCGAAAGGATAGCGATCGACAGCCCTGAATGAAGCGACCGCCGTGCCGCGGAAATACCTGTTCGTGTCTCAGCAGGGCCTGATCCACGACCTTGCCATACAGGTCCAGGCCGAGGGCCATTCTGTCCGCTACGCGATCCTCTCGAAATCCGACAAGGACGTCGCCGACGGCTTCCTCGAGAAGGCCGACGCCTGGGAGGCTCACAAAGAATGGGCCGACGTCATCGTCTTCGACGACTCCAACTTCGGCGACGTTTGCGAGCGGCTCCGGCGCGAGGGAAAGGCGGTGGTGGGCGGCACCAGGTATTCGGACAGGCTCGAGGACGACCGCGACTTCGGGCAGTCGGAGATGAAGGCCGCCGGCATGAACGTCCTGCCCGGCTGGGACTTCGACTCGTTCGACGCCGCCATCGAATTCATACGCAGGAATCCGGATCGATACGTGGTCAAACCGAGCGGCAAGGCCCAGAACGAGAAGGTGCTCTCGTTCGTGGGCCAGGAGGAGGACGGCCGCGACGTCATCACGATGCTGGAGCGCTACAAGAAGAGCTGGGCCTCCCGCATCCGGCGGTTCCAGGTCCAGAAATACGTCTTCGGCGTGGAGGTGGCGGTGGGGGCCTTCTTCAACGGCCGCGACTTCATCCTGCCGGCGTTCGTGAACTTCGAGCACAAGCGAATGTTCAACGACGACATCGGGCCCTCCACGGGCGAGATGGGGACCGCCAGCTTCTGGTCCGGCGCCAACCGCCTCTTCCGCGATACGCTCGGCCGCATGAAGGACCGCCTCCAGGGCTATTCGGGCTACATCGACATAAACTGCATCGCCAACGCCCGGGGGATATTCCCGCTGGAGTTCACCTCGCGATTCGGCTACCCCACCATCAACCTCCAGATCGAGGGGGTGCTCTCGAAGTGGAGTGACTTCCTCTGGGCGCTGGCCAAGGGGGAACCGTTCGACCTCAAGGTCAAGCGCGGATTCCAGGTGTGCGTAGTGGTGGCCGTGCCGCCGTTCCCCTTCGTCGATCCCGACGCCTTCCGTAAATACTCAGAGGACGCCGTCGTGCTCTTCAAGAAGGACTCCAAGGAAGGCCTTCACCCCTGCGATATCAAACTCGTCGACGGCGACTGGCGGCTGGCGGGCAACTCCGGCTACGCCCTCGTGGCCACGGGATCGGGCCCCACCATGCAGGAAGCCCGCCGCGAGGCGTACGCGAGGGTCCGGAACGTCATCATCCCCAACATGTTTTACCGGACCGACATCGGCGAGCGGTGGTCCCGCGACGGCGACCTGCTGCAGACGTGGGGCTACCTCCCATGAAGGCCGCCGCCACGCCCCCCCTGCACCCGGTCGTCAAGGCCACCGGATGGGTTTCATTCTTCACCGACCTCGGCAGCGAGATCGTCTATCCGCTGCTGCCCGAGTTCGTCACGGGACAGCTCGGGGCCTCCAGGAAGGTCTTCGGGCTCATCGAGGGGCTGGCCGAAGGCGTGCCGGCCGTCGTCAGATACTTTTCCGGCGCGCTCGCCGACCGTGCCAAGTCCCGCAAGGGGCTTATCCTGGCGGGCTACGGGATCTCGTCGGTCGTCAAGCCTTTCATAGGGCTGACGAAGGCCGCCTCCGCGGCGCTGGCACCGCTGCTGGTGCTGGTGCTGCGCGTCCTGGACCGCATCGGCAAGGGGATCCGCGTGGCCCCGCGCGACGCGCTCGTGGCGGATTTCGCCGGCGACGCCCGCGGCCGCGCCTTTGGATACCAGCGGGCGATGGACCACGCGGGGGCGATGGGCGGGGGACTGGCGGCCTTTCTCCTGCTCTCGCAGCTGCGACTGGACATCCCGTGGGCGATCGCCGCCGCGGCCGTCCCCGGTTTCCTGGCCGTCCTGACGGCCGCCCTCTTCGTCCACGACAGGCCCGACCGCGCCCCACCCAGCCCCTCGGCGGGGGCGGGGCCTGCCCGGCCGCCGCTGGGACGCCCGTTCCGCCTCTACCTCGTGGCAGCCGTCCTCTTCGCGATGGCCAATTCGAGCGACGCCTTCCTCCTGCTTCGCGCGGGCGAGTTGGGCATGGCGGTCGTCTACGCCCCCTTGGCGTGGGCGCTCCTGCACGTCGTGAAGGCCTCCACGTCGTTCTCCGGCGGCAAGCTCTCCGACCGCGTGGGGAGGAGGCCGCTTCTTCTGGGCGGCTGGTTCCTCTACGCGGCCGTCTACGCGGGATTCGCGGGCTTCTCCGAGGCGTGGGCGGCCTGGGCCCTCTTCGCGGCGTACGGCCTCTTCTTCGGGCTGACCGAGGGCGTGGCGAGGGCGTTCGTTGCGGACCTCGTGCCGGCGGGGGCGCGCGGCCGGGCGTACGGGCTCCTCGGCATGACCGAGGGACTGCTGCTGATCCCGTCGAGCCTCATCACCGGCTGGCTGTGGGACGTCACGGGATCCGGAAGGCTGCCGCTCCTGCTCAACGCCGGCTTCGCCCTGGCGGCGGCCGTCTGGCTGTGGCTGGCGCGGCCCGGCGCCGGCCCGCGAGGGGATCGGGAAGCGGCCGCCGGCGAGAGATCGTCGCCCAGCGGGGAATAGCCTCCCATCCACACGACCCCGATGCGCGCCTCCCCCCCG
>FWPU01006529.1_pt1 | contig 23139 bp, 20 predicted proteins | sample 2228361 | NCBI WGS metagenome assembly FWPU01 (sample SAMEA103939777, study PRJEB20133) | metagenome
GCCGCAAGCAGGGGCGAAGTGTCTTTGGGACGCTGCGCGATCTCTTTGCCCATCAGCCCGTCTCATTGCTTGCAGAAGGGTAGGTAGTTACGAGCAATGGCTTTTTTCTGGATGCTGTTGGGCCTGCTCACCCGTATAGAGGGAGCGTTGCTTTCCCCGGTGCGCCCGATGACGTCCCTGGAACAGGGGATGCCGATCTGGCCCCCTTCCCCTCCACTATCAGCCTGGCTGGAACGCGTGCTCATCTCTCCCTGGGTCCGGTGGGACGCTTTCTGGTATATTCGGATTGTGGAGCAGGGCTACCGGGCCGGGGACGGCACCACTCAGTTCTATCCGTTGTATCCCTTGCTGGCACTCCCTCTGGCACGCCTGGGGCTCTCGCCGGCTCAGGCGCTGACCCTGGTGAGCGTCGGAGCCGGCTTGGGTGCAGTTCTCTTGCTGGAACAGATGGCTTGCCTGATCCTCTCTCCGGCGCGTGCTCGCGCGGCTCTGCTGTTGTTTTTGTTGTTCCCCGTCGCGTTCGTGCTCTTTGCACCCTACTCCGAGGCTCTCTTTCTGCTGGCAGCAGTCGGGAGTTTCTGGGCCCTCCGCCGGGAGCGGTGGTGGCCTGCTGCTCTGGCGGCCGGGCTGGCAGCCCTGGCCCGTCCCCAGGGGCTTTTACTCCTGCTTCCGCTGGGCTGGGCGATGGTACGCCGGTCAGTGCGGTTCGCTCAGGCGGTCAGTCTGATGCTCCCCGTTCTGATGCTGGTCGGCTGGCACGCGTACCGAATGGGCGTCCTGGAGGGATTCCAGCCCGCGGGCAGGAGCCTTAACGCCTGGCTCTACGCCTTGTTCCTCTCACCCTATGCCACCAGGGTTGTCCCTTATCAGGCCTTTCTCTGGCCCTGGGAAGCATTGTGGCGGGGGGTGGCGCATTTCCTGCGCTCACCCGATCTGGATATGGCTTTGAACCTGATCCTGGGAGGCTGGTTTTTGTTTCTGTTTACCCTGGCCTGGCCCCGGATGGATGGTGAGGAGCGGCTGTACAGTCTGGCGGTGACCCTGGTGGCTTTCAGTTATCACACCGGCCCGGCACATCCCTACATGGGGCTTGTCCGGCATCTCTGGGTAGCCTTCCCGGTCTTTCTGGCCCTGGGACATCTCCCCCCACGTCTCCTTCGCGCCCTGATCCTGATTCAGGCGCCGGCCTTCTTTTTCGCCGTGATCCCGTATATACTGGATGCGTGGGTGATATAACGGTCTGGACTCTGGCGAAATGCTCCTTGTAACCCGTGGCAAAACAGCAGGCCGGGAACTGCGAAAATCATCGCCCCTGGAAAATCGCCAGATTCCAGTAACGGTGTTGAACAGAGGGCTCACGAAAGAGGGGACAGGGGATTTTGAGGGAGCTTCCCTAAAAGGGAAAGCAGGTTTTGGGGCGGCGGCTTCGCCGCCCCAAAACCCATTCCTGCCAGGGGAAAGGCTTCCTGCGCCGCGTCGCTACGCCTCCAGCACGCAGACGGAGGCGGGGACGCGCAAGTAGAGGGCAATGCTCTCGGAGACAAAGAACTCCAGATGATCGCCCATTGGCCCGATAAACCCGACCGACATGTCCTGCCCCAGGACGATGGAGGCGAACTATCGGCCAGTAGCCAGAAGCACCCCGCCGTCCTTCAGCGCGGGTATCTTGACCACTCCCCCGGTGATCAACGTGCGGACGTGTTCCATTACAGTCGTGGGGCCCTGGGGGTAGCGGTGGAAGAGGAAATTGTAGCGGGCGGGAGCCAGGCCCAGCGCGTAGGGGCCATGGAAACCGGCCTCGTCCATCGCCGTGACAGCCCGGATCAGGTCGCCCATCACCGCCTCCACCTCTCCCCAGGGGGAGAGTTTCATCTTCATGAACCCCCGGAGCGGTCCGCAGGCCGGGCATCCCGGCGACACCATGGAAGAGCAACTCGTCTTCCCGGCGAGCCACATCCATCGCCGCCTAGGCCACCGGTTGAAGGTTAAGGGAGAGACCGCGACCGCTCCCAGCGGGTCTGTGACCCGCTGGTCATCGGACGCCGCTCTCAGACCGGCTTTGAGCAACGGAACAGTCCGCAGGCAGCAGAGAGCAGGCAACCTGAACCCCAGCGCCCGGAACTTTGGCCTTTCTCACAACCAGTATTTATTTTATTGTAAATTAACCAGAAAGAAAATATTTCGGTTTTTCGCGGGCGGGCAAGGTGCCCTCGCCCCCCTTTCCAGGTGGTCGGGCCCCAAAAGGCCGGAGTTCAGGGGGGCTAAGCGCTCGCAGGCAGAGAGCGCCGGGATTCGTCAGACCCAGTAGGCTGAATAGATTGACAGTAGTAGATTTAAATTATAAATGCAATATAGCGGCCGTATCCCCCCGGAAAGGCCGCCGGAACGGCGGACGCCGGATGGGCTATCGCCCCAGCGGCGGCAAAATGGGCCGTTTTTGCCCCCTCTCCCTCTGCCCTGCGGGCGGGGGAGACCTTATCCTCACCCCGTCGCCTTCGGCGACACCCCTCTCCCTCTCCCCCTGGGAGAGGGAGAGGGGTTGGGGGAGAGGGTGAGGTTTCCCCCTCCCCGGGCAGCGGAACGCCGCAACGGGGAGGGGGCAGGGGGGAGGGGCAAAATTCCCCTCCCGCCAGGGGGATTCCTGGGGCAAGAAGCCCGGCAAGGTTAATACCTTTTATACTTTTAATTGGCAGTTTGTCAATATAAATTAGAATCTGCCATTGTCAATATAGTCACCCGGATACATCCAAATGCAATGGTATCTGGTATTATGGGCAGAACATCGCCGAACTCCCCCCGCTGGGTACGGTGGCTCATCGCCCTGCATCTGGGCGTCGCCCTGGGGTTCGTCGGCTTAGTCGTGAAGGCCGCGCTGGATGACCTCCTCTGGCGCGCGGACTTCACCGCCTTCTACACCGGCGGCGCGATCGTTCGGGATGGGCTGGGCAGTCGCCTTTACGACCTCGCCCTCCAGGCCCGTGTTCAGCAGGCCATCCTTGGGCCAGGGCGAATGTTTCTGGACGGGGTTCTGCCCTTCAACTATCCACCCCACTTCGCCCTGGTGATGGCCCCTTTCTCCCTCCTGCCTCTGAACGTCAGCTTCTGGTGCTGGACCGCTCTCCAGGTAGGGGGGCTAGTGTGGGTGATCCACCGGATACACATCCTCACCCTCAATTGGGCAAAGATGGAGCGCGCGGTGCTCCTCAGCGCCTTCGGCGCTTTTTTCCCTATCCTGTTGCAGTTCCTCTACGGGAGTCTTTCCCTCTTCGTTCTCCTGTGCCTGATAGAGTTTTATCGGGCGTTACAACGGGGCAGAGATGGTCAGGCCGGGTTCTGGCTGGCACTGGCCGCCGTCAAACCGCAGGCCGCCCTCTTCCCGGTTCTAATCCTCATAGGCGGGCGCCGCACACGGGCTATCGCGGGTGTGGTGACCACCGGATTGGTCATCCTGAGCCTCTCGGCCGCCGTCCTGGGCCCTGCTACCTGGCCCAATTATCTGCGCCGGCTGAGGGCAACCAGCGGTTACTTTGATCGCTTCGGTGTATATCCGGAGGAAATGATCAATCTTAAGGGTACCCTGACCCTCTGGTTAGGGGGTAGCCAGGCCGCCTTCATTCAGGCGGCGAGCGGGATCGCCCTGCTTGTCGGCGCGCTGGCGGTTCTCATTCTGTGGGCCCGGATGCGATGGGAGCCGCAACCACCGGACTTTGATCTCTGGTTTTCCTTCACTCTGATTCTGGGGACCCTGCTCAGCCCCCATCTCAACCAGCAGGACTGCCTGACGTACTTGCTCCCTGTGGTCCTCTTTCTGAACTCCCTGCGCCGCACCGGCCGGTCCACCCGTACCCTGGTGCCTTTCCTGCTGACCTGGCCCGCGCTGTTCCTGCTGGAAGCATTTCTGCTACAGGGGCGCCTCGGCGTTCGTCTGCCGGTGCTCCTGGTGACCGTTTTGCTGGCCTGGATGGGGTGGATGGGATGGAAGACGGGGCGCCCGGATAGAAAACCGGGCTCGGCGACGCTGGGAGCGGAGTGAGGATGGGAGACAACACGCATTCATGGCCTCCTTCGGGGAACCGGGAGGTCGCGCCTTCCAATGACGCGGACCGTTTCATCCTGGCGGTCGCCCTTCTCCTGATCGCCCTGATCACAGCCCGCGCCCCCGCCGACCCGGATATGTGGTGGCACCTGAGCGCCGGACGGGAGATGCTGGCGCGCGGGGAAATCCTGACCCGGGATGTCTTCTCCTTCACCCGCTTCGGCGCCCCCTGGACCAACGCTTTCTGGCTGGCGGATATCGGGATGTATCTGCTCTGGCGCGGCGGCGGTTTCCCGGCCCTCTCCCTGATGATGGCGCTTCTGGCCGCCCTGACGATGGCCGTCGTCCACCGGCAGATGGTCGGGCCGCCGATCCTGCGCGCGGGCATCCTGGTGCTGGCGATGCTGGCCGCTGCGCCCGCCTGGTCGCCCCGGCCCCAGTTGCTCTCTTACCTCCTCCTGGCCGTCCTGGACGGCATGCTCGCCCGATGGAGGGAAGGGGCTCCGCGGCGGTTCTGGCTGCTGATCCCCCTCTTCGCGCTCTGGGCCAACCTTCACGGCGGCTTCATTTGGGGGTTCCTCTTGCTGATGGCCGTGCTGGCGGGCGAAACCATGGACCGCCTGACCCGCCGGGGCGATGGGCTGACCGGGCGCGACATCCGCAACCTGGCCGTTTTCACCCTCCTGGCCGCGGGCGCCGTCCCGCTCAACCCCAACGGCCCGGCCCTCTGGCGCCTCCCCTTCTACACCGTCTCCGTCTCGCTGCGCATCCAGGAGTGGCTCTCCCCCGATTTTCATCGGCCTGATTTCCACCCGATGCTCTGGTTGCTGTTTTTGCTGACGGTCGGCCTGGCGCGCACGCGCGAACGACCCGACCCGGGCTCGCTCTTCAAAGCGCTGGGGTTCGCCTACATGGCCTTCGTCTCCGTGCGCGCGGTGGCCGTTTATGCCATCGTGACCGCCCCGCTGGTCGCCCGGGCGCTGGCGGGGATGCTGAGCCCATCTCTGGCTGACCGGCTGCAGGAAAAGGGCTCTCTTTCCCCGACTTTGCGCCATCTACTGAACGGGGGGATCATCTTTGCACTGGGTGTGGCGGTGCTGGCGCGCGCAGTCGTCCTCTCTTCCCCCGCGCGCGTGGAGAGGTCATATCCAGCCGCTGCGGTCGCCTATCTCCGGGAACACCGTCCCCCAGGCCCGCTCTTCAACTCCTACAACTGGGGCGGCTATCTTCTCTGGACGCTCCCCGAATATCCCGTATTTGTGGACGGCCGGGCCGACCTCTATGGAGACAAAATCCTCACCCAGTGGTGGCAGGTGGTCAATGGGGAGGAGGCGGGCTGGGATGTGTTGGAGCGGTGGAACGTTCGTCTGATCCTGCTGGAACCGGATTGGCCCGTAGTGCGGGAACTGCCGACGCAGGGGTGGGTGGAACTGTATCGGGACGGTACGGCGGTCATCTTCGGGAGGTAGACCGTGAGAAAGAGACCTTTTCAGAACCTCAGCCCCCAGGAGTGGCGCAACCTGGCGCTGGCGGCCGTCTTCGCCTTCTACGCCGTATACATCGGGATGGGGCTGTACTGGAACAACCTATTCACCGCCCTGGGGGTGGACTACCTGGCTTTCTGGAGCGCCGGGTATCTGGCGAACACCGAGGGATACGCCCATGCCTACGACCTGGAGGCGCTCCGGCGGGTGCAAGATCCGCTGATCCCGGAACCGGAGGATCCCTCTTTGACCTTCACCACCCTTCCAGCGATGGCGCTTCCGGTTTTCCTTCTCCCCTTCCAGGCGTTGGCCCTTCTCCCGGCGGCCTGGAGCCTGCTGGTCTGGACGGTGGTTAATTTGCTCCTTATATTTCTGTACCTGCCCTTTTTCGCGAGACAGATCGTCCAGAAGTCGGGGATCGGCGGGGGGCTCACGATTGCCATAATGCTTTCCTTCCCTGTGTGGTGGACCCTGGTCTGGGGGCAGGTGAACATTTTGCTCATGATCTATGTAGGGGAATTCCTCCGGTGGATGGTCTCCGGGAAGCCTTTTCGAGCCGGAATGTGGCTGGCAGGCCTGTTGCTCAAGCCCCAGACGCTGGTCCTGATCCTCCCGGCTCTTCTTCTCCAGCGCTCCTGGAAAGCCCTGGGTGGTTTCGTGGTGATGGCTTTCTTGCTGATGGTCGTTTCCTCTGGCATTGGCGGGACAGATGCCCTTTGGAGCCTCGGGGATTTATGGTTGAAAAGCGCATATGGACTGCCTTCCAACGATCCCCAGGGGATGGTCAACTGGAGAATGGCAGGAATTCATCTGAGTTCTTTCCTCGGTCCGCGAGTCGGCTGGGGGATCACGCTGGCGGGGCTGGCCCTGACCGTCCTGGCAGCCCTTTCCCTCTGGCGGCGCCCTATCTCTCCCTCTTCCCCGGAATTCGGAGTGGCGCTCCTGGGGACGATGGCCGCCACCTGCGCGACCACCTGGCACGCCCATCTGCACATGATGGTCATCATCATCCCTCCGCTGCTGTATCTCCTGTATCAGCGCATGCTTCCCTCGGTTTGGGTAGATGTATGGCTGTTCTTGCTTCCCGCGATGATGCTGGTGGGCTTTGTCCTGGACCTAATGGGGAAATCCCGGGTGCTGCCCTTTATCCCCCCGGAAGGATTGGTGGCAACCCATTACACACTGGCTTTTACAGGGTGGGGATTGAACCTCGGTCTCCTTCTCTGGGCTGTGCGAAATGCTCGTTGTGGTGTACGCGCCAGATGACCCGCCGCTGGATTCTAATCCTGGAAGTGCTCTTGCTGATCAGCGCCCTGGCGGTGGCCCTGCCGCAGATCGCCTGCCTGCTGACAGGGCCTAAGATTGCGTACTACGACGACTTCGCCATATACTGGGCGGCGAGCCGATTGGCCATTGCCGGGCAGAACCCGTACGATCCAGCGTTATTGAGAAGTCATTGGGTTTGGGAAGAAAACTTCCCTTGATCGCTGTTGTTTCGTCGGCTACTGCCGCCTACGGTTGGACGCACGATCCACAGCCCGCACTGGTTGGAGTGCTCTCGGTCGTACTCCGGCTGTTGGCTGCCCCCCGTTCCTGGAGGACTATCGCCCTTCTGGCATCCTATGGCCTGATCCAGATGGTGATGTTCGCCACCACGTTTGATCAGTTGTGGTACTTCTGGCTTGGCCCAACATTGCTTCTATGGCTCCTGCTGGCCCGACGGCATCTGGAGGCTCCTCTTCTTCGGAGGGACGAAACCGATGAAACTGCGCACTGACCATCTCTGGCCTCTGGTCATCCTGGCCGCGCTGGGGTTCTACGTCTCCCTCATTCCCCTGCCCCCCAACGACTTCTGGTGGCATCTGAAGATCGGCGAAATCATCTACACCCGGCGCTCCATCCCCACCACCAACATGTTCGCCTGGACCCTCCCCGCCGATGCGCCCTTTACCTACGGCGCCTGGCTGGGGGAATTGCTCCTCTACATCCTGTACCGCTGGGGAGGGCTGCCGCTGGTCATCTTCGCCCGCAACCTTCTGGTCCTGGTGGCCTTCGGACTGGCCGCTCTGGCGGCGTGGGAGCGCACCGCTTCCGGACGCCTGGTGACGCCCCCGCTGGCCCTGGCCGCGGGCATGTCGCTCAACAACCTCATCGTTCGCCCCCAAATCTGGTCGTTCCCCCTCTTCGCTCTTTACCTCTACCTGCTCAACCGCTACACGGCGGGCCGTCTCCGTGAGAGGTGGCTGCTGCTCCTCCCGCCCCTGATGGCCTTCTGGGTCAACGCCCACGGCGCCTTTATCCTGGGGCTGGTCCTGGTGGGCATCTTCGCCGTGGGCGAGGCGGTTCGCGCGGCCGCCGGCCCCGGCGATGCGGCGGGGTACGACGATGCCGGGCCCCTCTCCTGGAGACAGGTCGGGTGGCTGGCCGGGATCGCGGCGCTGACCGCCGCGGCGACCATGGTCAACCCGCGCGGGGTCGGTATTGCCCGCTATGTAGTGGGCCTGCTAACGGATAAGCCCAGCCAGACCATGGTGATAGAGTGGCAATCGCCCACGCCGTCGGACATCCCCAACGTCGTCTTCTACGTCAGCATTCTGCTCCTGCTGATCGTCCTGGCCTATGCCCGCCGTCGCCCCACCCCAACCGAATCTCTTCTCCTTGTCGGGTTCCTCTGGCTGGCCTGGAGCGGGATGCGCTACGTCGTCTGGTACGGGATGGCCGTAATGCCCATCTTTGCCGGTGCGCTGAAGTCCCTCTGGCCCCGCCTGGCCGCGCTCTCGGCCCGCCGTAGCGCGCTCAATCTGGTCCTGACCTTGCTGTTATTCGCGCCCGTCGGGCTGGTCCAGCCCTGGTTCGTGGAGCGGGTGCCCCTCCCGGAGATTTACTGGAAACAGGTCTGGCGGGGAACACCGGTGGGGCCACTGGTGAGTATAGAGACGCCGGTGGCAGCAGTGGAATACCTGCGCGCCCATCCGGGGGGCCGTCTCTTCAACGAAATGGGTTACGGCAGTTACCTCATCTGGGCGCTGCCGGAGCAGAAAGTCTTCGTGGACCCGCGCGTGGAACTCTACCCTTATGAGCAGTGGCAGGACTACCTGCGGATCACGCGCGGGGTGCGGTACAACGAACTGCTCCGGCAGTACGGCGCGGAGCGGATTCTGCTGGATGTGGAACTTCAGCCTGAACTGGCCCGCCTCCTGGCCGAAGACCCCCTCTGGGAGCAGGAATACGCCGACGCGCGCGCCCAGATATGGCAGCGCGCGGGGAAGTAGGGCAACTCCCGCGGAGTTGCCCTGCTTGCGACATTCGCCGAACCGGACTTGACGGAGCGACCGGAAAATGGCATAATGGGGGACAGTCGGGCGCTTGCCTCTGCCGCGCCGCCCGGCCACCCCTTACGCCGGAGAGACCTGTGGCATTGTTGCCCTTCTTCCATCTGATCCAGGATGACCTCCAGAAGGTAGAAGTGCTCCTCCGGGAGCCCGTATCCGACCAGCACCCGGCTATTACTGGCGCCGTTCAGCATTTGCTGGGAAGCGGAGGCAAACGGTTGCGCCCCGCGCTGGTCTTCCTTTCGTCCCATCTCTGCCGGGCTGACCCCGACTGTGCCCTCTTTGCCGCGGCTGGGGTGGAGATGCTCCACACCGCCACCCTGGTGCACGACGACCTCATTGACGGCTCCCTCATGCGCCGGGGCACGGAGACCCTCAACGCCCGCTGGTCCCCTGCCGCCACCGTCCTCACCGGCGATTACCTCTTCGCCCGCGCCGCCTACTGGGTCGCCCGCACCGGGAACGTCCGCCTGGTCCAGCGCTTCGCCGAGACGTTGATGGTCATCTGCAACGGCGAAATCCACCAAATGTTTGACTCCCGGAATAGCCAGCAGGTTCGGGTTCCCACTTTTGAGGAATACGAGCGGCGCATTTACGCCAAGACCGCCTCCCTGATCGCCCTCTCTGCCGAGGCGGGCGCGATCCTGGCCCACGCGCCGGAGGAGACCATCGTCGCCCTGCGGACGTATGGAGAGCAGGTAGGGCTGGCCTTCCAGATTGTGGACGACGTTTTGGACTTTGTTGCCGACGAATCCACCCTGGGCAAGCCTGTCGGCAGCGACCTGCGGCAGGAGCTGATCACCCTGCCCGTTATGCTCTTTCTGCAGATGGACGACTCCCACCCGGCCCTGCGGCGGGCCCTTACTCCTCCCGTCACCGACGAGGGGGTGCGGGAAGCGGTCCAGGCCATCGTTCGCTCTCCGGCCATTGAGCGCTCCCTTCAGGTCGCCCGGGAATACGTTCAGAAAGCCAGAGCAGCCCTCGGCAACCTCCCCGATTCCTCCTATCGGACAGCACTGCTGGACCTGGCCGACTTCGTCGTCCAGCGGCAATTCTGAGACCCGATGATGGACCTTTCGGTCATTATCGTCAACTGGAACGTCCGGGACCTCCTCCACCGCTGCCTCTCCTCCATCCTTGCAAACTTGCAAACTTGCATACTCGCAAACTTGCAAACTTGCATACTCGCAGAAATCATCGTCGTAGACAACGCCTCTACCGACGGCAGCGTGGAGATGGTTCGGTCGGAGTTTCCCCAAGTGCGCCTGATCGCCAACGCCGAAAACCGCGGCTTCCCCGCGGCCAACAACCAGGGATTGGCGCTGGCCCGCGGCCGCTACGTCCTGCTTCTGAACCCGGATACGGAAGTCATCGGCGATGCCCTCCAGACCATGGTTGCCTTCGCCGACGCGCACCCCGACGTGGGAATCGTCGGCCCGCAACTGCTGAACCCCGACGGTTCGGTCCAGTCCTCCCGCCGCCGGTTCCCTACTTTCGCCACTGCCCTGGGGGAATCCACCTGGCTGCAGCCCTATGCCCCGCGCCGTCTGCTGGAGCGCTACTACGTGCTGGACCGCCCCGACAACGAGGTACAGGACGTGGACTGGGTGACCGGCGCGGCGCTGATGGCCCGGCGGGAAGCGGTGGAGCAGGTGGGACCGCTGGATGAAGGGTTTTTCATGTACTCCGAGGAACTGGACTGGTGCCGACGGTTTCGGGAAGCGGGCTGGCGGGTGGTCTACCTCCCTACGGCACGGATCATCCACCACGTGGGCAAGAGCAGCGAGCAGGTTCTGCCCGCCCGCCACATCCACTTCCAGACCAGCAAAGTGCGCTATTTCTGCAAGTACCACGGTTCGGTGGCGGCGGAGGCGTTGCGGCTCTTCCTCCTGGGCAACTACCTCTGGCAGATGGGCGTGGAGGGGGCCAAGTGGCTGCTGGGCCACAAACGGCCGCTGCGGGCGGAGCGCATCGCCGCCTACCGCCAGGTCCTGCGCAGCGGGCTGCGGGGGTGATATGATGCGCATCGGCCTGATCAGCGGCGAATATCCCCCTGACCAGGGGGGCGTGGGGGATTTCACTCATCATCTGGCGCGCGGCCTGGCCGACCTGGGGCACAAGGTGCACGTCATCACCACGGAGCGCCCGTCCATTCCTCCCTCCACTGCTCCTCCCGTTGTCCACCGAGTCGTTCAGCAATGGGGCTGGGGCTGCTGGCGGGCGGTGCTGCAGGTGGCGCGGGAGAACGGTCTGGAGGTGCTGAACCTTCAGTATCAGGCCGCCGCCTACGGGATGCGCCCGGCGGTCCACTTCCTCCCCCGCCCCGCCCGACGCCCTCCCGTCGTCGTGACCTTCCACGACCTGCGGGTGCCCTACCTTTTCCCCAAGGCCGGCCCCCTGCGCCGCCGGATCGTCCACCACCTGGCCCGCTCCGCCGACGGTGTCATCGCCACCAACGATGAGGACTTCCAGCGCTTGCTGACGGAGGCCCGGCCCCGCCGCCTGGCCCTTATCCCCATTGGCAGCAACATCCCCTGCGCGCCGCCGCCTGGATACGACCGCGCCGCCGAACGGGCCCGCTGGGGCGTAGGACCCGACGACCTCCTCCTGGGCTATTTCGGCTTCCTGAACGAGAGCAAGGGCGGCTATGAACTGGTCCAGGCCCTGGCCCTGCTGGTGGAAGAGGGGGTCCCCGCCCACCTCCTGATGGTCGGCGGGCCGGTGGGCACCTCCGACCCCACCAACCGGGCCTACGCGGAGCGGGTGATGCGGCAGATCCGGGAACTGGGACTGGAGGGGCAGGTCCACCGGACCGGATACACTGCCCCTGAAACGGTCTCGGCGGGCCTGCTGGCGACCGATGTCTGTGTCCTGCCGTATCGGGACGGTGTCTCTTTCCGGCGGGGGACGCTGCATGCCTGCCTGGCCCACGGCCGGGCCATCGTCACCACCCCGCCGGTGGTGCCGCTCTCCCAGGTACGGGATGGGGAGAACATGCTGCTGGCGCCGTCCCGGAATCCGCAGGCGCTGGCCGAAGCGGTGCGGCGCCTCTATCAGAACCCCGACCTGCGGGCACGGCTGGAACGGGGCGCCGCGGCCTTGGCGGCGGAATTCACCTGGGAGCGCATCGCCCGCCGGACGGCCGCTTTTCTGGAAGAGATCAGAGGAGCGCAATGAGCCAGCGACCCTCTCGGCGTTATTTGGGGGCTATTCTGAGCGCTTATCTGGTGCTTGCTACTCTTCACAGCGCGGTGAATCCCCTCTTTGAGTCCTCCGACGAAATGTGGCATATTGGCATGACGGTCCGCCTGGCGCGGGGCGAGGGCCTCCCCATCCAGCGTCCGGGGGAGGAGACCCTCTGGCGGCAGGAAGGGAGCCAGCCGCCCCTCTACTATGCCATCCTATCTGCCCTCACGCAAACTCTACGCCTCCCGCTGGAAAACTTTGAGGCCCTCTATTATCCCAATCCCCATGCGCGCCCCGGCGATGCGTTTCAGGTCGCCAACCGAAACCAGGTGCTCCACAGCCCCGCGGAACAGTTCCCCTGGCGCGGGGCCGTCCTCACCCTCCACCTCTGGCGCCTCTCCTCGGCCCTGCTGGGCCTTCTGACCGTCCTGGCAACGGTGAACACTCTCCTGCTCCTCTTCCCCAACCACCCTCGCTGGGCTCTGGGGAGCGGCCTGCTGGTGGCCGTCAACCCGATGTTCCTTTTCATTGCCGCCTCGGTCAACAACGACAATCTGGTCAATGCGATGACCGCTGTAGGGCTCTGGCTCCTGGCGGCCCGCTTTCGCCGCGGCTTCTCCTGGCCGCGTGCTGCCTTTCTTGGCCTGACCTTGGGCGCAGCGGCGCTGGCCAAACTGAGCGGCCTCACCCTCTGGCCGCTGGCGCTGCTCCTCCTGCTGGGCATCGCCTGGCGGGAAGGACAATGGGAGCGCAGGCTTCTGGAAACGGTTCTCGTCTTCGCTATTGCCCTGGCCCTTTGCGGGTGGTGGTTCTGGCGCAACTGGACCCTCTACCGTGACCCCTTTGGCCTCACGGTGATGCTGGATATCGTCGGGCGGCGCTCGGCTACTCTTGCTGACCTCGTCCGGGAATTTCAGGGGTTCCGCTGGTCTTTCTGGGGCATTTTCGGCGGGATGAACGTCCTGATGCCCGGCTGGGCTTATGCGGTTCTGGACCTCTGGACGGCGCTGGCGGCTATGGGTCTTCTCCTGAGCACAGGATGGGCCGCCTGGCGGGCCGGACGCACCCGCCAGTGGAGCGCCGAATGGGCCCTGGGGCTGTGGCTGCTGGCCTACGTGACGGTTCTCTTCGTGGCTTTCCTGCGCTGGACCTCCCAGACCCTGGCCTCCCAGGGACGGCTGATGTTCCCGGCCATCGGACCCATCTCCCTGGGGCTGTGGGTTGGTTGGGAGACCCTTTTGCGGCCGCTGGGACGATGGGGCCGGTGTGGGCAGTCCCTCCTCCAGTACCTGCCAGCGGCATTCCTGACCGTTCTGGCCCTGCTGGCGCCCTTCTTCTGGATCGCCCCCGCCTATCGTCCCTCCGAATGGCCGCAAGGTGCCGTTCCCTCAAACCGCCTGGAGGTCGCCTTCGGTGATGAATTCCACCTGCTGGGATACGACCTTTCCCCGTCCTCCCTGGAGCCGGGGCAGACGGTGGACCTGACCCTGTACCTGGAGGCGCGGCGCACCCCAACACGAGATTGGAGCCTCTTCGTCCACCTGGTGGACGACCTGGACATCATCCTGGCCCAGGACGACCGCTATCCCCGGCAGGGGCTGGTTCGGGCCCGCTGGCTGCAACCCGGCCAGCGCTGGGTGGAGCACTTCCGGCTGACGGTGCCACCGACGGCCGTGGCGCCCGCGCGCCTTTTGCTGAAAACGGGCTTCTACGACCTGCGCACCGGGGAACGGATGCCCGTCCTGGAAACCGCCGGCAGTCCGATGGGGGACTTCGTCGCCTTTGGAGAACTGGTCCTTCACCCCCGCCCCGGCGGGCTTCCCAATCCTGTCTCCTACCGCTTCGGCGGGCGGATAGAACTGGTGGGATACGAGATGGCACCCCGGCGAGTTCGTCCCGGTGAGACGGTGGTACTGACCCTCTACTGGCGCGCCCTGAGCCCGATAGAGCGCGACTACACCGTCTTCACCCACATCCTGGAACCCCCGCAGACCCTCTGGGGGCAGGAAGACCATCCACCGACCCCGCCCACCTCCCAGTGGCGGCCAGGGGAGGTGTATCGGGAGACCTACCGCCTGACCGTCAAACCGGAGACTCCCGGTGGTTTCTACGAAATAGAAATCGGCCTTTACCGGCCCGATACCGGTGAGCGACTGCGCCTGGATAATGGCCAGGATTTCCTGCTACTGAGCCGGATCCGGGTGGACCGGTAAAAGTGCCAGGACTTCGGAGGGGCCTGTCACCTTCAGGAGGAAACTATGCCCATCCTCCAGATGACCGTCAACGGCCGGCCGGTACGTCTGGATGTGCCGGAAGAGCGCACCCTGGCCGACGTTCTCCGCTACGACCTGGGCCTGACCGGCACCAAAATCGGCTGCGGTGAGGGCGTCTGCGGGGCCTGTACCGTTCTGGTGGACGGAAAGGCCGTCCGCTCCTGCCGCTTCCCGGCCCTCAAAGCCCAGGGCGCCCGGGTTCTGACCATTGAAGGGGTCGCCCCGGAAGGGGGGCTCCATCCCCTCCAGGAGGCCTTCCTCCGCTTCGGCGCCGTCCAGTGCGGCTTCTGTACGCCGGGGATGATGATGGCCGCGCTGGCGCTCCTCCTGCATACCCCGTATCCCACCGACGAGGAAATCCACCGGGCGTTGCGCCACAACCTCTGCCGCTGTACCGGCTACCGGAGTATCGTGGATGCCGTCCGCGCCGCTGCCGGAAAGTTGACCGAACCATCGCTCCCTGTCACCCGACCGCCGGGGCGGGCCATCGGACGGCCACTGCTCCGCCCGGACGGCGTCGCCAAAGTGACCGGCGCCGCCCGTTACGCCGACGACCTCTCCTTCCCTGGCATGCTCCATGGCGCTACCCTGCGAGCCGGCATCCCCCACGCCCGCATCCGCCGGATAGACGTCTCCGAAGCCCGCGCGCTCCCCGGCGTCCATGCCGTCCTCACCGGCGTTGACGTCCCCGGCGAAAACCGTCACGGCCTGGTCTACAAAGACTGGCCCGTCCTCTGCACCGACAAGGTCCGCTACGTGGGGGACGCCGTCGCCATCGTCGCTGCGGAGACGCCGGAGATCGCCCGGCAGGCCCTGGAGCGCATCCGCGTGGAGTACGAGCCCCTGCCCGTCGTCGCCGACGCGCGGCAGGCCCGCCTTCCCGACGCCCCCCGGGTCCACGAGGACCACCCCACCGGCAACCTGCTGGAGAAGATTTCTTTCCAACGGGGCGACATCGTCCGGGGGTTCGCCCAGGCCGACGTGGTGATAGAGCGGGAGTACCAGACCCCTGCGGTGGACCACGCCTTTATGGAGCCGGAATGCGCCGTCGCCCGGCCGGGAGAGGATGGACAGATAGAGGTCTACGTCGGTTCGCAGATTCCCTACGCCGACCGGGCTCAGATTGCCGCTGCGCTGGGGGAGGACGTCCGGGTGATCGCGACGATGATGGGCGGGGGGTTCGGAGGAAAGGAGGACATTGCCGCCCAGATTCACGCCGCGCTGCTGGCCCGCGCCACCGGCCGCCCGGTCAAAATCCGCTACAGCCGCGCCGAGTCGCTGCTGGTCCACCCCAAACGACACGCCACCTTCATCCGCGTCCGGCTGGGAGCCACCCGTGACGGGCAACTGCTGGCGATGGAGGGGGAAATTATCGGGGATACAGGCGCCTACGCCAGCCTGGGCCCCAAAGTGATGGCCCGCGCTGCCACCCACGTCGCCGGGCCGTACGATATTCCCCATGTCCGGGTGGATTGCTCCGTAATGTACACGAACAACCCGCCCGCCGGGGCATTTCGTGGCTTCGGTGTCCCGCAGGCCGCCTTTGCCGTAGAAAGCGCGCTGGACGAACTGGCCCACGAACTGGGGATGGACCCGATCGCCCTGCGGCGACGGAACCTCCTGCGGGTGGGCTCCGTCACCTGCACCGGGCAGGTATTGCGGGAGAGTGTGGGCCTGGAGGAGTGCCTGGAGCGGGTGGAGCGGGCGCTGCGGGAGGAGCAGGGGCTGGAACCGGACGACCCGATCCGCTGGGGGTGGCGGGGAGGGGGGAAAGCGTACGGCTGGGGGATCGCCCTGGCCTACAAGAACACCGGCCTGGGCGGCGGCGCCGCCGACTTCGCCATCGCCGAAGTGGAATTGAAGGCCGACGGGAGCGCCGAGGTGCGCGTCGGGGCGGCGGAGATGGGGCAGGGGTTGCCCGCCATTCTGGCGGCGATCGTCGCCGAGGAACTGGGCGTCCCCTACGAGCGGGTGGCCGTCCTCCCCCCGGATACCGACCGCACTCCCGAGGCGGGCCCCACCACCGCCTCCCGCCAGACCTTCGTCTCCGGGAACGCGGTGCGCTGGGCCGCCGTCCGGCTACGGGAACAGATCGCCGCTTTTCTGGGGGAACGGCTGGAAGTCCCGCCGAGGGCGCTGGAATTCCGGGACGGCGTCGTCGCCACGCCGCGAGGGGAAGTCTCCCTGGCGGAGGTAGTCCGCCGGATGCACGAGGCCGGCCTGCCCGCGTCCATCCGCCACCGGTACGACATGCCGCCCACCCGGCCGCTGGGCCAGGGCGGGGATACGTACGTGGCCTACAGTTTCGCCGCCCACGCCGCGCTGGTGGAGGTGGACGAGGAGAAGGGGACGGTGCGGGTACGGAAGATGATCGTGGCCCACGATGTGGGGCGGGCGCTCAATCCGCTGGCGCTGGAAGGCCAGATTGAAGGGGGCATCGTAATGGGGCTGGGGGTGGCGCTGAAGGAAGCGTTTGTCCTAGAGGATGGCGTCCCCCGGACGCGCACGCTGGCCCAGTGCCGTCTGCCCACCCTGGCCGATGTGCCGGAGATCGTATCGTTCATTGTGGAGCATCCGACGTCGGAGGGGCCATATGGAGCGAAGGGGATCGGCGAACTGCCCAGCATCCCGGTGGCGCCGGCAATTGCCAGTGGCATCTACCACGCGGTCGGGGTGCGGCTGCGCCGGTTGCCGCTGGTGCTACGGGGGAAAGGAAAGAAATAGAGGGCTTTTGCGAGGCGGTGAAGCCGCCTCGCAAAAGCCCTCTCCCCTCTGAACACCGACGGAGTTTTCAGGCGTTCCTTGGGGGAAGACCGCCCGCCCCACAGGGCGGGCTTCTGTCATCTTTACCCCAGATACTGGCGCAGTTGTCGGCTGCGGCGGGGGTGGCGCAGGCGACGGAGTGCCTTGCCCTCAATCTGACGAATCCGCTCGCGGGTCAGGCCGAACTTCTGCCCCACTTCCTCCAGTGTGTGGCTTCGGCCGCCGCCCAACCCGAACCGGAGGCGCAGGATGCGCGCTTCCCGCGGGCTGAGCGTTGAGAGCACCTCTTCAATCTTCTCGGCCAGCATCTTCTGGTACGCGCTCTGGGGAGGGGTGGGGGTGGACTCATCCTCAATGAAGGACCCTAACTCGTTATCTTCCTCTTCCCCCACCGGGTGCTCCAGGCTGAGCGGCCGCCAGGAGACGCGCATCATCCATTGCACTTTGCGCGGCTCTATGTCCAGTTCCACGGCAATCTCCTCGGGAGTTGGAGGGCGTCCGTATTCCTGCTCCAGTTGCTGGGCCGTCTTGTAGAGCCTCCGGATGCGGTCAGACATATGGACCGGGACGCGGATGGTGCGACTCTGGTCGGCAACCGCGCGGCTGATGGTCTGGCGGATCCACCAGGTCGCGTAGGTGCTGAAACGGTAGCCGCGGTGATAATCAAACTTCTCCACCGCTTTCATCAGACCCAGATTCCCCTCCTGGATCAGGTCCAGGAAGGGGACCCCCCGGCCGATGTACTTCTTCGCGATGCTAACGACCAGGCGGGTATTCGCTTTGATCAGATGCTCCCGAGCCATCCGACCCTGTTCCACCATGGCCTCCAGCCGGGCCCGTTCTATCGGGTCGGTCCCATTATTGGCCAGCACCCGTTCCGCTTCCCGCCCCATCTCTATCACGTGGGCCAGATGAGTCTCCTCCTCCAAAGAGAGCAGCGGCACCCGCGCCATCTCCCGAAGATACAGGCCGACGGTGTCATCTGCCGCAATCCCACTCAGGTCATCCAGGTCTATTTCGGTCAGGTCTTCAACTTCCTCAGCATCGGAGGCAAGAGACTCATCGTATACCTCAATGCCCGCTTCGTTCAGCAATAGCAAGATCTCTTCCAGTTGCTCAGGGGATTCCTCCGCCTCTGGAAACAGGTCCAGAATATCATTACTGGTCAGATACCCCTGGGCTTCCGCCTTTTCTAACAGTTCTTCCAGAATATCCATATCCCTCCTCTTCTATTCCGTCTGGTGCAGGAACTGAGCCAGGGGCGCCAGTCGGGGGTCTACTCTCTCTTCTCCACAGCGACAGGGTTCCAGATTCAGGTTGGCACCACACTCCGGGCAGATTCCACGGCAGTCGGGGCGGCAAAGGGGTTTCATTGGCAAGTTCACCCAAATTTGCTCCCGGAGCAACGGTAGGGGGTCAAACCAGCCTTCTTCTGTGAGGGTGTAGGTAATCCCGGGACGTGGTCGTCCGGCCAGACCGATCGTTTCTTCTATCTCCAGGACGGTTACATGCGCAAAAGGTTCCAGACAACGAACACACTCTATCTCTACCTGAGTTTCCACCTGGGCCTCTACCAGAATCCCACCCTGAACTCGGGTGAATTGGATTGGGCCACGGAGAAACGCAACGGAGATATCATCCAGTTGCTGAGGCCCTTCATCCAGGATGATAGAAAGGCGCTCACCTGGACGAGCCCCAATAAGAGGGGAAAGGTCTATTTGTATCATAGAACAAAACAAAAAGTACCAGGCACTCCTTCAAGCCTTAAGGGTCTTTGGAGGAGAGAAGTCGCTGTAAAAACCGGTAAAGCGCCTGGTACTGAATAATTAAACCGCCTATACGCTGGGTTTGTGCATATTATAACAGAAATGAGGGCTCCCGTCAAGACCTTTTTGCCCTTTTTTGGGACGAATTTGAGCAATTGGGCGGAAAGGTGTATAATTTTCTCTTGTGATTGGGCACTTCATTAGCAGCGCTCATCCATAAACCATTTCCGGGAGCGCTCTCAATGGCTGTGGTTTCCGTCGTCGCATGTGAAACGTATGACCTGGAGTCAATCCACCGGGCCCTGGAGAGAATTCTGGCCCCATTGGGCGGCATCGGTCACTTCGTCCGCCCTGGTATGCGGGTTCTCCTGAAGCCCAACCTCATCGTCCCTCTGCCCCTGGACCGTGCGGTCACTACCCATCCCGCGGTCGTCCGCGCGGTGGCCGAAATGGTCCAGGCGGCCGGGGGCGAGGTCTGGATCGGCGACTCCCCGGCTGGTCCTGTGAGGAACCCCGAGCGCCTCTGGCAGCGGACCGGGATGACGGATGTCGCCGCGGCCACCGGCGCGCGCCTGGTCCACTTTGACAGCGTGGCGTGGCGCCCTCTGCGGGGCAACGATTACTTCATCGCCCGTCCCGTCTTTGAGGCCGACCTGATGATCAACCTGCCCAAACTGAAGACCCATACCCTCACCCTCTACACCGGCGCGGTGAAGAATTTGTTCGGTACCATCCCCGGGACCCGTAAGCGGGAAATCCACTACCGGGCGCCGAGCATCGCCGATTTCAGCCGCGCCCTGGCCGATGTGCTGGAACTGGTCCGGCCGGGACTGACGATCATGGACGGCGTGTGGGGCCAGGAGGGGAACGGCCCGGGCGCCGGAGGGACGCCGCGGCGCTACAATTGTCTGGCGGCCTCGGCGGACCCGGTGGCCCTGGATACGGTGCTCAGCGGGGCGATGGGATGCCGGCCGGGGTCGGTCCTGCATTTGCGAGAGGCCGCCACACGGGGGTTGGGCGTTGCAGACCCGCGGGCCATCCAGATTGCGGGCGACGGACGGGCGCTGGATTTCGGCCGGGTGCGTCTGCCAGGCGTGCAGCGGCTTCTGCAGGTCCTGCTTCCCCGTTGGGCATCCGCGCCGCTGCAACGGGCTATCCGGGCCCGCCCCCGGCTGATCGCTCCGGAGGCCTGCCTGGGGTGTGGACAGTGTGCGGAGGCCTGTCCGCGCCGGATTATCACCCCGGGCCGTCCTCCGCAGTTCCTGCTGGACCAGTGTATTGGCTGTCTCTGCTGCGCCGAAGTCTGTCCGCAGGGGGTCATTGTGCCCGAACGGGGGCCGCTGGCGCGCATGTTGGGGGTGAGTTAGTCGGTAGTTGGCAGTCGGTAGTCGGTAGTTGGCAGTCGGTAGTCGGTAGTTGGCAGTCGGTAGTCGGTAGTCGGTAGTTGGTAGCCACCTTTTACGTTTTACGTTTTACTTTTTACTCTTTACGACCCCTATGTACGAAGAACTGGAACGAGTCTATCAGGCTATTCTGGATGCTCTCCGGGCGGGGAAACCCGCCGCGGTGGCGACGGTGGTGGAGGTGGACGGTTCGGCCCCGCGGGGCGCGGGGGCGAAAATGCTCGTCTTTGCCGACGGGAGCAGCGTGGGCACCGTCGGCGGAGGCGGAGTGGAGGCGCAGGTCATTGAGGAAGCGAAGGCCGCGATCGCCGAAGGCCAGGGACGGGAAGTCCGCTACAGCCTGCGGGACCCCCAGCGGGGGGACCCCGGCGTCTGCGGGGGGAACATGCGCATCCTGATTGAGGTCCTGCCGCCCCGCCCTACCCTGCTCATCCTGGGCGCCGGGCATGTGGGCCAGGCCGTCGCCGAACTGGGCGCGTTTCTGGGTTACCGCATCGTCGTGATGGACGAGCGGCCCGGCCTGGCAACGCCGGAACGGTTTCCCTGGGCCGAGGCCTGCATCACCGGCGACCTGGCCGAAGAGGTAGGGCGCTTCCCGGTGAACGGCTCCACGTACGTGGTTATGGTCACCCCGCACTACACTGGAGATGCAGCGGTCCTGGCCGCTCTGGCCAACCGCTCTCCGGCCTACGTAGGGCTGATCGGCAGCCGTCGCCGAACGGCGCTCACCTTCCGGAACGCGCAAGAGTTGGGGGTCCCGGAGGACTGGCTGAACCGGGTATATACCCCCATCGGGCTGGATATCGGCGCCGAGACGCCCCGGGAGATCGCCGTGAGTATCCTGGCCGAAATCATCGCCGTCCAGCGGGGGAAGGCATCCTCTGCCCTATGACCGTCCAGATCCCCGAACGGGAAATCCGGCGCAGTTTTCGGCTGGGGGTCCTGAACGGCGCGCTCTTTGAATTTGCCGAGCGGCTAATTGACCCCCCGCTGGTGCTGACCTGGTTCGTCAGCCGGCTGACATCTTCCAACCTGCTGATCGGGCTGGTGGCACCCCTGGGCGACGCGGGATGGTTCCTGCCTCAGGTCTTCATCTCCGGCCTCGTCCAGCGGATGCCCCGCAAAATGCTCAGTTACACCATCGCGGCCGCCGTCCGTGTCTTCTCCTGGCTCGCCCTGGCCGCGGTGGTCTGGGTGGTGGACGACCTGCGCCTTCTACTGGCCGCGTTCTTTGTTTTCTACAGCGTGGCCCGTCTGGCGGCCGGGCTGGGGGGGCTGGGCTTCTTTGAAGTTGTCGCCAAGACCATCCCCGCCAACCGGCGGGGAAGTTTCTTCGCCTGGCGCCTGCTGACGGGGGGGCTTCTGGCGCTGGGGGCCGGCGGGGTCACGCGGACCGTTCTGGAAAGCGTCCCGTTCCCCGACGGGCACGCGCTGCTCTTTGTCCTCTACACCGTCGTCGTCGCGCCGGCGATGCTGGCGTTCATCCTGATTCGGGAGCCGCCCGGCACCGTCACCCCGCGCGCGGTGACCCTGGGACAGCAACTGCGTCGGGCAGGGGAGTTCCTGCGCGCGGACCCCGTCTTCCGGCGATATATGGCGGTGCGGACGGCGCTGGGGCTGGCCGGGATCGCCCTGCCCTTCTACGGGGTTTACGCCAAAAACGTACTGGGAGCCCCGGAAGGGATGGTCGGTATCTACGTTGCCGTACGGGTGGGGGCCGGACTGCTGGCGAATCTCCCCTGGGGCCGGATGAGCGATCGCAAGGGCAACCGGCGGGTGATGCTCTGGCTCTCGCTGGGCAGCGGATTGACCTCCCTGATCGCCCTGGCGCTGGTGATAGGGGTCACCCTTCTGGCCCAGCGGCCCTCCTGGTTGCCGTATCTGGCCGTGCCCCTTTTCCTGCTGAACGGCGCCCTGGGGCCCGCCGGGGCGCTGGTCGGGAACAACTTCCTGCTGGAATTGGCGCCGGAGGCCGAACGCCCTCTGTATCTGGGGCTCTCCAACACGCTGATCGGTATCGTCGTCCTGATCTCCGGGTTCGGTGGGCTGATCGTGGACCTTCTGGGGTACGCTGGCTTATTCGGCCTCTCGGCGTTTCTCTGCCTGCTGGCCTGGTGGTGGGCGCGGGGACTTCCGGAGCCTCGCGTGTAGTCAGTCCACAGTCCACAGTCCACAGTCCACAGTCTACAGTCCACAGTCCACAGTCCACAGTTCGCAGTCCACAGTCTGCGGTCTGGAGTCTGTGGTCGGGCCGAGGCGCAAAGGTGCGGAGGAGCGGAAGTGCGGTGGGGCGGAGGTGCAGAGGTGAGATGGCCGCCTGCTACCCGCTACCTGCTGCCTGCTGCCTGCTAACCGCTGAACTCTTTAAGGAGGTACGGAATGCCCTATCGGGATACCTGGGCAACGTGTACGGAATGCGGCCAACAGTTCCTGTTCACCGTGGAGGAGCAACGGCGGCTGGCGGGGCTGGGATTTGAACTGGCGCCGCCCACCCTCTGTCCAAAATGTCTGAAGGCCGCCGAAATGACTCCTGGTCCCCACGAAGGGATTGTCAAGTGGTACGATCCGGAAAAGGGATACGGGTTCATCATCCAGCGCAGCGGCAACGAGATATTCTTCCACCGCAGTGGTCTCTCCCCCGGCACACCGGAGAACATCCCGGATAAGGCGCGGGTGCGGTACCGGGTCCAGCCCAGCGGTAGGGGGCCGCAGGCGGTGGATGTCTCGCTATTGAAGGCCTGACCGATTGGCCTGTCCCGGTTTGTGCTACCCGATACTTGTTCAATTCCTCATTTACAGGCTGGACTCTGGCGAAATGCTCTTTCTCGCTCCCGGCGGGTGCTCTCGGCGGGTCTGCGACCCGCCGATGGCCGGACGCCGGTCACAGACCGGCTTT
>FWPU01006530.1_pt1 | contig 23139 bp, 27 predicted proteins | sample 2228361 | NCBI WGS metagenome assembly FWPU01 (sample SAMEA103939777, study PRJEB20133) | metagenome
AACCTCTTTAATCTGATCCAGCTTCCAGCTTCCGCTTCCCTTCCAGAAAAGAAGAAGCTGACAAAATCATCCACTTTTTCAGAGGTCTCCTAATTTTTGCTTGACAGAAATCATTAGGGAATTATAATGCTCTATGAATGAACATTCGTTCGCCAAATGATGCTAATGAATACCCATGTTAATTAGGGCCCAAGTTAAAGATTCAAAATTAGTTAATGAAAAAAGACAAAAGATAATTGCTGGTGCTATCCAAGTATTCAAGAAGAAAGGTTACCATAAAGCTACTGTCCGAGAGATAGCGCGGGAGGCAGGCCTCAGTTTAGGCAGTATTTATGATTATGTTAACTCCAAAGATGATATTCTCTACCTCTTCTTCGAGAATTACGTCTTTAATTTTTTTGCCAAAGTCAGATCAAGGACCTGCCATGTGGCTGATCCCTTTTCGCGGATTAAAATTAATTATCGGGCTTTTGTGGAAGCTGCTATGGAGCTGGAAGACCAAGTAATGCTCTCTTATACTCAAGCGCGTTACGTAAAAAAAGAATATTTAAAGATAATTTTGCAGAAAGAGTTTGAAATTGTTGATCATTTTCGAAAATTAATCAGCGAATTAGGGACCGGGAGATTTGATCCTTTTCTGGAGGCCAATTTCTTAGTATTCAGTGGCGTATTTGGTGTTTTGCGGCGCTGGATTCTAAAGCCCTATTTTACGAAAGAGGAAATTATCGACTTTCTCGTCCAGAGCCAGATAGAAAACCTTTTTAATAGAATTGCGGAGGAAAGAAGCACCAAGGAAAGAGGAACGAATGGCTAAGGAACGGAAGACGAAGAAGGGTGTATATTAATTGCCCAAGATAATTAATTGGGAGACTGGTTTTACTCCGAGGTTGGTGAACTAGATTATCCTGATGGTGAAATAAACCGCTAAAGACAATTTTGCCTAAGAGAAGGAAGGCCTATGTTTGATCCTAAAAAAATTGAAGAAATTAAAAAAAATATCGCTGGATGGACGGAAAAGGTTGACGCCTCTTTGGCCAAAAACCCAGAAAGGAAAAAAGAATTTCAGACTACTTCTGGCATACCCATCCAAAGAATTTATACCCCCGCGGATATTCCCCAAGTCGATTATTTAAGTGATCTTGGATTGCCTGGAGAATATCCTTATACCCGCGGTGTGCAGCCTACTATGTATCGAGGAAGGTTTTGGACTATGCGGCAGTATGCCGGTTTTGGGACGGCTGAAGATACCAACAAACGTTATCGTTACCTATTGGAGCAAGGGCAAACGGGTCTCTCCGTGGCTTTCGATTTGCCTACCCAAATCGGCTATGATTCGGACCATCCTTTGGCGCAAGGAGAAGTAGGTAAGGTAGGGGTAGCCATTGATTCCGTGCGGGATATGGAAATTCTCTTCGACCAAATCCCCTTAGAAAAGGTCTCTACCTCCATGACCATTAATGCTCCAGCAGCCATCCTCTTAGCTATGTACATAGTAGTGGCGGAAAAGCAAGGGGTTAGTGCGGATAAACTAAGCGGCACCATCCAGAATGATATCTTAAAAGAGTATTCTTCTCGGGGCACCTATATATTTCCACCCCAGCCCTCGATGCGCATTATTACGAACACATTTGAGTATTGCGCCCAAAAAGTTCCCAATTGGAACACGATTAGCATTAGTGGGTATCATATGCGTGAGGCTGGCTGTACAGCTGTCCAGGAAGTGGCCTTTACTTTAGCCAACGGAATAGCTTATGTAGAAGCCGCGCAGAAAGCGGGCCTAGACATAGACGTTTTTGCTCCACGGATTTCTTTTTTCTTTAATGCCCACCTTGATTTCTTGGAAGAGATTGCTAAATTTCGAGCGGCGCGGCGGCTTTGGGCTAAGATAATGAAGGAGAGATTTAAGGCTCGTAATCCTCGCTCGTGGATGCTCCGCTTTCACACCCAAACTGCGGGCTGTACGCTAACGGCCCAGCAACCTTTTAATAATATAATTCGAGTGGCTTGGCAAGCTCTGGCGGCTGTCTTAGGGGGAACCCAATCTTTGCATACTAATTCTATGGATGAGGCCTTGGCTTTGCCTACTGAACAATCAGTCCAAATTGCCTTACGCACGCAACAATTAATAGCCTATGAGTCAGGCGTAGCTGAAACTATAGATCCTCTGGGAGGTTCTTTTTATATAGAGAAACTCACGGAAGAGATAGAAGATAGAGCTAAGGACTATATTATCAAAATTGACCAGCTTGGCGGGGCAGTTGCTGCCATAGAGAAAGGCTATATCCAGCAAGAAATTCAAGAAAGCGCCTATCGGTACCAAAAGGAAATCGAGACCGGAGAAAGAGTTATTGTAGGGGTCAACAAGTTCCAGACCAAGGAATCACCGCCCAAAGGATTATTAAAAGTTGATCCGCAGGTAAGGGAAGTGCAAATCAGAAGGCTGACCGAGTTGCGCCAGGGAAGAGATGCAGAAAAGGTGAGGAGTTCTTTAAAAGAATTGCGTCAAATGGCGCAGGACAATAGCAATTTGATGTACCCTATTTTGAACTGTGTGCGGGCTTACTGCACTTTAGGGGAAATATGCGATGTTTTGCGAGAGGTGTTTGGAGAATACGAACCAATTACCAAAATATGAAAATTATCTTTACTTAATTTAAGGGAGAGGTGTAAAAATAAAAAAACTGTAAAGAAAGAAAAGGAGGAAAAATGCTAACTAAAGAAGAATTATTAGCAAGATCAAAAAAGCCTTCGGCTGATGCTTTAAAGATGCATCCATTTTATAAAGGGAAGATTTCTTCTACTTTAAAATGCCCGGTTCGGACTTTTGATGATTTTGCCATCTGGTATACTCCCGGCGTGGCCGCTGCTTGTCGGGATATTGAAGCGCATCCCGAAAAAGTTTTTGAGCATACTAATAAAGCCAACATGATTGCCGTAGTCTCAGATGGCACCCGGGTTTTGGGATTGGGAGATATTGGTCCAGAAGCAGCGATCCCGGTTATGGAAGGGAAAGCCATCCTCTTCAAATACCTCGGTGGGGTAGATGCTTGGCCCATTACTTTAGATACCAAGGATGCAGATGAGATAATCAAAACTGTAAAAATAATCTCCCCCTGCTTTGGGGGGATTAATCTGGAAGATTTGGCCCAGCCCAAATGTTTCTATATCTTGGATACTTTGCGGCGGGAGGCTAAAATTCCAGTTTGGCATGATGATCAGCAAGGAACAGCCGCGGTTACTTTAGCCGGCTTAGTAAATGCCTTAAAGGTGGTGGGCAAAAAATTAGATAAAGCCCGTTTGGCCTTGATTGGAGCGGGAGCAGCCAATATCGCTACAGCGCGGATTCTTATCGCTGCTGGGGCCGATCCGGGAAAGATAATCATGGTTGATTCCAAGGGCACCTTGCATAGAGGGCGAATTGATGTGCAGAATGATTTTAAAGAAAAGTGGCACTTCTGTCAGATCACTAATGCCGAGCAAAGACAAGGTGGGATAGCGGAAGCCATGGAAGGGACCGATGCGGTTATTGCTTTGGCCAAACCTGGGCCAGAGGTGATTAAGAAGGAGTGGATAAAGAAGATGGCTAAAGACCCCATCGTTTTTGCTTGCGCTAATCCAATTCCGGAGATCTATCCCTGGGAGGCCAAAGAGGGGGGAGCCAAAATTGTGGCCACCGGGCGGTCTGATTTTCCCAACCAAGTTAATAATAGTCTTTGCTTCCCGGCTATCTTTCGCGGAACCCTCGATGTTATGGCCCGGACAATTACTGATGAAATGTGTATCGCCTCTGCTCTGGAATTGGCTAAGTGTGCTGAAGATAAAGGCCTGAGAGAAGATTATATCTTGCCCACAATGGATGAATGGGAAGTATTCCCCAGGCAAGCGGTGGCTACGGCTTTGAAAGCAATTGAGCAGGGGGTGGCGCGGATAAAGTTGAGTAAAGATGAACTCTTCAAGAAAGCCTCAGAGACAATCCGCCGGGCCAGAATGGAAACACAGGTGTTAATGGAAAAAGGAGTAATCCCGGCTTATGCGGAGAAATAAGTAAAAATTCTCCATCGAGCAGGCGAAGAAAAAAAATACTCAAGATTAATTAGGGAGGGGTTAAGTCGACTAATTAGCCCTTCCCCCAACGATGGTGGCAAGGAGGATGGAGATGAGAGAAGTGCATGTCAGTAAAATTACTGAAGTAGTGAAAAAATTATGTATTGAGGCTAATCTTTATTTAGGGCAGGATGTGCTGGCTGCTTTTGACCGTTTAGAAAAATTAGAAGAATCGCCTGTGGGCCGAGAAGTTTTTCAGCAGCTTAAAGAAAATGCCCGAATAGCGCGAGAGGAGCAAGTGGCCATCTGCCAAGATACTGGGCTGGCTGTGATTTTTGTTGAGTTGGGGCAGGAGGTCCATATCACGGGTGGGGATTTCAATGCCGCCATTAACGAGGGTGTCCGCCAGGGGTATAAAGATGGCTACCTGCGCAAATCAGCCTGCCATTGTTTTTCGCGAGTAAACACGAAAGATAATACTCCAGCTATCATTCATTTAGAAATGGTTCCGGGCGATAAAATAAAGATCACGGTAGCTCCTAAAGGGGGAGGGAGTGAGAATATGTCTACGGTAATGATGTTAAGTCCTTCCGAAGGAAAAGAGGGGTTAAAAACGAAGGTGGTAGAGTGGGTGAAGCAAGCCGGCTCTAATCCCTGTCCACCAGTAGTAGTTGGGGTAGGAATTGGCGGGACTTTTGAACAAGCAGCTTTAATTGCTAAGAAAGCATTATTGCGACCTTTAGGGCAAAAGAGTCCTGATCCTGAATTGGCTGCTTTGGAGGAAGATCTCTTGACGCGGATAAATAATTTAGGAGTTGGGCCGCAAGGATTAGGGGGAAGGATAACAGCCTTAGCAGTCCATGTGGAAATGATTCCTTGCCATATTGCCAGCTTCCCCTTAGCCATTAATCTTAATTGCCACGCTCATCGGCATAAAGAAGCAGTTATTTGAGGAAGGGGGTGAAAAGATGAACGGGCCCATTCGTTTGAAGACGCCTCTTACAGATGCAGATGTGGAAAAATTGAAAGCAGGTGACAAAGTACTTTTAAATGGCGTTATTTATACAGGTCGGGATGCGGCGCATAAACGCCTCTTTGATTTACTCCAAGAAGGGAAACCTCTGCCCCTCGATCTCAAAGGGCAAGTTATTTACTATGTCGGCCCAGCCCCGGCCAAACCGGGCCAGGTTATTGGCTCCGCCGGGCCGACAACCAGCGGCCGTATGGATACCTACTCCCCCAAACTTATGGAGGCGGGTTTAAAAGGAATGATCGGGAAGGGAATGCGTAAAAAAGAAGTGGTGGAAGCAATGAAGAGGTATAAGGCTGTTTATTTCGCTGCTACTGGGGGAGCAGGTGCCCTTTTAGCCAAAGCCATAAAGAAAGCAGAGATAATAGCTTACGAAGATCTTGGTCCGGAAGCGATAAGCCGCCTGGAAGTAGAGGATTTTCCGGTAATTGTAGTTAATGATATTTATGGAAATGATTTGTACCAACAGGGCATGGCCAAATATGCCCGTTAAAATTGAGGGCGCAGAGAGGCGCTTTATCGAACATTAGCCGAGGCTCCAATCTGCGTCCGGAGCAATAGAAGGAGAAGAATATGCACTATCGTTGGCAGACAGGAGCGCTTGCCTGGTTGATCCATAGAATCACGGGTGCGGCGTTAGGAATTTATCTTCTTTTGCATATATTGGCCCAATTTGGAATGAAATATGATCAAAAAGGTTTGGCCGCCCTGAGCGATTTGCTGACCCACAAAGTAATGGTCGTGTTGCTCATGGCCTTTTTGATCTACCATACTTTAAATGGGCTAAGGGTGCTGATCATCGATTTTGGGCAGGGAGCGCTTTACCAAAAGAAGCTGTTTTGGGTAATGGTCGTCCTGGGAGTAATCTTTTTCTTAGGCTCCTTGACGGCAATATAGGAGGGGAAAATGGCTTTTAATTGGTTATTTCAAAGGATTAGTGGGATATTGATTGCGATGATCTTAGTCATCCATTTAGGGGCCGTGCATTGGGGTACTTCTCCTGTTGATTTGGGCAGCCCCTTTTGGAAGTTTATTCACCTCTTTTTCGTGATTTTGCTCCTTTATCATATTTTGAATGGCTTTTGGTTAATAATTGAAGATTACATTCACAGCACCTGGTTTCGAGTATCCCTTTTTAGCTTGATCTGGATTGTGGGTATAGCTTTTCTTATCTTAGGAGTAGTAACGATAGTGCCTTTTGGTACCTGAAGAAATTTTAGGGGAGAGAGCGCTGATGAAACAAAGGCCTCTTTTAAATAGATTCAGCGCTAACCGGGGTAAAAATAGAAGCGGAGGATTCTATGATTCATGAACATGATGTGGTGATTGTGGGAGCAGGGATTGCTGGTCTCTACGCTGCCTTGGAGACAAGTCGCTCCATAGACACAGCTGTTCTTTCCAAAGTCTTTCCTACGCGTTCGCACTCTATTTCCGCGCAAGGGGGGACGGCTGCTCCCTTAGGAAATATGGAAGAAGATAGCTGGGAATGGCACCTTTATGATACAGTAAAGGGAGCAGATTACTTGGGTGATCAAGATGCCCAAGAGATTTTGGTGCGGGAAGCTGTGGAAGTAGCTTATGAATTGGAGCATATGGGTTGCCCCTTTAGCCGCACCGAGAGCGGAAAAATTGCTCAGCGCGAATTTGGCGGCCATTATAGCAATTTCGGTAAAGGACCTATTCGGCGGGCCTGCTATGCGGCTGATCGCACTGGGCATGCCATGTTACAAACCCTTTACGAGCAGTGCCTCAAGCATGATGTCCGTTTTTATAATGAATTTTTCGTTTTAGATTTAATATTGAAGAATAATACCTGCTGTGGGGTGGTGGCTTGGGATATCCAGCATGGGGGATTACATGTTTTTCATGCTAAGGCGGTTATGTTTGCCACAGGAGGTTACGCCCGCGCCTGGAAAGTGAATACCAATGCTTTATCTAATACAGGAGATGGAATGGCCATAGTTTTGCAAGCCGGGCTCCCATTAGAAGATATGGAATTTGTCCAGTTCCATCCCACGGGTCTTTACCCCTCTGGGGTTTTAGTTACTGAAGGAGCGCGTGGAGAAGGCGGCTATCTCGTTAACAATGAAGGCAAACGGTTTATGGAAAAATACGCTCCGGCCAAGATGGAACTTGCTCCTCGTGATGTTGTTTCGCGCTCTATCCAGAGAGAAATTGATGAAGGCCGGGGCATTGGGGGTAAGGGGTATGTGCACCTCGATTTGCGGCACTTGGGCCGGGCAGCTATTTTAGAGAAATTGCCCCAAATCCATGAACTGATCCTCAAATTTGCGGGGATTGATGCTGTGACTGATTTAGTCCCTATTTTGCCCACTGCTCACTATGCTATGGGAGGTATTCCAACCAATGTCCATGGGCAGGTAGTGAAAGATGCCCAAAACACGCCGGTCAGAGGCTTTTATGCGGCGGGGGAATGTGCTTGTGTTTCCGTCCATGGAGCAAATCGATTAGGATGTAATTCCACCATGGATTGTGCGGTCTACGGGCGGAGAACAGGACGAGCAATGAATAAATTTATCCAGGGGGGTGCTGACAAATTAGATCTCCCTAAAGATACCATGGAGAGGAGCCAGGCTAAAATAGCCGGACTACTGGCGGCTCAGGGAAAAGAGAGTCCGGCGGCCATTCGGGAAGAATTACAACAAACGATGCTGACTAACTGTGGGATTTTCCGGGAGGAAAAGCTCCTCAAAAAGCAGCTGGAAATTATAAAGTCCCTCCAAGGGCGGTATCGAGAGATTGGTGTGGCCTACAGAGGGCAAAGATTTAATACTGAGCTTTTGGATGCTATCGAGTTAGGAAATATGCTGGATTTTGTGGAGACTATAGTCGTCGGCGGCTTAGCCCGTACCGAAAGTCGGGGTGCTCATTATCGAACTGACTTCCCGAAGCGGGATGATGCTAACTGGTTGAAACATACTTTAGCCTGGAAAACGGAGACGGGAGTGCGGCTGGATTACAAGCCCGTAGTCATTACCCGTTTCCAGCCAGAAGAAAGAAAATTTTAAGGAGTAGAGAAATGATCCAGACCTTTAAAATTTTCAGATTTAATCCTGATGAAGACCAGAAGCCATATTATAAAACTTATCAAGTTGATGTCCAAGAAGGGATGACCATCTTAGATGTCTTAAATGAAATAAAATGGAAACAAGATGGTAGCTTAACCTTTCGCCGTTCTTGTCGTCATGGAATCTGTGGCTCTTGCGCTATGACCATCAATGGGTTGAACCGTTTGGCCTGCGAGACCCAAGTAAAATCCTTGGGCCAAGGGGTGATTGAAATAGAACCCTTACGCCATTTTCCTGTGATTAAAGACTTAGCCGTGGATATGGAAGATTTTTATAAAAAATATGAAGCCATCAAACCCTACTTCATTGCCGGCACTCCGCCTACAGATAAAGAACGTTATCAAAGCATCACCGATAGAAAGAAGATTGATGGTTCCTATGAATGTATCCTTTGCGGTGCTTGCACCTCCGCCTGCCCTTCTTATTGGGCTAATCCGCAATTTTTGGGACCAGCGGCCCTGCTAAGAGCTTATCGATTTATCTTTGACTCTCGCGACGAAGGATTTAAAGAGCGCTTGCCCATTTTAGATAACCGCCACGGCCTTTGGCGATGTCATACTATATTTAATTGTACTATCTGCCCCAAATCTCTCAACCCCACTTGGGCCATCGCTGAGTTGAAGAAGAAAGTGCTCAGTGAGAAATATTAAAAATTATTGAGTAAGTACAAGCAGGGAAGTCCTAATTAAATAAAAGGAGCAAGCCATGCATATGCACGAGTACCAAGCCAAAGAAATTTTGGCTCGCTATGGGATGAGAGTTCCCAGAGGGCGCGTAGCTTTTACAATTGCGGAAGCTGAAGCTGCAGCCAGAGCCATCGGCTCAGGACCTTTTATAGTAAAAGCCCAAATTCATGCTGGCGGAAGGGGAAAGTGGGGAGGAATCAGCAAGGTAAGTAGCTACCAAGAAGTCAGCCAAGTGGCCCGCCAATTAATTGGCAGTAAGTTAGTTACTGAGCAAACAGGTCCGGCAGGGAAAAAAGTGAGCAGAGTATTAGTTGAGGAGTGTGTCTCCATAGCGCAGGAGTTTTATTTAGGAGCAACCATTGAGCGCCAGAAAGGTAGAGTGGCGGTAATAGGCTGTGCGGAAGGCGGGATAGAAATTGAAGAAATAGCCTTGCGCGTCCCGCAGAAGATTAAAAAGATAATAGCCGAGCCAGGATGTGGTCTTACGCCTTTTCAGGGGCGACAATTAGCGATTGAGCTGGGCTTGCAAGGTAATATCATCGGTAAGTGGTCAGCAGTAATTTTAACTCTTTACCGTGCCTTTATCGACAATGATTGTGTTTTAGCTGAGATTAATCCTTTGGCTTTAACCTCTGCTGGAGAGTTAGTTGCCTTAGATGTCAAAATGGAGATTGATGATAATGCCTTGTTCCGCCATCCAGAACTCCTCGCTCTGCGAGATTTTGAGCAGGAAGATCCGCGGGACTTGGAAGCAGAAAGGTTAAATCTAAAGTTTGTCAGCCTGCCGGGAAATATTGGCTGCATCGTCAATGGAGCAGGCTTAGGAATGGCTACTTTAGACTTGCTGCGTTATTATGGGGGCGAGCCTGCTAATTTTTTAGATGCCGGAGCAGGAGCATCTAAAGAAGTAATTCGCCATGCCTTTGGTCTTCTTTCTTCGGATCCTAAAGTAAAAGGGATCTTTGTGAATATGTTTGGCGGCATTACCCGGTGCGATAGTTATGCGCAGGGTATCGTAGAAGCCCTGCAGGAAAATCCTTTAACCGTCCCTTTAGTAATTCGGATGGAAGGAACAAATGTGGAACTGGGGAGGAAAATCTTAGAAGAATCAGGTCTAAACATAAAGACATATAGTGATATGGGCGAAGCTGCTCAGCGAATTATTAAATTGGTTAGAGAAAGAGAAAAAAGAGGGGATAAAAATTAAAGCATTCCATCTTATGTTTTAAGGCTTGTTTACATTTTTACATTTTAATCTAAATCTTGGCCAGCATTTAATTCTTTCCCTTCCCCCGATGCTCTCTTCTTCATTTCTGGTTCAACCCCCTGGCCTCTTTATAAAGTTCCGGCAATTAATCTTTTCAAATCATTATTATTTTTGAAAAGTGAAGGCGGGCAAGGGGAAAAAACTATTGACCTTTTAGCTATTGTTAGATAATATTCTAAAAATTAAAAGAGGGACGGGAAGAATTTGGCCAAATAATTAAATTTAATAGGGAGGAAAAATTTATGGGTCTCAAGAAGGAAGTTCTTATCGGTTGTTTGGTGGCGTTCTTGGCCATTTGTCTGGGCATTTCTCTTAGCTGGGCTCAGATTAAATGGGACATGCCGATGGCTTATCCAGTAACAAATTTTCATAGTGTGAATGGCCAAAAATTTGCCGACGCGGTAAAACAGAGAACTGGAGGAAAGCTGCAAATAGTAGTTCATGCTGGAGCTTCGCTTTTTAAAGCCCCGGAGATAAAAAGGGCTGTGCAGACTGGCCAGGCCCAAATTGGAGAAGTACTAATGTCTCTGTTGGCTCACGAATATCCCATATTTGAAGCAGATGGCATCCCCTTCTTGGCCACGGGCTATGATCAAGTATGGAAGCTTTATATGGCCCAAAAACCTTTAGTGGAAAAATACCTTGATACTCATGGAATGATGCTGCTTTATGCCGTGCCCTGGCCTCCTCAAGGGCTGTATTGCAACCGGGAGCTAAAAACAGTGAAGGATTTAGAAGGCCTGGCTTGGCGAGCTTATAACCCAGCAACCATGCGCCTGGCTGAGCTATTGAAAGCCCGACCAGTAACTATTCAGGCCGCTGAGCTTAGCCAAGCACTGGCCACGGGCAAAGTTAACGCCATGATGACTTCAGGGGCCACGGGCGTTGATAGCAAGGTTTGGGAGCAGGTAAAGTATTTTTATGATACCCAGGCCTGGCAGCCTAAGAACATGGTTATCGTAAATAAAAATAGTTTCAGCCAACTTGATAAAGCCACGCAAAAAATATTAATAGAGGAAGCCAAGAAAGCCGAAGTGGCTGGCTGGGAGGCCAGTAAAAAAGTAACAGCAGAATCCGTGGAGACCCTGAAAAAGAACGGGATGATCGTGCAAATGCCCAGTCCAGAATTGAAAAAAGGGCTGAGTAAAGCCGGCAAAATTATGATCGAAGAGTGGCTGAAAAAAGCTGGAGAAGACGGAAAGAAACTACTGGCCGCATACCAAAAATAGATAATAAGTTAGTATCTAAAATTTCGCCCGCCCGGCAGAATAACCTTATTGGGGCAGAAGGAATACTCTTTTATTTGCCCGCAATATCCACCATAATTACAGAAGGGGTGATATTTTGCGTGTAATTTTAGATGGCCTTTACTGGGCTTGTGGAATTTTGGCAGGAATTTTCATGGTCGGCATTGCCTTTTGCATCTTGACGGCGCTGGCTGGAGCTATCTTTGGTTTTTCAGTGCGCAGCATGGATGAGTTCGCAGGTTACTCGATGGCCGCAGCTTCCTTTTTGGGGTTTTCTTATACTTTTCACGTCAAAGAGCATATTCGGGTTAGTTTAATTATTGAGCGGTTATCGAGCTCAAAGCGATTATTTTTGGAAATTTGGAGCCATGCTCTAGGAGCAATAATAGCCGGTTTTTTTGCCTGGTACAGTGTCAAGATGGCAATCGTTTCTTGGAAAATCAATGAGATGAGTCAAGGCCTTATTCCTCTGCCCCTTTGGATTCCGCAGTTAAGCATGGCCTTTGGCACAACAATGTTGGCTTTGGCTATGATTGATAGACTTATAAGCCTAATAACGGGTCGATTTGAGATAACTAAGAATTAGCGTTAAAGTATGAATGAAATATTATTAACTGTTATCTTCCTGTTAAGCCTTTTTGTATTACTCGGTTCGGGCGTGTGGGTTGGCCTATCCCTTATGGGCGTAGCTTGGATTTCTATGGCTCTTTTTACCACGCGACCGGCTGGGGATGCCATGGCTACCACTGTATGGGGCTCGCTCTCCAGTTGGACCCTTACCGCCTTACCCCTTTTCATTTGGATGGGCGATATTCTCTTTCGTTCCCGCCTTTCCGAAGATCTATTCGATGGACTTTCTCCTTGGATGGGAAACTTACCAGGTCGATTGATGCAGACTAACGTAGTTGGTTGTGCTATTTTTGCCGCCATTTCAGGTTCATCAGCAGCTACAGCGGTGACCATTGGCAAAATGTCTATTCCAGAACTGCGCAAGCGCAAATATCCGGAAGAAATGGTGGTAGGAAGTTTGGCCGGATCAGGAACACTCGGATTATTAATACCGCCTTCGATAATCATGATTGTCTATGGAGTAGCCACGGATACCTCTATAGCCCAACTTTTTATTGCCGGAGTCTTGCCGGGAATAATACTGGCCGCCCTCTTTATGGGTTATGTAGGCATTTGGTCTCTCCTCAATTCCCACAAAATTCCTCCCAATGATATAAGGATGAACTTTAGGCAAAAATTGAAGGCCTCCAGAGGATTGATCCCTGTGGTACTTCTTATATTTTTTGTTCTGGGTTCGATTTATGGCGGATATGCCACCCCGACCGAGTCAGCTGCCTTAGGTGTAGTGGGCGCCCTTTTATTGTCCTGGCTACAAGGGACCATGAACTGGCGTACTTTTGTAGATAGCCTTTTGGGAGCGACAAGAACCTCGGCGATGATCATGTTAATTTTAGCTGGGTCTTCTTTTCTTTCTTTAGCCATGGCCTTTACGGGTTTACCTCGCAATTTAGCCCAATGGATAGGGGAGCTGAAACTTTCGGCCACTCAGTTAATCTTTGCTTTAATGATTTTTTATATAATTTTAGGCTGCTTCCTTGACGGCATATCCATGGTGGTCCTCACCATGGCGGTTTTACTGCCCGTTGTCCAGCAGGCAGGTTTGGATCTTCTATGGTTCGGCATTTTTATAGTGATCGTGGTGGAAATGGCGCAGATCACTCCTCCGGTCGGTTTCAATTTGTTTGTCTTGCAAGGACTGACTGATCACTCCATCGTCTATATTGCCCGGGCGGCAGTCCCTTACTTTTTCTTAATGGTAACAGCCGTAGTATTAATTGTCCTCTTCCCAGAAATTGCCACTTTCTTGCCCAGTAAGATGACCCCTGTAGCGCACTAAAATTTATTTAAACTATCGGTTAGAGCAAATCCGAGGGCCAAAGCATTTTTATTCAATTCCAAAATGGAAGCGGGAACCCTGCGCCGAAGAGCTTCCTGGAGTGCCTCTTCGCTTACTAATTTATTGATTTTAACTACGGCCCCTAAAAAAAGCATATTGGCCACCATTTTATTGCCCAGTTCGGTCAAAGCTTTTTCCGTAGCCGGCACGGGTATATGGGGCAATTTAAGTTTAGAGTGAGGCTTTACTAATTGGGAATCGTAAAAAATTAATCCTCTTTGCGGATTTACCTTATGGAGATTTAAGTCGTAGGCAACTTGCGCCATGCAAACCAAAACGTCCGCCGCTGTAACTTCTGGGTAATCAATCCAAGAATCAGAAATAACTACATCAGCTCGGCAGGCCGATCCGCGAGCTTCTGCACCATAAGATGAAGTTTGGCCTACATATTTTTTATCCAAAGCGGCAGCTTCTCCTAAGATTTCTCCCATGAGGATTATTCCTTGTCCACCAAAGCCAGCAAAACGAATTTGGGTTATGTCCATAAACGATCAAGATCTCCTTTAAATTAATTTAGAATTCTCCAAGCAAGATTTTTCCTTGCCTCTGTTCCGGAGGAAGGGCTTGAGCTTTTTCTAAGGTAAGGGTGTTTTCGCGCAGATATTTGATCAAGGCGTAAGGTGAACGAAAAGCATTTCTCCGTCCATATTGAGTGGGACAGGGGGAGAGAACTTCTACAAAAGCAAAGCCCACATGGGCCAAAGCTTTTTTTAAAGTACGCACAAGGGGCAAAGGGGTGGCCACGGACTGGCGAGCTACAAAGGAAGCGCCTGCGGCTTTCACTAAGCGGCATAGATCAAAAGGTGGTTCCTTGTTACCTTGCGGCGTTGTCGTCGTTAAAGAACCGAGAGGAGTAGTGGCAGCAACTTGCCCACCAGTCATTCCATAGATGCTATTATTGGCACAAATAACAGTAAGGTCTATGTTTCTCCTAGCTCCATGAATAAGATGATTGCCGCCAATGGAGCTTAGATCGCCATCGCCACTGACGACGACTACCTTTAAACTGGGGTTAAAAAGTTTTGCGCCAGTAGCGTAAGCAATAGCCCGGCCATGGAGAGTGTGCAGGGTGTCTGCTTTGAAGTGGGGACTCGGAATCCAGGCGGCACAGCCAATGCCCGAGACGAAGAGCATCTTCTGTAAGTCGTATTCCATTTCCGCTAGGACTCTAAGCATGGCGTTCATTAAAATTCCGTGGCCACAACCGGGACAGAAAGGCGTGGGAAAAGCCTGAGTGTTGATCATATCCAAAATTTTAGGGTTCATGCTAAGTTCCTCCTGATGGCTTCTACGATCTCAGCTGGTTCGAATACTTCCCCGTTAGTCTTGGGTAGGGAGATAATCGGAGTGGCCGTAAATTTCTTAGCCTCACTAGCTATTTGCCCTCTGTTCATCTCGGGCACAAAAATAATCCGGCATTTTTGCCCCCATTCTGCTATGGTCTCTTCCGCAAAAGGCCAGATAGAAATAAGGCGTAATAAGCCAGCTTTTATTCCTTGCTGGCGCAGATGTTTTATAGCAGCTAAAGCGGCGCGGGCCGTGAAACCATAAGCAATCACGCCTACTTCTATTTCTTCGCCCATATGGGTTTCCGTATCAAAAATCTCGGATCGAAAGTCTCTTATTTTACGAATTAACCTTTCCGTGAGTTGGGCCTGAGTCTGAGGATCTGCCGTCTTGCGGAATCCCCATGGATCGTGAGTTGAACCCGTAACTAAAAGATTAGCTCCTTCGCCAAAGGCAGGCATCGGAGGAACTCCATTAGGCTCCTCCGTACCGAAAGGAGGCAAGCCCGGGGCTTTATACCGGTCATAGATTTCAATCTCTTCCTTGATCAGTAAGGTCTCGCGCAGATGACCCACTGCCTCATCGGTTAAAATGAAAGTAGGTACACGGAATCGCTCGGCGAAGTTAAAAGCTTTGATAGTTAAATCGTACATTTCTTGCACGGACCAAGGAGCGAAAGCAACAATTTCTACATCTCCATGACATCCCCACTTTACTTGCATTATGTCCCCTTGCGCCGGGCGCGTAGCTTGACCGGTGCTAGGGCCTGCTCTCTGCACATCGACAATAACGCAAGGAGTTTCGGTAATGGCGGCGTAACCGATGCTCTCAGTCATCAGGCTGATACCCGGGCCAGAAGTGGCGGTCATCGCTTTAGCTCCGGCCCAGGAAGCTCCAATTACCGAGGATATGGAGCCAATCTCATCTTCCATTTGAATAAATACACCATTCACTTCCGGAAGTCTATGTACCATCCGGATCATTATCTCGCTTGCCGGCGTGATTGGATAACCGGCATAATAGCGACATCCTGCAGCCAGAGCTCCTTCAGCGCAGGCTTCATCTCCTTGCATAAAATACCAACCAGGGGCTAAGAGGCTCTTTATTTTTTTCCAAGGCATACGATTAAACCTCACTTTTTATTTGCACATTAATGGCTAAATCGGGGCAAAGCATTTCGCACTGAAGACAACGGGTGCATTTTTCAGGATATTCTACTACTACTTGTTGAAACCCCTTTTCGGATACTTCAGGCGCTTGGGCAAAGACTTTTTGCGGACATACTTCCACACAAATATAGCAGCCCTTACACCATTTTTGATTGATATCAATTTTTACTGATTTTTTCTTTTTCTTTTCTGCCAACAATTTTCTCCTTCTCTTAAATTAAGAAAATAAAAAAGAGCTTTATTTCAAACAATAAAAATAATATGAGGCATAAGGAGATAAATAGTCAAGATTTTTTTCCAAAATTCCTTGCCTAATTAGTCGATTCTATCAGCTTCTTTTTTTGCTAGCATTGCTTTGGTAGCCAAGTCTTGGTTCGCCTAAGAATTCAGGGGGTTCATTCAGCATCGTAAAGCACCCTTACCGGATTTAGTCTGGGCTTGCTTTTGCGCAAAAATTAGCCTGTCTCTTACATCCCCCTACCTTTGACGAAAACCTGGCTTTCATCTTTTACTTCTGCTTCCATCGATGATCCCTTCTTCACCCAGACTTCTTTCTAAAGTTCTGGTAATTAATCTTCTAAAATCATTATTATTATTGAAAAGTGAAGGTGGGCAAGGACTTCTTTTCCCTTGACGCCGATCAACTAAATTTATTAAGATAAAGCAACCTTTGGCTTAAAAAAGTAAAATGAGCATATTAGTAAACGCACCCACGAAAGTTATTTGTCAGGGGATTACAGGAAAACAAGGGCTTTTCCATACTCGCCAATCATTAGCCTATGGAACAAAAATGGTTGGCGGCGTCACCCCTGGAAAAGGGGGCACTTTTATAGAGGGACTGCCTGTATTTAATACAGTAGCGGAGGCAGTTCGCGAAACCGGCGCTCAGGCTTCAATGATCTTCGTGCCGGGGCCTTTTGCTGCTGATGCCATTATGGAAGCTGCTGATGCCGGTATAGAATTAATTGTCTGCATTACCGAAGGTATTCCAGTATTGGACATGGTGGTAGCGAAAGGTTACTTAGCTGGCAAGAAGAGTCTCCTTTTAGGGCCTAACTGCCCTGGGATCATTACTCCAAACCAATGTCGGATCGGCATCATGCCTGGCTATATCCACCGGCCAGGCCGCGTGGGAGTAATTTCGAGAAGTGGTACGCTTACGTACGAAGCAGTTGATCAATTAACGCGGTTAGGGTTAGGCCAATCCACATGCGTAGGCATAGGTGGTGATCCAATTATTGGATTAAATTTTGTGGATGTTTTAAAATTATTTAATGAGGACGAAGAAACAGAAGCAGTAATGCTTATCGGCGAGATCGGTGGTGAAGCCGAAGAAGAAGCTGCGGCCTATATTAAAGAAAGCCACTATGCCAAGCCAGTCGTGGCTTTCATTGCTGGACAAAATGCCCCGCCGGGGAGAAGAATGGGCCATGCTGGGGCTATAATCTCCGGAGGGCGGGGCACAGCCCAGGCCAAAATGCAAGCCTTGGCGGAGGCGGGCGTGGTAGTGGTGAAAAATCCAGCCGAAATGGGCTTAACCATGAAGAAAGTATTAGAAGAAAAAGAACGGGCGCGCAAGGATGAGTAAAAAAGGAAAATATAATATAGAAATTTTTAAAAGCTGGTGCAAAAGATGTGGAATATGTGTCGCCTTCTGTCCCGTGGAAGTTTTGGGACTAGATGAATCTGGAGCTCCATTTGTAAAGAGTCCAGAAAAATGTACAGGCTGTCAAATGTGCGAATTAAGGTGTCCTGACTTTGCCATTACTCTTCGGCCGCCGCGCAAGAAAAGAGAAGATAAGGAAAAAACAATTCCTGGCGAGGAAGGAGCTAATGATTAAAAAAGACGCTAAAGCTCAATTAATGCAAGGGAATGAAGCTTGCGCTGAAGGGGCTATTTATGCTGGTTGTCGTTTTTTTGCCGGCTATCCCATTACTCCTGCTTCTGAAATTGCCGAGCGACTTTCCTACCGTTTGCTCCAAGAGGACGGGACTTTCATTCAGATGGAAGATGAAATAGCTAGCATGGGAGCTATAATCGGGGCTTCTCTAGCCGGAGTTAAGTCCATGACCGCTACCTCGGGACCAGGATTCTCTTTAATGCAGGAAAATTTGGGCTTTGCCTGCATGGCCGAGGTTCCTTGTGTCTTAGTTAATGTCATGCGGGGAGGGCCAAGCACGGGCCTTCCTACTAATCCAGCCCAAGGGGATGTAATGCAAGCTCGGTGGGGGACCCATGGTGATCATCCCATAATCGCCCTTTCCGCTACTTCCGTTTGGGAATGCTTTACCATAACGGTGAAAGCTTTTAATTTTTCCGAAAAATACCGGACACCCGTAATTTTGCTCTTGGATGAAGTTGTCGCCCATATGCGGGAGAAGATTGTTTTGCCTGCTCCTGGCGAAATAGAAGTGATCGATCGGATTAAACCCTCCGTCCCTCCAGAGTGGTATCTGCCTTATGAAGACACAAGTTCCGGCATACCTCCTATGGGAATTTTTGGAGAAGGATATCGTTACCACGTTACGGGTTTAACCCATGATATCCGCGGATTTCCAACTTTGCGCCAAGATGAGATTGAACCGTTTATGCTCCGTCTCTTTCGTAAAATTTCGGTGCATTTTGAAGACATTCAACTTGTGGATAGCTATCAAATTGATGATGCCGAAGTAGTTATTATCGCCTATGGGTGCACGGCGCGGGCAGCACATCGAGCTATGGTGGAAGCACGGGCCCAGGGGTGGAAAGTAGGGCTTTTAAAATTAATCACCATTTGGCCATTTCCCCGTAAATTTGTCGAGCCTTTAACGCATGCGGGGAAGAAACTTTTGATCCCCGAGATGAACATGGGGCAGATTTCCCGGGAAGTTAAACGAGTCAATCAGGGTAAGGCCAAAGTATTCACGCTTAATAAAGTGGACGGCACAATGATTAAGCCGCAAGAGATCCTGGAAAAGATTCAAGAGGAGATGAAATAATGGAAGATCGCCCCCTCATTTATAAGTATCTCCGCCATGACAAGAAATTTCCCCACGTGTGGTGTCCTGGGTGCGGTATTGGCATTCTTTTGGGCTCTTTAATTAGAGCTATTGATCGCTTGGCTTTCACGAAGGACGAAATTGTTTTAGTTTCAGGAATTGGCTGTTCAGGAAGGCTGCCCGTTTATGTGGACTTTTATACCTTGCATACAACCCACGGGCGAGCTCTTACTTTTGCTACTGGAATAAAGTTAGCCAAGCCGGAATTAAAAGTAATTGTTATTATGGGAGATGGGGATGCTACGGCCATCGGCGGTAATCACTTCATTCATGCTGCCCGGCGCAATTTGGAACTAACAGCAATAATAATAAATAATAACATCTACGGCATGACCGGGGGCCAATATTCGCCCACTACTCCTTATGGGCAAAAGGCTACCACCGCTATTTATGGATCTATTGAAAACTCATTTAATATTGCCCAGCTTGCTGCTTGTGCGGGGGCGGTCTTTGCTGCCCGAGGAACGGTTTACCATGTGCGTCAACTAGATGGGTTGATCGAGAAGGCCCTGTCAAAAAAAGGGTTTGGCGTGGTTGAAGTAATTAGTCATTGCCATACCCATTATGGCCGTCTTAATAAATTGGGCAATCACATAGAAATGATGAAATGGCAGCGGGATAAAGCAGTGCCGGTAGAAAAAGCTCAAAAGATGACTCCGCAAGAGATGGAAGGGCAATTTGAAATAGGTATATTAGTTGATCGGGAGGCCCCCAGTTACATTGAGGAGTATCAAAAACTGCGACAAAAAGCGAAAGAAGCGGTTTCTTCTCAGATGGCCGCTAAGGTAGAAAAAGAGGAGAAAGAAGAAAGTGATCGGCGAGAAATCTCCGATCGTATAAAATATCAATAAAAAGGGCTTAATGTAATAAGATGGTTGATCGTTTTGAAATTCGTTTAAGTGGATCTGGAGGACAGGGGTTAGTCTTAGCTGGAATTATTCTGGCTGAGGCGGCAGGTATTTATGAAGGAAGGTACGTGGTGCAGACGGTGAGTTACGGCCCGGCAGCTCGAGGTGGCACGAGTAGGGCGGATGTGGTTATCAGCGATCAAGAAATTGATTATCCCAAAGCCATTGCTTTAGATGTGTTACTCGCTATGAATCAAATGGCCTGTGATGAATCAGTTTCCGAACTAAAACCCTCGGGAATTTTAGCAGTGGATGCGCAATTAGTTACCGAGGTGACTTACCCCAGAGTGATAAAGATTCCCTTTACCAAGATTGCCCACGAAAAATGTGGAAGAGAACAGATGGCTAACATCGTAGCTTTGGGGGCCTTAAGTTTACTTATTCCCCTTACTCCTGGCGGAGATGGGCTTATATCCACCGAATCAATGGCTGCTGCCGTTTTAGCTCGTATCCCGCGGGGAACTGAAGAATTAAACAAATTGGCCTTCGCCGAAGGCGTAAAGGTGGCCGAAGAAATTAAGAAGAATCTGCTGTTTGAGGAACCGGTGGAAGATAGCGACAAATTATAATATTTTAATCACTTTGCTAAAGAGTATTTATTGCTTATCACCTCTGCAGATTAAATCGATTAATTGCCTTAAGATTCTAGCCGTTGCTCCCCAGATTAAAAAATCTTGATAACGGAAATAATAGCTAAGGTCAGAAAGATCGTTTTTATCACTTTTCTCTTGAGTCCAGTTTTGCGGATTAGTTAAAGCGGTAAGAGGGATTTCAATCACTTGAGCAATTTCCTGGTAGTTGATGCGAAAGGGATAAGGGTAGGGAATAAGGCCCACAAAAGGGGAGATTAAAAAGTCAGAAGAGAGTGTGCACATATCGTCAAGTTCACCTAAAATTCTAACATCTTTTTCTTGCAGGCCTATTTCTTCGTATGCTTCTCGCAAAGCAGTAGCCAGAAGGTCTTCATTAGATTCTTGACTCCCTCCTGGAAAAGAAATCTGACCTTTATGATGTGGTACTTGTTCAGTCCTTTTAGTAACTAAAATATAGTAGGCATTTCTTTTTTGAAAAATAGGGATGAGCACAGCAGCTCGCCTTAGTCTGGAATCAGCAATCGTTTTCTTCGATCTTTGACCCAATGTTTCTTTAATTTTTATTTCTAAATTCATTTTTGGTTAGTTTCTAAGCCAAAATCTATTGGGAAGTTAGATTTAGTAATTCAATATAGAATATAGGTTATTCGCTCCTTTAAATTAAGATAGAAATAGCTTGACCGTCAATCACTTTTTGAAATTCATAACTTATTTCTCATCCTTCCATCCGGTCATGCTGAAGAGAGAAATTAGCAATTTTAGACAACTAGAGAAATAGATTTTTATATAATAAGATTCAGATTTTTATAATTTTTTATTAAAGTGAGGCTAGCAAACTAAATTTTATGTGGTGGACATTGGCCATAGCCTCTGCCTTATGCCAAGTGGGCCGAAATGCTGTAATGAAGAAATTGGGGCAAAGTTTAGACGAATATATAAACGTTTGGGGAAGATTTTTCTTCCTTCTACCATTTGCGCTGGCCGCGAGCTATATTTACGGTATTCCTAAAGTTGAGCAAGCTTATTGGCTCTATTCTTTAATGGCTGGATTGAGCCAGGTATTTTCCACCCTCCTTTTATCTAAATCATTTAAATATGGCGCCATATCGGTTACCGTAACTATTTGGAAACTGCAAGTTATTTTTTTGGCCGTCTGTGGCGCAATTTTTTTGGATGAAAATATTGATTTTTTTGGTGGTTTAGGAATAATCATTAGTTTTCTCGGTATTTACTTACTCAATATTAAGCAAGCTAAGATCTCTTTAATGGAACCTTTGTTTCTCCTTTTGCGGGATAAAAGTATGCGCTTTGCACTTCTGGCGGCCTTAACCTTAACGCCAACGATTATACTTTTTAAAATAACTGCCCAGTTAGCTGATCCATTTTTTTCAACTCTTACCAATTATATTTTTGCCTCCTTAATCAGTTTCCCTATAGTTATCCAAAAGTCGGCGAAACATATATCTCTTCTTCCTCGCCATCTTAAGTACTTTTTAAGTCTGGGATTTTTTGCGGCCTTGGCCACCATATTTGGTTCTTTTGGGTATATTCAATCAGTAGCCGCTTATGTGGAAGCTGTAAAGCAAATTGAAATTCCGTTAACTTTGATGGTCGGCTCTCTATTTTTTGGTGAAACGGAACGAGTGAAAGATATTTGGCCAGGGTGCCTTTTGTTAATGGGGGGTTTGATTATCTTAATTTTTGCTTCTTGAATTTTCTTCTTTATTTATTTCCTTTCTTTCATGAGGATCTTTTTGGGGAACGGATGGTTGAGGAGAGAAAAAATATGAAGAATTAATTTGAAATAATAGGGAATATTTTTCAAAAGCTTTGGCGATAGCCGTATTTACGGGGAGGGGAGTTTTACCCAAAATAGGGTCGAGAGAGGCAATTTGGATCATAAAAGAATCATAACTTGGACAAAGGTCTGCCAATTTTTTCTGCCTAACTCCTTAATCTTGTTCAAAAAATCATTTTTTAAAAGATCACAATTATTAGGTTCAGCATCACCATATTTAGTATTCTTGATTCCAAACCCATATAAACGGCAAGTAGCTGCCCGCCAAGGATAAACTTTACAATGACCATTCTGGCTATCATTCAAATCTGCCTGGAAAAATATACAAGGCTCCCTTTCCTTTTCTTTAAGCTCTGCCCACCACTTATTCGTTTCTCCCTGTTGAAATAAATGGCGGGCTAATGGAATGAATTCTAAAGGAGTAACCTTGACGTTTCTTGAAGAACAGCATTGGCCACATCTGGAAAGGCACTTTATTCCTGTAGCCTTTTGGAGAGCCGCTACTTTTTGATCAATTTGTCCGTAGATTCTTAATATTTCCCCACTTAAATCTTCAAGATAGGAAGATAAAAGCATGGACATCACCCTTGCTTAAAAACCAACTTTAAATTAATATAATTATGATTTCAGAGATAGAAAAGTAAATCATTTCTTCAGCCTGGGCGTTGATCGCTTTTTTGTTTATGCTTATATTAAAAAAGAATTCTGCTTAGGCGGATAAACTCTTAAAGAAGGAGGATGAATTATGCCTGTTTATGAATTTATTTGTGAAGATTGCAGCAAACCCTTTGTATTGAATATTTCATTTAAAGAGTATGAGAAGAAAGATTTTCAATGCCCGGATTGCAAGAGCAAGAAAGTAAAGCAACAAGTCACAACTTTTCAAACTAAAACTTCCAAGAAAAGTTGATTTTATTCCGGAGCAGAATATAATTAATTAGCTTTATTGAAAAAGTTAAAAATGATCGAAGAAAATAAAGGCTTTGTCGCCCTTGCCCACCTTCACTTTTCAAAAG